>ERZ780149.2468-NODE-2468-length-17220-cov-5.829770_pt1 | contig 17220 bp, 18 predicted proteins | sample MGYA00511367_ERZ780149 | MGnify/ENA primary metagenome ERZ780149 (study PRJEB29588, sample SAMEA2153852) | human gut metagenome | biome: human gut; feature: human-associated habitat; material: faeces | place: Denmark | collected 2008/2010 ... | reverse complement strand
CCAAGCTTATCCCTCAGACGCTTGATCGTAACAGACAAAGCATTTTCATCCACATATTCTGCGCCATCTGTCCAGATCCGGTCTACAAGGTCTCCACGGGTCATGGTTCGACCACGATTTTCAACAAGCAGACGCCGTAATTTTTGTTCTGTTTTACTCAATTCTACTTTTGAATCTCCCACATAAAAGGTCATAACCTCAAAGTCAAAGTGAAATAGATCCATATGGAACGGCGTATTTTTATGGTTTGAGGCTTGCTTTCGCAGTTGGGTATTCACCCTTGCCCGCAAAACCGAAAGAGAAAAGGGCTTGGTAATGTAATCATCAGCACCTCTCTCCAGTCCGTCTACGATGTCCAGATCGGTGTCATTGGCAGTCAGCAGAATAACAGGAATCCCGGGCATGTTTTCCTTGACCTCCCGGAGCAGCTCAAGCCCACTGCCATCCGGCAGATTGATATCCAACAGGATCAGGGATACACCGCCGCAAAGCAGTTGCTCCTTTGCCGTTTTTAGGTCTTGGCAGGAAATGATCTGCCGAGTATCTGCTTTCAGTGCTTTGCATAATCCTTGATTCAAACCGATATCATCTTCAACAATCAGTAATTGCTCCATATATTTCACTCCCTCGTTATTCAAATGCCACCATTATTTCCTTGGGCAATTAGCAAGCCGGATGATCTCTGCACCGCTGGCAGTGTTGCCATCAAACATAACCGCCGATTCCTCAAAGGTGGGGCGGTCTGTTTTTTCACTTTCTTAATTGTATCATGCTAATGCAAAGAAATCTACATCTATCAATAAGTTGTCCTGTTTTTTGAAACGGGGCAAGCGGAGTGGACGGAATCGGAACGGGAAAAATTCGAGAGTATCTGATAGAGAACCGGGAAAAGAGTCGAGAGAAAAACAAGAGAGGGATTGTTTGGTGGTGGTAACTTAGCAAGACGACATAATTTCAAAAACTGCCATTCTTTTTTGAAAAATATTTAGAACGGTATACTGGCTATCGTGCCGGCGATTTGGTACAATATACATATATTGTATTTGCATGGGAGGGCAGAAAAGTGAAAAGAAGAAATTTATTTATAGGAATACTGATAGTTGCATTTGTACTTTCCTTTAATACAGGTGTATTTGCGGGTACAAAAACAGTAAAGCCTTCAGTGCCTGTGATTAAGAGCATAGAGAGCATGGACAAAGCGTATGTTAAGCTTAAATGGGGCAGAGTATCTAATGCGCAGGGGTATCAGGTATATCGTTTGGATTCTCAAGAAAACAGCTTCAAAAAAATTGCGACGACTAAAAGTACAACTATTAAAGACAAGGGGGTTGTGCTTAACCGGAAGTACAGCTATAAGGTAAGTGCTTACACTAAAGTGGCCGGAAAAACAAAGCATAGCAAATTCAGCGCAGCAGAAGAAATTGTTTTTGAAGATACATTTCAGAAACTCCTTGATGAAGCTAACAGAACACATACAGAAATGAATACAAAAAATGACAACTTTGAAAATCTGAACAATTATGCCGTTTCAGACACATCAACTGCAAATCTGCTTTCAGATTCAGAAATAGAAAGTTTGCTTCAGGAACGTGAGCCTAAAACTGTTAACAAGCAGGAGGCAAAAGCTGATATTGACCTTTATTTCCGTACAATGAAAAGCAGTTATGCTGCATATTACTATTTTGGAGCAGACAATTTCGAGAAAGCCGAGAAAAATCTTATAAGCTGGATTGATAAGCAGCAGGGAGTAATAAACCCTGAGCGTCTGTGCAAGCAGATTGATAAGGAGTTATCATTTGTACAGGATGCGCATTTCAGCGCTTCAAACACATGGTATAATTCTGTAAATGACAGATTTTATTATTACTATTATTCGTATAAGAATGTTTTTACGAAAGAGGGAAACAAATATACGGTAAGGATTAATGGCAAAAAATATACTTTTAAATCTTTTAATAAAAAAGATGTGGAATTAAAGAAAACACTTGTTGAGGATGGCAGAATTGTATACGCCCCTGCAATCTTGTGCAGAGAAAAACAGCTCCCGAACTGTACTATGACTGTAACAGATAATGCAGGCAGGAGCAAAAAGATTAAGATAGAATGGAAAAAGAGTAAGCCATATAGTGAAGATACATCGGGACAGGATTACCATTACCTTGAAGAAACAGGGGTTTCGTATGTTTCAATAAGATCTTTTGATTCCAAATTGGACTCTGATATTTTCAGGCAATTCGAGGCAAGTGCTTCAAGAATGAAAAACAGCGACCTCATTATATTTGACATCAGAGCAAATAATGGGGGAAATGATGCATACGGGCGTAAGTGGATTGAAAACTTTTCAGGGCAGAGTCCTGTTATTAACGCAGCTTATGCAAGGAGAAATTCAAAACTTTCATCAAGGATCTTTGGAGGAGGCGGTGATTTCGGAGTATACAGTACAAGTAGAGTTCAGGGAAAAACAATCCCGAATGATATCCCGATAATTGTGCTTGTAGATAACAGGTGCGCTTCATCAGGGGAAAGTATGCTTAACTTTCTGCGTTGTCTTGACAATGTTGTAATTATCGGGTCAAACTCCGCAGGATATCAGCTTAGTGGTAATGTACATTCACTCTATCTGCCAAATACAGGGATACAAATGGCGGCTACAATGGGTGCGTTGAATTTTAATTACAGCACAGAGCCGGTGGATTATAAAGGGTATGAGCCTGATATATGGTGTAATCCAAAGGATGCGATTGATGCAGTATTTAATATGGTGAAACGTAATGCGATAGCCGATAAGAAGACAATTGAGGCATTAAAGTCTGCAACAGATGAAAACACAAATCCTATTACATTAAAGTTTGACAAATACACTATAAGGGAGGATTTTGTTTTTGGTGCTAACTTCTCAAAAGATGAAATACCTGTATATTATGGTGATAAGAAAATCGAAGATTACACTTTTGAGTATGAAAAGAATGGAGTGTGCGTTTGTACCAGGACCGATGGCGGAAATCTTAAGGTGAAGGTGACAGGAAAAGGAAAATGCAAAATTACAATTAAATATAAAGGGAAAACAGCCTCATTCATATGGGAAGCGAAAACTGACCCTATTGTTCTGAAATCAGCTGAAGATGTATTTGTTAAAGATGAGAATATTAAAATAAAAAAGGGAATTACTGAACTTTCAGTATGCAAAGGAGGCAGTCAGCTTAACGATTATGAAATAAGCTATGAAGGAAGCGGTAAGATAAAGTGTGCAAAGGCTGACAATGGAAAATTAAGAGTTGATGCGTCTGGTTCCGGAGGAGGAAAAGTCACCATAAAAAGCGGAAACAAGAAAGCTCGTTTTAATATTAGAACAGATGGTGTTATTATTTCTTTGAAATTCTCCAACAGGATGCTGGACGATGGCGCAAGTGTTAATATAGGCGGAACCGGTGTGTTTCTGAGTGTTTGTGATAATGATAAGACAATTAAAAACTATACCGTTAAATGCGAAAAGGACAGAAACTGTACATTTACTAAAACCAGTGATGGCAGACTTGAAGCACAAGTGAAGAAAAAAGGAAAATATAAGTTTACAATAGCATACAAAGGTGAAGAAGCAACTTTTTATATTAATGCTATATGAGAGACTGTGAAAGTTTTTCTGTAAATTATCCTTCTATGGTAATTAGATAGCTTTCGCACTCGCATTTCAGCAGGTGTTTTGCTTGCTGACAATATAAACTATGATTCAAAAAATGTCAAGGGCTCCTTCGATTTTCGGAGGAGTCCTTGCTTATCTCTCAGTTAGTTTAGCACGGGATGCGCCCCTCGTACATGACTGTAAATTCTCCGTAAACCTTGCCACGGTCTAACTCGTCTAAATGCTCACGCAGGACATCCAGCAGCGTCACGCCGCCTACAATCACAACTTTCATCTTGCATCCCCCATCATTGCGGCGATCTCTGCCTTTTGTCGATAGCCGACCGATTTGGCAACGACCTTTCCATCCTTGAACACGACCAGCATCGGGATGCTGGACACCTGAAAGCGAGCAGCAAGTTCTGTTTGCTCGTCCACATTGATCTTGCCTACCTTGAGCGTGCTGCTATTTTCTTCAGCAAGGTCATGCAGTACGGGAGAAAGCATTCTGCACGGACCGCACCAATCGGCATAGAAATCCAGCAAAACGGGCTTGTCGGGACGCAGAACCTCATTTTCAAAATTTGCAGCGGTAATTTTTAATTCAGCCATCAGAATAACTCCTTTCGATATTTTCAATTATTTTTGCTTTTTAATTTGCAAATGCTTTGCGTCATGGTTCCCATCGGACAAAATGCACACCATGTACGGGGCTTGTAGAGCACCATAACGATCAGACCCAGCAGCAGAGAGGTCAGCATGAGACTGTAAAAGCCAAAGCTGAACTGCGCCACCCAATCAGAGACTGTACCGGCTGTATAAGTCCAGCCCCACGGCACACGGAATGTCCAGAACAGCTTAATGGCCTCCCGCAGGGACGCAGCACCAGCAGCGACCAGATAGGTCTGGAACACCATATTGCCGAACATCGTCAGGAAAAAGATCAAAAAACCGTAGCGGAACCACTTGGAGGACATCCAGCACGGTGAAAGTCCGGGTCTGCAATTTCATGTTTACCACCTCTTTCTTGATTGTGGCTTTATCATACCACATGACAAAGCACTTTTCTGTGACGAAGTCACATTGATAAAGAAAAAAATCGGTGCTGAAAAAGCACCGGTTTTAAATAGTTCTATTCATTTTAGGCGATGGAGTCCGTCTGTATCCCGCAGCGTGATCGCACCGCGTTTCAGATCCACCAGACCGTCCTCCGAGAAGCTTTTGAGCATACGCGCTACCGCCTCCCGCGCCGAGCTGATGTGCTGAGCGATCTGCGCATGCGTCATCCGTATCGTATCAGAGCCGGTACGCGCCGCTTCAGCCAGGAGAAATTCTGCCAGCCGCCGATCCAATCCCTTGAATAAAATCTGCTGCATCGCCCACATAACATCAGAGAATCGTTTCGTCGCCAGTTCATAGAGGAAACAACGGAGATGGAGGTTTTGTGCCGCGAGGGCATCGACGATATTTGCGGGAACCACCAGAATCGCAGTATCGGATCCGGCACTCAGCTGTGTATCAAAGGTGATCTGGCTGATGACGCAGGAGGCAGAAAGCACACAAAGTTCGCCCGGATAAAGGCGAAACAGTGTTACCTCCCGTCCTTCTTCGGAGAGAAGATAATAACTGTGCCTTTTTCATAACGGCGGACAAAGCTGCTTCGGCGTATCATATCTTTTTCCTGTTCGGTCAAGGATGACCAGAACGGGATTTGTGTCAGTGTGCGTTCCATATCAGTGGCAGCCATGCTTACCGCAGCCGTGGTCACCGCAGCTGTGACCCGCCTCCCCGTGCTCATGGTCATGGTGGTCACAGTGAACATTGGGGTTGTAGCCCAAACTTTCACTGAGCAATGCGCGCACCGCCGCGTCAGCCTCGCCACTGACACCGCCGTAGAGCTTGATGCCCACATCGGCGAGTGCTGCCTGCGCACCACCGCCAATGCCTCCGCAGATCAAAGCGTCCACGCCGTGCTGCATCAGGAAGCCTGCCAGTGCGCCGTGACCGCTGCCGTTGGTGTCCACAACTTCTGCATGGACGACTTTGCCGTCCGCAGTTTCATAAATCTTAAAATGTTCGGTGTGACCGAAATGCTGAAAAACTTGACCGTTTTCATAGGTAACTGCAATTTTCATAATGGAATCTCCTTTGTGATTGTTATATTTTTCTGTATTGATTTTTTGGCTTCGACAGCAGCGGCCACAGTTGGCGGCCTCCTGTCCCCCGCAGATGCGGTAGTTTCCCCCTGTGATGTGCAGTGGTCTGCCGTGGACAAGGCACGCTGCGATCTTGCGTCGTGCATTTTCGTAAATTTCCTGCACTGTGGAGCGGGAAATATCCATTTGCGAGGCACACTGCTCGTGAGTTTGCTGCTCCAAGTCAACCAGTCGAATCACCTCGTATTCATCCAGGGTCAGCAGGATTGGCTCAGTGCGTCTGTTCCCACTGGGACAGAATGCATTAATTTTTGGTATTCCACAAATTCGACGGCATCGTGGCGGTCTTGGCATGGATATCCCTCCTTTGTTTTCGGTATATACCGATTATAACACCTTACGCAAAAAAATCAATACTTCGTCGCACAATAATACAAATTTTTTCATGAAGAACACGGTCTGCTAAAACTTTGTTCATTCATTGGAAGTCCGCAAGAATGGAAAAGCAAATAAGGCAAGCATGTGATAAAATACAGACAAAGGTGGTGAAGCGAATGGGTTACAGAGAGGATATGGCTCGATGCCGGGACTATATTGCAGAGCATCTGCAGGAGGAATTGACGCCTGCAGAGCTGGCGGAGCAATTCGGGTACTCCTTCTACCATTTCTGCCACGTGTTTCGAAGCGTTAACGGCATGGCAGTAGCGGAATATCTGCGGGATCGGCGTCTGTGTGCGGCGGCAAGGCAGTTGATGCTCGGAAGCAGCGTTACGGAGACTGCGATGGATTCCGGCTTTGATACCGTGTCAGGATTCACCCGCGCCTTCACCCGAAAATTCGGGCTTGCACCATCGGTGTATAAAAAGCTGAAAGGAGCGAAATTTGTTATGAAACCAGAAATAAAAGATTTTCCGGCTTTTACAGCAGTCGGATATGTCCTGAAACCTGAAAGCGAAATTGATGTCCGTGAGAATGGTGCCTACTGGTTGGGGAAAGATTTCTCCGGCGTCAGCAAGGAGGACTACGCGAAACTTAGTGCTGCCGGCCGCGGTGAGGTCGGATTGTGGATGCACCCCGAAGGAATGAGTGATGAGCTTTATTACTTCTTTGGACCGGTGGTCGAGAGCAAAAGCTTTGCCCCAGCCGGTATGGAAACCCTGGATATCCCGGAAGCAGAGTACGCCGTATTCCGGGTTGCCAAAGGGGAGGATGTTTCTGCGCTGCACGAGAATGTAAAAAAGACATGGCGCTTTATTTTCAACGACTGGTTTGACAACAGCGGATACGTTTTTGATCACACCAAGTTTGATTTTGAGTATTACCTGGGGGAAGAAACCTATATCTATGTTCCCATCAGAAAACGCTGATCTCAAAGAATAAAGCAAAAGTATCGGAACCAGGCTTGCCCACAAAAAGGCTGTTGACAGTACAAGCGACTGTCAGCAGCCTTTTTTCGCATGGTTTGCAAAAACGCAAAATATAGTGTCTTGGCATTGGCATTAAACACGACATTCAGCCGTTTCACATCAGGATGCTCCGGCATGGAGAGAATCGCTGAAAGGTTTCTGCCTTCTTTTTTCTGCCTGCACTCAGCCTTCACAATAGGAATATCAGCCATGGAAGTCTGCACATATGCTGCGCCGCTCATTTCACGGCCGGTACAGGATGCCGCTCACAACGTTGATAAAATTGTTAAAAAAGTTGCGTCAGCATGGGCTTATAAAGTATAATTAGAATAGGAATAAGATTTTTGCAAAGGCCAAAGCAAGTGTAAAAGGGGGTTATAAAAATGATGAAAGTTTTGAAGTTTATCCTTGAAAATTGGTACTTAATCTTGATTGCGGGTGTTTTGATTGGCGGATTCATCTATCGGAAGGTGACCCATCAGCCGTTTAAAGGCGATATTCCGCCTGTCGGTGTAATGAATGATCTTCCGAGCAGTGTCACGGGCATGAATAAGCACAGTGATAAAATGTAGTGGCGGGCAACATGTTTATCAAAGATATTTTTTTCGATTGGGAGCACATGGCGAGCGAAGAATGGACAAAGGCGGTGAACTATACATGAAACTATCAATCATATCCCTTGCAATCTTAATAATCCTTCTGCTTGTAATCGGCTATTTCGTCAAGCAGTCGATGAAATACAAGACAGAAAAAGAAAAGGATGCAAGCAAAAAGGGCTTTCTTGCATACCTTTTGACGAACAGCCTGCTGATAGGCTGGCTGGTGTATAAGAAAAATAATACAAATGACCGTTTATGATGCGCCGGTTAATCTGCCAGTGATTTGTAGTAAAGCATGCAGTGGCAGTAGCCCTCAAAGTTCGGGTCTTTAATCTGGTCTTTGAATTCTTGACACATGCATTTGGTGGCGTCCGTGCGTTCCCTTCGGCACGGGCAGTAGCCGCCGGTTCTTTCAAGCCCTTCTTTTACAGTTTTGACAATTTCTTCGTTTGGATTCAATGTTATTTTCATTTTGCACCTCAATTATTATCTGATGTTATCTGACCGCGGCAAGCACCGCAATCACTCAAGTTGTAATCGATTATAGGGCACGGCGGCGAAAATGTCAAGAGGTGCATAAAATTATGAAATTTTTCGGTAAAAGAAAATTCTTCTTGACTTTATGATATCAAAATGATATCATAAAGATACAAAAGGGAGGAATGAAATATGGAAGAAAAAGTTTTACAAGGTAAGAAAAATGGAATGTTGGTACTGCTTTTGACAATCGCTTTGTTTTTAGCAGCGGGCATCGGGCTGGTTTTCGCGATTGGATCCTATATGAGAGGCTCAATCGTCCTTATTTGCATCGCATGGCTTGCGCTTGGCTGGATTCCGCTTCTGGGACTTAAGATACTGAAACCGCAGGAAGCTTTAGTGCTGACCTTATTCGGAAAGTATTACGGAACACTGAAGGGCGAAGGCTTTTACTTCGTTAATCCGTTCTGCAGTGGTGTGAACCCGGCGGCGCAGACGAAGCTGAATCAGTCCGGCGATGTGGACAGCGGCAAGAAGAACGCGCTTGGTTTGGCGCTTGCGGGAAGCGATACCGCAGCAAAGGTTGTTGAAGCAGGCGGCAAGAAGATTTCGATGAAGATTATGACGCTGAACAATAACAAGCAGAAGATTAACGACTGCCTCGGAAATCCGGTTGAAATCGGGATCGCGGTTATGTGGCGCGTGCAGAACACCGCGAAGGCCGTCTTCAATGTCGATAACTTTAAAGAATATTTGAGCCTGCAGTGCGACTCCGCATTGAGAAATATTGTGCGAATTTATCCTTATGATGTCGCGCCGGGAATCGATACGACCGGAGATGGGATTGCGGATGAAGGCAGTTTGAGAGGCTCTTCCGAGGTGGTTGCACATAGAATCAAAGACGAGATTCAGTCCAAGGTCAATGAGGCAGGACTTGAAATACTGGAAGCGAGAATTACTTATCTGGCATATGCGCCTGAGATTGCGGCTGTAATGCTGCAGAGACAGCAGGCGAGCGCAGTTGTTGACGCACGCGCGATGATTGTGGACGGTGCGGTCGGCATGGTGAAGATGGCACTTGAAAAACTGGATGAGGACGGAATTGTGAATCTGGATGAGGAACGCAAAGCTGCGATGGTTTCCAACCTGCTTGTAGTCCTTTGCGGAAGTCACGACGCGCAGCCGATTGTAAATTCCGGCTCCTTATATTAAAAAATGATAAACATGAGGTGAAACCTTGGCAGAAAAGAAACAAGTTCCGCTGCGAATCTCCGCGAAATTATTTGAGGAAATCGCCGCGTGGGCGGAGGATGATTTTCGGTCCGTCAACGGACAGATTGAGTATCTTTTGACGGAGTGCGTCAGACAGCGTAAGAAAAACGGCAAATATGTAGGTGAAGAAATCGATAAACCTTTGGATATTGATATCTGATATTAAAACTTTAACGAAATACGAAAAGCCTGCCGGGCAGTCCTGTTTTGACTGCTCATGCAGGCTCTTTTGGTTTATCACAGCGTATCGTCCCGGATGGAAAAAAAGCATCCGCTAAAAAACACCTGAAGTTTTTAATTTTTTAATTCGATATTTTCGGTACGGTGCAAACAAAACCCCGAGTCCTCTGTTGTAAGCCTTAAAGCCCCAGACACTGTAAAACGAATCCTTCATTTTGGCTTTGCGCGTGTAACCACGAACTCTGCCGCCCCACTGTGCGATTCTGCCTTCGCGGATTGCCTTGATTAAATCGTTATTAGACGTTATATCGCAGTCAAATAAGGTGTAGGCCATTCCGACATAGGCTTCGTCGTGTGCATCTGAACCACCGAGGCAAGGCTTTTTTAGCTTTTCGGCAAGCTCAGAAGCCGCATAGTTGGATTCTTTCTTTTCACAAGTATTAAAGCCCTCGATAAAGTCAACTTTATGCAGAATTTCGGGATGCTGCTTCAACTTTTTAAAAAACATCGCACTGGAACTGCGGTTGCCAAAAGGATGCGCCGGTCCTAAAATACCGCCGAACGTATGCACGATATGTATCAGCAGATCCACAGGCATTCCGCGAACCTGTAAAATTTTCAGGTGCAGATGATCAGGCATAATGACAAGAAAATGCCCTGCGTCTTTCGTATCATATTCAATCCCGGCAAGAACGCGAAAATCCCCTCCTTTGGATTCTTTTCCTGACTTCAGCCATTTGCGGTATCCCTTATATGAATCATGATCGGTAATTAACATTCCATCAAATCCCTGAGCCGACAAAAGCTCTATATATCTTTCCACGCTGACACTCGAGTCGATGGAGCCTCCTTTTGTGTGACAGTGCATATCAAATTTCATCATAATTCTATTTTAGCACAATCGCAGACAAATAAAAGACTTTTTTTATGTTAAAATATTCAAAATTTGCATTATTGACAGAATTCGATTTTGAGAATAAACTTAAAGAAAATAAAAAGAAAGAGAAGCGTATGAGAATGACAAGAGAAATTACAGAAAGAACGATTGAACTCAGAAAAAAATTACATTCAATGCCGGAAGCGTCCATGAATGAGACCAAAACGAAAAAAGCGCTGATGAGTTTTATCGGCGAGAACACGAAACTTGAAATAGTAGATAAAGGCAAATGGTTTTATGTGTTAAAACGTGCAGGAAAGGAAAACGCGGAGGCAATCGCATTTCGCGCGGACATGGATGCTGTCTGCGGCAAAGACGGAAAGCCGGGCCATTACTGCGGTCACGACGGGCACTCTGCGATATTGGCGGGATTTGCGATGTGGCTTGACGGTGTGGAAACGGATAAAGATGTGTATTTGATTTTTCAGCCGGCGGAAGAAACCGGAAAAGGCGCGAAGATTTGCGCAGGACTGCTTGCCGAGAAGAATATCAAGTACATATTCGGAATGCATAACATACCGGGCTGGCCGGAGAAAAACATACTCATAAGAAAAGGAACTTTTGCGTGTGCCTCAACCGGGCTTGAAATTGCAATGGTTGGAACACCGAGTCATGCAGGATATCCGGAGGCCGGCAAGAATCCGGGGTATGCACTTGCCAGACTGCTGCTTGCCGTGCAGGAGCTGACGGCAAGAATCAAGGAAGAAAAAGGCTTTGTGCTTATGACCTTGATAGGAATGGATATCGGCAGCGCAAATTACGGGGTCTGTGCATCGGAAGGAACGCTCAGAATGACGGTGCGTGCCGAAAAAGAAAGCATTTTCGAGGAATATGTATCCCAGATACGCGCTCTTGCCGAGGCAGAGGCCGAAGCGGACGGGCTTACAATAAAAATAGAAGAAATCGAAAGGTTCCCGGCAACCGAGAACTGCGACGAGGCATGCGACATCGCTATGGCGGCAGCCAATGCCAACGGTTATGCCGTCCTGCAGCTTGAAGAGCCGATGAGATGGTCCGAGGATTTCGGGACTTATCTGAAGACCTGCAACGGTGCGTTTTTCGGTATCGGTGACGGATGTGAATATGCACAGCTTCACACCGAAAACTATGAGTTCCCGGACGAAATAACGGAAACCGCTCTTAACATGTTTGCGGAAATCCTTTGATCAGCGGCATGGGGCTTACCCTGGATAAATCCGCATTTTCTTTACAATACGCTTGATTCCATCCGCATACAAGCCGAACTTGGCGGAGACAAAATAGAATAACACACAATCGGATACATGCAGAGAAAGCACAGGGCATCCTGCGCTTTTTTCTATAAAAAGAACACATTTGTATGCAAAACCGGACTATTTACACGCACAGAATTGGGCTAAAATGGCAGCATGAAGAAGGGGCTTGATTTGAGCAGGAAAGGAGACCACGAAATGGAAAAAGCAAAGAATATAATCGAAATAAAGAACCTTCACAAAAGTTTTGGGGAGGTACACGCGGTAAACGATTTGAGCTTCTGCGTCAAAGAAGGAGAACTTTTCGCTTTTCTGGGCATCAACGGTGCGGGAAAGTCAACGACGATCGACATCATCTGCGGGCAGCTTGCAAAGGACAGCGGAGAGGTATATATAAAGGGAAAAACTCACAAGGAAGACAGAGACAGCATTAAGCGAAGCATCGGGGTTGTTTTCCAGGACTCCGTGCTGGACAAAGACCTGTCGGTCCGCGACAATCTGCAAAGCAGAGCGGCGCTTTACGGAATTACCGGAAAGAAATTTGAAAAACGCGTCAGCAAGCTCGCAGAACTTTTGGATTTTTCGGATTTGATGAAAAGAACGGTCGGAAAGCTTTCGGGAGGTCAAAGAAGACGAATCGATGTGGCAAGGGCACTTCTGCACAAGCCGGAGATTCTGATTTTGGATGAGCCGACCACGGGACTCGACCCGAAAACAAGAAGTCTTTTGTGGCAGGTCATAGATGACCTGAGACGCAGAGAAAACCTGACGGTTTTTCTTACGACACACTACATGGAAGAGGCTGCGGACGCGGATTATGTGATTATTCTTGATAAAGGCAGAATTGCGGCACAGGGGACACCGCTCAGCCTGAAAAACGAATATGCCGGAGATTATATTACTCTCTACGGGGTTTCCGAAGAGGAAGTACATATGCTCGGAGCACCATATGAAGAGGTAAGAGACGGATTCAAGCTTTCGGTCTCCGACACGGCGGCGGCAACGCGGATGATACTGAAGCATCCGGAAATCTTTCAGGATTATGAGATTATAAAAGGGAAAATGGACGATGTATTTCTTGCCGCAACCGGCAAGAAACTTACAGGAGGGATTGAGAAATGAGAACAGCAGGACTTGGGGCGCTTACGAAGCGAAATGTAAAATTGTATTTTAAAGATAAGGGGATGTTTTTCAGCTCACTGATAACACCGCTGATTCTGCTTGTATTGTATACAACATTCTTAAAAAATGTTTTTGAAGATTCGTTCAGGGGGGCGCTGGATGCTGCGGGTGCTGCTGTCTCTGACAGCATTATAGGCGGATGCGTAGGCGGACAGCTTGTTTCCTCGCTTCTTGCCGTAAGCTGTGTGACGGTTGCGTTTTGTTCGAATCTCCTTATGGTTCAGGATAAAATCAGCGGGGCGAGAAGGGATTTAACGGTTACGCCGGTTCATTCGGGAACGCTTGCACTGAGCTACTATGCGGCGTCTCTTCTGAGCACTCTGATTATCTCATTCGCAGCATCTGCAGTATGCTTTGCCTATCTCGCAGCGGAAGGCTGGTATCTTTCAACGGCGGACGTTGCAGCCGTAATCGGCGATGTGATTCTGTTGTGCCTGTTCGGAACTGCGCTTTCTTCCTGCGTGAACTTTCCGCTTACAACGCAGGGTCAGGCCTCGGCAGTCGGAACGATTGTCAGTGCAGGCTACGGATTTATCTGCGGAGCATATATGCCGATTTCTCAATTCTCGGACGGACTTCAAAAAGTTCTTTCCTTCCTCCCGGGGACATACGGAACCAGCATGCTGAGAAATCATGCACTGCACGGCGTATTCGAAGAAATGTCCGACCACGGATTTCCGGATCAGGTGATCGAATCCATCAGGGACAGTGTAGACTGCAACATATATTTTTACGGCGATAAGGTTTCGATTGGAAACATGTACATAATATTGCCTGCTTCCATCGCAATCCTGGTTGCATTGTATGTTTTGATGAATGTAATTAAGGCAAAGAGAGAAAAATAGGAAACGAGCAAAGAAAATAAATTAAAAAAACTCCCAAAAAACAGTTGACAAAAAGGGAAAGATGTCGTATTCTATATTTAGAATTATTCTAATTCTAAAAGCGAGGTGTTAAAAATGTCAAAATACGGAGATGAGATTTTGGATATTATTCTGAACTCCACCCAGCACCCTACGGCTGAACAAATCTTTATGGAAATGAAAAAAAAGAATTCTAAGATTGTTCAGGCAACCGTATATAATAACTTAAAGACACTTGCCGAAAGCGGAAAGGTGATTCGAATATCGCACCCGGGCTTTCCGGATCGATATGACAACACATCAAGGCACGATCACATCATCTGCAAGGTGTGCGGCGGCATATCGGATACCCGCCTCGGCGACCTGACAGAATCGATTGAAACGCAGCTTGGACACAAGATAGATTCCTACGACTTGCGAGTCTACTACAAATGCCCAAACTGCAGCAAAAAATGAAAAGGAAAAGGAGAATATGACATGGAAAAACTTACGAAATATGCAGGAACACAAACCGAAAAAAATCTTGAAGCAGCTTTTGCAGGCGAATCACAGGCAAGAAACAAGTATACCTTCTTTGCATCGGTTGCGAAGAAGCAGGGCTTCGAACAGATTGCCAGCCTTTTCTTAAAGACGGCAGATAACGAAAAAGAACATGCAAAAATGTGGTTCAAGGAACTGAACGGAATCGGCGATACGGCACAGAACCTGCTCGCAGCAGCTGAAGGTGAAAACTACGAATGGACAGACATGTATGACGAATTTGCAAAGACAGCAGAGGAAGAAGGATTCCCGGAACTTGCAGCAAAATTCCGTCTTGTGGGTGAAATCGAAAGACATCATGAAGAAAGATACCGCGCGCTGCTTACAAATGTTGAAACGGAATCGGTATTTGCAAAGAGTGAAGTTAAGGTGTGGGAATGCAGAAACTGCGGACATATCGTAGTGGGAACCGCAGCACCGGATGTGTGCCCGACTTGCAATCATCCGCAGAGTTATTTCGAAGTACATGCTGAAAATTATTAATAGCAAAACCGTATAAGTAATATAAAAAATTTTGGGAGGACAAAAAAATGAAAGAACAGAAATTCTATATTTGCAAACATTGTGGTAATTTAGTAGCTATGGTTAACGAAAGCGGCGTGCCGCTCATCTGCTGCGGAGAAGAAATGCATGAACTTGTTCCGGGAACGGTTGATGCTGCAGTGGAAAAACACGTTCCTGTTTACAAAGCTGAAGGGAACAAGGTAACGGTGGAAGTGGGAAGCGTGGAACATCCGATGCTTCCGGAACACTATATTCAGTGGATTTGGCTTAAGACAAAATTCGGCGGACAGCTTGCAAAGCTGAAGCCGGAAACAAAACCGGAAGCAGTGTTTGCACTTGCAGACGGAGATGAAGTGGAAGCGGTTTACGAATACTGCAACCTTCACGGACTTTGGAGAGCGTAATTATCAACTAAAACCTTAAAAAATCGGCGAATCCGCACATGCGGGTCCGCCGATTTTTGTAAGCAGCTTATTTCTGTTCAGGCTTTGCATCCTCAAGTTTCTTGAGCTGTCTTGTGAAGAAAACATCCGAAATGAAATCCGAAAGACCGCTTACGAAAAGTCCGAGGCCGAGCATGAAGAATAATACTTTTGCAGTCGAAAACGGGTTCATCATAACGATGATTCCGAATAATGCAATGACAACGGATGCGATGAGCACCCCTTTGGAAGTGCCGTAGCCGAATTTCTTGAAGTTGATTACGTTTTGGATTCCTTCGAGTCCTTTGTATGTAATCATAAATCCGAGGATAAACGGTATGAGCGCAATAATCATAGTGCCTTTCAGCCAAAGGAAAATGCCGAGGATGATAAGGCTCACGCCGATTGCAAATCCGTTTGTGTCTTCTGCGATTCTGGTTTCGACTTTTATTACCGCATAGCCGAGAATCTTGGCGATGCCGAAGATGATTACGCACGCAGCCAAAAGCGCGCATATTACATTTTCAACTTTTTGCGGCCATATCATCAATGCCAGACCGAACAGGATGTAAATCAACGATGTTGTGAATTTCATGATTCCTGAATTTTTCATAGTGTATCTGTCCTTTCTTTTAACCTTTCCCAAACCGGTCGTAAAGACCGGTTCACAGTAAGTATACCACAAAATTCGCAGACTTGTTAAGAAAATGCAAGAATATTGTTGCTTTTGTATGAAATAAAGAACTGGAACCTTAAGGAAAAACATGTTAAAATATCGGTAAGAACCACTGTAGCTGTTTAAAGTCATAAACTGACTTGGCTGTGAGAAAGGAGAAAGGAATGGTAAAAGAGATGAAAAGAAAATTATTTGTATGCCTTCTGGCGCTTGTGCTTATCGTTACTCTAATGCCGGCTGCGGCGTTTGCGGAAAATCCAGGGGGAAGCGGTGACTCCATTGAGGGCGACGGACCGATGCCTGAAATTGATCCGGCGAACGGGAAGTTATTCGTTGCGTTGTATTGGGAGGACGACGATAATAATGAACACACAATTTCACAGGAGAACGCTGGGCAGGCACGATTTGAACTGAAAAAAATAGAGGAGGTAGCATATTCGGCTGACAATTCAGCAGGGAATATATCAAACTTATCACTGAGTTATGATAACAACGGGAACTCTTATATAGATGTAACTTCTGTTGAATATGGTAAGTATATTTTATCAGAGACTACAGCACCAAAGGGCTATTCTGTGTCACATAACGAGCATGAGATATTGATTAATTCCGATGGTATATACGTAAGGAATGGTGCAGAATTTGGGCCGATTAAGGATGAGGGACTGAAATTCTACCATGGGGAACTTTTTAAAATGCAAATTCCGATTCATAAAACCGTAGAGTCCGTAGGAGCTACAGCTCCGGAAAATGCGAAATTTACTGCAACATTAAGTGCAATTCGCCTTGAAAATGATGTTCCTAAGAAGGTTATTATTGGGATTTCAGAGCCATTCGGCGCGACGCAAGGCGAGAAAGAAATGCTTACCTTTAGTATTGACCAAAAATACGCATATGACGATGAGCTTTATTTAGAAGAGAACAACGCAGGCGAAGCGGGCTGGACATATGATGAGCGAATTTATGCGGTCAGTCAGGATATAATGATACTGTCTCTTGGGGATGAGGATGGCACTGATGACGAATATAGCTTATACGATAAAATTTACGAAGTGGATTCAAATTATAGACCAATCGTAGCAGAACCTAGTGGAGAACCACAACCTACAGAGGTTGCAACCTTCACAAACATCTACACTGCCTATAGCGGCGGGG
>ERZ780149.2459-NODE-2459-length-17267-cov-2.874390_pt1 | contig 17267 bp, 10 predicted proteins | sample MGYA00511367_ERZ780149 | MGnify/ENA primary metagenome ERZ780149 (study PRJEB29588, sample SAMEA2153852) | human gut metagenome | biome: human gut; feature: human-associated habitat; material: faeces | place: Denmark | collected 2008/2010 ... | reverse complement strand
AAAGGACTGAAAATCCTTGTGTCCCCGGTTCGATTCCTGGTGGCACCACTGAAAAAGAGAGAGTTACAAAAGTAGCTCTCTTTTATTTTATAGGCATTTTTAGGTGTTTGGGGCTTGATGTTTAAACCATGTTTAATCCTCAATTTGATTAAAGGTTGGATTAAATCCGCACCTTTAATAGTAGTGACTATTTTTCCCTTTGGTATTTGTATAGCCCACTATTCAAAACCATCAGGCGTTTCTTCCAATTCCCTTCTAGTTCTTTAGTGTCTTGTGATTTTCCAAATACCGAATAACACGATAACACTTTGACATTATTGAACTTTTGAGCTTTTCCCTAGGAAGCAGAGTTGCATAATCCGTCAAGCATGGATTTCTCGTAAACATGACTTTTATAACCAATAAATCATAGAATCATAAACCAACATATTAAGTTGTCGCATTACCTATATCCCAAACTACTCCAAAACATTGAACTTCGGATTGTAGGGTGCTTGTTAGAGGAAGCCCAATACTCAAAACATTTCAAGCATTACAACCGTATTATTCCCCAATCAAGAGTTCCTAACATCAGGAGAAGCAAGAACATCGGTAACTTCTCCTTTGGTTTCGACTTGAAGATTCTGCCTTAAACAGACCTGTCAGGATATGTTTTCAGGGTACAGGATTTGCCAAGCAAGTTGTACTTTTGTGGCCACAAAACTCATTTTGCCTCACAAAAGTTACTTGCCGACTGCTGTTGCAGCGGAAGCGATAAATCGTTATTTCGCTGTGCGAAATGGATAACCGAGTAATCATGGTTACAAGATATCAGTAATCGAGAGTTCAGAAACATTATTATCGGGGTAATAGAAAACTTTGGATGATGCAACCTAGGAATAACGGAATCTGTAACCAAGATACATAGGACCTAAGAACCATTACATTTCGATGCCAATAAACATTGGTTTTGAAAACTCATATTATCCTAACAATTGAAACTTGGTTACTACTCCAATGACGATTACGAAAAAGTACTAATGCTGTGATTTGGCATTGTATAGGGTTTACTATACCGAAAAACTATCCCGTATAATCTTTGCCTATATCACTCGATTTTCTTTATTTTTGTAAAATCAAACTAATCTATATGCTATCTGAGAAAATGGTAAATTGATTTATTTAGTAAAACCCTATGTAATTGATGGTTATGGCATATATTGATGAATTAAACACAATGACAGAAGTGACCTTTGATAAAATCTTAGGTCTTGCTTTTTGCTACCTTCCTGAAGTAAACAGGAATGCCCCATGGAGAGGACTTAACCACGGGACAAAGGTGTTGCAAAGTGAAACTGAACTTTGTCAATATCTGTGCGCATATGGCAACTTACATAGAAACAAAATAAATACTGCACTTAGCACTATCAAAGACTTAGAATCGTTATCTAAGGACTTAACCATCTTTGACTGGGGCTGTGGTCAAGGATTGGCTTCCATGTGCTTTATTGATTATCTGCGAAATGAAGGTCTGCATGTTGACATTAGTAAGATCATTCTTATAGAACCCTCAAGGTGTGCTCTGGATAGAGCTGTAGCACATCTAAGTAAGTATGTTGTTGCATCAAAGATTGTTGCCATAAACCAGTATATTGACGATGTGGATGCAGAGCTGATTTCTATTAACAAGGGAAACGTTGTGCATCTTTTCTCTAATATACTAGACATTCCTATAGTCAATTTGCAGACGTTGCATGATAAAATAGAATCAGGAATTAATACTACCCAGACATTTATCTGTGTCGGTCCCAATAATATCGGTGCGACACGCATAGAGAACTTTGCGGGTCTATTTAATATATCCAATGAAGATTTACTGGGTAGGCAGATTGGCAATCTAGTACAAGGCGGAACCATCAATCTGCTTGTATTCGAAAAGAAAGGAGATGAAATAGAGGTTGTAAAGACTGAGTTTCAAGTGCATCACGCTACCGAAAATAATGGTTTGAGTACAGTTCGGCAGCTCTTGATGAATGTTGCTCCTGCGGAAAATGGCATCAAGAGATTGGGGCAGTTCTTCGAACTTGTTGTCCGTTTGGAAAGGATGAAGACTGGTGCCGTAAAAGATGATTATCCCACAGGTATTCATATTGATGAAAATGCTGATCAGCTCATATTCAATATAGATGTAGAAGAAAACGAGGATTTTGCAAAGTTATTTCGTAAGAATTTCGACCGTAGATATACGCAATGTCCGAAGAATCTGAATATCGGTTTGTGCGTAATTATCAACAATAAATGTATAAGACTCCTGCAGTATGTATTCTCTCAGGAGGATTTAAGGGCAATAGATATCAGTAGGCAGTTTATTCCAGCCCAATTATCATCTTTCTCTGTTTGTGCAGATGCAGCAGAAGATCTGGGGTTAAGTCAAGAAGTTGTTTCTGTCATCGAAAGCGTCTTGTATGAACCAGCAGTCACATTAAACCGCCTTGAACAAGTGTTGCGCGATGCTATAGCACATGACCTAAAGCTATATGAACTGAGATTAGCTCTTACTGACGAAACTCCTGCACTTAGCCAGACTACAGATGAACTTAACAGTCTTATCAATACAGAGGCATCGTCATTGCTTCATAGTTTTTTAAGTGGTAACGTAGACAATAACGAGCTTCATCATATTGACGAAGATGTCTTAATTTCTGTCGTTCCAATGGATGACAGTCAGAGGCGTGCCGTGTGTTCGGCTCTAAACAAAAAAGTTTCTGTCGTTACAGGTCCTCCGGGAACCGGTAAGACGCAGATGATTATCAATCTGATTGCAAATGCATTGTTGTTCGGAAAGAGGGTGCTTGTTGCGAGTAAAAACAACAAAGCTGTTGACAATGTTAAGGAACGTTTTGATAGTGTTGACCCTATTCAGTATTTATTGAGATTTGGTTCCAAAGATGCTATAAACAATCAATTGAAGCCGTCCTTACAGCGTTTTATCAATTATATTCCACAAATAGATTCAGCAGATATTGATGAGCACCTCTTTGCAAAATATAAACATGCTTATTCGATAATTACGGAGGGACACAAGAAACTATATGAGCTAAACAAGAATAGAGACGATAAGAAAGCAATCTCCGAGCAGATTATAACTCTGCTTAATCGTAAAGAGGAAGCGAATGTCAAGTTTAATAGGGATATTCAATCACTAAAGAACAATCTTGCTCATCCGCAGATGTGCTTTGCCACTTATGCCAACATAGCATCGTCCAAAGAGCGTATTATTGCCATATACCAAAAAATTAATCATCGCAAAAGTTGGTTGAGAAGGTTTTTCTTTAATCTATTCATTAAGACTGGTTCTATAAATGACTTGCAAGGCAATTTGTTGCATCTACCCTCAGAGTTTAATGACGCTCTTAAAAAGGAAGTCGATATTTCGGATACTTCAATAGAAGGGCTCATCAATTCTTGTAAGAAATCGATTCTTTTGCTTAATGACATCATTAAATACAAAGAGGAGTATCAGAAGATAGAAAGAGACTATCGCTCTGCTATATCATTGTTTGATACACAGTTGGAAACTTGCAAGGCTAAGGAAGAAGAACTAGAGAGGAGAATGTCGGCAATAGACGAAGATGCTATCTGTAAGAGCATTGAAGAAGAATCTCAATATGTCGCATCTATAGAACTTGGTAAAAGGCTTTTGAACCAGTTGATATTAAAGAGATTGTCGCAACCTGACGCTGTTGCTAGGATTTCTTCATATATGCAGTCTATGCCATTGAATGAGCAGTTGGCATCAGCTTTCCTTGATGTGTTCAATTTGAACTGTGTTACTAATCTTTCTATTAAGAGTGCATTTCCACTTGAGAGAGACTTGATTGATTTGCTGATTATTGATGAGGCTTCTCAGTGTGATATATCTTCTGCTCTTCCGCTGATACAACGTTCTAAGCAGATTGTTGTTATCGGTGACCCTATGCAGTTGAAACATATCACAAATGTCACGGCATATGAGGAGGGTGAGATAAAAGCTGCTTTAAATCTAACAGAGAACAGCCGTGCTTCTTATAGAGCCGTTTCTTTATGGGATTATTGTAACACACTGTTAAATACGACAGGTGCATCCTCTGTTGTACTTGATAATCATTTCAGATGCAACTATGGTATCATCGGTTACTCAAAGGAATTCTTCTATAGAAGAAAACTTGGAATCAACCTCAATATCAAAACGGCTCCAGGCAATGTCAACTTGGAGCAGGAAGGAATTATTTGGGAAGATGTTATTGGCTCTCAAAAGAACGAGATGCAGAACATCAATGAGGAAGAAGCCAAACGTTGTATAGAAATTGCAGAAAAACTCGCAAAGAAGTATCCAGACATTTCTATAGGCATCATTTCTCCTTTCAAACTTCAATCCCAAGAGATAAATGCTATGATTCCTGAAGAGTTGGCTGGGCAGATTGTGTCGGATACGGTTCATAAATTCCAGGGTGATGAAAAGGATGTAATAATATATAGCCTCGTTGTTACTGATGATTCTCCAGAAGAAAAAATTCGCTGGATTGATTACAGTGTTCCTAATTTGGTGAATGTAGCAGTAACCAGAGCTCGCAAGGCTTTGTATGTAGTCGGAAATCTTCACTATATACAAACTCATTCTTCCATTAATTTACCATTAGGTTACCTTGCATATTACGCCGAAAACAAACAGAAGGTAAACTTAGACAGTTCGAGCCAAACATTTGTTATTGATACAAATGTGTTCATTGAAGACTCTGACATATTGGCACGCATTAATCCGCGAGATCTTGTTGTCTTGCCAGCAAAAGTACTTGACGAATTAGACAAGTTGAAGACGAGCAAGGACTCGGAGCTTAAGGGCAAAGCTGAACTCGCACTTCGTAAAATCAAGAATGCAGGAAAGAATAGAAGAATAAGATATGAAGTTGGGGCAGTTGAATTGCTGCCTATAGACTTGAATGCGAAGAATGCCGATAACATAATCCTTTCGCTTGCAATCAAGTATAGAAATCAGAATGCTGTTTTATTGACTTCTGACAACGGATTGATAAGTAAGGCAAAAGCCGTGAGAGTTAATGTAAAATCGTTAAAAGAACTATAAGTAAAGCGATGACAATATCAGAATATATTGCCGAAGCCATAAAAAGTGGCAAAACGGTAAAAATCAAGTATGTGAAAAACTCTGGTGAAATATCAGAGCGTACAATCAGTGATATCGGGCCATCAGATGAATTTGGTGAGGGATATATCTCAGCCTTTTGCCATCTGAGGAATGAGACTCGTACCTTCAAGATTAGTCGTATCAGAGAAGTAGATGGTATAAAAGCTTTTTCTTCCACTGTACCAAAAACAAAAAGCGGCTATACTCCTAAGCCTTCATACACACCGAGGATTTCTCCTTCAACTGTCAGTTCGTCTAGCTCCTCAATGGATTCAAGACCAAGTAGCCCATCTCCATCATATAAGCCAAGTTACAACCATTCTCATAATAATACGCCATCAAGTTCGAATTCTCAGAAGAGCGAAGGATGCTATATAGCAACGATGGCATACGGTGATTACGATCATCCTTCCGTTATAGTTCTACGTCAGTTTAGAGACGAGAAACTTCTTACCAATTACATAGGTCGTGTCTTCGTTTCTTTCTATTATTGGGTCTCACCTAAGATGGTGAAGGTTCTAACAGGGCACAGAAGAACTAATACTATAATTCGTGCTGTGTTAGATAAAATAGTGCTTCATATGAATAGTAAATAACAAGCCTTAAGAAGTGCAATATGGCAATATGGCCCAAAAAAGAAATTGTGTTGGAAGACGGACGAATTGTTGATGCCCAACATCCACTGATAATATCAGCCAGTAGAAGCACAGATATTCCTGCTTTCTACTGCGATTGGTTTTTCCATCGATTGGAGAAAGGCTATTCTGCCTGGACTAATCCATTCAATGGAGTAAAGTCGTATGTTGCTTATGACCAAACACGTTTCATCGTGTTTTGGTCTAAGAATCCACACCCTCTTCTGAAGTATTTGCCAAAATTGAAAGAACGCGGAATAGGTTGCTACGTGCAGTATTCACTCAATGATTACGAGAAAGAAGGACTAGAGAAGTCCGTTCCTTCTTTCTCGTTCCGTATTGAGACATTCAAGGAGCTTGTTCGTCAATTAGGTAAGGGGGGAGTTGTCTGGCGTTTTGACCCACTCATCTTAACAGATGAAATAAGTATGGATAACCTACTGGCCAAGATAGAGAATATCGGTGACCAACTACGTGGCTATACAGAAAAACTTGTCTTTAGCTTTGCAGATATAGCCATTTATCGTAAGGTGAAGAAGAACCTCAACGAAGCAGGAGTTCATTATTTAGAATGGACTAAAGTTCAGATGATAGAGTTTGCTAAAAGACTAGTTGAACTTAATAAACGTAAGGGATGGAACTATACGCTGGCAACTTGTAGTGAAGCGGCAGACCTTGAAGGTGTGGAGCATAACCATTGTATTGATGATGCTTTGATGATTAGAAGAGCATATAATGACAAAGTGCTTATGGACTTCTTGAAAGTCAAAATATACTCAATGCCTCAGCCTGATATGTTTGGCGAATCTGAACCATTACCAGCAGATATCATAGTCTTAGATAACGGCAGGTATATCACTCGTGGGAACAACAAAGACAAGGGGCAACGGGAATTCTGTGGGTGTATGAAGGCTAAGGATATAGGCCAATATAACACATGTATTCACAAGTGTGAATATTGTTATGCTAACGATAACAAAGCCCTAGCTATGCGAAACTTTGATATGCATAAACAGAATCCTACATCGGAAACTATTACAGGAACGTGAAATTAATACAACAATGTAGCTTCTTTTCACTAAAATAACGAAGGAGTCTAAAAAGGATGCCTTCTTTTTACTTTCCAAAGAGACGGATCACATGAAAAAGCATTCCGCGAGGGTCTTATTCCATTCATTTGAATATTTGTACTCTACATATCCTCCAACGACAAACAAACCATCTCAACCTGATACTTCGGCAACAATTTATTCTTAAGATGCTCCACCTTTGCAGCCAATAATTCAGGCTTAAAATTCTTCTTTTGTCGTTTTACTTCGACTGCTACTGCTTGGCTTTTTTTCAATTTGAGGGCAACAATATCAATTTCGTTTTGATTGCCTTTAGGCTCCCACCACGAGCCGATAGCACGGTACTGGAAACTTTCGGCAAACTGTTGTTTAAAATATCGTTCCAACATGATACCTGAGTAAGTCGGATAGTCGGATTTGATGATAGCCTGCAAACCGATAAAGTTCTTTATCTCTATCAATGAACGGTGACGATCGAAATAGTTAAACCAAAAACGGATAAAATTATCCTGTATTTCATATCGGACAGTTTGACTTCCTTCTTTTGCTAATATGGGGCGTTGGCGAATAATAATATTGTAATCCTCAATCAATCGCTTGATTTGACCGCCTATGCTTTTATCTCCTAATGCGGCTTCTATTTCGGGTTGCGTATTGATACCGCCCGAAATAGCACTTAAAATGGAAAAATAGGTTGCATAGTTTTTCCCGAACTCTTCTATCAACAGGTTTTTTCCTTCATCGGTAAAGGGAGAGTTGTCCCGAACCATAAATGAGATCATTTCGTCTATGCTCAATGTGCTGTTATCACAGAACAACTCAACATACTTGGGAACTCCACCTGTAAAGGAATAGAGAGCGAGTAAGTCATCATTGGTGTAATTGAAATTGTAGTCACGCATAATTTCTTTCAGCGTGGTTAAATCGAAAGCCGATAGTTTGATAATATTATCTGCTCTACCAAATAGTGGTTCTTTGTTGTTCTGGAATATTTTCTGCATCAAGGAATAAACAGAGCCGGATACTATCAGATTCATTTTGGATTTCTTGCGGTAAGTATCCCAGATATTTTGCATATCGCTATACACCGATTCATTGATGTTATAGAACTCCTGAAATTCGTCAATGACAAGATTGAACGGCTTCTGTGAAGCCAGCTCCATTAGATATTGAAACAATGATCGAAAGGTGCGTATTTCTGCGGGAACAAACGTATCAAGCGATTGACTGATGATAGGAATAAACTCTGAACAAAGCGTTGCTTCGCTTTTACGCCCAACAAACAAATAGACAGTCGGTAAGCCTTCAACCGACTTCATAATAAGGCTAGTTTTGCCAATCCTTCTTCTTCCAGTTACTACTGTTAGACGGGAATGGTCACTAAACGATAAATTCTGTATTCGTTGCAACTCTGCTAACTCGCTTGTTCTATTATAAAACTTCATGTTTTTACCTTTGTTATTTCCGTAACAGTTACGGCGGTTACAAAGATAGATAAAAGTTTGGATATGCAGTTATCTTTCTCAATTTTAAATCAATAAATATTGGAACTTATATACAAGTTTACAGTCAACGAACTCCCTCCCGGCTTCGCCGTACTCCCTCTATAAACAGAGGGAGAGCTAAGTTACTCTCCCAATATCCAAAAAGAAGTACCAGTTCCACCTCTGTTTATAGAGGAAATTGATGTTTGAGCGAGGGCAGATAGAAAGCACGCTCTCTATCTGCCGAGCGTGGTCAATTCAAGACCGCTTCGAGCTCACTTGGTAGAGCAAAGGAGAACAGGTACTCCATCTAATTTCCACGTGATTCGCTTCTTATAACATCATACGGTGATCAACCATTGCCATTTCGATGAAAACAGGTGACAACTCCGGTACTTTTTCGGAATAACTTCGGTGCACCTCCGCTCGTGAGCGAAAGAGAAGCGTCTGTGTGCCCAAGGTTTACTGAGAAAGAATACTTACGTGAATACTATATCAAGGAGTCTACTTGCTTTTTTATCAGAATACCCAAGATAATTTAGAAACTTATATACAAGTTTACAGCTAACGCACTCCCTCCCGGCTTCGCCGTACTCCCTCTATAAACAGAGGGAGAGCTAAATTACTCACTGTCTTTGAGATGGACTAGCAGTTCCTCCTCTGTTTATAGAGGAAATTGACGCTTGAGCGAAGGCAGATAAGATGTTTGAGCGTAGAAACAAAGATTACGTTCATTTACTGTAAAATGGTATATAAAGTTATTGTACATTACTTCCCTGCCCGATATTCATTGGGCGTTTTCCCCGTCATGCGATGGAAAAATTTACTGAAAAAAGAGGGATTGGGGAAATTCAACTCGTCGGCAATCTGGTATACTAGTTTATCACTATGCAGCAACAGAATCTTAGCCTCCTGAATGACGGCCTCATTAATCCAATCCATCACCGTATGGTCACTGACCTGCCGAATCAAGGTACTCAAATAACGAGGAGTCAAATACAAACGATCCGCGTAGAAAGCCACGTTACGCTCACGGATCGCGTATTTATTTACCAAACGAATAAACCGGTTAAACACTTCCTCCTGACGAGTATATTTAGTTTTCCCCACAAAGCGATTATTTTGCTGTAAATACGCGATCTGATAGAACAAGGTCGAAATCAAACTTTGTACTATGGCTCTTGGAAAAGGAACATCATGCACCATCTCCCACAACAAAGAAAAAATAGTCTCCAGCCGTTGTTCGATCGCCTCGTCCAATTCCAAACACAAGTAAAGCCTTCCCTGAAGATAAGCTGTTAACTGTTCCTCTTTCTGCCAACCTTCCATGAAACTATTGGCAATGCCCAGCATGGACAATTCGCAATCCGGCGACACTTCCACCAATTCGGCTACAGTGCCAGGGGAAGCGACCACCATTTGATGGACCTTTATGGTCAAATCATGCAAATTAACCCGTACCCGGACATACCCGGAGCGCAAATGTATGATTCGTCCTTCCGTCAATCGATACGGTTGTCCTAAAAAAATCCGGGAACCACTTATATCCTGTATCCCAGCCACAGAACGGACAATCCCGAATTCCTCGGAAATAAAACGACAATCATTGCAGGGCTGTACAGACCAATCCCGCACCTGTTTCAAAGCTAAATTCAACAACCCATTTGGTTTCATAAAACATGACGATTTCCTACAAAGATAATATTTCACCCACAAGACAAACAAAAAATCATACTATTTCGAACAAATAGAACATTCACCCCTACTAATAGAACCTTAACATCATGCGTTCAACATGTACCTTTGCAGAAGATAATCATTAAAAATACAAATACATGACACGAACCTTTTTTCTGATCCTGTTCTCCTGCCTGGTGCTACACGCCTCCGGGCAACTCACCCTCGAAGGATGCCGGCAAAAGGCCCAAAAACATTACCCGCTAGCCCGTCAGTATAAACTGATCGAATTGTCGGAAAGTTACACCCTTGCCCATGCCGCTAAAGGAAACCTACCCCAGGTCAGCCTCAGCGGGAAAGCCTCTTATCAAAGTGATGTCACGCAAATCCCGTTCAACATCCCTGAATTATCCATCAAAGGTTTACCTAAAGACCAGTACCAAATCATGTTGGAAGTGAAACAAAACCTTTGGGACGGAGGGTATATCCGCTCGCGGCAACAACAAGCAAAAGCCTCTTCCCAAGAGGCCGAAAGTCAACTGGACGTGAGCATGTATGCCTTGAACGAACGAGTAAATCAGGTTTATTTCAGTATCCTTTTACTAGACGAACAATTGGAACAGAACACGCTATTAAATGAAGAGTTACAACGTAACTTGAAAAATGTTATCGCCTACCGGGACAACGGCATTGCCAACGACGCTGACGTGGATGCCGTACAGGTAGAAATTCTTAACACGCGACAACAACGGGTCGGCCTAGAATCCAATCGAACCACCTACCTGCGTATGCTCGCCCTTCTCATCGGGGAAGAACTGCCCACGGGTGCGCAACTCGTGAAACCAACGATTCCACCAGGGAATGATTCTAGCCCCATCAACCGCCCGGAGTTATCCTTGTATGCTGCTCAGGAAAATAGTATCGACGTGAAAGAACAATCTTTAAAGATTGGTTATCGCCCCCAGTTCGGACTATTCGCACAAGGAGCTTACGGTAACCCGGGACTAAACATGCTAAAGAACTCTTTTGAACCTTACTATATTGTAGGCGCACGCCTAAGTTGGAATTTCGGCAGTCTATACACGTTGAAAAATGACAAACGGAAATTCACCACCGAACGTCAACGCATCCAAAGTAACCGGGATTTATTTTTGTTCAACACCCAACTGCAATTAGCCGAGCAACAAGGAGCAATCTCCGCCCTACAAAAACAGATGCAAACGGATAACGAGATTATTCGCCTCCGTACGAATATCCGTAAGTCTGCCGAAGCAAAAGTAGCCAACGGCACGCTGACCGTGACCGAAATGCTACGGGAACTGACCAACGAGAATTTAGCCCGGCAGAACAAAGCCCTGCACGAGATTCAACTACTCATGGATCTGTATCAACAAAAACACCTCACAAATTAATCCCACGTGAAGGTAAAAAATACAATACGAATAAATTTACAAACACTCCAATATATGAAAACTCTAAATATGATCCTTATGGCGGCCATTGCAACGCTTCTCTCCGCCTGTAACTCAGAAAAAGAATATGACGCAACCGGAACATTCGAAGCAACGGAAATCATCGTATCTTCCGAGGCTAACGGTAAGATCTTCTTCCTACATGCCGAAGAAGGAAGCCGATTATCCCAAGGCTCAGAAGTCGGGCTAATTGACACCGTACAACTCTACCTAAAGAAGCTACAACTACAAGCCAACATGAAATCGGTTGACAATCAACGTCCGGACATACGTAAACAGATCGCTGCCATACAGGAACAAATCGCTACCGCCAAACGTGAGCGGGCCCGCGTGGAGAATTTGCTAAAAGCCAATGCCGCAAACCAAAAACAACTGGACGATTGGGACTCACAATTAATTGTGCTACAACGCCAACTAGACGCACAAATTTCTTCCTTACGCAACAGTACCGCCAGCCTAAATGAACAGAGTTCTTCCGTGGCCATTCAGGTGGCTCAAGTGGAAGATCAACTACAAAAATGCCATATCCTAGCTCCTATCGACGGAACAATTCTCGCTAAATACGCGGAACCCGGAGAATTAGCCTCCATCGGAAAACCGCTGTTCAAAATTGCAGACATTGAAAACATGTACCTGCGAGCCTACATCACCTTCTCCCAGCTTGCCTCTGTTAAGTTAAACGATACGGTAAAAGTCTTTGCAGACTTCGGCAACGAGAAGAAAAAAGAGTATAACGGCACGGTGACTTGGATCGCGGACGAGGCGGAATTCACCCCAAAAACCATTTTAACCAATGACGAACGGGCCAACCAAGTCTATGCAGTGAAAATTGCAGTCCGCAATGACGGAACGATCAAAATAGGCATGTACGGAGAAGTAAAATTCTAATTATGGAATACCTTATAGAAACGACTCATCTCGGGAAACGATACGGTAACGTGGAAGCCCTACATGACGTCTCTTTTCAAGTCAGACGAGGGGAGTTGTTCGGGCTTATCGGTCCGGACGGTTCCGGGAAGTCCACCCTCTTTCGCATCCTCACCACCCTACTGGTTGCGGATGAAGGAGAAGCACGGGTCAATGGTTATGATGTCATCTCCGGTTATAAACAAATCAGACAAAGCATTGGTTACATGCCCGGCAAATTCTCTCTCTATCAAGACTTGACGGTAGAAGAAAACTTGAATTTTTTTGCCACGGTTTTCAATACCACGGTAGAGGCCAACCACGATCAGATTAAAGAAATTTACGTGCAAATTGCCCCTTTTAAAAAACGAAGAGCCGGAGCTTTATCCGGCGGGATGAAACAAAAGCTCGCTTTATGTTGTGCTTTAATTCACAACCCGGAAGTGCTTTTCCTTGATGAACCCACCACAGGGGTCGATCCCGTATCACGTAAAGAATTCTGGCAAATGCTCCATCGCTTACAGGAACGAGGAATCACGATTGTCGTTTCCACTCCTTTTATGGACGAAGCCCGACAATGCGACCGCATCGCTTTCTTACAACATGGACATATTCAGGGTATCGATACGCCCCAAGTTATTCTGGAAAGATTTAAAGATATACTTTGTCCTCCCGGGCTGGAACATGCCATATCTCTCCAAGAAACACAGACCGTCATCCGGGTAGAACAACTGGTCAAGACATTCGGCAACTTCACGGCCGTTGACCATATCTCGTTCGAGGTCAAGCGAGGAGAAATATTCGGTTTCTTGGGTGCTAACGGTGCCGGGAAAACAACTGCCATGCGAATACTCTGCGGACTAAGTCGGCCAACATCCGGGAAAGCCGAAGTGATGGGCTACGATGTCCGCACCCAAAGCGAGGAAATCAAAAAACACATCGGTTACATGAGCCAAAAATTTTCTCTCTACGAGGATCTGAAAGTATGGGAAAACGTCCGGTTATTTGCCGGGATATACGGTGTGCCGGAAACAGGAATCGCTCCCCGAACCGAAGAGATGTTAAAACGCATCGGGCTGTATGACGAACGAGAAACTCTCGTACAGGCACTTCCCTTGGGATGGAAACAGCGATTGGCATTCTCCGTGTCTATCTTCCACAACCCTCAACTCGTATTCCTTGACGAACCGACCGGAGGTGTCGATCCGGCCACCCGACGGCAATTCTGGCAATTGATCTATCAAGCGGCAGACCGGGGAATAACAATTTTTGTCACCACCCACTATATGGACGAAGCAGAATATTGCGACCGTATTTCCATGATGGTGGACGGACAGATCAAGGCATTGGACTCCCCAAGTGGATTAAAGACCCGCTTTCATGCCGCCAACATGGACGAAGTTTTCCAACAATTGGCTCGTAGTGCCACCCGTTCATCCGATTAATCGTACTGCTTATGAAACAATTTATCGCTTTTGTCAAAAAAGAATTCCACCATATCCTGCGAGACCGACGGACGATGCTTATCCTTATCGGAATGCCCATCGTGCAAATCATCCTGTTCGGATTCGCCATATCCACGGAAGTGAGGAACGTGCAGACAGCCATCCTTTCATCGTCCGTAAACCCGGACACTCGTCATATTATCGATCGTCTGGATGCCAGCGAGTACTTCACCGTGAAATATATCGTTCACACGAACGAGGAACTGAACCACCTCTTCCGCAAAGGAAAGATCGAATTGGGAATTGCTTTTCCTCGGGACCTGCAAAGGCAACGATTCGATTCTGAGAGTATCCAAGTTATAGCCGATGCCACCGATCCCAATTTGGCCATCACCCGCGGCAGTTATGCCAACGGAATAATCCCCGCGGCCGTGGCTGAACTCCAGCAAACGGGAATTCAGCACCCCTCGATTCTCATGCACTCCAAGCTACTCTACAACCCACAAATGCGAAGTGCCTATAATTTCGTACCGGGCGTCATGGGATTGATTCTCATGCTAATTTGTGCTATGATGACCTCGATTTCTATTGTCCGGGAAAAAGAAACCGGAACGATGGAAATACTACTTGTCTCTCCCATGAATTCCCTGTTTGTCATTCTATCGAAAGCCGTACCTTATTTTGCTCTTTCCATCTTAAACTTAACAACCATCCTACTCCTATCAGTCTTCGTGCTAGATGTCCCGATCGCGGGAAGTCTCACGGCATTGTTAGGCGTGTCGCTCATATTTATTTTCGTGTCACTCGCTCTCGGCCTGTTAATCTCCAACGTGACACGGACACAAGTAGCTGCCATGCTAGCCTCCGGAATGGTACTGATGCTCCCCACGATCATTTTATCGGGAATCATCTTTCCAATCGAGAGTATGCCCAACATATTGCAGGGTGTTTCATGTTTCATCCCGGCACGTTGGTATGTCAGCATTGTCCGCAAAATCATGATCGAGGGAATTCCGTTCATGTACGTTTGGAAAGAAACGGCAATACTGCTTTTCATGGCCATAGTACTCATCGGGATCACGACCCGCACATTCAAAAACCGTTTAGAATAAATAGGAATAATCATGATATTACGTTACCTCATCGAAAAAGAATTCAAGCAATTAAAACGTAACAGTTTCTTGCCTCGCCTCATCCTAATGTTCCCCTGCATGATGATGCTCGTCATGCCTTGGGCGGCCACGCTGGAAATTGAAGACTTGCGTATTGCCATTATAGATAACGATCACAGCCCCTCGTCCCAAAGGCTGGTTCACCGAATCGAGGCATCCCGTTATTTCCAGTTAACCGAAACCCCGACTACCTATAAAGAGGGTATGGCTGCCATTGAAAAAGACGAGGCCGACATTATTCTGGAAATTCCGAGAGGATTTGAGAAGGAACAGGCCAACGGCCGCCCGGCATCAACACTCGTGGCCGTCAACGCGGTCAACGGGACAAAAGGCGGCTTGGGGAGTTCCTACCTCTCACAAATATTGTCACCCCAAAGCGTATCAACTTCCGTAAGATACCAATTCAACCCGCATCTGAACTATAAAGTCTACATGGTTCCGGCACTCATGACAATGGTACTCGTTATGCTCTGCGGTTTTCTCCCCGCCTTGAACGTGGTGGGAGAAAAAGAAATCGGTACGATTGAACAGATTAACGTAACTCCCGTCAGCCGTTTCGCGTTCACGTTGTCCAAACTTATTCCCTACTGGCTGATCGGTTTTCTCGTATTGAATCTGTGCATTGGCCTTGCCTGGCTTATATACGGCATCATCCCAGCGGGTAGCCTGTTCACCATCTATCTGGCAACGCTGGTTTTCATTCTCGTTGTTTCCGGATTGGGGTTGATTATCTCCAACCACTCGACCACCATGCAGCAAGCCATGTTTGTCATGTGGTTCTGCATGCTGATTTTTATCTTAATGAGCGGTTTGTTTACCCCCATCAGCAGTATGCCAACATGGGCGCAATGTATCACCTATGCCAACCCGTTACGCTACTTCATGGAAATCATGCGTATGGTTTACCTGAAAGGGAGCACTATCGGGGACATCATGCCCCAACTTTGCACCTTGGGATCATTCGCCATCGGGCTATACTGCTGGGCAATTCTCAGTTACAGGAAACAACAATAATATGTTCCCATAACCCAAGCTCACAGACATTCCAAGCGATTAACACGAAGTCTCCGCGTTCACTGCCATTCGATTTTTATTCCTCGTGTAGCGCATATACCAAATGCAGATCAGCAAGGATACAAAAGTTGAAATGGGCGAAGCAAACCCCATGAAAAACAAAGAAGAAGGATCTATCAGACTGAACAGGTACGAAAGGGGTATTCGCACCAAAAAAGTGGCAATCATACTATGAATCATGGGGAACACGGAATTACCCTGTCCGCTAAAATAAGAGTTGATGCAAAACACAAAACTCACCATCACACAATCAATGCTATACCCGCGCAAATAATCAGCCGCTACGGCAACAACCGCCGGATCATTCGTGAATATTCCCGTCAACGTCTCCGGCAAGAATTGCGAGTACACGCAAACCGCAAGCCCAAAAACCAACGCCATCCCGATACCCGCGTAAAGACAACGATTCATTCGGGAGATCAATTTCGCCCCGTAATTCTGAGCGGTCATCGTGGCCACCGCCGAAGATATTGCCATCGGGGGTAACATGGCAAATACAATGATTTTCTCAACAACACCTAAAGACGCCGACGCAATCACCCCCATTTGATTCACGATAACCGTGATCAGCAAGAAGGAAACATTGATCAAAGCATCCTGCAAGGCAATGGGAGCCCCTAAGATCATGATCTTTTTCGAAAGGATACGATCCAAACGAATGTCATGGCGTGAAAATTCGAAATGAAACCCTTTCCGATAAAGAAACCATAACGCCATGGCAAAACTGATACCCTGTGACGAGATGGTCGCTATCGCAGCCCCGGCTGCCCGCATGTGGAAGAAACCGACAAGAAGGAAATCAAGCACAATATTAATCACGCAAGCTAATCCCACGAAATAGAGCGGCGTTTTCGAATCTCCCAATCCGCGAAGAATACCACAAACAACATTATACCCCATGATAAAAGGAATTCCGATGGAACAGATCAATATGTAATGTCGCGTGTCACGCATCGCTTCTTCCGGAGTATGCATCAGTGAAGCGATCGAATTATGACTCAACGTCATAACCAGCGTGAGAAATATCCCCACCAAGGCAAACAACCAGATCGACGAACCGATCGTCGAAGCTACCTGACGATCATCTTTTGCCCCTGTCGCAATAGCTATCAGCACGGTTGTCCCCGTCGTGAGCCCGAGAATGATTCCCGTGATAGTCTGCATCACCTGA
>ERZ780149.2439-NODE-2439-length-17370-cov-4.847069_pt1 | contig 17370 bp, 17 predicted proteins | sample MGYA00511367_ERZ780149 | MGnify/ENA primary metagenome ERZ780149 (study PRJEB29588, sample SAMEA2153852) | human gut metagenome | biome: human gut; feature: human-associated habitat; material: faeces | place: Denmark | collected 2008/2010 ... | reverse complement strand
ATATTTTTTAATTTTTACTAGTTGTTTACAAAATAAAAAGTGCCTAGTCGCACTTTTATGAGATGATTTTCAGATCAACTATTTTTTCTTTTTCTTTTTTTTCGATTTAATATCTTTTTCCATTTTCTTCATAAATTCATCGACGTCTTCATTAACATCACTACTTAATTTAGAAAATTCTTGTTTGATATCATCGGTTACTTTTTTAACATTATTATTTTTTATAATTGCCTGATATTGTTTAACATAATGACTATTAGAAAACACTTTTAACAGTTTATCTAAAATTTCAAAACAGAATCCTTGATTTCTATATTTTCTTAAAATAGCATATCCTATTTCAAAAATTCCATATAATGGTGTTTTTGATATAGAGATAGTACCAATCAATTCGTTTGTCTTTTTTAAAAAACATGAATAGATTTCAACATAAGGATCTTGTTGTAATCTAAATAATAATATTTTTGCTTCATCAACATAAAGCATTTTTCTTAAGCCTGCGAAATTTGCTGTTTCTTCATCCTTATAAATATCAAAAAAACCTTGATAATCACGAAATTCAGTATTTCTTATCAAGGTTCTTTTAGTTTCTAATCTCATACTACAAAATATGAGATTGTTTTTTATTTATAACTATCAATTTTTAAAAGAAAAATCAATTTCTTGACCATTATCATCATCGAGGCGGTCCAAGATTCCTGATCCTATTAATATATCTCCATCATATAAAGCTGCTAATTGGCCAACAGCAATATAATCATATCCAGGATATGTCAATTTAATTTCATCTCCATCAAATTCTAAAGTTACTGGCAAATCTTTAGCACGATATCTAAATTTAGCCATGCATTCAATTTTAGATGTTGGTCTATCAGGTGTTAACCAGTTTACTTTAATCAAATGTGCCGCATAAGATTTTTGATATTTATTTGGCTCTTGTCCAACATAAAGAATATTTTTTTCCACATCTTTTCCAACGACGAAAAATGGAAGATTATCAAATCCATGCTGTCCTCCAATATTAAGTCCACGATGTTGACCAATAGTATAGTAATATACACCATCATGATCACCTATTATCTTTTTTGATTTTATATCTACAATTTTACCAGGTTGTGCAGGAATATAATTTTTTAAAAATTGTCTAAAATTTCTTTCACCAATAAAACAGACACCAGTTGAATCTTTTTTCTTAGCTATAGTCAAATTTAACTTTTCAGCTATTTTACGAACTTCAGGTTTGGTTATTTCTGCTAATGGAAAAAGTGCCATACTTAATTGTTCTTCATTAACCTGTCCTAAAAAATAAGACTGGTCCTTGTTTAAATCTTTAGCTTTGCATAAATATGAATATCCGTTTTTAACTATTTTTTTTGCATAATGCCCCATAGCTATCATTTCAAATCCATTTTCAAGAGCAAATTTTCTAAACGCTTCGAATTTTATATATTTATTGCAAAAGATATCAGGATTAGGTGTCCTCCCTTTTTTATATTCATCAAGAAAATACGTAAAAACTTCATTCCAATATTCCTCGATAAAATCTATTCTTAAAAGAGGAATTCCAATTTCTTGAGCGGTTTTTACCGCATCATCATAATCAAGTTCTTGTGAACATTTACTGCCATCTAATGTAGGATTACCTAAAATATCATTGTTGGTAATAGAATCCCAATTTCGCATAAAGCAACCTGTAACATCATAGCCCTGCTGTTTTAATAAAAATGCTGCTACAGCACTATCTACTCCTCCAGATAGCCCTAGTAATACTTTTTTACTCATAACCTAATTCCTCCGAATCCAGCAAAATTGTGAAAGGTCCATCATTTAGCAAACTAACTTCCATATCAGCATGGAAAATTCCAAATTCTGTATCAGGTCTAAATTTCAGCAATTCATTTTGAAAATATTCATATAATTTTCCTGCATCATCTTTATTCATACATGAACTAAATGAAGGTCTATTTCCTTCTTTTAAATTAGCATATAAAGTAAATTGACTAACTGATAAAATTTTTCCATTAACTTGATCTAATGAAGCATTAGTTTTTTCTCCATCAAAAAATATTCTCAATTTCAAAAGTTTTTGAATCATTTTATCAACTATTTTTGTAGAATCTCCTGGCTTAAAGCCAACAAAAATCAATTCGCCTTTATCTATTTTTCCTACAGTTTTGCCATCGACATCGACTTTGGCATTTTTTACTACTTGTACTAAAATTCTCATAAAAAAATTATACCATAATGGCAAACTATTTTAAATCAACTTTACTTAACAGTATCTCCTTTTGTTTTTTATAAATGATATTTTATATACTTAGAAAAAATGATAAAATAAAAGAATGAAACAACCACTAGCTTTTCGAATGAGACCTACTTCAATAGATGAAGTAATAGGTCAAGAACACCTTGTTGGAAAAAATGGATTTCTCAGAAATTGTTTAGAATCCGATGTCGCTTTAAGTATGATTTTATATGGTCCTTCTGGATGTGGCAAGACCACAATAGCCGAAGCTTTTGCTAAGAGTATGAATATAAATTTCATAAAGCTCAATGCTGTTACCAGCAATAAAGATGAAATGATGCAAGCAATTAAAGAAGCAAAGTTAATTCCTAGCATTATTATGGTGGATGAAGTCCATCGTTTAAATAAAGATAAACAGGATTTATTTTTACCATATTTAGAAGCAGGAACTTTTATTTTCATTGGTGCAACAACAAGCAACCCAATTTTAGCGATTAATAAAGCAATAAGATCTAGAACAAGATTATTGGAAGTATTGCCTTTAAAACCTCAAGAAATACTTATCGGACTTAAAAAAGCTCTAGTCAGTCCTAATGGTTTAAATAATTCTCGCTCTTTTTCTGATGAAGCGCTTAATTATATTTCTAAAATTGCTGGTGGTGATCTCCGTTATGGATATAATATTTTAGAGTCTGCTAGTTTGAGCTATACAAAAAATCATCTTATAACTGAAGAAGATATCAATTCTTTAAATTTTTCCTCTAATACACTTATGGATAAAGATGAAGACGAACATTATGATACTGTTTCCGCTTTACAAAAATCAATCCGCGGAAGCGATGTTGATGCAGCGATATTGTATCTTGGAAAAATGCTTTCTTCTGGCGATTTGGAAGGAACTATAAGAAGATTATTAATCACTGCTTATGAAGATATAGGATTAGCAAATCCTCCTGCTGTCGATCGCTGTTATAACGCTTGTCAAGTCGCTTTATCTTCTGGATTACCAGAAGCAATGATTCCTTTAGGTTTCACAGTAGTTGATTTAGCTTTATCTCCAAAATCCAAATCTGCTGCTTTGGCAATTGAAAATGCCTATTCTTTCGTTAAAGAGAAACCAATCCATGTCAGAAGTTATTTGCGCTATACTCCTGTTGATGTTGATGCTGAAGATAGATATCCTTATGATCGACCAGATATCTGGGAAAATATAATTTATATGCCCGAAAATATGGAACACTTAAAATTTTATTATCCTGAACGTAATTCTAAATACGAACAAAATATAGCTCAAAATTATGATCGTTTAAAAAATATTTATAAAACTAACAATTTAAAAGAACTAAAAAAATACCATAAATAAATTTAGCGTTATCAAAATAATTGATAACGTTTTTTATATCATATTCTATTTAAATATAACCAATTCAATATTAAATAATTATTAACTTTATGCAATTTTTTAATAAAAATGGTATAGCTATTGAGCTATACCACATTAAAATTGATCATATGTATTTTTTTATTTTACATGCGTTTTTAAATAGAGCAACAAAACATTAATATCAGCTGGATGAACATTAGTTATTCTACTAGCTTCACCAATATTATGAGGTTTAATTATATTTAATTTTTCCCTTGCTTCCATAGAAATACCTTCAATTTTCATATAATCTATATCTAGTGGTAAGGGATAATTTTCAGCGACCATCATCCGTTCAGCTTCTCTTTTTTCTAAATCGATGTATCCTACATATTGAATATCTATCATCATGGATAAACTTTCATCATATGTTAATTCGGGAAGAGCTGGAAAAATATTTTTTATTTCATCATAAGTTATAGCCTTGCTTTTTATTAAATCTTCAAGGCTCTTACTGCCAGGTTCAACAAAAGTAATTTCTTTCGTCTTTAATAAATTTAAAAGTTCTTCATTTTTTCCGACATGTGTTTTCTTGACAAAGTCTTTCCAAATAGTAATTTTTTCCTCTCGATTAGCAAATCTTTTAGCACGTTCTTCACTATTTAAGCCCAGTTTATAACCTTTTTCAAAAAGACGCGATAAAGCATTATCACTACGAGTTAAAAGGCGATATTCAGAACGTGATGATAAAAGACGATAAGGTTCTTTAGTTCCTTTTGTCACTAAATCATCAATCATAACGCCAATGTAAGCCTCATGTCTATTAAGTATAAAAGGTTCTTCCCCTTTTACATATAACGCAGCATTTATTCCTGCCATCAAGCCTAAGGCAGCAGCTTCCTCATAACCAGAAGTTCCAACAATCTGTCCGGCACCATATAATCCTTTAATATTTCGTAAAGCCAGTGATTTATCAAATTGCATAGGTTCTATTGCATCATATTCAATTGCATATGCATATTTTAATATTTCAGCATTCTCCAAACCTTTTAAAGAATGAACCATCTTTTCTTGAACATCTATCGGCATAGAAGTAGAAAAACCCTGAAGATAAATAGAATCAGTATATATTGATTCAGGTTCCAAAAACAATTGATGTCTTTCTTTGTCTTTAAAACGAACAATTTTATCTTCAATGCTAGGACAATATCGCGGTCCTATTCCTTTTACATATCCACCATACATTGCACTTTTATCAAGGTTATCAAGAATTATTTTATGGGTAATGGAATTTGTATATGTTAAATAACAAGGTATTTGTTTTTCCAAAGGTAAATATTCTTTAGTATCAAAACTAAAAGCCAATGGTAAATTTGAACCATACTGTGGTTCTAAAACAGAATAATCTATGCTATCTTTTTTTATCCTTTGAGGAGTACCTGTTTTTAATCTGAATAAACTGATGCCGTGTTTTTTTAAATTTGGTGATAATCCTGTACTTCTTTTATCTCCATCAGGTCCTTCAGGTATTCGACTTGAGCCACGTAAAATATCAGCTTCCATATAAGTGCCTGTAGTTAAAATAACAGCTTTGCATTCAACTTTAGTGCCATCTTTTAATAAAACACCACCTATTTTTCCATTTTCAACAATAATATCTACAACCTCTTGTTCAATCAAAGTTAAATTAGGAGTTTCCTGGAGAGCTTTTAAAATACCTTTTGGATATGTAATCTTATCTGCTTGTGCTCTAAGAGCATGAACACCTGGGCCTTTTGAAAGATTAAGCATTTTATACTGCAAGGCGTTTTGATCTGCAACTTTTCCCATTATTCCGCCAAGAGCATCAATCTCTTTAACAACTATTCCTTTAGCACTACCGCCAATTGACGGATTACACGGCATATTTCCAACATGAGAAAAAGACATGCAAAACATGCATGTTTTTAATCCCATAGTACTAGCAGCATGACTAGCTTCACTTCCCGCATGTCCACCGCCAACAACTACAATATCGAATTTCATCCAATGCTACCTTCCATATCAAGTTTAATAAGTTGATTTAATTCAACAGCATATTCCATCGGTAATTCTTTCGAAAATGGTTCAATAAATCCCATTACCAATAGATGTTTAGCATCTTTTTCTGAAAGGCCACGGCTCATTAGATAAAACATCTTTCCCTCATCAAGTTTACTAACAGAAGCTTCATGTTCAATAAATGAGCTATTATTATTTACTATATTTTCTGGAATAGTATCAGAAAAAGATTTTTCATCAAGCATTAAAGTATCGCATTCAATATGTGAATTAGAATGTGAAGCATTCTTATTTATCTTAGCAAGTCCGCGATAATTAGCTCTTCCGCCTTCTTTAACTATCGACTTTGAAATAATTGTAGAAGAAGTATTCTTGCCGATATGAATCATCTTAGCACCAGCATCTTGAAATTGATTTTTTCCTGCTACAGCGATAGAAATACAACTTCCTTTTGCACGATCACCTTTTAAAACACAGCAAGGATATTTCATATTAGTTCCAGAACCAACATTACCATCAACCCATTCCATCAATCCATCTTCTTCAACTTGTGCTCTTTGTGTAACCAAGTTTAATATATTCGTTGACCAGTTTTGAATAGTTGAATAACGGCATTTTGCTCTTTTACCAACAAATATTTCAACAACAGCAGCATGCAAAGAATCTTCAGAATATTGCGGTGCGGTACAACCTTCAACATAATTTAAAGATGCATCATCATCAACAATAATTAATGTCCTTTCAAATTGTCCAGATCGAACATTATTGATACGGAAATAAGATTGTAAAGGTTTCTCTAATTTAACCCCTTTTGGAACATAAATAACAGCACCCCCAGACCAACAAGCTGTATTTAAAGCAGCATATTTATTATCAGTATATGGCACTAATTTGCCAAAATATTTTTTGAAAAGTTCTGGATATGTTTTTAATGCAGTATCGGTATCAAGGAATATAACACCTTTATCTTCTACTTCCTTCAACATATTAGAATAGACAGTTTCACTTTCATATTGAGTTGAAACACCAGCTAAAAACTTTTGTTCAGCTTCAGGAATTCCTAATTTATTAAAGGTTGATCTAACAGTATCTGGAACTTCTTCCCAATCTGAAGCAACTTTATCAGCAATTTTTGTATAATATGTATAATCATCAAAATCAATAAAAGAAAGATCAGGTCCAAATTTAGGATTAGGATGTCTTTCAAATTCATGATAAGCTTTTAAACGCAATTCTAGCATGAATTCAGGTTCATTTTTTATTCTCGATATCTCACGTATAACATTTTCATTTAAACCTTTACCAGTCTTGAAAATAGATACGTCTTCATCTTTGAAATTAGCTTTGTCATCTATAAAAAAATTATCTTTTTCCATTTTGAATCTCCAATACTGCATTCCAAAAACCGCGCCAACCTATTGTTGCACAGCCAATTCGGCTAGGTTGAGCAGAGGTATTTTTAAAACAACAAGCTTCCTCAAGAAGATCAGAATCATAATCTTTCTCATTGAGCATATTATTGAAATTATACATAATATCTTTTGCTTCTTCAATAGTTTTTCCTATAACTAATTCTGACATAATTGAAGTAGATGCACGACTTATTGCACAGCAATCTGAATAATGCCATTTGCAATCTACAATTTTATCTTCAACTATTTTTACTGAAACATAGATATCATCGATACAAGAAGCCGAATCCATATGAACTGTTATATAGTCCTTATCTTGACTTTTATCCTCAATATTTCGTGGATATTGATAATGTTCCATAATTATTTCTCTCATTTGGAGAGGACTAAATGAAATAGGCATCGAGAAAATTACCTCCGTTTTTACACGCTCCAACAAGACGTTTGATATCTTCTTCATCATTGTAAAAATATGTAGAAGCACGAACCGTAGCTGAAGTCTTTAAAAAATCCATCAATATTTTTGCACAATGTTGACCACTGCGAACAAAAACGCCTTTAGAGCCTAAATAAGTAGCAGCATCCTGAGCAAAAACTCCATTTATATTAAATGTTATTATACCTGTTGAAGCATAAGGATTATAGATTGTTACATTATCTAATTTAGATAATTCACTTATAGCAAATTCATGAAGTTTATGCTCATGTTCTTGTATATTATCTATTCCTATTTTTTCAATATATTTAATCGCAGCTTCTAAGCCAAGAACACCAGCTATATTTTGTGTTCCAGCTTCAAATTTAAGCGGAGGTTTTTGTAAAAGAATATCCCCACAGGTATCAAATCTTGTGTTCATTCCACCACCAGAAAGTAAAGGTGGCATATCTTTCAAAAGTTCGTATTTTCCATACATAACACCAATTCCAGTTGGACCACATAATTTATGTCCAGAGAAAGCGAGAAAATCACAATCCATATCTTGGACATCAATTTTGACATGTGGAACACTTTGTGCCCCATCTACTACAAAAAGAGCGTTATATTGATGAGCAATTTTAGCTAATGTTTTGGAATCATTTAATCCACCTAAAACATTTGTAACTTCAGCAAGAGCTACAATTTTTGTTTTAGAGTTAATTACTTTTAATAAATTTTCCGGAGTTACAATTCCCTTATTTGGATCTAAAGGAGCATATTTAATAATAGCACCAGTATTTTTAGCTATTCCAAACCAAGGCAAAACATTTGAAGCATGTTCCGCTTCACTTAAAATTATTTCATCACCTGGTTTTAAAATATGAGCAAGTCCATAAGCAATCAAATTTAAACTCATGCTTGCACCAGAAGTAAAACAAATTTCAGAAGGTAATTTTGCGTTGATAAACTTTCTGGTTGTTTCTCTGGCATTTTCAAACATCACATCGACATCATGAGCAAGCTCATAATCACCGCGATGAGAATTAGCGGTAAAACTTGTGTAATACGCTTCTTCAGCTTTGATAACTTCCCATGGTTTAAATGTTGTTGCGGCGTTATCTAAATATGTTAAAGGATAGCCATTTTTAGGGTGAAAATTTTTATACATTGGAAAATCTTCACGTATTTTTTTTACATCAATCATCTATAAATTCTCCAATAAAGAATCGACAATTTCTCCAACTACTTCAGAATCGATTTCTTTTCTAAGAGGAATAAAATAACCATTAGAAAGCAATTTTTGTGCTTCTTCAATAGTTAATCCTCTAGAAGTTAAATAAAATAATGTCGAAGTTGGAATTTGACCTAAAATAGCACCATGACTAGCTTGAATATCATTTTCATCAATGCATAATGATGGTGAAACACTTGAATCAACATTTTCATCAAAATCAATAATTCTTCCTTCTTGACGGACATTACATTTTTTAGCACCTTTGTATATTCTTGTTACCCCATCAAAAACAATTTTAGCTTGGTCCTCATTAGTACCATACATTTTGACCAAAGAATAGCTGCGCGGCATTTTATTATCTACATTAATTTCAAAATGTTTTATATCTGTCTTTTTAGCAGAAGTTGCTAAATAAACACGTACATCAGTATTTTCTAAAGCGTTAATATGGATTTTAGTTTCAATATTATGGCGAGCAAAATCGAAAATGACAATTTTTAATTTTGCATTATCATAAACGTTAAAGAAAAGATTAATATCTTGTTTTTCTTTTCCGTTTAAAATCATGTTGACAATTAATTCATCTTCAACTTCATATGTTTTATCTAAATTTTCATCCATCTGTGGGATGAAAAGCTCATTTTCTCTTTTAACAATCATTTTGTTTTCTTCACTGCACAAGTTGCTAAAGCAATCGGTGCATCATCTTTCTTTTGAAGTTTAATATTGTATTCTTTTTCAAAATAGGAATAACCATATTCAGCAATATTAATAGCTAAAGAACCATCGCTAACTACTGGAATTGTTCCATTCATAACAACTGCTGTTTTATTTGGTTTAAGCATTTTATAAAGCTTGTCATAATGAGAAACAACAACAAAAGTTGTACCATTTTCTTCCTTCATCCGTAAAATATTTTCAGCGATGAGTTTAAAAGCATCTATGTCTAGTCCAGAATCAATTTCATCCAAAAGCGCTATCTCAGGTTTAAGTAAATTCATTTGCAAAATTTCGTTTCTCTTTTTTTCACCACCGGAAAAATTTAAATTCAAGCTTCTTTCTTTCATACTTGAATCAAGATTAACATCTTGATAGCCTTTTTCTAACATTTTATAATATTCAAAAAGTGAAATTGGTTTTTCACGATGTGCATTAATTGCAAGCTTAAAAAAATCCATCGAAGGAACTCCTTCAATTTCTGGTGGATTTTGAAACGCCATAAATATACCTAAGCGACTTTTTTCATCTGGGGATAAATTTGTAATATCAATATCATCTAAATAGATATGACCTTCCGTAATTTTATATTCCGTATTTCCCATCAAAGCGTTAAGCAATGTACTTTTTCCTTGTCCATTTGGACCAACAAGTGCTAAAACATCGCCTTTTTCAATGGTTAAATTTACATTTTTAAGTATTTTTTTATTACCTGCTTCAATAGCTATATTTTCAAATACTAATTTATTCATAAGATGCCCCCACTGCAAAAAATATTTTATTACTATAATTATTTTTATTCAATTAATACGATAACAAATAACAATTATAATCCTTTTTTCAAATCACCAGCTACAATCGGCAAATTAAATGTTCCAATTGCCTTTGGGGTAAAATCAAGATTAAATCCGTCAGTTTGATCATATCTTGGTATAACATGAACATGAAAATGCATTACTGTTTGTCCAGCAGCTTCGTTTATATTTGTCAAAATATTGCATCCAGCTGCATGAAGTTCCATTATTTGAGCTTGACTAATCATCTGTGCAACAGAAAAAACTTTACTGATTAAATTTTTTGGAACTTCATTAAAGTTTTTAAAATGTTCCTTTGTTACAACTAAAGTATGGCCTTTACTCACAGGATTAACATCTAAAAAAGCTAAAACTTCATCATCTTCATAAACAATAGCTGAAGTTATTTCTTTTCGACCAATTTTGCAAAAAATGCAGTTATCATCATAGTTCATAAAAACCTCCTAAATAAATATAAAGAGCTCGGTTTCCCGAGCTCTATTATTATACATTGTTTTTACAAATTAATCATCTTCGAAAACGTCAGGATAAGTTTCTTTAACGTAATCGTAGAAATCATTATTTGTATATGTAATATTTTTATTCTTTAACCAATAAATTGTTGAATCAGTAGTTAAAGAAGAGCCATCTGCTAATTCATAAGCAATTTCTTCGGCTCTTGCTTTTTTATCAGCTTTAACTTCATCAGAATCTGAATCGTTAACTTTTAAAGCAGAAGAATTAATTACATCAAATACTTCAACGATATAATAAGTGCTTGAACTACTATCATAATGAACAATTGAGTCAAACAAGTTATCACTATTTAATGTAATAGAAGGTGTGACATAACGATGATTATTAACAGTTAAAGTAACATCCTTAGAACTGGAATTAGCATCTAAATTATAGTTTGTAGAGAAAACACGATTTTTAACACTATCTGGTAAGCTAGATAATCCATTAGAACGGAGGAAATATCCATCTTGTACTAAATCTGTTCTACTTAAAGAATCAATAGCTAATCTTTCACCTTTTTCAACTGAATAAGTATAAGAATTGGTGTATTTAGATTCTAAACTCTTATCAGAAAGACGTGGATTTTGCAAATCAATCTTAGCAACTTCATCTGTTATTTGATCTTTTAAAGTAACCAAACCATTTTCAGCAATAAAGGCTTCATCTTCAGTTGTTAAATTTGTACCGATCCAAATTCTTGCTAAATTAGATAAATCGCGTTGTTCATCAGTAGCATCAGCAGAAGCAATATATGTGTCGATGAAAGCTTGAATTGTATTTACAGCACTTCCTTTTTTGTCAGAACGATCAGTAATTGATACAACCTTAACTTTACGAGCATATGTGCTACCAATTGTTGAATATCTTTCATTATAAATATATTTGGCGACTAAAGCTTGACGATAAATGCCAGGTTTAATTGCTCTTTCAATATAATCGGTGTAATCACAACCAAGAATATCACTGACTTTCATATCAGGAGTGATGACAAATCCGGATTTTGCTTTATCCTTATTTCCAATTGTATACATTCTAGATTCGAGTGAACGAACTAAACGATTTTCATCAAATTTATAATTTGTATCGTATGTACCACCAGATACTTCGGCTAAAAGAGCTTCATCAATTTTCTTTTGTAAGAATTCTTGACTTAAGAAGCCACCATCGAAATCGACTTCATCTTTAGCTATACGATATAAGATTTCATTAACAGCACGTGAATACATTGTTGTACCACTTGTAATGGAATCATAGAAAGTTTCAAAGTCATTATATGATAAATCACTAGGTAAGTTGTCACCAGAAACAACATTTTCTGTTTTATTAGAAGGATAAGCCCAATCGCTGTCAGAAGAAGAACAGCTAGTAAGCATTAAACCGCTACTTGCAAGTAATAAAACTGCAAGAGTTTTAATTTTAGTAATTGACATCGCAAACACCTCCTTTAGTAATTTCTCCATTTTCGAAACTAGAGATACAAGAAGTTGGGAGAACTCTTCCAATTAAATCTTGTTGTAATTCAAGAAGTTCAAGATATGTTTCCCAAGAGTTGCTATAAGTCAAAGCCTTGCTAGCAGCACTAGATTCTTCACTTGCTTTCATATATCTATCGATAATTTCTTTAATCTTTGAATCAATAGTAACATTTTCAGCTTTGGAAAGATTATCTTTGAAAATACGGTATTCCATATTATTATCAACTGTCTTTAAAACACTGCGGATTGCATCTGCGCGATCGTTATAAACATTTCTATCATCTGTTTTAACAAAGTTAATATATGTAGCTTCAGTTGATGGAGTTTCATCAGATGAAGTAGAAGGTATATCTAATGTATAATAATCGCTTATTTTGTCCATGTTTTCAAATGGAGAACGTTGGGCAATAATAAAGTGAATTCCTTGATATCCAGAATCGGATGTACCAGTTCCAGCTCTTGTGACAATAATAGGTCTTCCTGATTCATCACATAAAATAGATTTACTAGAAGAAATATTTTGATATGTTGATTTTCCTTCGACCTCTGCATATTCTTTTAAACTTGCAGAGAGTCCAGAAACTTCTTTAAATTTATTAGAATCAACTTTGATACCAAATTCTTGTTCATAATAACTTGGTTCTTTATCTAAATAAATATAGCTAGTACCATGATTATTCAAGTAATGACTAAATATGATATTTCTTGGATAATTCTTATCTGTTGCTCTTTCAACAGAAACATTGTTCTTATCTTTAGTAACATCAGCGTATTGTTTAAGTTTTAAAACTTCAGAAAGAGGTATACCGAAATTATATGTACCAATTACACTTTCCGCCTTTTCAGGAATTGAAAGTCTAGTCTTAGCAGCTTCTTTGTCACTAGATGCATTGAAATAAGCATCATAGCCATATAAAGCATATTTAAATTCTGAGACAAATGATGTATCGATATCCATGATACCTACATCACCATATGTTGAAGCTGATGAATCTTCACTAGCTGTTTGGGCAACTTGGCTAAATGTTTCAGATGTTGATAAACGACTGATAACATTATAGAGTTGATTAGCATCATCTTCACTGATTGTAGCGTTATCGATATCGCTTGTAGCAGCATCAACTTTAACTAAAATATGACGAACATGATAAGGAGATTTCTTTTCAATATATTCTGGTGTTAATTTTGCATAATTTTCATCAGTATAAAAATCATTAGTATTACGTGTTGTTTTTCTTTCAAGTAAGAATTTAGCACGTAATTCGTCAACATTCTCAACACCTTGATTGCTTAAGATTTTTTCTCTTTCTTCATTTTCAGAAGTACCATTGCTCTTGCTATTATCTTTAGCAGCTTGATAGTACTCATTTTCAATTTTTTGATCAACATATTTTTCAATTGCGTTTGTTGTTGGAACTGCAAGTTGAATCAAAATATTCTTAAGAAGAGTGTAATAATTTTTAGCACCTTCTTCGCTGATAGTATAATTGCTATCTGAATCTTTTTCTTTGTAACCACTGAATTCTTTATATGCTTCTTCAATAGTATACTTAGTATCACCGATTTTAACTATAACCCCATCTTCGTACTTAACAACTCCGCTACAAGAACTCAAGAATGTACCAGTAACAAGAGTGACGAGAGAAAGTGATAATAAACTTTTCTTCATCGATTTCCTCCTATTTATAGTCAACATTGTTATTTTATAGTAAATACTAAACAATATCAAGACAAAAAATGTCCATAAAAGAATAAATTCTCTTATTCTTAAAGTATAAGAAAAACATCTAAATTATTCAAGAAAAATTTACTGAGCCCATTTCAAATTCATAAAGAACAATAAAAATTATTGTACATATTATATTGTGTATAGGGAGGAATTATGATACCCAATCAAAATGATTCATTACAACTAAGCTCCCCAACTAACTTCTTTTATTTCATCATCATTTTGTTCATCTTAATAGCCATAATCGGCTGTACAGTTTGTTAAGGAGGTCCTAAATGAACAACTATTTTTGCGTAATATTAGTCTTATTCATCTTGCTCGTCATCGTTGGATGCGGTGGATGGTTCACTAGTGGCTGCGGCTGCTCTTGCTAAGGCTGAGGAGGCAAGTTAATTCTTGCCTTTTTATTTTGTTCCTTTAATCTTATAGAATGTTCTACCATCAAAGCCAGGTAATTTTAAAGAAAATTCCCCTCCATCAATAGTAGCTAAACTATCACCTAACATATTGAGTCTAGAATCTAAATCATCAAGTTCATGAACAACATACGCTTCAGCAATTCTAGGCAATACCGCTGATCCAAATTCAGGGACACCATGATGAGATAATATAATATGTTCTAATACTAATGGGACTTCCCCTTTAATATTAAGTTGTTCAGCAGCCTCATCAATAAGTGTTGCACCAATATTTATATGTCCTAACAATTTTCCTTCATTGGTATAACTTGTTGAAACGTTGCCACTCAATTCTATTGTTTTTCCTATATCATGAAGTAAACTTCCAGCTATTAAATAATCCCTATTTAAAAAAGTATAATTATCAGCAACTTTTTCTGCCATACGGCAAATTGATAGCGAATGAAATAATAAGCCACCAAAATATGCATGATGAAAACTCATAGCTGCTGGATATGTTGTATATTGCTCATAGTGCGATTTAACAAGATAATCGACTATTCTTCTAACGTCATCATTCTTGATTTTTTCAATATCAGCAGCTAATTCTGCTTTCATAAAATCTAATGGAAGAGGACTTGATTGAGTAAAATCTTCCATTATTACATTTTGTTGGTCAACATCATTAATTGTCAAAACTTTCATTTGCATTTGACCTTTATAAGAAAAGATATCTCCTTCAACATCAACAACTCGTCCTGGAATCAAAATAGCTAAATCACTCGGATATACTTCCCATTTCCTAGCATCTAATGTACCCGTGACATCTTGGAATGTAATATTTAAATATTGTTTGCTCATATTAGTTACACCTGTTTCCACGCTTTTAACCATGAGCCATCCAGAAAAATGTCCGCCATTCTTTTTAATATTTTTAATATTATTTTCGCTAGAATTCATATTCTTTCTCCCTTATAACATCTTGTATTTCATTTAAAGTATAACCTAATTTATATAATTTTCCGATGAAAAAATTCCTTCTTTTCTCTTCAGAAACATTTCTATTCATCGCTTGCAAATAAAATCTTTCAGCTAATTCAAATATTTTACTATCCTCTTCTTCCTCTTCTAAATTATTTAAGGCTTCATTTATATATGAACTAGGATATCCTATATTTAAAAGTTCTCTTCTTATATTTTTTTGCTTCATAGCTTTATTCATATCGCCATATTTTTTGTTCAGTTTTTGAAATTCTTTTTCAAAAACCGCTTCTGAAAAATCAGAAGATAAAAATTCTTCATTAAAATCCTGAAATATCTCTTCAATTTGATCTTTAGTATATCCTGCGCTTTCCATATGTGCCTTAGCCTCTTCAAACGCAACATCAGCTTTTTTCTTAGCCAATGCCATTTTAGTGTTTATCATTGTTTTATAGCTTTCTAACATACCGTCTTTTGTTGTATGTAGGTGCCTATGTAAATCATAATTCGTTTTCATCTAATTCAATTTCAATACTTTCAACCAAAGAATTAGAATAATTGTATTTATTTACCAACAACTCTTTGATTTTTTGAGGTGAAAAATGTTTCATTTTCAAATCATCAATACGAAAAATAATTGTATTTTTATCGTTTATAACACCTTGATTTTCCAAATTATCAAGAATATATTTTGCTTTACTAAAAGGAATTCTTTTTTTCTCACAAAGCTTATTCTCTAACTCAACTTTAGATAAGCAATAATTTTTATTTAAATATTTAACATACTGATAATATTTTTCATCATCTTCATACTTTTTTAAATCATTTATCTCTTCTAAAGATAATTCTTTTCCAGGATAAAGATATCCAAAACGCAAATAATTATCTTGACTGATATCAAATATATCATCTTGAAAAATAATTTTGATTTTTCCATTCTTTTTTATAATATCTTCAATTAAATATTTCACCAGCATTTCCTCAAAGCCCTATTATAAACATCTAACATTCGATGATAATATTTTTCACTTGAATATTTGTCCACAACCAAAGATTTAGCCTTTTCTTTCATAAATTTTTTATCTTCTTCTGACAATTCAAAAAAATAGTCAAAAGATTTAATAAATTCATCTTCCGTATTATAGAAAAAACCATTGACTTTGTCTTCAATAACACCCGAGAGACATTCATCAAATCTAGCTAAAACTGGTAGACCACTTGCCATAGCTTCGATAAATGTTAAACCTTGTGTTTCAGTTAGTGAAGCCGAAATAAATAAATCTGATAAATAATAATAAAAAGCTGTTCTTTCATAAGGAACAAAACCTAAAAATTCAACATATCCTTTTAAATTGCTTTCCTCAACTATTTTTTTCAAATCCTCTTCAGCAGGTCCGCTGCCAACAACTAATACTCTTATATCATCTCGGTTAGTCTTTTGAATATATGCGTTTATATTTTTCAAAACAACATCAAAGCTTTTTTCTTGAGCCAGTCTTCCAAGCAAAAGACAGATGAACTTATTTTCAAGATCATGATCTTTTTTATATTGAATAATTTCTTCTTTAAAGTCTTTATTCAAAAATAAAGATAAATCCAAACCATTTGGAATAACATTGATAAAATTTGTTACTCCATATGTCTTCAATAAATCTTTGGTCTTTTCACTAGTCGTTGTAAATTCTGTAGAATTATTTCCCAAAGTTTTAGAAAAAGCAGCAACAACTTTTTTAGCAAATTTATCAAAAGGAACATTTCCTTTAGTTACATAATAAGTATAATCCTCATATGTCGTATGGTAAGTATAGACAATTGGGATTGAATATATTTTTGCCAAAAGACGAGCAAAAATGCCTATTGTTAATTCGGTCTGTACATGAATTATATCTAAGTTCAAAGATGCTAAAAATCTCGCAGCAATTCTTGGATAAATTGAAGCCCACCTATAATTATATAAATTTTTAATGGCTTTACTTGAAATACCAATGATATTGCCATTTACTTCATATGGCTGAGTCAATTTACTATTTGATACTGTGATTACA
>ERZ780149.2433-NODE-2433-length-17387-cov-2.494403_pt1 | contig 17387 bp, 14 predicted proteins | sample MGYA00511367_ERZ780149 | MGnify/ENA primary metagenome ERZ780149 (study PRJEB29588, sample SAMEA2153852) | human gut metagenome | biome: human gut; feature: human-associated habitat; material: faeces | place: Denmark | collected 2008/2010 ... | reverse complement strand
TATTCGGAATCTTCGCTGCCGCCAGTGTAAAGCAGGCGACCGCGGCAAGCAAGAGCCGCCGAAGGATTCAGTCGGAATGCGGTCAGATCCGTCATTTTCTGACCGGCGAAATACGCCAAATATTGTTCGCGTAATTCTGAATACTGATGTCGGATGAGAACCGCCCGGAAGATGCAATATTGACGAGCGATTTCCGCGCCCATTCGAGCGGATTCACCGTATAGTCCGCAATCGCTCTCTGATACTCATTGTAGTAGGAATCAAAGTCGGCAAGACACATATACGGGTCTGCTACACTATACCCACCGTTAATGAGATAATCGGCAATCGAGGAGAAGTCTTCCCCGCCGATCGGCATTGAGAAACGGTCAATAACGGCACGCAGACGCTCGGAATTATGATAGTAATCCCGCGCTTCATAGCCCTGTCTCCAGAGTTCCTCGACTTCCCAGCTATTCAGACCGAAAATATAGATATTGTCATCGCCGACGGAATTGCAGATCTCGACATTGGCACCGTCCATGGTACCGATGGTAATGGCGCCGTTCATCATGAGTTTCATGTTGCTGGTCCCGGATGCCTCTTTCCCCGCGAGAGAAATCTGCTCGGAAAGGTCGGCGGCAGGAATCAGCACTTCTGCCATGGAGACATTATAGTCCTCCATGAAGACAATCTTGATACGGTCTTTGGTGCGCGGGTTGTTTTCAAGTTCCTTTGCGAGGAACCAGATCAAGCGAATGACCTTCTTCGCCATCACATAACCGGGAGCGGCCTTGGCGCCGAAAATGAATGTCTGCGGGTGGAACTCGGCGTTCGGATTGGTGAGCAACTCATTGTAAATGCTCATAATTTTCAGCACATTCAAGAGTTGTCTCTTGTATTCATGGAGTCGCTTAATCTGCACGTCGAACACGGAGTCCGGGTCAATTACCGCACCGCATTTGTCAAACGCCCACTTTGCAAATCTTGCTTTGTTATTGCGTTTGACTTGGGTCAGGCGTTTCAGAACTTCCTCATCAGATGCATATCCCTCAAAATTGGAGAGAAGCGAGGGAGACTGGCGGAACTCGGAACCGATGCAGTCGGTAAGAAGTTGAGAAAGCTCCGGATTGGCATAGCAAAGCCAACGGCGATGCACGACGCCGTTCGTTACATTTGTGAATTTCCACGGCGTCATCTTATAGTAATCATGGAAAATGGTGTTTTTCAGAATCTCCGAGTGGAGCGCGGAAACACCATTCACCGTGTGAGAAGCCACAACGCACAGGTTCGCCATACGCACCTGATTATACCCGATGACAGCCATGCGGGATATACGATCCCAGTCACCCGGATACAGGTTCCACAGATCCGCACAGAAGCGACGGTTGATCTCGGTGATGATCGAGAACAGACGCGGCAGTTTCATACGGAACAGATCCACGCGCCAGCATTCAAGCGCTTCCGGCATGACGGTATGGTTCGTGTAGGTAATGCATTTGACAATCACGCCCCACGCCTGATCCCAACTGTACGAATACACGTCCATAAGGATGCGCATCAGCTCGGGAATCGCCAGCGTCGGATGAGTGTCGTTAATGTGAATGGCAACACGGTTTTCAAAGTTCTCGAGTGATCCGTTCTCCGCAAAATAGTCACGGATAATGGATTGCAAGGACGCAGAAACCAGGAAATACTGTTGCGTCAGACGCAAAAGTTTGCACGAATCATTATGATCCGGCGGATACAACTGCCGGGTAATCTCTTCGACATTTGCTTTTTCCTCAAGCGTCTTGAGATATGTGCCCTGCGTTGTGTACCCGACAGGTACACTGCGATTCTCCCGCGCACGCCACAGACGGAGTGTATTGGTTGCGTCGGAATCCGCGCCGGGGATCATGACGTCGTACGGCACCGCACGGACTTCATCGTAATCGGTATTGACAACTTTGAGTTCGCCGTTCTCCCACGTTTCGCTCACTTCACCGCCGAAGCGGACAACGACACTCTTTTCGGGGCGCGGGAAAAGCCATGCGCCGCCCTTTTCAATCCATTCGTCAGGGAGTTCTACCTGTTCGCCGTCGATGAGTTTCTGCTTAAAAAGACCGTTCTCGTAGCAAAGCGAATAGCCATTCGCGGCATAATTCAAGTTACTGAGAGAATCCATGAAACAAGCGGCAAGTCTCCCAAGACCGCCGTTCCCGAGTCCGGGGTCGATCTCACATGCGTAGATACTGTCAAACGAACTGCCAAAGCTCTTGAGCACGCGACAAAGGTTATCATAGATCCCCAAGTTTTGTGCGTTATTGAGCAGTGAACGTCCGAGCAGAAATTCCATGCAAAGATAGCAGACTTTTTTGCTCTCCTGTGCTTTGATTCGCTTTTTATAGGCATTACGGTTCTTCGTCATCATATCCTTGATAGCGCCGACCGTGGCGGTGTACAGCTGTTCACTCGTCGCAGTCGCCGGATCGGAGATGCCGCGCGCCAAGAGTTTTGCTTTCAGCTTTTCTCTCAGTTGCGCTTCGGTCATTCCTTCCCTATCGGACGATGATTTCGATGTCTTTTTGCTTGCATTATTCATCGGCTTATAATCTTTCCCTCGTTAAAATAGACTTTTGTAAATATCCAAATATTTTTCCGCGGACTTTTTCCACGAGAAGTCTGTATGCATGGCGCGCTGTACCAGCGCGTTCCATTCCGGTTTATTGTAATAAACGCCAAGTGCGTCCTTGATCTTAAACAGCATTTCATGTGCATTGAAATTGTTGAACTGGAACCCGTTAGACCCCTCTGCGCCGTACGGCATAATGGAATCATAGAGCCCACCGACCGCGCGCACAATCGGAATGGTACCGTAAGCGCAGGCAATCATCTGCGACAGCCCGCAGGGCTCGCTCTTGGAAGGCATCAGGAACAGATCCGCCGATGCATACAACTGCTTGGAAAGAACACGGTCAAACTTGATCAGCGCACGCGCCTTCGAACTATTCCGGGAAGCAAGGTTACTGAAAATCCGCTCGTAAGACTCATCCCCGGTACCGAGCAGCACAAACTGTACGTTCTCCTGCATGAGTTCTTCAAAAATACGCAGAACCAGGTCGATTCCCTTTGCATGTGTCAGGCGCGTGATCATGACGATAAGAGGAATATCGGCGTTTTCGGGGAGCCCGAGCTCACGCTGCAGAGCGAGCTTGTTTTTTGCCTTCCCTTCCGTCACTGTCGTGGCATCGAACGGATACTGAATGTCACCGCCTTTATCCGGGGAGAAATAGACGGTATCAATACCGTTAATGACCCCGCAGATTTTATAGGCGTACATATTGATAATGTTCTGCAATCCGCAGGCAAAAAAGGCGTGACGCAATTCGTTCGCATAGTTCGGGCTGACCGTATTCACGCGGTCGGCGCAAACAATCGCGCCTTTCATCAGATTCAGGCAACCGTCGTACTCCAAAATGGACTTGTATTTCTCGTCAAGCGCAAAAACGTTACCGAGAATATACGGATCGAACTTGCCTTGGTATTCAATGTTATGGATCGTGAAGATTGTCTTTACATTTCGGAGTTGCTCGCAACCGGCGTACTTCGTGCGCAGATAGACAACCGTCATCGCGGTCTGCCAGTCGTTCGCGTGCAGGACGTCCGGGATCTGGTTCATGCGGAGCATAAACTCAATGACCGCCATGGAGAAAAACGCAAAACGCTCTCCGTCATCATACTGCCCGTACAGCGAGCCCGGGCGCTTGAAATACTGCTCGTTATCAATGAAGTAGTAATTGACACCGTCAACTACCGTCTGAAAAATGCCGCAGTATTCATTACGCCATGAGTAACGGATCTCGTACGACGTCAGATACTTCATTTTTTTACGCTGTGCTTCTGTGATTTGCCCGTACAGAGGGAGAATCACGCTGACCTCATTTGCTTTCGGGTCCAGCGACTTGAGGGTACGCGGAAGCGCGCCCAAAACATCACCGAGTCCGCCGGAAGCGGCGAAAGGAGCAGCTTCGCTGGTAGCATAAAGGATTTTCATAGGATTCCTTTCTGCGCCGCGTTATACGCGACGACCTTTCGAGATAAAGAACGGCAGCGTCGGAGCTCCGGAGAGCGTACTGTGCGCGGATACGGATACATGCTTATCCGCGACGACGCACTGAATGGTCGACCCATCACCGATATCCGTACCGCTGAACAGGATGGAATCACGCACGACAGCGCCTCGTCCGATCTTAACACCGCGGAACAAAATGGAATTCTCAACTGTCCCCTCAATCACACAGCCGTCCGCGATCATCGAATTTCTGACTTCCGATCCGTCCTTGTACAGAACCGGCGCAGAGTTGTGCACTTTCGTATAAATCGGACGATCTTTGATGCCGAAAAGCTGTTCGCGCAGGAGCGGCTCACGCGTCAGGGCGATACTATGCCGATAGTAGTCCGTGAACGAAGAGACCTGCGGCACAAAACCGTCAAAGCGGTGTACATAGAACTTTCTGTCCCCGATATGCTTCATCAGGACGTCCTCGGATAGGCTCTGCAGATTCTCCGAGAAGGACACATTAAGAATATATGTGAGATACGCAGTCCGCACGACATACAAATTGATGAATCGGTCTGGGTATCCTTCCACAGGCCTTGTGGATTTGACAATACCCGTGACTCGATCCTCCGCGTCGGAATTAACCATCATCAAAGCGCCCTTGGAGGAGAAGTCGGGCTTGCACGGAGTCGTCACCATTGTAATATCTGCACCGCGAGCCTCATGCTCTTCAATGATTGCCGCGAGGTCTATGTTGCAAATATTATCCGTATCGCAGAGCACGACCGTGTCTTCATTGATTTCCATGACAAACTCCTGCATGCTCTTCAAAGCTTCAAGATGATGCAGGTACATGACCGAATTCGGTGTGCGTGCGGTCTGATACGGAGAAATAAAGCGAATACCTCCCGCGCGCCGCGCAAGATCCCAGTCCTTACCGGAGCCGATGTGCTCATTCAGGGAGCGGTAGTTATAGTTGGCAATCAGCGAGATATTGGAAATACCTGCGTTGACCATATTGGAAAGTGCAAAGTCAACAAGGCGGTAACGGCAACCGAAAGGAATCGCAGCCACCGTTCTGTCCGCCGTCAGACGGGACAGTGTATTATCGTTCAGATTCGAGAAAATAATGCCGGCAGCACTCATCTTATCTTACCTCGCTTCCTTTTGCAATGACCCGGATGGAATTCTTATCTGCGGCGGGATCACCGACATGAGCGCCCTCACAGATGACGGAATCGCTGTCGATGATGGCGTAATCAACCGTCGCACCGCGACAGATCCTGACATCTTCCATGATGACGGAGTTGCGCACCACGGCGCCTTCCTCCACAATCACACCGCCGGAAAGTACGGAGTGCTCGACCGTACCGTTGATTTCACAGCCCTCCGAAATCATGGCATCGTTGATCTTCGCCGCCGAGCCGATATATTGTGGCGCACGAGCAATATTGCGGGAGAAAATCCGGAAGGACGGGAGCGAAAGATTCAGCACAGGATCTTCACCGAGGGTATCCATATTGGCTTCCCAAAGCGAAGCAATGGTTCCGACATCTTTCCAATAGTCATGGTAGCGATACGCAAAAACTTTCTCACCGTTTGCGAGCAGATTCGGAATGATATTCTTACCGAAGTCGTTCTGAGACTTCTCGTCTGCCTCGTCCGTCTCAAGATAGCGGAGCAACACGTCCGCCGTAAAAATGTAAATCCCCATGGACGCCTGGTTGTTCTTCGGATGCTTTGGTTTTTCCTCGAACTCGTAAATACTGCCGTCCTCGCGGGTATTGCAGATGCCGAAACGGCTCGCCTCTTCCATCGGCACCGTTATGGTCGCAATGGTGCAGGCAGCCCCCGTCTCTTTATGCTGCTTCAGCATGAGCGAATAGTCCATGCGGTAAATATGATCGCCCGAAAGCACCAGCACATAGTCGGGGGAATACTGCCGGATAAAGTTGATATTCTGATAAATGGCATTTGCCGTCCCTTTGTACCAGTCGGAACGACGGCTTCCCATGTACGGCGGGAGAACGGTCAGCCCGCCCCGCGTGCGGTCGAGGTCCCAAGGAGCACCGTTTCCGACATACTCATTCAGTGCCAACGGCTGGTACTGCGTGAGGACCCCAACGGTATCGATCCCGGAGTTAATGCAGTTAGAGAGTGGGAAATCAATGATTTTATACTTCCCCCCAAAAGTCACGGCTGGCTTCGCCGTCTGTTGGGTCAACTCGTAGAGGCGGCTTCCCTGTCCGCCCGCGAGCAGCATTGCAATGCACTCTTTTTTACAATACATGATAGACCTCCGTCATAGAAAAATCTTATTCTTATCTCCGTTTGCCGCACGGAGAACAATACCGGACATATGGGTGAGGGGCACATCAATGTACCATTCCTCGTGACTCTCCCGCACCGTTTTCACCACCGGTGCCGTCTCTTGAACACCAGCGACAGACACAGCCGTTGCTCTGCTTCGGCGCTTCTTCACAGGTTTTTCTGTCACTTCGCGTTCAACGGTAACAGTCAACGGGTATGGCTTCAGAGGCGGTTTTGCTTCCCCGTTGCCCTCTGTTTCGAAGACAATCTCGTATTGCTTGTCCGAGGCAGCAGGCAATCGAAACGTTTGATCGTTACCGCTGAAAGTAAGAACGACGATCAGTTCATCACCGTTCAATGCGTGCCGACGGAATGCCACCATATTCTCTTTTGCCGCATCGGCATAGATCCATGAAAAACCTTCCGGGCGGAAGTCCTGCTCCCAGAGCGGAGGCTCCGTCAGATAGAATCGGTTCAGCGACGCGACGTATTCACGCAAGGCGGCATGTGCCGGATAATCGAGCATAAACCATTCCACGGACTTGGCATAATCCCATTCTGCGAACTGACCGAATTCCGTGCCCATAAAAAGCATCTTTTTCCCGGGATAGGTCATTTGAACAAGAAGCGCCGTCTTGAACTGTCGGAACTTATCTTCATAGGAACCGAACGCCTTGTCTATCAGCGACTTTTTCCCGTACACGACCTCATCATGCGAAATCGGCAGTATATAGTTCTCATTATACGCATACATGATGGGAAAATTGAGCGCATGATGATGATATTGACGGAAATAGGGATCCGTCGCCAGATAATCAAAGAAGTCGTTTGCCCAACCCATGTTCCACTTCAGGTTAAAGCCGAGCCCCCCCTCATAGGCAGGATGGGTGATACCGCCCCATGACGTGGATTCCTCCGCAATCATCAGGGCGTCCGGCATAATTCCGAAAATGTGCGCGTTCAGTTTGCGGAAGAAGGCGATCGCTTCGAGGTTTTTGTTTTCACCGTAAATATTCGGGAACCATTCACCGGGTTTTCTGTCGTAATCCAGATACAGCATGGAGGAGACCGCATCGACACGCAAACCGTCCACATGGAATTCCCGCAGCCAATAGGTCGCGTCGGAAATCAAGAATGCCTGTACCTCCGGGCGTCCGAGGTCAAAAAACCTCGTCCCCCAAGAGGGCGACTCCTGTCTGTCCTTCCCCTGGTACTCATACGTTGGATAGCCGTCAAATTCGTACAGCCCCCAGCCGTCCTTCGGGAAATGTGCGGGCACCCAGTCGAGAATCACGCCGATTCCCGCATCGTGCAACGTGTCGACGAAGTAACGAAAATCATCCGGCGTACCGAAGCGCGACGTCGGCGCGTAAAAACCGCACACCTGATAGCCCCAGGAGGGGTCAAACGGATATTCGGTAATCGGCATCAGTTCGACATGCGTGTATCCCATGCTCTTTACGTAAGGGGCAAGTTTGTCCGCCGATTCACGGTACGAGAGATAGCTCCCGTCATCATGTTTCATGAAAGAGCCGAGATGCACTTCATAGATATTCATGGGGCACGGCATATACGAACCGTCACGAGATGTGATAGTCGCATGCCTGTGTGTGAGCCACGCATCGTCATGCCAACGGTAATTATGGTCATGCCATATGATCGTTGCACCGTCTGCCCCGCCACGGGAAAATACCGCATACGGATCTCCCTTTAAGAACTCACCTTTGAGAGAACAGACACGGTATTTATAGACCTTTCCTTCCAGAGACTCCGATGCGTCATACGTCACTTCCCAAACGCCGCCGTCAGAGACACGCGACATGGGGAGCCCTGTATCCCATCCGCAGAATTCTCCGACGACATACACATGATGTGCTTTCGGTGCCCATGTGCGGAATGTATAATGATACTGTCCGGCGGCGTCTCTCGTCATGTGGCAACCGAGAAAGCGATATGCCGTATAGTTTGTCCCCTGATGGAACAAATACAAGTCCGTTCGAATATCGTTCATCATCGCCCTCCGTCCGACAATCGTACACACCATTATATTCATGAGCAGCCGCAAGTATGCACAATAAATAGCTATATATATTTTAGCAAATATACCGCGCGCATGTCAACCATTTTTCCGTTTTCTACAAGTTTGTTCACATCTCCGGAAGTGCTTTGTCAATTATGTACAAAAAAGCCCGGGAACACCAAAGTTCCCGGGCACTTTTGTTACAATATGCACGTGGCATGGCGATAAACGTGACAGCAGATATTCACAGCACACGGTAGACCCGCGATGTGGGTGGGCGCCGTCTCCAAATGAACCGCCAAAGCGGTAGTCCTGCCGCCGAAGCCCTGCGGTCCGATTCCAAGGCAGTTAATCTCTTCCAGTATACGATTTTCAAGTGTGGCATACTCCGTCTCCCGATGAGGCTCGCCGAGCGGACGAACCAGGGCACGTTTTGCGAGTATAGCGACGCCTTCGAAGTCCGACCCCAGCCCGACCCCGACAACGATCGGCGGGCACGGGTTAGCACCGGCAGAGCGTACCGTATCGGTGACGAACGCGACAATGTCGTTCTCCGTTGCCGCAGGTGTGAACATACGAATGCGGCTCATGTTTTCACTCCCAAACCCCTTAGGCGCCACCGTGAGACGCAGAGTATCGCCGGGCACCTGTCGGATATGGAGGAGAGCCGGCGTATTATCCCCCGTGTTCTCACGGTGATAAAGCGGATCCCGCACGATGGAACAGCGCATTTGCCCATCCAGGTAAGCGGCGTGAACCCCGCGATCCACAGCTTCCTGCAGGCAACCGCCGGTCAAGTGCACATCGACGCCGATGTCTGCAAACACGACTGCCATCCCTGTGTCCTGGCAGATCGGCAGCCCCGTTTCTGCGGCGACAGTCAGATTCTCTCCAAGGCAATCCAAAACGCAGAGCGGCAGCTTTCCCTCCTCCCGCAGACGTGCGGATTGCAACGCCTCACGTACAGCTGGATCTGCCTCGATATTAGCGCGAAGAAAGAGATCTCTTACTGCCGCGGCGATGTCATCGGCTTTGATTTCCTTCAATGTATACCTCCGAGCAACCCCGCTACCTCTATGCGCACGGCACGTTGACTCCGGGATCGCACTATTTTATCATAATGCTGTAAAACAATTTTATCACAAATTGCTCGCGCCCGCAAGCCAATTTTTCGCTTGAGGCGGGAGATCCAACGTCCAAACAAGCGCACTACGGCACGAAGCGGCGCCGTCAGAAAAAGCATGATCCGGGCAACCGCTCGGCGCACTCGCGAAACGGCTCCGTCCGTTACGCGGGCAGCGGCTCTCCCGAGCCAGCGCTCCGTCAAAAGACAAGTGCCGATGATGCCCGCAAGGAGAAACCAGCGAAAAACGCCGTGGTTGGTGGCATAAAGGAATACGATCACACACAAAGAGACCCAGACGACCTTGAAAAAAAGCCAGCATTCATGCGTCACCTTACCGGCATGCGCTCCCACTACTATCTTGACAGAAAAACGCATCACCCAAAAAGTGACGCAAAGTAAAAACCCAAGCGACAGCGATGACAAAAAGGCGACGGCAAGTGCCGCCATTCCGACATCCATCAGTCACGCAGACGGCGGAAGAATCCCCCGCTCTTTTCCTTGATTTTACTGTAATAGATACCGCTGACCGTGCCGTCGATATCCGCCTCACCGCGATCCAGATCCAGACGCGATATGTGAAGACCCTCCCCTTCAATCGTCATTTGACCGCAGCAGGTAATCAACAGTACCGCCAATTCATCAAAACTGATGACCTCCTTGACTCCTGTTACAAGAACCGTCTTGCAATTGTGCATCGTAACATGATGATCGTTCCCGATCCCGACCAAGTCCGCCATAGAAAAACCTCCGCATGATTTGTTACAATCTATGCGGAGGTTTTTGACTTATTCCTTCGGAAGCACCTCAAACAGATCAGCGGCTTCCGCCTTTTTTGTGGTATCCCTGACATCGGTCACTCGGACGCGCAGCGTCTTTTGACCAAAGCCGATCTCAATGACATCGCCGACTTTTACATCGTACGATGCTTTCGCCCGTTTTCCGTTCACGGAAATATGTGATGCATCACATGCTTCGTTCGCGACAGTCCTGCGTTTTATGATACGGGATACTTTCAGATACTTATCGAGGCGCATGAAAGAAAATCAGTTGAGCGCGTCCTTCAGAGCCTTGCCGGCGATGAAAGTGGGCTTCTTGTAAGCGGGTTTGGTCACTTCTCTGCCGCCGCCGAAACGGTCGACATACTTCTTCGCGGCAACTTCCTTCACACCGAAAGCACCGAAGCCGATCAGCTGCACTTTATCGCCGGCTTTCATAGCCTCAACGATTGCCTCGAAAACAGCGTTTACTGCCGCCTCAGCGTCTTTTCTCGAAAGTTCGGTCTTGTCTGCAACTACCTGAATCAGTTGTGTTTTGTTCATGATGATACAACCTTTCTTTGTTTTTTTGGTCTTGCTGAGTTGAGTATAACATTTCCGCACGTTCAGTGCAACTATTTTTCCATATTTCAGAAAATATTCGTAAAAACAAGTCAATTTCAAAGTAGGCTCATTGTACAATTTGCACAATATTTTATCATCAAAAAGCCCATAATCCCTACTTTACTTGATGTCGGAAATGAACCATTCAGGTGCCGGACGTCTGTTTTTGCGTTTTCTTACGTCGCAACAAACGACGGATCTCCTCCGCTTTTACGAGCCCTGACCACAACGAAAAACAGAGATATAACCCCGCTGCAAGTGCAACGCAAATGATTGTGCCGATCGCTCCGGCGCCGAGAAAAAGCCTGTCATATACAAGCCACGACACACCGATAGCGGGGACCGCTGCCAAGAGCGGTAGAAACATGGTATCCCGTACACTGGGATAGTATTTGGTCTTACGCCCGAGCATCACCGTATTGACGGTAAAAGCAACCACATAGCATATGACCGTCCCGACAGGGGCGCCGATGATTCCCACCGAAGGTGTCCCCATTAGAAAATATCCTGCAACCGTTTTGGCAACGCCGCCGCACAGCATACCGATCATGGGGACCGCCGAATGCCCCCTTGCCTGTAACACCGCATTGGAGACCGTCAACAGGCATAGAAAGTACACAGCAGGCGAAACATAGGAAAGAAGCCTAAAGGCGGACACGACACTTTCCGCCGGATACAGGAGCGAAAGAATCGGTTTTGCGAATGCGCAGAGCCCGAGTGATGCCGGAACTGCGATCCATGCCGCATACCGAAAAGCCCATCCTGCGAGCGAACGCACTTCTTCTTCGTCGCCCCCGGCAACTGCCCGTGAAATGGCAGGGATAACCCCGGTCGCAATCGGCGTCACTACAACAGACGGCAGATTAAACATCGGAACAACAAGCGTCGTATAATTGCCGAAAAGTGCAGTTGCCTCCGCGCGCGTATAGCCTATGGAAACGAGACGCCTGATCATCATGCCCAAATCGATCAGCCCCGTGAGACTCATCACCGAAGCACTGACGGTAACGGGAAATGCAATTTTGATAAGTCGCATGAGAATACCGCCGCCGGAAGCTTGCCGTTTCTCTCCCGCAGAAGCAACCTGCGACTTCATCTTGTGCTTTGTCAGCAGAAAACGTACGGTAAGATACAGCGTGCTGATCGCCGTCCCGACCGTCACACCGAGAATTGCAAACGCGCATACAACCGGGAGCGGCTTTCCGCCGGTCAATGCAACGCGCGCAAACAGGAGACCGAGGACAAGTTTCCCAATTGCCTCAAGCAGTTGCGAAACCGCTGTGGGCATCATGCACTGAAACCCTTGAAAAAAGCCTCGGAAGAGCGAGGAAACGCAGATAAAGAACAACGTCGGTGCGATAGCGATCATGCAGAATACAGCGTCCGGAGACCCGAGCAACCCCGCAATAAAACGTGCAAAGAGCAGCATAAACGCCGTTGTCAGTGTACCGAGTGTCAAAAGGAGAATCCCGGCGATACGTGTCACTTTTGAAACACGTCGCACATCACCCGCTGCGTCCGCCTCACTGATGAGAATGGAAACACCGATCGGCAACCCTGCCGTCGAAATCATGTACAGCCATGCGTAGATCGTATAGGCGCTGTTGAAATAACCCATTCCCTCATCACCGAGCAAATAGGTCAAAGGAATCTTGTAAAACACGCCGACGACCTTCACGAGCAAGCTTGCGACGGTCAGTACGGCAACGCCGAAAAAGACTGAATTTCTCTTTTTCTTTCCCTGCAATTCCATACTGCCTCCCCAATAAAAAACTCGCTGATACAAGAGAGTATATGCATAATACCCCCATTCTATCAGCAAGTTTGATTGAGCAAGGTCAGTCGTTGATGAGACCGTATTCGCGATAGAAAGCGAAGATTCTGTCTCTGATCGCCGGCTTATCATCGTACCCGCCTGTGCGGATGGCATCCGCGTCACGCAGGTATTCATACGGATATTTCGGTGTAAATATGCGGGAAATACACGTCTCACCGTTTTCACCGGCGTGGTAAGCGACAAGTTTCGTAACAGCACCGGCGCCGACTGCAAACACACTGTGCAATTCTTCCATCATGAAGATGTTGTACATCCCCTCGGCGCCTTCTTTGGCATAACCGACGTTTTCAAGGTTGCCGACCGTATTCTTTTGGCGGTACAGGTAATACGGTCTGTATCCGGCAAACTTCGTGCGCAACTGTGCATATGAAATACTTTTCCCCGCATCTCCTCCGGTTAGCGAGTAAACACTCTTGTTCTCCCGCAGGACGTCCGCCGCCTTTTTGACGCAGAAAGTATGTACTGTAATATTGCTTGGATCCAGATCGACAATCTTGTCGATTGTTTGTGCAAATTGGGAAAATGTGTCCCCCGGCAAGCCGACGATCAGATCCACATTGATATCACGGATGCCGGACTTCTGCGCCATTTCATAGGCACGGTAGAAATCCGCCACCGTATGGCGGCGACCGATCGCCTCCAGAATCTCGTCGGAAAGCGTTTGCGGGTTGACGCTGATACGCGTGACACCGTGTCTTTTTGCAATCGCGAGTTTCTCTTCCGTGATTGTATCCGGTCTGCCGCTCTCAAGCGTAAATTCCATGAGACTCGGCACGTCGATAAACGCATTGATCTTTCCGAGAAGCGTGTCAAGTTGTTCGGCGGAAAGCACCGTCGGGGCACCGCCGCCGATATACACCGTCGCAATTGTCTGCCCGAGATCGCGAATGATCCCCACCATATTCTCGAGATCCTCGTACAGCTTTACAAGATAGTCGTCGATGAGAGAAAGCAATTTGCTTGATGTATAGGAGACAAACGAACAGTAAGCGCAGCGGCTCGGACAAAACGGAATGGAGATATAAATACTGCACAAGTTCTTCGGAAGTTTTTTTGTGAGCTGCATCTCCGTGTTGGCAACGGAAACGACCAATGCCGCCTTCTGGGGGTTCAGGAAATACTCGTCCCGCAGAATGCGCTTGGAGCGCAGAATGCCATTTCCTGCCTCGATGAGTTCCGTCGCGACTTTTGACGGGCGAACCCCCGTCAGGATCCCCCACGGCGGAATGTGTCCGAAGAACTCTTTCCCTGCGGCAAACATGGCTCTGCCGACGGCAATTTTCGCCATTCTTTCGGGGATAATATTTGGTGACGGTTCCGTGAGTTCCTCTGCCTTGCTCACTTTGCCGAACGCGCGAATCTCCACGGATGCTCGAACGTTTCCGTTTCTATAGGAACGCACGTTCACGGTAACGCGGGGAGTGTCCGGCGCCGTCTCATCATCGCGGAACTTCGCGCCCGGAAAGAAAACAAGGCAAAGCGTCTGCACATAGTAACGGCTGACATCGCCGTTGATTTTCAGGATCATGATTTGCCTCCTTTCCGTAACACCTCGGATTCCATGACAATGGTTATAGGACCGTCAAGAACGGTCGTAATTTGCATATCTGCTCCGAAAACGCCTGTTTCGACGCTTCGCACCCGCGCTCGAAGTACACGTACAAACTCTTTGTAGAGCTCATTCGCACGTGTCGGTTCTTCCGCCGAGAAATAATCGGGGCGATTGCCTTTGGCATATGCCGCGCAAAGCGTAAAATTCGAGATGACCAGCGCACTACCTGCGACATCCTGTACGGAAAGATTCATTTTCCCGTGCTCATCGGAAAAAATGCGCAGTTTTGCAATTTTGTCCGCAAGGCGCTCTGCGTCATCTGCGGTATCCCCGCGAGCAACCCCCAAAAGAATCAGCAACCCTGCGTCGCATGCACCTGTCGGCGTTCCGTCCGCCACGACAGAGGCACGACGCACTCTTTGTATCACGGCGCGCATCAGGTTCCGCTCCCCCGGCAGACGCTCTCGACATTTTCAAGCGTCCGCAGTCGTGAAACGATCGACTCTGCATGCGCAACATTGCGACAGCCGACCGTCAGATTGATCAGCGTAAAGCCCTTGTCGGGAACCGGTTTGATGGCGATGTCCAAAACCGACACTTTCATGTCGGCAAGCATTGAGGTGATCTTGGCGAGAACACCAATGCGGTCGCGGACGCGGATGGACAAAATTGCCTCGAACAGGTCTGTGCCGGCTTCATTGTTTCCCAGCTCCCAATGCGCCTCGACCCAACGGTCGGCGACCGCCGGATTCGACCTGCTCGCCACCGCATTCGGGCAATCTGCCTTGTGAATCGAAATACCGAAACCACGGGTAATAAAACCGACGACGGCATCTCCCGGCAACGGGTTGCAACATTTTGCGAACTTGACCTGACACCCTGTCTGTCCATCGACGACGATGCCGCTCCCACGCTTAACGCGCCCGTTCGCTTTCTTGGAGGGTATTACAACAGGCTCCGTCGGCAATTCTTCGGGAAGCTTCTCGGGTGGACATACACGATCAAATTCGTCGTGGATCATTTTGGTCAGGCGCGATACGGTCAGTCCGCCGAACCCGATGGTGCTGTAGAAATCATCAGCGCCGCCGTTAATACCGACAAGCCGACCAACAGCATCCGCCACTTCGTCACGCTGTTTTTCCGTGTAAGAGCGACCGTAGCGTTTCAATTCGCGGTCAAGCTCGTCCTTCCCTACCTCAATATTCTCGTCGCGTTTTTCTTTCTTGAACCATGCACGGATCTTGTTCCGTGCTTCGCCCGTCTTGACAATCTTGAGCCAGTCACGGCTGGGGCCGCGCGATGCGGAAGACGTCAGAATCTCGACAATATCGCCGTTTTGCGGCACCCGGTCGATCGGTACGATTTTACCGTTGATCTTCGCGCCGACCATTTTATTCCCGACAGCGCTGTGAATTGCATAAGCAAAGTCGATGACCGTCGCGCCGAGCGGCAGTGAGATGACATCGCCTTTCGGCGTAAACACAAACGTCTCATCATGAAAAATGTCGGTCTTAAAAGACTGAATGAACTCGTCGGGATCTCGCGTATTGTCATTTGCCTCGAGAAGCGACGCGATCCAGCGCAGTTTTTCGTCAATAGATTCCTTCGATTTCTCCCCGGACTTGTATTTCCAATGTGCCGCGATGCCGTATTCCGCGACTTCATGCATTTCGCGCGTACGAATCTGGACTTCAAACGGGATACCGTCATGCCCGATCACGGTCGTATGAAGAGAGCGATACAGATTGGGCTTCGGCGTGGAAATGTAGTCTTTGAAACGACCCGGAATGGAATTAAACGCCTCATGGATAATTCCCAAAACCGTATAGCACTCCAGTTCCGTGCCGACAATGATGCGAAGCGCGTAAAAATCATATATCTCATCAAAATTCTTATTTTGAGAGTACATTTTGCGATACAGGCTGTAAACCGATTTGGTGCGCCCTTCGATTTCGAAAGGAATCCCCGCTTCCGTCAGGCGTTCTTTGATTTTCTCTTTTGCATTCTCAATGAGCCCGGCGCTCTGTCCGTATTTCTCTTCGATGGCTTTCAGCACTTCCTCGTACCCGATAGGATCAAGATACTTCAGGCTGAGATTCTCGAGCTCCTGCTTGATCCGCTGCATACCGAGACGGTGCGCGAGCGGCGCATAAATATGCATGGTCTCGAGCGCAATATCGCGGCGGCGTTCCTCCGTCTTGGCAAAAAGCGTCCGCATGTTGTGAAGACGGTCGCAGAGTTTGATAAAGATCACGCGAATATCCTGGTTCATCGCAAGCAGCATTTTACGGATATTCTCGATATGCTCCTCTTCTTTATCGCGCACTTGGAGCAATTTAATCTTGGTCACGCCGTCGACAAGCAGCGCCACTTCGTCGCCGAAGAGACGCTTGATTTCCTGAAGATTCGTCTTATCGGCGCAGTCTTCCACCGTATCGTGAAGCAACGCGGCACAAATAGAATCCGTGTCGAGGTCGAGACTTAAAACGATGGCTGCCACAGCCACAGGGTGGCAGATATACGGTTCTCCGCTCAGGCGATACTGCCCTTCATGCATTTTTGCCGCGTACTCATACGCGCGGCGGATCTTGTCCAGATCATATTTACGCCCGGTTGCCTGAATATCGGCAACCAGTTTTTCAAATCCGTCGTTCATATTGTTTCCGTTGTCCGCCGCTGACAGCGCAGGCGGCGCAGTATATTGGATTTTTCGAGATCAATTTTCGTTGTGAAAGAATACAGATGAAAATGATAAAAGTCTTCCGCTATCTCCTCGATACCGAGCAGGTTCAATTCCTGGAACACGCGTATCATCAATTTCAGTTTCACATAGCCGATTCCGTTCGGTGCCAATTTCGTCAGAAGCGCGCGTTGGCTCATCTCTTCAATGCCGGCACGCACATGGCGCTTCACCAAAAGATAAAAAGCGGCAAAATCATCCCGCGTGGGAAACACATCATCGTCCGAATAGGACTCCCCCGAAAATATGCGCCGATAACGCTCCTTATCCTGTGCAAGACGTTCAAGTGCCGCCGAGGCCAAACGTGTATCCCGTGCGATAAACTGCACGCTTCGGCGCCCGTTATATTCATTGATATCCAACGTGAACAAAATATCTACACGATCGCCCGCATACAGATCC
>ERZ780149.2432-NODE-2432-length-17390-cov-6.500144_pt1 | contig 17390 bp, 10 predicted proteins | sample MGYA00511367_ERZ780149 | MGnify/ENA primary metagenome ERZ780149 (study PRJEB29588, sample SAMEA2153852) | human gut metagenome | biome: human gut; feature: human-associated habitat; material: faeces | place: Denmark | collected 2008/2010 ... | reverse complement strand
CGCCGATGAGCATCAAAAGGATCATCACGCCCTGCGACGCACCGGACATCGCGGACAGCGTTACTGTGTTGAAGCCCGCGGTCCTCGGTGTGATCGACTGGAACAGAGCTGCCTGAATCCGCTCTCCAAGGGGAAGGGCATCAAAGTCTACGAAGAAGAACAACAACGCCGGAAGGACGATCAGTGCGAATGTCGTGACAAGGATCACCTTGCTCTGCATTCGGTAGCGGTGAAACCGCCACTTGTTTTCGCAGACATCGTCCCATGTCAGAAATCCGATGCCGCCGATCACGATCAGCAGCATAATCGTGATATTGATTCCCGGACTGCCGGCGTAACCGGTAAGGGACGGATAGAGATTGTTTTCTGTCCCAAGAATGTCAAATCCGGCGTTGCAAAAAGCAGATATGGAATGAAACACCGCCATCCAGACGCCGCGCCATCCATAGTCCCGGCAGAACGCCGGCAGCATGGCAAGTGCCCCCAGCAGTTCAATCAGAAACGTCCCTCGCAAGATAAAGCGTGTAAGACGGACGATCCCGCCTACCTTTGGTGCTGAGATTGCATCCTTCATGGTGCTGCGCTGCATCAGAGAGATTTTTCGCCCGGACAGCAGCGCAAACGACGCTGCGACAGTCACAACGCCAAGTCCTCCGATCTGGATCAGCGTCAGAATGACCGCTTGCCCAAAGGTTGACCAGTAGCTGCCCGTATCCTGCACCACAAGCCCCGTCACACACACGGCAGATGTCGCGGTAAACAGCGTTTCATTGAATGGCGTTACACACCCGGCTGTTGTGGAGATCGGCAGCATCAGCAGCAACGCTCCGAGCAGAATGACCCCGGCAAAGCCAAGTATTATAATTTGAAAAGACGAAAGACGACGTTTTCGACGAATGTTCTCTTCCGGCATAAAGGCATCTCCTTATTTCTGTTATCGTTATATTATACGGTCGGAGACTTTAAGGTTGGATAAGGGACATTTGCAGCGCATTAAGATTGAATAAAGATTGGGAGCTTGCTTGTGCAATGCTTTTCTCCTGCCATGCGAAGTGCTTATGAACATTCGGTTACAAGCAAATAAACTCGTATAACAAGCAGTAACTTCTTGCATGTGTCAGGTGAGTGTATGAATACAATGCCCTGCACCGATTCCTTTTCCTATCTGTGAATCTCCTTTTCCCGCCGCTTTTGATAATCCTCCAGGTATCGATCCAGATAAACCTTGTTGACGGTGGCCAGGATCGTGTTGCGAAGAAGATCCTTTGCATCGGACTGCGTCTTACCGATTCCATCTCTCGCCGGGGCTATACCGAACGCTGCACCGAGCATATTCTCAAATTCATCACAGAAATAGTCATAGGCGGTCTGAAGGGGATAGTTATCCTCCTGTATGCCGAACATCAATCGAAGCCCTTCAAGCCGGACAACGGGCTTGACTACGGCAATGAACAGGAGTCGTGCGAGGTGTTCCGCTGTGTATGCCTTCTTTATCGGGGATGGGATCAGACCCTGTTTCACATAATTGCTCACCATGGAGCTTGTCAACTCCGATTCCCCCAACGGCGCAAGGTGAGCGTTGACATAGCGCACCACCTGCTCCAGATAAAGCCCGACGTTCGGGATCTGCTCATAACGCGGCAAGCGGAAACCCTCAATATTCTCTATCAGGCTGTTCACTTCCTTTTCCATGCAAATATTATACATGTTTTTCGTTAAACTTTCAACTGTTTTGTATAAGCTTTTAACAGGTTTTTCGAATGCTGTTAACGGAATAATAAAAACCCGATAAAACACCTGTGTCGATTTGCAAAATCGGGTGAAATGCTTCTTATTATTAGGAGGACGTACAATGAATCGGTTTCGTATTGTCGCAGACTCAAGCTGCGACCTTCTCACGCCGGACGGAGCAGACTTCGTCAGTGTTCCGCATCTGCGTGGTGGATAAAGAGACTGTTCATTGTTTAAGAGCAAGCTTCATTTTCTGCCAATGCACTTCCTCTCAGGAAGAAGACGTACTCAGCATTGATTTGAATCTCCGGGGCGACCTCGATTGAACCGTTCGAATCATTGGTTCTTCCGATGCCATCTTTCGAAAAACGGAGCTGCTGCAAACATCACTTGATTTTGCAGCAGCTCCTTTGAGCTTGTCAGTATTTGATTGTTTCGATTCCGCACCGTGCTCGCACCGTTAAAGACATTGATTCTACTGACTTCCGCAATGTTTTCTTATCCGATGCTGCCGTTTGCGGAACGCTGTTTTTTTATTTGCATCACAGCTTATCCGAGCAGTTCAATGCCGAGTGTGTGGCGCAGTATCCTGACAGCATCATTCACCGTTACCTCACCGTTGAAATCGACATCGGCAAGGCGGCACTGATTCTCAGTGAGTTCAATAATGCCCATCGCTTTACGAAGTGCCATAAGAGCATCAATGCCATTGATGCAGCCGTCCATATCGACATCTCCGAGCAAATGGTAGACGGTAGAAACTGTCATATCGTTCATAACGGGTTCTCCGTCGTAATCCCATCCGCAGAAGACATAACCCTGATGTTCAGGTGCAACGGGGAATTCGCCCGAATCGATAACATCTCCCCTGCCCACAGTCAGCGTGCCGATAACCGCATTGTTGTTGAGGCTGTCAACGAAAGTCACTGTGTAAGCAGTCATGGACCAGCGTGCGTTCAGTGTGATATTGCCGTCAACAAGATAAACAGTTTCATCAGTATACCTTGTGCCGTTCTCATCAAACCAACCTATGAAGTCAAATCCTTCACGGGTGGGAACAGGCAATGTACCAACGGGTTGACCGTAAGTTACTGTGATTTCCGCAGGACTGACTTCGCCGCCGCGTGCGTCGAAGGTGATGGTATAGTCGTTAATCGTCCACGTTGCTGTATATACAACGTTTTCGGTAACAAATTCCGCAACCTCGGGTGTCCACCCCGCAAACGAATAGCCTGCACGCATGGGAGTTCCGTTGAAGTTCGGAGTATGCGAACCCTCCTGAGCAAAGTACTGCTGATCTGGAAAGATAACTTCGCCATCTACACCATCGGTGTACCTTACAGAATAACTCGGAGTTGAGTTAATAGCAAGGCCGTTGATGTCGATACCGCTGCCGAGAATGTCCACAAAATGAGTCTCTCCGGTGTCCGTCATTGAGTAGATGTTGTTTGAAGCATCCGTTATGTAGAAGAGATTGGTTGTTGCATCATAAGCCATTTCGGTTGCACCCGCATAGACATTAACGCCAACGCCCGACATAACGACTGTCCTGTCCGTAAGATACTTGTCGGAGTACCTAATAAGCTTGGGAACAGAGGTTGCCCAATCATTGCCCATTGCGTAAACAGCACCGTCCTTCACTGCAACACCGACCATTGTACAGTAATCGGAATCCATAATGTAACCGGACATGTAATTTGTTCCGCCCGCCTGCAGAGTTGCAGTATTGTATTGGAACATATAGAATCCGCCGACCGCATAAAGAAGTTCGTTATCCGGATCGTATGCAATATCGTTGATGCCCGTCCATGCTTCGAGACCGCCTAAGCTCACGCTTTGGCGGGTCAGTATGTCGTATCGGTAGAGTTGATAAGAAGCTCCGCTTTCAACGACATAGAACAGGAAGTTATCGCCGTATGCAAGACCCTTAATCATCGAACCGCCGCTGAATTCAGCGATGGTTATCGCCGTCTGTGCGGGCAGAGCGGGATTGAATGCGATCAAAGCATCTCTGTTTGCTGAAACAGTGTATGCAACGGAGGAAGCCCCGGGCTGTTCAACTATTTCAACCGTGCATTGTGCAGATACACCTGTTTGGTTGCTTGTGACCGTTATTACAGTGCTGCCGACTGCAGCACCGGTTACAAGACCGTTTTCGTCAATGACTGCAATACTTTCATCAGCCGACGTCCAAGTTACGCTCGTATCTGCTGCGTTTGAAGGACGTACCCTCGCTTCAAGCTGTGCAGTTCCGCCTACATAAGTGCGAGCAGAAGTCTTGTTAAGCAATATGCCGTTAACGGTGCTCTGCGGCAACTCACTCTCATCCGGAATGAAGGCCATAAGTCCTAAGAATGCTTCACCGTACTTAATGGATGAACCTTCGCGTGTGTAGAGGCTGATTCCTCCGAGATTTACCGAATACGGTTCCTCGCCAAGCTGAATCATTACAACGCCGCTTGCATACTTAAGCCCCTGTGTGCTGTATGTTGCATTGAGATACAGTCTGTTCGTACCATAGTCATACGCCATCTGAGAATTGTACTGCATGTTGCCGTAGTAGTTGTTGCCCGTGAAGACACCGGCGCCTGCAATCGTCATGAACTCCTCATACTCGCCCGTCACCTTATCCACCGTATATATAACGGTCTGTGAAGAGTCGTTTGAAGGAGATCCTGCTGCATAGAGCTGTCCCTGCGCATCACATGCAAGAGCATATACAGGTCTGTTAAAATCGAGCTGTGCAATAACGTTTACACTGCCGGTATTCAGGTCAACCGTCACAAGCGACGCAGGGCACTGAACTGCCTGATCGGTGCTGTACTCGTAGGTATGGTGAAGCGTAAGGCCGTACAATGTACCTGCTGCATAATCCATTGCAAGTGCGGTAATCTGATCATTGTAAGTATCAATGTTCGCCGTACCTATTGTCGTGTAAGCCGAGAGGTCGTTTTCATCGATCCTGAGGAAAGCTCCCTTATCATTGAAGGCATAGTAGTAACCGTCATAGTAAACGCCCGAACGCAGCGAGTAGACGCTTATCATGCTCTTGTCAACAAGCATGTGCCTAAGGTCATAATCATTGCCGTGAATCCAGAAATCATAGTAGCTTGTTCCTCCCTGGTCGAGGTTAAGGAAGGCCTTAAATTCGCCGGCTGCTTCAAGAACCGTAATCTCTATGGAGTCAGTGTACAATGTGTCATCGTTTTTGTTTCTCGTCGTAACCGTAACGGTTGCCGTACCAATGCCCATAAATGTCAGTTTGCCGAACCTATCGACAACGACAACTTCTTCGTCGGAAGATACCCATGTTTTAACCTGGTTGGTAGGTCTGAGAGGTTCCGTCACAACGTTGAGTTGGAGCGTCCCTCCGGCAAGACCTACAGCCGACTCACCGTTGGTTATCGTAATGCTTTCAACGGGGATGATCTGCGTTTCAGGTTCATTGTCGGGAATGTTGAAAATAACCGTTTGCTCTACACCGGCCTTTGTTGACACGTCGCCCATGTCAATAATGGTTGCGGTCGTCCTGTCGGGTTCCCATTCATCCGGACCGAGCGTGACAAGGTAGAGGGGTGAAAGTCCCTTGTTCATACACGGGTTCCAATAGATGTTGCCGGTGTTGTAGTCATAAGTCATGCCTGCATAGAACCAGCTGTCACCCGAAGCACTGCCGAGACGGGTTGTTGACAAAGTATCGGCATCAACAGAGTAAAGAGTTGAACTCATGTCTGCAATGACGATCATTCCTTCTGCCGTGACGCACATTGCCGTTGCAATGGCGGGTCCGCCAATATCGCCGGAGAAAGTTCCGAGCGGGTCAATCGACCCCGTTTCAAGATCCACAATGCACAAACCGCCGTTTGTAAGATCAACGCCGTACATACGACCGGTGTTGTAATCAAAGCCGATGTTTCCAACTTCAATACCGATGGTGTATCCGATTTCTTCCGGTTCGCCGATCACAGTTTCAGCGGGAACCGCACCCTTTGTAACAGGACTGCGATAAAGCACCGAAGCACCGCCGAAAGTTCCGTCCGGAGCGGTACGTGCCTGCACCATTACAGTGTAAACATATCCGTTGTAATATGCACCGCCCTGCCAGAGCGCATTGGCAGTGACATTTTCTCCGGATGTCGGATCGTAATATGTTACCATGGGTTTTCCGAGTGATGTTATTGCAGTGGGTGTTTTGTCAGCATACGTGAACCATGTGAATCGGTTGCCGATGTTTGAAAAATCTTCAACAACAAAGCCGTAGAGGGCATCCTCCGCTTTCACGACTTTGATCTTGCACTCCGAACTGTAATCCACCCAAGCGGGTACCGTTGTGCCGGTTTCATTATCCCAATGATAGGGATCCCATACCTGACCCGTTGCGGTGATAACTGCGTCTCCTTCCGAAACTGCCGTTACAAAGCCATTGGCATCAACAACGGCAATGTTCTCATTTGATGTTGACCACATGACGCCGTTTGCTTGTGCATTCCACGGCTGCCACGCGACTTTAATCTGGCGAGTCTGATTTTGAACCATTGTTGTGGAATACGGCTCAAGTGAGAACCCGGTCGCATTGATTCCCATTTGGAAGAGATCGGATTCAATGCTGTTTGGAATGAACAAACATGTTTGACCGCCGGGGCCGTAGGTTCCGACTTCGGTGCATGCAGCAGTTTCGAGGTTGACGGTATACGTTACGTTAATATTTACATATACGGCACCCTGAGGAACCTGACTGTGTGCAAACCAGTACATTGTATCCGTGTTGTGGTCGTAGCCCATTGACTGAATAACGTTTGCTCCGCCAAAACCCGGATAATTTACAAAATCTGTTTCCCCAATGAGTACGGTTTCCGCACCGTTGCCGGCTGTATTGAGTTCCAATGCATACAGACAGCCGTTTGTACCGATACCGTAGATGCTGCCTTCGGTCGTTATTCCGAGACAGAGAATCTCCGATGAACCGTTTTCGCCCGTGATCGGCCCAATCTCGTCAACAAAGACCTGGTTGTTCCACTTGGAAGTCCAAATCTTGTACAATGCATTGTAGCCATCGTCCTTTCCGTCGTTATTGTTATCTCCCTTGTATGCCCAACCGACGGCAAGAAGGAAGTCGGTTCCGGAAGCGGAATTCCACGGATCAAGCAGAGCTGTTCTTGTATCGGAGTAATCCATTGCCATATCGTAAAGAACCCATACGCCGTTTTCGCCGACTTTGCCGCTTTGAGCAACAAGAGTCTTTGTTTTCCAATAGGTTCCCGACGGAGTCACCAGCTCCAGTGACCCGGTCCCCGCATTCTGCGCGATAAGATAGCCGTTAACATATTCGGCTGAATAATATCTGTTCGCAGAATCGAATGTTTCGTTTCTCGCATCGGAGAGGTCAGTTTTATTCGCACTGAACCAACCGCCTTCAACCGCTGCCGCATCGTAAGTCTCACATCCGTAAATGCGGCTGCTGTCCAACGCAGCGGGACCCGTGTCGCCGCCGGTATGATCGCCGAGGTTAAGGAATGCATCGATAACAGTTTCGTTGCAGGCGTAATCAGCAACAACAACGGTAAATTCATTGCCGAAGCCGGTAATGTCAAACCTTCCGCTGAAAACTTCTCCCGGAGTGTTTTCAACCTCGAACTTGCCCATGATCGTGCCGTTGCTGCTTTCAAAAAGAACTGCCGCAATGTAGCGATTTTCAAGCAGCTCAAGGTTAAGATAGGTACGTCCGTTTTCTTCGTCGAAAGAAACTGCGGACTGCAGATCCGCGCCATTCAGTATTTGCGGTGCGGCGGAGTCGAGAGTCACATCAAATACGATGCTGTCGTCAACAAAATCGTCGCCGTCATCGAGGTAGGCTTCCATTTTGTATGTTACAACAGTTCCGTCGGGAAGCTCGTTGCCGTCCAAGTCTTTCCCGTCCCAAACGTCACCTTCTCCTGCAAGCAGGTAGCCGGGAATAACCTGTCCGTAAGCAGCGTTATAGTAGCTCTTTGTCTGGTATTCTCCGCTGATGTCAAAGTAAACATCGCCCGTATTCCTGTCGGTCACGGTGATCCGGAGAGTGCGCGCATTTCTTAACATACCGTAATCAATTTCAGCGAGGGGATTGCTGTAGGAAAATGCATTATATGCATCTCCTGCTCTGCCGGTTCTGATGTACGGGTTTGTGCCGAGCTGTGCGTTGTTGGTGAATATCCTGACGGGATATAGACTGTATTCCGATTCTTTTTCGCTGTCGAAAATGTCCGCCGCGGACCAATCGCCGTAGAAACCGACAATGGGCATTACCAGCGAAACGGGTTGTTCAGCTTCCGAACCTGAAACAGGAACGGCATAGACAAAGCCTTCAACGAATATTCCGTTGGGGAATCTGTTCATGTATTCTTTGTCGGCATCAGTCAAATTGATTTCCGCATTAACTGTTACCCTGCCGTTTGCCGGAACGTTAACGGTATTTCCTCCTTCAAACGTTACACGGGTCGTAAGACCGTAAGGTGCAGCGGCAATAAACCTATCTCCGTAAATGCTTTCAGTCAGAAGAGAACTGTCAAGCGTATAGGTCAAAGCTTCGTCCGTGAGGTTGTTGATTTCGAAACTGAAATTGAAAATGCCGTCTTTACTGTCATTATCTCCTATTTCAGCCTTCGGTCTTCCCTCTGAAGCAGAAGTGCCGGTAAGGTATGCCTTTGTTGTGGTTGCCTTAACCAAATCGGCAAGACCGCTGCCCTGTGCACGAGGTGAATACTCAAGTGTGTCGGTTGCAAACAGGGGATTTGCGGTGCTCATAAGCAGAGCCGCAGCAACTCGCCTTTGTTCAGCCCCGGAAAGTTCAGGATAGTTTTCATCCAAATACTGGATAAGAACAGCCATTGCACCTGCAATCTGCGGTGATGCCATCGACGTTCCGCTCATGTTTCCGTAATAAGAACCCGATATTGCAGGATCGACCGTCGAATAAATACTTCCGCCGACGCCTGAAATTTCAGGCTTAAGCTTCAAATCCGGGGTTACTCCCCAAGAAGAGAAGCTGCTTATCGTTCTGTCGATATGGAAAAGCTGTGTGTCCGCATTGCAAACTCTGAACACGGCATTGCCTGATTCTGCTTGGGTAAGCAAAGCCTGACCTGCCGCTTTCGTTACGCTGACAGCAGGGATATTGCCCGCACCGTCATTTATCTGCATGTTTACAATGCCCATGGTGTTGTTGTAAACGACACATGCAATTGCACCGTTAGCCTGAGCTATGCTCTGCTTTTCAGGGAAAGAATTGCCTCCTCGTGAAACAACGGCGACCTTACCGTTTACGTCAATGCCTGCATAATCTGCCTCAGTGCCGTAACCGGGAACCATAACATATTCAAGTTCACGGTTTCTGAAATTTGCAATGAAGCTTGTTGCAGAGGTTGCTGCTGTATCCTGATAGCCGAAATCCGCCCCGCCGACAGTGATGTACAGCTGTTCGTAACCGTCGTTATCAACGGAAGCAACGGAGATGGCAGCACTGTACGTTGACGGAGTACCGACGAGACCGGTATCGGGGTTCGGAAGAAGAGACATGTTCAGGCCCCACCTGTTGCCGTATGCATTGTTTGTATCGTTGCCGGCAGCGATAATAATCTGAATGTCGGATTCGAGGAATTTGTTCATCGTTTCCATCATGGTGGGAACATCGGTAAAGCCTGCCGCAGCACCGAGTGAAAGGTTTACGGTATCGACTTCAAGCCTTACGCAGTCTTCCATTGCGGCAAGTATTGTTGCCCAACCTGCACCGCCGCCGGACTGGAAAACCTGCATAACGACAAGCTGTGCGTCCGGAGCAACACCGACAGCCTTACTTCCTTCAATCTTGTTTGCCGCAGCAATACCTGCAACATGCGTTCCGTGATCCGAACCTGCATATGTGTTCGATACGTCAAAATCAGCTGTGGCATAATTGAAGATGAACGGAATCTTCGTGTTGTAATACGAGCGATTAAGCTTCGGGGTGCTTTTGCCCGCATTAAGCGTATACCAAATATCATCGACGCTCTGTCTTGTTATAGGGTCATCAAGCTTGTCATCGGGCAATGCGGCGAAATTCGGGTGTGTAACAAGGATTCCTGTGTCAAGAATCGCTATTCTCATGCCCTTTCCGCCGTAGCCGGAATTGTTGAGTATGTCCGAACCGATCATCGTTGAAGCGTTGTTTGTAAGCGGTGCAAGATCATAATCCGTTTCCGGCAAAGCAAAAGTCGGTGCAACATAAACGCTTTCAACACCGTTGAGTGCCTCAAGCTTTTTCCTGTTGCCGTATGCGGTCGTGACGGAAAAGCCTGTCATTGCAACCGTATAATCAAAACCAAACTCGTGCTTTGATTTGCCGAGAGCCTCGGCTGCCTGCTTTTTCGCAGAATCAATCGCCTTGATTTGTTTCGACTCCTGAGACTTGACTGCCTCTGTTCTTTCGGAAATTTCCCTTACAGAGTAGTTTCCAAGCAATGAGGCGGACTTCAAAACAACTATGAATGTCACCTCGTCGCCGGCTCTCAACGATGCGGCGGCATCGTTTTCGGAGAAGGGGGTGCTTGAAAGCTCGAACCTGTCGGTATTCAGCTTTCCATGATGTGTGTTCGCAGTCGAACCCCTGCCTTCACGTCCGGTCGCAAAGCCGCTTTTACCTTCGCGTGCCGTGAGGGAAAGAGGCCCGTCGGCTGTGCCTGCTATGCTGCTGCTTGTTTTCGCGATCAAATTCATCGGAAAACAGCTGACGAGCATAACGAGAGTCAGCAATAGTGCCAAAACTCTTTTCTTCATTAGTGTACCTCCTTGTGATTAATACTGATGTTCTTTCGGGCAATCCAACCGAAAGAATCCGTCATCAAGCATATATTAACATAGTATACCTTTTGTGTCAACAGTTTCGATGTGGGTATACCAATTATTCTCGGCGCCGATGATTGGCTGCACACGGCCTGCAAAAACATTTACAGCCGTTATAGGCAGCAGAGGGAGAAATACGCTGCTTTACGGCAGGAGCAGAGCGTGAGTTGTCAGAGCAACATTCTGTCAACATGACATAATTCGCTGTCCGCACCTTCTGTCCACAAGGTGAGACTGATGAAACGGCACGGCGAAATATCGGAAGACGATTCCGAACCGGCAGGACTTATGAACTCTGCACAACGGCATCCTGCCCGCAGTGCAGCTGACAGCCTGTGATGCGAGGATCACGGCACCGAGGATCTGCTTGATGTGATAATACGGACTGTGAACGGCGGGCGTATCTTTCCGGGTTCATCACACTCTGTCGAGATGAAGAATATGCTGTCGGGCGACATCTCACCGATACAGATCGAGATACTCCGCCACTACATACGCGGCTTCACCTACCGTGAGATTGCCGACAAGTTCGGTTTGTCGGTCAGCAGTGTCAGACGGAACATCTCGGACATGATTGAGAAGGGCGGATTCAACAACAAGGAAGATCCGATCACCACGGCTGCAGAGAACAAGCCGGTCGTGACGACGCTGCGGGATACAAAATGATGACTTTCCTCCGGAGAATTTTTTGTTTCAGCGAAACAACTGTCCCTTGTGACAGTGACAAGAGTCGGAATATGCATTATAATGGTATCACAAGATGCTCGGTACGTCTTTCAATCGTTAAGCGATCGGAAGTTGCTATTGCAAATTAGGAGTAAAAAATAAAAATAATACATGCAAACTTGCAAGACCGCTCGTCGTCACCGTAGTTGCTGCGGTCATCGCAGGCGCTCTCGGCATCATGACATCGGCAGAGGGCTGTACGATTGCCCGGTATGTCGGCGTCAAGTACTCTCTTCCGAGTGTCACGGCAGAGAACGACTACGGTTCGCGGGGCAACTCCTATAGCTTCAGCGACCCCCCGATGGTGCTGTTCAACGGAGAAACCATCACGGAATACTCCGACATATACCCCGGCAGTACCGTGGAGAATATAAAAAACCGGCAGCAGCCTGACGGTATGCCGGAAAACAGCGGACGGCGGCAGGATGTCCGCGAAATATGGCAGAACGAGCGAGAAAGCCATCTGCGCGCTTCTCAAGTCCCTTTACCCGATTCTGCCGAGAAGGAGTCACAATGAATGAAAAACCGAACCCCCGAAGAAAGATATTTATTCTTATCTGGCGTTGCTGCTCTGCTTCGCCTTGTTTGTGGCAGGGGGCTGCGGCGTCGTCTCGAGCAGAACCGCAAGCCATGAGTACAAGAACTCCGACGACGTGCGGGAGGTCAGCGCAGTCGTTCAGGATTACGAGCCAATCGCGATAAAGGACTCCGACGGCAACACAACCGATTGGAAGTACGAGGCCAAGCTGTCATTTGACGTTGAAGGAAAGACCTACACTGGAAAGGATACTTTCTACAGAGATATAAGCTCCGGGGACAAGGTCACGGTCGAGGTCTATCGAACCGGAAAGGGCGAGTATAAGCTCACTCCGGAAGGCAATCCTGCGGATTTCCTTCTGTACTGTATGGCTGTTGTTGTCGGCGGTTTTCTGACTGTGGTGATGACACACAGCGTTGTGGCACCGGGCAAAAAAGAAGAAGCCGGGGAAAAAAGCGGTAATAACAAGAACAAGAGGTAGTTATGAGTCTGTCAGATGCATTCTGGATAGCGGCGGCCTTTGCCGTGATCTGTGCGTATTATATCGGCGAAAAGATCATTGATATCGATTTCTCGTGCTTTCTTGCGAAAAACAGGAAAAAGGCGAAGTATGAAAGACTTCTCGCAAAGCGTGAAACGCCGCTTGCAAATATGGGACTGCGCCGCAATATCCGAAACGCATATGAAAATGTTTTGTGCCCCCTCGCCAAAGCGGATAAAAGCCTGCTGCCGATCAGAATGGATAAAACCTTCCGCAGAAGCATCGAGCTCCAGATCGACAGTCTCGCAAGGCACAGCCTTTACCGTGACATCCGCGTGGCTGACCTCAGTCCGGGACAGAAAATCGGGTTCCGGACATGGGAGGACGACGGCAGGGAATGGCGTGAAGCCGAGCTTGAGTGCTGCGCACTTGAGCGCCTGATCTCCGCGAAGAACTCTGAGGTCGAGCACGAGATCTACCGAAAGCACGCCTGTCTGCGAGTCCTTCAGTCGCGGCATGTTCAGACGGTTGACTGCGGTAACGGCAAAAAAACCTTCTATGCCGGAAAAGCCAAGGTGATCTGCCCGTCATGCGGTGCCGAGGTCACGCTCAGCAGTCAGCAGGTAGTCTGCGAATACTGCGGCGCAAGGATTCAAACGGATTTTTACGACTGGCAGACCGAGGTTTTTGAGATCTACGAGCATATCGGGAACAATCTCAGAAAGTTTCTGCTGCTGCTCGGGTGCATGACGGTACTGTTTCTCTCCGAATTTCTCTGCCTCTACCTGATAAAGGATACCGAGATATCCCTGGCGGCAGGTGTGGGCACGGCGATTCTGGTGCTCGCGGCACTGACGGCTCTGGCGTTTGCCCGGAAGCTGAGGCACGATAAGCTGACGAAGCGGATTGAGCTTTATTCGGAAAACTACCTCCGATCCTGCATAACCGAGGCTCTTTACAAGGACGCCGGCAGCGATGAGCTGCTTGACTACAGCGTAGGTACGATCATTCTGAAAAAAGTCGTCAACACGGAGGACACAACCACGATAACCGCCGATGTCTGCGTAAGCGAAACGTATCTCCCCGAAAACAAAAAACCGTACACGAAGAAAACCGGAAGAACACTCACTCTGCAAAGAGCAAGACACCCCGATAAAAGAAAGACGGACGGAAAGCTTTTCATCGAAAAGGACTGCCCGTCCTGCGGAGCCAATTTCATTCCTGACGAAAAACACTGCTGTTCGTTCTGCGGATACAGTCTCGATGCGGATAACGCCAAATGGGTCGTGCTGACGGCCGACAAAAAACAAGGAGGATCCTTATAATGGGATTATTCGACAAAAAATACTGTGACGTCTGCGGTGCCAAGATCGGTTTTCTCGGGAATCGCAAGCTCGAGGACGGCAACCTCTGCAAGGACTGCGCAGGAAAGCTCTCCCCGTTTTTCAGCGATCGCAGGAATTCAACAGTCGCTGAGATAAAGGAGCAGCTCGCCTACCGCGAAGATAACAAGCAGCGGCTCGATGATTTCTTGCCGACTGTCACCTTTGACGGAAGCAAGAAAGTTTATATTGACCCGATAAGGGAGCGTTTCATCGTCACGAGGCTTTCAAACTGGCGCAGCGGCAACCCGGATCTTGTCAGCTTCTCGCAGGTAAGGAATGTTGAAACGGACATCAAGGAAAACAAGGAGGAGATCTTCTGTAAGGATTCCGAGGGCAACGAGAAGAGCTGCCATCCGCGCCGTTACGAGTACGATTATGAATTCAACATTACAATCCATGTTGATTCCCCGTGGTTTGACGAGATTGAACTTGAACTGAGTGACGGAAATCGTCCCGAAAGCCGCTTCTCCGACCTCTACCGCGAATACGAGCAGAAAATGCGCGAGCTTGCGGATATACTGATGCGCCGCAGCAATCGTTATCGTGTCTTTGACGGCGACGGAATGATGAACCGGATCCGCGCTGAACATGACCGTCCCGTCTCCGCACCCGCTCACCAACCGGGCGGCGGGGAATGGGTTTGTCCCTCCTGCGGTTCAAAGACCATCGGGGCTAAATTCTGTGACAACTGCGGTGCTTTGAAGACCGTGCCTGTTGAGGCTGATGCGGCTCGGACTTCTGTCAATGAGACATGGGTCTGCCATTCCTGCGGTTCTGAGGGTCAGTCAAAAAAATTCTGCGAGAACTGCGGATGCGCGAGGCCGGCTCCTAAAACGGTGCGCTGCGTGTCCTGCGGCTACACCCCGGAGAATCAGGCAAAGCCGCCGAAGTTCTGCCCCGAGTGCGGCAAACCGCTGTCCTGACGCCATGAAATGCCGAAGATTATTGAGGGCGGTGATAATAATGTCTGCTGTTTTTACGGTATCCGCGCTGTTCGGCTGTGGAGGGAGCGGGAAATACACGGTCGATGATATCATCTCGTTCCATACCTCCTACTATGGCATGGAAAGCAATCCGGTGTATGCTTTCGCGCTGCGAAAGCAGGATGAAAACTGGCTCTTCTCCGCAAGCTGCTGGGTCAAGAGCTGGGAGGACTGTTACACATCCTTCAGTTCCTTCCCGATACCGACCGAAGAAGCGGAGGAATTCCTTGAGATCCTCCGCGAGGAAGACGAGATCAGGCGGCTGCGGAAATACCGCAATCCAATACGCATCTTTAATGCGGCCGACGCGCCGATGCGCAGCTCCGGAATGACTTTCACCGACGGAAACAGCATTGAAAAAGAGACCAAGCTTTGCGACAGGGCTGTTGACTGCCTGCGCGACCTCGCCGACAGACACTATGAAGCCGCTGAAAAAGCCGAGCTGATAGCGATAAAGAATAAGCTTACCTCGGTATTTATCCGTCTGAAGGATACCGAACCGTGGCGCTCACATTCCTTCACTCTAAAAAAAGGCGGCGACGGTTGGTACTTTTCATGCGAATGTTCTTTTGGAGAGGACGGTTCTCCCGTGAAGTCTGAGAATATCCGGCTGTCAAATGAGGAAACAGACGATGTGATCAGAATCATTGCGAAATATGACCTGATTTCCAAGGCGAGCGGATATGCCGAGCCGCCGGAAGATGTCGATGGTATTACCGACCGGAATGTGTATATCACGGATTTCAGCCTTGCCGGCGGGAGAAGGATCAACTCATCCCTCCCCGTGCCGGATGAGCTCACCGGCTGCCTTTATGGGCTTGCCGGGGCGAAGCTCCTGACTGAGGTCAATATCAGCCGTGGCTGCATGGATCATTCTTCATCATACTCGTTCAGTCTCGAAAAAACGGAAGACAACTGGTTTCTGTCCTTCGACTGTGCGGTAGATTTGGTAGGATATCATACGAATGCGGAAAAGATTCCTGTCGATACCGAAGAAGCAGAGGAAATACTCCGAACAGTCAGGGAAAGAAGTCTCATAAGCGAGGTTCTGTCATATGAAGCACCGTCGGAAAGCGACATATATGTTCTTGACGAAACCACATACAACACATCGTTTGCTTTTTCGGACGGCAGCTCGGTACACGCCCCGATAAGCGCGGGCAGAGAGTTGACCGACGCATTCTATTCTCTTGCGGGCAGAAAAATCAAAAAATAAGTCGGTTCTTTCGGGAAATGAAAATGAGAACTGTAATGGCTGACAAGTGTACGATTTGCTGAGCGGAAATTAATATGTTCCAAACCCGGAAGCTTTAAGACGGAAACCGCATCTGCCCTTCACCTGCTTCTCCGGCTCGACGCCTGACAACAACTATACGCCGAGCCGGCCATATACGCTCGTCATCGGGTCGAACCACGTTTCAAACGAGGAGCCCGGCTGCATGAAGCTCTTCATCCCCTGCGGCGGAGCGTATTCCCCGCACCCGATAAAGCTGCGTCAGCATGGTTCCGACGGCAAGCGGTTCCTGCGGGAGCCAGTACCTGCTGACCGGCGTACGCACACCGAAATCCGAGACCCCCCCGGCATAACCCGCCTTCGGGATCAACGATAAAACGACCAACAGAGAGGAGAAATCACAATGAACATTATCGGAAAATGGAAAGTCAAGGAGCTGCTCTTCCCCACCCCCAACGGCATGGCGTCCTACACGCCGGAAAATCTGCCGGTGGGAGATCACGCTGACGAAATCATCATGCTGCTCATGAGCATAACCCAATTTACCGAGGACGGCCTCATGAAAACGCTGATGCGCGTACCCGAGGACAAAATCGAGCTCGCGAAGTCGCAGGGCGCCGTGATCGACGAGGACGGTTTCGCCGCAATCGAGCAGACCACCTGGAAAAAGAAGGACGGTAAGTTTTACTACGATACCAAAGTCAAAGGCGAGGTCCTCGGAGAGACGGTCGACCCGTTCGCCGAAATACCTGTGGATGAGAACGGCTGTCTGACCATCGCGTATGGTACGATGATACTCGAGCGCGTCGGAGACCGATGCGCCCCGGAGGAGTGATCCTCATGTCCGTACTGATAACTTCCGAGGACTGCGGAAAGCTTCGGGAAAGCCGTACGCAGCCTGTGCGTCCGTATGACGGTGACGACATGATCAATGTACCGATAGATCAAAGCGTACTGTGCGGCGTATGGAAGAACGACGACATCAAATCCGTGATCGAGGTTTCAGGTGATAAACCGCATATGATCGTCACTGAAAACGGAAAACTCATTTTTGATGGAGACGTAAGACTGCAGAAGTTCGGAGATCTCCGCTTCACCGACGGAAAAGACGGCGATGGAAATGAATCCCACGCGCCATACGCAGCTCTTACGTTCAGTCGCAACGAGAATGTCTACAAGTACCGCCCTCTCTTTGAAGGCACGGTGATCACATTCACAAAGCAAGCGGAATAAAAACCAAGGAGGTGCTGCTGCAAAATCAAGTCATATTTGCAGCAGCACTTTTCTTTTTAAAGTAGGGCAATCCGAGGGTGCCGAACATCAGCATTTCCCGGTTCAAGCGAAGCGGACTCATGCGGAAAGCGTGTTTTTTGAGTACGTCAAACAGACCTGCTCGGGCAACCCGCTTTATATCTGTTTTGTGCAAATTAATTATGCACGAAAGCAAAAAACCGGG
>ERZ780149.2430-NODE-2430-length-17401-cov-4.403782_pt1 | contig 17401 bp, 14 predicted proteins | sample MGYA00511367_ERZ780149 | MGnify/ENA primary metagenome ERZ780149 (study PRJEB29588, sample SAMEA2153852) | human gut metagenome | biome: human gut; feature: human-associated habitat; material: faeces | place: Denmark | collected 2008/2010 ... | reverse complement strand
TACCACTTGTCTCTTTCATTACGCTCCTTTCCACTGGGCTGTTGGCACTTTCCAGTGTATAAGGTTTGCAAGAACTGTGGTAGTGGCTTTTTATTTCCGGCTACATTTGGCTTATTTTTCCCGCCCCGCAGTGGCTATCTCCGCCCGACCTGAACACCCTTGTTTCATGTATTCTCTTGGCATCCTGCATATATGTCCAGGCAGACTGCGCTGCCAGGGGGTTGATACAGTTCAATGAGTCGTGCCAAAACGGACGACTCGCATGGTATCAAGCATTGTCCATTACCATCGGCGGCAAGTTCAAAAGAAAATACAACCTCCCCTGTTTCATGAGGAGGTCGAAACAGGGGAGGCTGTATTTGAGGGTAAATAGAGAAAAGAAGTAGGAGAGACGTTTAGAAGCCCGTGCTGTGAGGCAGCCAGACAGTAATATCAGGAACCAGTGTCAGCACAGCAATAATGACGACATCCAGGATCAGGAACGGCACCATCTTTTTAATAATGGGCGTAACGCTCATCTTATTTGCCGTAGACGCCACGAACAGGCACATACCCAGCGGCGGAGTGACCAGGCCAAGGGTCACGCAGACGATAAACACAACGCCAAAATGGATGGGGTCCACGCCAATGCCTTCCATCATCGGAGCTACGATGGGCGCCACCAGAATAATGATCGCAGAGGAGTCGAGCCAGGTACCCATAAACAGGAGCAGTAAAATCACCAGGAAGAAAATCACGTTGGGATTGTCACTGAGGCTCAGCATAAATGTAGAGAACTTGACAGCAAGACCTGTTCTGGCGATCAGCCAGCTCAGCAGGTTGGACACACCCACCACAAAGAACATAGTCGTAGAATCGCGCATGGTCTGCTTACCGGCCTGCAAAAGCGCTCCGGGCTTCAGCGTGCGATAAAAAACAAAGCCCAGAAGCAGTGCATAGCCAACTGCCAGCGCCGCCGCCTCGGTAGGCGTGGCCTTACCGGAGTAAATACCGCCGATAATGATAACAGGCATCAGCAGAGAGGGAATTGCCGCCAGACTGACGGAAACGATTTCCTTCTTTGTGTAGTGCGTCTCCACCTTCGGCAGGCCGTCTTTCTTGCCAATGATGAACACATAGAGGCTTTGAACAAGGCCCATGAAAATACCGGGGATCAGGCCGCCCAACAGCAGACCGCCAATGGAAACGCCAGTCACTGCACCATACAAAACAAGCGTAATGCTGGGCGGAATGATCGGCCCCAGCAGAGCGGAGTTTACCAGGTTTGCCACAGCCCAGGGCTTTTTATAGCCCTGATCGACCATCTTAGGAATAAAAACCTTGGAAAGGGCCGCGCAATTGGCCAGTGCAGATCCGGTGATACTGGCAAAGATCATGCCGGTAAAAATACACACATAGGCAAGGCCGCCGCGGAAACGGGCAAGTGCCATGCTGCAGAAATCCATCAGCTTTTCGGTGATACCGACAACATTCATGATCTCAGCGGCAAGGATGAAAAACGGGATGGACATCAGCGTAAAGCTATTGATACCGCCCTGCATACGGGATGCCAATGCGGATATATCCAAACCGGTATCTGCCAGCCACGCAACGGACGTTATGCCGATACTAACACCGATAGGGACACCTGCGAGAAGTGTTACAAGAAGTAAAACCACAAGAAGAATACCGACGATCATTCGTAGTCCACCTCCTCTTCTTTTTTGCTTTCATAGGGAACTTTTCCCTTGATCTGAAGGATTCTCTTCCAAACCAGATATGCGCAAACCAACGCCATAAGCAAGCCTCCGATCGGCAGTGCCAGATACAGAACGTATCTGGGCAGACCACTGGCCGGCAGCGTCGCATTCATATTGTCCCAAACATACAGATTGCCGGATTCCATAACGACCAGGCTGAAAATCAGAGACAGGCTATCAAAAATCAGCAGCGCAATGGGTTGACGCTTGGTGCTGATCTTATCGAACAGGAAGGTCAGCGCCACCTGTCTGCCCTCATAAAGGCAAACCGCCGAAACGATCATCGCCATCCAAACCATGAGAAGCTTGCTGATCTCTTCCGCCCAAGGCAAAGAGTATCCAATAATCACACGCAATACTGTATTGATAAAAATGATCGCAAACATTCCCCAGACGCATATGTTTCCGATTGCTTCGATGATCTTGACCAATTTTTCCACGCATTTTGTCAGCTTGTTATACAAGAAGTCGCACCTCCTTATGAAATACCGGCAGGGAGAATATACCATATTTCCCTGCCGATCGTTTTTAGCAGGCTAAAAGATATTCAAAGCAATTAGAGCAATCAGAAACCCAGTCTGGCGTCAGACTCTTTAATCGCCGTGTCGAAACGATCCATGATCGTGGGATCATCCAGCAAAGTGTTCTTGATGAGTTCCTTTACGGAGACAGTGGCGTCCTGGAACTGCTTCAGCTCCTCAGCGGTAGTCTCGTGAATCTCCATGCCGTTTTCTTCCAGCGTCTTCATGCCCTTATCGGCAATCTCCGCCACAAAGGTTCTGGCATAGGCTTCCGTCTCAGCGAACGCCTGATCAACAGCGGCCTTCGCGTGGCCATTCAGATTGTTATACCAGTCATTATTCACAACCGTGAACAGGAAGGACGCCAGATGGCCGTCAGTACTCATGTACTTCTGCACTTCATACAGATTTGCCTGCACAATAGCGGGCACCGCATTCTCCTGTCCGTCAACAACGTTCGTCTGCAGAGCGGTATAGAGCTCCGTCCACGCAATCGGAGTGGGGTTGGCGCCAAGCGCGGTGATCATAGCCATATGCGCAGGACTGTCCATAACGCGGATCTTCATATTCTTCATATCGGCAGGAGTGGCAATGGGCTTCACATTGTTTGTAAAGTTACGCATACCACCGTTCTGGCACACAAACGCGACACGGGCGCCAGTCTTTTCCAGAATGCTGGCTTCAAGCTCATCACCAAAGGAACTATCCCAAACATCCATCATCTGATCAACGGAGCGGAAAGCAAAGGGAACACTGAGAACATTCATATCTTTCCAAATAATAGCCAGGTTCGCATCAGTGATCGCATTTGTCATTTCGATCTGTCCGGCGACAACCTGTTCCAGCAATTCAGTGGCATTGCCAAGTGCACCGCCGCCAACGATGTCCATCTTGATCTTACCGCCAGAGAATTCAGCCAGCTTTTCCTGCAGATATACAGCGATACCGTGACTCTGCATATTGGGATCAGTGGCATCCAAATGCGCGAAGGTAATCGTCATCTCGGGAATGCTGTCAGGATCGATCGTGCCATTAAACTCAACCTCATCCGCGCCGCCATTACCTCTGTTTCCGCCTCTGCTGCCGCAGCCGGTCACAACCATGCTGCAAACCAACAGTGCTGCCATCACAATGCTAATCAGTTTGTTCATTTTCATAGTCGCTCTCCTATTCTTTTGTCGATGTTTTTAGGTTCTTCTAAAAATACTATTTGAAATAAAGGGGATCTCTTTTTCACCTCCCTTAGCGGGTCGCTTGTCCTGCCGCTGTGTTCTGCCGCACTCCCTGATGGTCAATTGACTTGGCCACCAGAGCTGCGGAAAAGGTCAAATCATGATACCATTTTTCTTGGCTTCAAACAACAATTCATCTCTGAACTGAGGATGCGCAATGGAAATAAGCAGTTCTGCTCGTTCGCTCACGCTTTTATAGCGCAGGTTGACCAGTCCATATTCCGTACATACATATTGGACATCCGTTCTCGGTGTCGTAATAATCGTACCGGGCTTGTGGGTAAAGCATATCTTGCTGAGAAGGGTGCCATTCTTGTTGACCGTAGACGGCGTGGCAAGTATGCTCTTTCCTCCTTCAGACATCTGGGCGCCGCGCGCAAAGTCCAGCTGTCCGCCGGTACCAGAGAATTGCCGGAACCCGACGGATTCGCTGGAAACCTGTCCCATGATATCAATCCCCATGATACCGTTGAGAGAGATCATTTTGTTGTTTTGTGCGATCACGCGTGGATCGGCAACCCATTCGATGGGTTTGCACAGGATCTCTTTGCTTTCCTGGATGAAATTATACATGTCCTGGGTTCCTTGCGCAAATCCGATAACAGAATATCCTGGATAGAGCGTTTTCTTTGAATTATTTACGACTCCCTTGCGCATCAGGCTCACCATGGATTCTGTAAACATTTCTGTATGAATGCCCAAATCCTTATGATCCTCCAGGAAGTACCCCACCGCGTTTGCAATTCCTCCGATCCCCAACTGTATTGTAGAGCCATTCTCGATCTGTTCCACAATATAAGACGCGATCTTTCGATCCGTTTCAGAAGATTCTGCGGGAATGACCTGCGGCATCGGCTCGCTTACCGGCACAATCGCATCGATTTGGCTGATATGTATTTTGCTCTCCGGTGTCACAAAGCTGTTGTTTTGATCATTTACCTGTGCGATCACTTTTGACGCGCATTTTACCGCTGACGTTCCTCCGACCGGGTTGGGCCCCAATGTACAGTATCCGTCTTCATCAAAAGGAGTCACATGAAGCAATGCCACATTCGGCTTGATACCCTCTGTGATCAGCGGGTCATGCTGGTGGATATGATTGGGGATCGTATCCACAAATGCACCGCTTTTTTCTCCGGCCCGCTCCGTCGCACCTCTAAAAATACTGATGAAATTGATGTGTCCGTCCATTTCGGGGCCAATGCAATTCACCGGCATATAGAGGTTTTCGCCATAAAATCTGACATTTTCCAGTTCACGCCATCTCTCTCCTATCGCGTTCAGGAGCGTAAAAGGCGTGCCATTCATCGTAGAGATGATCGAATCTCCGCTGCAAATGAGCTTTGCAGCCTGCTGCGGAGTCATAAGTTTTTGTTCATATTCCTGCTTTAAATTCACGAGGCCCATTTCCTCCTCTGTTTATCGTTGTGACACCTGTGAGCGCCGGGGCTCCAGGACATCCGCAAGCCCACTGCAAATATCCTGAAGTGACCGGCAAATAAGGAGAGCGGGAAATCAATCCTTCTTGCAAACCTTTACACCATTAACGAGGGGCACCTTGTCCATCTCACCGCGCAGGAAGAACCTAACAAACTGGCTAGAGGTGATCTTTTGATTATGCAGCGCCTCTACGGACAGATAGCCCGCATGAGGCGTCAGCAACACATTGCCGCCCATTTTTGCCAGAGGGTGCGTTGTCATATCCGGCGTTTCACTGGTGATCGCATCAATACCGGCTGCGGATATCTTTCCTGCATTGATCGCATCGATCATCGCATCTTCATCTACCAGGCCGCCCCGGCTAACGTTGATGAAAATCGGTGCCTTTGCAGTCATTTTGTCAAAGGCTTCAGCATTGATCATCTTATCCGTCTCTGCATTGTGGTGCAGATGCAGAGAGATAATGTCCGCCTCGGAATAGATCTCGTCCAGCGACGTGACCCGAGACACCCCGAATTTTGCAAACATATCCTCCGGGAGATACGGGTCATACGCCAGCACTTTCATCCCAAAGCCCTGCATTCTTTTCGCCAGCATTCGCGCAATGTTGCCAAAGCCAATCAGGCCGAGCGTCATTGCAGACATTCTGCGAACGCTGTCCTTGTACTTAGGCGCGTTCCACAGATGATGCACCTTAACATCATTGATGTAGTCAGGGATATGGCGGCAAAGACAGCAGATCAGTGTCGCGGCATGATCAGCCACCTCTTCTACGCAATAGCGGGGATTGTTGCACACACCCACGCCGTGTGCCGCCGCTGCATCGGTGTCCACCCAATTGAAACCGATCCCGGATACAGAGATAAATTTCAGCTTTGGGAGCGCGGAAAATACACGCTCTGTAAACGGCTCAAAAATTGAGATCGTGGCGTCAGCATCCTGAAGCTTTTCGATGAGGTCCTCCTCGGTATGGCAGATCCGCTGCTCAACATCGGCAAAACCTTTCAGTTCCTCTTTCGCAATCCGCAAAAATTCTGCGTCGGCAATATCGGTTGTAATAATTACCTTATACATACCAAACTCCTTACCTTAGTGGTTGTCCTCGTTGAAATAAGCGATACCCTTCCGGAATGCCTCGACATTTATTTCGGCAACCTTTGGTTTCTTTGCAAACGTCTCACGGATAACCTCTTCAATGTTATCCGCCTTCAGCCATGCACTGTTTGCCACATAATAGCCCAGCATAACCATATTGGCCGAGAGGGGCGCGTTCATACTTTGGGCAATATCCGCGCAAGGAATATAGTAGACTTCCAAGTCGTCTTTTTCATACTTCTTGTCCACCAGAGAACTGTTGATATAGACACGGCCACCCCGTTTAACTGTATCAATAAACTTGTCATAGGAAAGGTCATTCATCACAATCAATTCGTCAGGATGCTGCTTCACTGGGGAGTCGATCTCACCATCGGCAAGACACACATAGCAGTTCGCTGTTCCGCCACGCATCTCAGCACCATAAGAGGGGTAGAAGGTTGCATTCATATTATCGTGAATTACGGATTTGGATACGTTTTTCCCGATCTGCATAACGCCCTGACCGCCGAAGCCAGCACAAAGAAGCGACCGTTCCATTTACTTGACCTCCTCATCTTTAAAAATTCCCAGCGGGAATGTATTCACAACTACATCATCAATGTGCTTTGCCGCCTTGATCGGATCCATCTTCCAGGTGGAAGGACACATGGACAGCAGCTCGACGAATGCATACCCCTTCTTGTCTCGCTGCATCTCAAGCGCCTTCCTGATGCATTTCTGCGCCTCAAAAATGTGCGCCGGCGTATTTAACGCACAACGTGCCACAAACTTTGTCTCAACCAGAGAGCACATCAGCTTACACATGTCGATGGGATAGCCTTCACCGTGCATACCACGGCCTTCCGGGGTCGTTTTCGTGATCTGGCCATACAGCGTCGTAGGTGCATACTGGCCATTTGTCATGCCATAGATGGTGTTATTGATGAAAATCGTCGACACATTGTCACCGCGGTTTGCACCATGAATGCATTCCGCCATACCTATGGCGGCCAAGTCGCCGTCACCCTGGTACAGAACGACCGTCTTATCCTCGGCACAACGCTTTACACCAGTGGCAACAGCCGGGGCCCTGCCGTGAGGTGCATGAAGATTATTGGTCAGCGTATAAAACATGCCATTGGTGCCGCAGCCCACAGGATAGATAACGATGGCGTTTTCGATCAGCCCAAGTTCCTCCAGCGTGTCGATCATCAGGCGATGCGCAATACCATGTCCGCAACCAGGGCAGAAGCTGCTGCCGTTTTCAGTAAAGTATTTACTTCTCTCATATACGATCTGTTCCATAGATACCTCCCTTACTTCATCATGCCCTTAACAGCATCCTCGATCTCACCCGGTGTGATTACGATGCCGCCGCTTCGGCCAAAGTGTTCAACCCGTGTGCGCCGGGCTACAAAGGCACGGATATCCTCAACCATTTGGCCAGGAATGCACATTTCAACGCTGACAATAAGCTTTACTCTGTCGTAATCGTATTCATCAAAGACCTGCTTGGGGAACGGGAACAGCGTAATGGGGCGAAGCAGGCCCACCTTATAACCTTCTGCACGCAGATTTTTCACAACTTCTCGGCAAATGCGTCCAGAGGCACCATAGGCCACAAGAATCGTTTCCGCGTCATCGCACATGATCTCTTCGTACTGCGTCTCGGTTCTGTGCCATTCCTCATACATTTCCCCCGCGGCAATATTGGCCTTTTCCATCAGCTCAGGCGGATTGTAGGAGGTAATATAGCGCTGCTTGCCAGGCTCCGGACGAACGGTGATCTTCCAGTCCTCATGCTTGGGCAGATCCTTCAGATCCCGCATAGGAGGCAGCTTGATATTGGAAATCGTGTTAGCAAGGAAGCCGTCACCCAAAATCAGGACGCCGGTTCTGTACTTATCGGCAATATCAAATGCCTTATAGGTCAAATCAACGGCCTCCTGACCGGTGGCCGGCGCATACACAAACATGTGTACACCGCCATGGCCAGGCGCCTTTGTTGCCTGCAAATAATCCTGCTGAGCAGGGAAAATGATACCATGGCCGGGGCCGCCGCGCTGCATGATAGACAAAACAAAGGGCATCCTGCAACCCAGTGCGCAGGAAAGGCCTTCTGCCTTCAATGAAAGTCCAGGACTCGCGGAGCTGGTCATGCATCTCGTTCCCGTACTGGCCGCACCATAAACCATGTTGATGGAGGCAATTTCAGATTCGCCCTGGACATAATTACCGCCAACCTGCGGAAGTCTCCGGGACATGTACTCAGGAAGCTCGTTCTGCGGAGTAATGGGATAGCCCGCAAAGAATCTGCAGCCCGCTCGCACAGCTGCTTCTGCAATTGCTTCTGTACCCTTTACAAACAAAGTATCAGACATGAATTCTTTCCTCCCTTACTTGTAAACCGTAATTGCAATATCCGGACAGATCACTGCGCAAAGCTTGCAGCCGACGCAGCCGTCACCAGCCTTTTGCCGCGCAACATTGTAGCCCTTTGCATTGAATTCTTCGCTTAGGTACAGGAGCTCCTTTCTGCAGGCCGTGGTGCAAAGGCCGCACCCTTTGCATAATTTGTCGTTTACTTCAACGTGAGCCATAATATACCTCCCAACTTTTAAATATCCTAATGTTACACAATCACTTACTTACAATACCTTTCATCCCAACCAGCTGCAATCTCCCGGATCGATAATGCGCCTGCAGCTATTCTGATGTATTATCCTCAGTCACTGTCTGCGCCTCCGCTTGGAAACACAACTTCTTTGCCGGCGTAAAATTGAAGATCACAAACAGCAGCGCCGCAAAGCCCAGAATCAAACCGCCAGTCAGCAAATTGTTTACATTCAGCTTTGACAGCATATACAGCGACAGCACAATCGCCACAACCGGAATAACCGGGAACAAGGGGCACCTCATCGGAGAGACGATCTCCTTGTGTTTTGTCCGCAAAACGATTTGACAGATCATGGAAATCAACCAGCTGAACGCGGTAACAAAGACATTGCACTGCACAAGGAAAGTCAGGGTTGCCGAGCCTGACAGCAGCACCATGATCGCCGTTGAAACAGCCAGTGCCACGACAGGGACGCCTTCCTTGTTTGTCTTTGCAAAAATCTTAGGCAAGCCACCCTGAACACCCATGGTATAGGTCATTCTGGATCCTGCCATCATAAGGCCGTTCAGTGTACTGACCGCCGCAAACACACCTCCGAAAGCGATAATCAGACCTCCGACCACATGAACGGTGGCAAATGCATCAGCTACCGGCGCGTCTAAGTCTCCTAATACGCTATACGGAAGCAGACCATTCATCACAAGGACGATACCGCCAAACAGAAGCCCGCACGTCACAAGAGAGAGGATCATACTACGGGGAACGTCTTTTGCGGGATTTTTGAATTCGCTGGCCATATTGGGGATTGCAGACCAGGCACCATAACCCAGCCAAGCTGTAGCCGCGCCAGCGATAACGGAACTGATCCCATTCGGCATAAAGGGCACCAGCAGGGATGTATCCACATTTGCGCCGCCCCATACCAGGAATATGATAATCGGGCCAACCACCAAAACCGTAGAACCGACTTGGATCGCCGCGCCAATTTTAGTGCTGATCATATTTGAGATACCAAAGAACAGAACCGCTATGATCGCAAACGCCTTATTGGAGATTGGGAAATCGACGCCCAGCAGTTCTACAAACGCAATGGTATAGTTCGCAAGCGCGAGTCCCAGTGTTGCCGGGCCTAGCAGTCCCTGTCCGCAGTACATTGCCAGTCCGGAAAGGTAGGACAGAAAATCTCCCATTCTGCCGCCAATGATTTTTTTCGGATAAATGTAGGCACCGCCAGATTCCGGATACGCCGCCGTAACCTCACAAATTGTGATTGCAACCAAAATCGTGACAGCCGCCGCAATCAAATAGCTGAGGCACGCCGCCGGTCCGGCCATAGCAGAAATAGATCCACTGACCACAAAGACCGTCACGCCGATCATGCCGCCCGATCCAATTGACCATCCATCCAGAACCGTCAATTTCTTTGGCGTACTGCTTGTCTTACTCATCTTGCTCAATCGCTCACCCTCTTTTCAATTACTCACACACTTGTCTTTCGAGACGCTTTTCTTTGCTGGCGGATATGACTTCGTCTCAAATTGGAAGCCATTCCTTAGGCTATTGTCAATTTTAGTCTAATATCCCAATTGTCAATGTGTCAAAATATATTCTTTTGTGTAAATTCAATAGTCCGCAAGCAAATTGCTTCCGGGGAAGTGTACTAAAATAAATACACTTTTGAGGAAACGGAAGTGTAAATTGCCCTTGGTGTCCCCCGTTAAGCACTTCGCTTGACACGAAAAATAAAAGATGTTATCATCCCGTTAACAGCTTTTTCCCTTTTCGGACACTTTATTGCGCTTCGGAGGGCAAATTATGAGCAATGATTACCGACGGCGTCTGGCCGAGGAAATGGAGCGAAATCCTTTCAGCACGCTTATTGATGCAATTTATACCATCGTGCTCCATGATATTATCTCATACAAATATGTAACCGGCGATCACATCAAAGAAGCTACTCTTGCCGAAGAATTTGGTGTTTCCCGCAGCCCGATCAGAACAACCATTAACCGGCTAGCTGAGCAAGGCTTCGTTGTAAAAGAAAAGAATGCAGCAGCTATGGTCAAAGCATTTACGCCGCAGGAGCGAAATGATTTGATACAGGTTCGCCGCACATTGGAACCCACCGCTATGGCGTATGCCGCGCAACGCATGACAGATGCTGAAATCAAAATTTTGGAAACCTATATGAAAAAGTTATCCAAAGCGTGCCTTGCGGGGGATATGCTCTCGGCCTTTGAGTATGAAAACAAATTTCACGATCACATAATGCTCTGCAGCCACAATCCATTTATCATTAAGGAGTACGATGCATTAAGACATTACTTCTATCAATCCCGTATGTTCTTTACTTCCAACCACGGCTTCTATGAATTTTATATTCAAGAACATGAGTTATTGGTCTCAGTTCTTAAACTCCATGATAAAGAACTGGCACGGGCCGCAATGATCCGTCATCTATCTCTTCTCTCTGATTCAAGCCGCCCCGATGCCCGCGCAAATGTCGATGCAGTCAGTTGCAAAATAAACAGTCTCCGCTCGGATTAATACATATTTTCTCTGATGAAAGGAATGCGGTTCTATGAAGTATGAAGTTCTTAATCACAGCTGTATCAGGCTTGAAGGATCAAAAACGATTTACTTTGATCCTTATGAGATCAAAAATGAGCCGCATGATGCCGACTTTGTATTTGTGACGCATAATCATACAACTCACTTTTCACCAGAGGATATATTCCGTGTTTCAAAACCAATAAAGCTTACACCTGATGACGGATTCGCCCCGGACAACACCATCATCGTTACGCCGGAATCTGTTGTCATGCTCAACGCTGTCCAAAACATCGTATTGCAGCCCGGAGATGCCGTTTTCGCTTTTGGTATTGAAATTGAGGCCGTTCCCGCCTATAACATAGAAAAACCACATCACCCTCGTGAGAACAATTGGCTTGGATATATCGTTTCTCTTGACGGCGTGCGCTATTATATCGCCGGTGATACAGATAACACGCCCGAAGCTCGAGCGGTAAAATGCGACGTCGCATTTCTTCCAATAGGCGGTGAATCGACTTGTAATATTGCAGAAGCTGCTGCTTTAGCCAAAGCAATATCTCCATCGATAGAAGCCGTTCCTGTTTTTGCCAACAAAACGGACAATTCGCTCAATGCCTGTCGTACCTTTTATGCTTTTCTTAATGAACAGCATGAACGGTGAATTGATTACTCCGGCGTCAAGCCTAACTGCGAGGGCAGCCCCCGCCCCTGCACCGGATATGTGCAGGATGTTAGAGAATTAAATAACGCAAGGCTGGTAGGTCAAATGGCCTGCCAGCCTTGCGTTTCATGCGTGCTCAGCTTTTACATCTGCGCCTCTTCCTGTTTTGTTGAGATATCATAATATTTTTCTTGCAATCGTTGATTTTCTGTAGGAATTGCGGTATACTTGATTTAGCGAAGAAATACACCGGAGGTTTGTTCCGGCTCTTCGCCGCAGGAAACGTGGGAACAGCGAACATCGTAACGGCAGCGGAAAGGGGGTTTTGCATCGCGGCCGCGAGAGGACAGGAGCCACAGCCGGGAGGTTGACCCCGACTGTGTAACGGCGCGACGCCGCTTGTCCCCGTTCGCCATATGCGGTCCGACGCCGCACGAGAGGAAATGACCACAAAAACATAGGGAATAAAGGAGAATGAAATGCAATGAAAAAACGAATACTCAGCGTCTTGTTGGCTCTTTGCATGTGTCTGACGTTTGTACCTGTATCGGTATTTGCTGAGGACCTCCAGCAGGACAACAGTATCAGTGTCCTAAGCATCACACCGGATGAGGGCACTTACCGCACTTATGTATTCAAAGCGAATGGCGAAACGATCAGCACGCAGATCGTGAAGAACGGCGACACCCTGCTGGAGCCCCAGGTGCCCGCACAGGACGGCAAGGTGTTCACCGGCTGGTCGCCCGAAGTCACCTTCGGCACGGTCTCTAACGTCGATAAGACCGAGACCATCACGGTCAATGCCCAGTTTGAGGATGGCTATCACGTCTACTTTAAGGACGACAATGGCCGTATCATCGCCACCAAGACGGTCGCAAACGGCACCAAAGTCACCTTTGAAGACGTGAACTTCCCCGTCGGCAGTGATGAAGCCATCACCGGCTGGTACACCGACACAGCGCATACCCAAAAGGTCGACTCCGTCACCATCAATGGTGCCGACATCACCCTGTATGCCAAGGTGGAACAGGGCTATTGGCTCACCTTCGAGTCCAACGGCGGCAGCTATGTGGCCCCGGCGTTCTACGCCAATGGCACAACCGCCAAGTCTCCTGATGAGCCCACCAAGTCCGGCTACACCTTTGCCGGTTGGTACACTGACGGGGATCTGAAGACGCCCGCCAGCTTCGACAGCATCACCGCCAGCACCACCCTGTACGCCAAGTGGACGGCCGGAACGGAGACAAAGTACACTGTCATTCACTTCTGGGAAAACGCCAACGATGACGGGTACTCCTTCAAAGAAAGTGAGACCAAGACCGGCGCTACCGGCGACAAGACCAACGCCACCGCCAAGCGCTACCCGGGCTTCACTGCCCAGACCATCACCCAGCAGGACATCAAGGGTGACGGCTCTACCATTGTGAGCGTGAAATATAAGCGCAATGTGTATTCTGTGCTGTTCTACAGCAACAGTGGTATTTTTAGTTCTTCCAAAGAATACACAAGCTTGCGTATCACCGCCAAGTATGGTGGCAGTATCGGCGACAAGTGGCCCACTTATAACGGCAGCAATACCTGGGCAACAAGTGATGGTGGCAGCACCTACCAAGTCAACATCGACACTATGCCCCTAAACGGCGCAAAATTCTACGGTCCCAAAACTGGTTGGGGTTCCGAGACAGCCTACTACTATGTGGAAGTTCTGCCCGGTGAAGCCGGAACGGCCCACAATGGTGTCACCTACAAAGAACACCACCACGACACCTCTCCCGGCACAGGATTTACTGTCTCGCAGGAAGATAAGTATGACATCACGGGCTTCACTTACAAGGAAGGAACCCGGAACGGCAGTAGTTACAACAATTCCAAGTTCTACTACACCCGTAACGAGTACAAGATCGTGTTCGTGAACAATGGTAGTACGGACAAGACTGTTACCAAGAAGTTCGAGCAGTCCATTGCGAATGCCGGCTACACGCCCACTGCCCCTGCGGGCATGACGGACTATGTCTTTGCCGGTTGGTACGACAGCAAGGAATGCACCGGCGAGGCTTACGACTTCACCGGAAAGACCATGCCCGCCAACAACATCACCCTGTACGCCAAGTGGGTGGCTCCCACCTACACGGTGACGGTGTATGATCAGAATGGCACCAAGCTTGACGAGATCACCGTCAGCAAGGGTGATACCGTCACCGATGAGCTGTCCAGGCTGGAAGCTCAACTCAAGCTCACCCTCACCGATGGTGACAGCTTCCTAGGCTGGACGTTCAATCGTGGTCTGCGCTTCAATCCGGGCACCAAGATCACCACGAACTATGAGCTGTACGCCAAGGTAGGCAACAGCACCGGTTACTCTGTGACCTACAATGCCAACGGCGGCACCGGCTCCGTGACCGACACCGAGAAGTACGCCAAGGGCGCCGAAGCCACCGTTATGAGCAACAGCTTCACCAACGACGGCAAGGTCTTCCTGAGCTGGAACACCGCGGCTGACGGCTCCGGCAAGACGTACTATCCCAACAGTACCGTGAAGATCACCGGCGATGTGACGCTGTACGCCCAGTGGGGCGACAAGGCGTCCACTGTCAGTGTCACCTATCACAGCAACTTTGGTACCGACGTGGCCCAGTCCGCGGCCGCCGTTGCCAACAACTCCAAGATCACGGTCGAAGCTTACAACGCACTGAATCTGCCCGAGCGCACCGGTTATTCCTTCGTTGGTTGGACTACCGAGGCTAACGGCTCCGGTACGAAGTTCTCCGCTGGTGATTCCGCCCGCGTGGATAACGGTTCCAATGACCTGTACGCCCAGTGGGAGATCAACCAGTACAACTACACCGTGGAGTACTATATCGACAACGTAAAGAATGATTCGATGACCGAGACCGGCAAGGCTGATTTCGGCACCGTGATCGATTCTTACACCAATAAGTGCCCCGACGGTTATGTGCTGGAAAAGACAGAGAACCTGCCTCTGACCATCAGCGTGAACGGGAATGCGAACGTCATCAATGTGTTCTATAAGAAGAACGTCTTTAACCTGACCATTCACTACGTCTACGCTGAGGGCGGCGCGGTTGCCGCTCCTGACCATACGGAGAATGTGACCTTCAACAGCACTTACAGCGTCAACTCCCCCGAGATTGAAGGCTACACTCCCAGCAAAGACACTGTCTCCGGCAAGATGCCCGCTGAAAACGTGGTCGAGACTGTCATCTACACCAAGCGCACTGACCTGAGCTACACCGTCCACTACTACTGGAACGGCACCACCGAGTCGGTCGCCCAGGACAAGATGGTCGGCAACCAGACCTTCAATGCTTCCGTGACCGAAAGCCCCGTTGCTGTTACCGGCTGCACGCCTGTCAATGAGGACAGCAAGGCCATCACCATCGGCACTGGCAACAACGTGATCAACTTCTACTACTACAAGAACGTAGAGCTGACCGCTAACAGCAAGACCGAAACCTATGATGGCACCGAGAAGTCCGTCAGCGGCTACACCGGTGCTCCTGAGGGCGTGACCTTCAATGGTATCTCCGCCAGCGGTTCCGGTACCGATGTCGATGAGTACAATGTCATCTTCGACGGAACCCCCGTGGGCAAGGTCGATACTACTGAAAAGTATATCGTCACCAAGGCCACTCCCGGCAAGCTGACCATCAAGCCTGCCGAGGTCACTGTGACCATTAAGGGTAATACCAAGACCGAAACTTATGCCGGCACCGAGTACACCGTCACCGGTTACACCGTCGAGAGCATCAGCAACAACCTGTACAAAGAAGAGTACTTTGCTCTCAAGACTGACGCCAAGGTCGAGGCCAAGGGCACCAACGCTGGTGACTATATGATGGGCCTGACGAAGGAAAGCTTTGAGAACAAGAACACCAACTTCAAGGTGACCTTTGAGGTCGAGGACGGCAAGCTGACCATCGCCAAGCGCGACGTCACCGTCACCGGCGAGAGCGCCACCAAGGTCTACAACGGCCAGACTCAGGAGATCAACGGCTACACCGTGGACAACCTGGTGAAGGGCCATGAGATGACCGGCGTGACCTACAGCGCCAAGGGCAAGGATCCCGGCAAGTATGACGGCTCCTTCACCGGCAGCCAGATCGTCATCAAGGACGCCGATGGCAACTACGTGACCGCGAACTACAACGTCAAGACCGTTATCGGCGCGCTGACCATCACCCAGCCTTCCCGGCCGACCCGTCCCAGCACGCCCACCAAGGATGTCACCTCCGTCAAGACTGCCGATGGCAGCCAGATGACCCTGTGGATGAGCATGATGCTTGCCTCTGCCGCCGGCATCGTATTCCTGGGCAAGAAGCGCAAGGAAGAGCAGTAAGCCTGCCGCCCCTGCATGACGCCGTGTGATCACAACTGAATCGCACAAGCCCCGTCCTTCCGGATCACATCCGGAGGGGCGGGGGTCTTTTTCGGCAAGCGCCTCATGATCGTAAACGGTAAATAATCCGTACCAGTTCCTTCCGCAGTAAGTATGGCATAGTTGTGTCTCGGGAAGGTTCGAGGATTCCCAATACCCCTCTAGACATTACGTATACGAGGAGCACGGTATAAACGTGAATAAGGAAAATCACCGGATACCTTGATGATGGTATCCGGTGTACAGATCAGAATATATCTGCTTCCGGCGCGTTGCCAAGAAATACATCCACGGCATCTGAAATGGCATCCCGGAAAGCTTCATCCTTCATATAAGAGCAGGCGTCATAAGTGCGGTCAATCGTATCTGCGAATCTCCTTGAAAGTCTGGGGTGCTCCCGCTCAAACTCGGGAAAATCCTTCTTCACGTAATACGAATAATCCAAGTCGAAATCCATGCGGCTTATATCGCCATTCGCAAAATCAATCACGAAGTTCACAAGTTCCAATCCGTGCTTTTTGAGTTTCACCTGTGCGTTTACCTCCCCGAAACCGGCGCAGCGCACTCTGCCGGAGTATTCCACGGCAGCAGACTTTGCGCGGTCTGTACCTCTTTGTTTTTCATGCAAACATTATACCGCAAAGCCAAGCGAAAAGCCGGCGCTTTTCGCTGTTCCGTGTCATAGCCGTGGGACATGTCCAGAGCGGCGTTCCCAATATGCAGTGTGGTGGAACGTTTCGCAACGTTGCGTTACTATTGTCTCATGTCTGTCAATGCGCGGTCAGGTTTGACGGTACAATAAAAAAGAACCGCATAACAACCGGCAGGCTCCCGGTCATATGATCGGAGGCCTGCCTTTTCCGATGAAACGCCGAAAAAGCTCTTGCAAGTTGCCGCGGTATGCCGTACAATGATTCCACAAGTTCATAACAGGACAGCGTGCCGGTTCCCTGAGGGCCGGCGGCGGAATGGGGTGAGATGCCCCGCGAGAAGGTCACTGTGATGCCCGCGCTTGCGAAAGTGCCGGGATAAGTCAGATACGCAATACGCTGCTCCTGGGCTTTGCCATTCCCGAAGCCGAAGCAAGAAGTGTTTTTTCGCGCGCACGACCTGCTTTGGCCGTGCGTTTCTTTTTTGCGCATGGCCACAGGAATGGCCGTGCGCT
>ERZ780149.2424-NODE-2424-length-17460-cov-2.976558_pt1 | contig 17460 bp, 14 predicted proteins | sample MGYA00511367_ERZ780149 | MGnify/ENA primary metagenome ERZ780149 (study PRJEB29588, sample SAMEA2153852) | human gut metagenome | biome: human gut; feature: human-associated habitat; material: faeces | place: Denmark | collected 2008/2010 ... | reverse complement strand
TTGCACGGCAGGCGGGGGGGTTTATTTTTCTGTTTTGGTTTCAGCTATTTACCTTCGTCAGTGTAACGGAGGATGAGTCGCTGTCGGTAAGGGTCAGCTTATCGCCGTCAACGGAGACGGTGTAGGACTTATTGAAGATCTCAAGGTCGAGGATCGCGCCTGTGGCGACCATCTTAAGGGTGCTGTCCTCAAGAGTCCATGTAAAGCTCGCACTTACTCCGGCGACTCCGGTGTATTTTCCGGTTCCGTCCTCATTGAAGGTGTAGGAGTACTCGGTCACGATTCCGAGAGTGGAGTTCTGCCCCTTCCATGTGCCGACGAGCTTCTTTTCAAGGCTTCCGCAAGAAGCGAGAGCGGCGCATACGAGCAGCAGAGCAGTCAAAGCTGCAATAATTCTGGTTTTTGTTTTCATAACGGTCATTTCCTTTCTATCTGTATTACCTCCCGCCGCAGGAACGGCGCGATTTCAAAATGAAATTGATGATATATAGATATCTTACTTTTCCTCTTTTTTGCCGCGAAATACGAGCAGCTTGCTCAGCACATAATTGAGCACCGTTACCACGACCACCGAAACAAGCGTTGCGATAATATCCGCATCGACGTCAATAATAAAGTGGAAGGTTACAAAGCCGCAGGAGATAAGCAGCATGGGTACCAGCACGCCTATACCCCATTCCACAAAATATGTGCCGAGCCTTGAGGCAACAAACTTGCCAAACTGCTTTATCACTGCGCTTTTTTCGCTTACCGTGTCGCGGAATACCCACCTTTTGTTGGTAAAGTAGGCAAATATCACGCCCGCGACCCAGCCTGCGCTTATTGCGACGGTTCTGAGCACCGTTACCCTGTAATCACCGTTTTCCTCAAGATCCAGGGACAGCGCCGCGGCAATGGGATAAAGCACCGCAAAGCGCACCCCGTATGCCACGACCGTAGTCAGCAGACCGACGAAAACGTAAACGATTATCTCACGGTATTTATTCCAGAGTTTTTTAATCATCTTACTTTTTTAATTATTTTCTATGCCATGTCGGACCGTTCGGCGTGTCAACGATGACCACCCCGCGCTCCGTAAGCAGGTCACGGATGCGGTCCGCCTCGGCAAAATTCTTTGCCTTTTTCGCCGCTGTTCTTGCACCCACGAGTGCTTCTATCTCCTGTGCCTCGGGGTCCCCGGCATGTGCCGCGGCTGCTGCCGCTGCGGAGTCGGCGGCGCGCTTTGCCGCTTCGACAAGCTGACGCTGAGCCGCTCCGATCAAATCAAGAGACAGCACGCGGTCAAAATCGTCAAGCGCGGCAAGGCGGGTAGCGGCGTTTGTCTTCGCCTTGAGCGCATCGTAAACCGCCGTAACGGCAAGCGATGTATTGAGGTCGTTGTCAAGCGCGTCGGTAAAGCGGCGTTTAAGCTCCGCAAGCGCCGCAGGGTCAACCTCCTGAGGGTCCTTTTTATCCTCGGCAAGCAGAGCTGCGACCTTAGCCGTCAGCTTTTTATACGCTGTGGCGGCATTATCAAGGTTTTCATAAGAGAATACCAACGACTTGCGGTAATGCGACTGCAGGCAGAAGAAGCGGTATGCCAGCGGGTCGTATCCCTTTTCCTCCAGCAGTGAGACAGTAAGGAACTCGCCGGAGGATTTGCTCATCTTTCCGCTCTTGGTGTTAAGATGAAGCACATGGAACCAGTAGTTGCACCACTTGTGCCCGATGTATGCCTCGCTCTGGGCAATTTCGTTGGTGTGGTGAGGAAACGCATTGTCAATTCCGCCACAGTGAATGTCCAGCTTTTCGCCCAGATATTTCAGCGCGATGCAGGAGCACTCAATATGCCATCCGGGATATCCCACTCCCCACGGGCTTTCCCATTTAAGCTCCTGAGAATCAAATTTGGACTTTGTGAACCAAAGCACAAAATCCGCCTTGTTTCTCTTGTTTGCGTCAGCCTCGACGCCTTCACGCACGCCGACCGCCAGATCCTCTTCCTCAAAATCGTGAAAGACATAGTATTTATCGAGCTTTGAGGTGTCAAAATAAATGTTTCCGCCAGCTTCGTAGGCGTATCCCTTTTCGATCAGGCCTTCAATTACATGAATAAAATCCGCAATGCAGCCTGTGGCGGGCTGAACGATGCCCGGTTTTTTAATATTCAGCTTGCGGCAATCCTCAAAGAAGGCGTCGGTGTAGAATTTTGCGATCTCCATCACCGTTTTGTGCTCGCGGCGCGCGCCCTTGAGCATCTTGTCGTCTCCGGTGTCGCCGTCGCTTGTCAGATGCCCGACGTCGGTGATATTCATCACTCTTTCAACATCATATCCGGAATATTGAAGATATTTTTCAAGCACATCCTCCATGATGTAGGAGCGCAGGTTGCCTATGTGGGCGTAATGATAAACGGTAGGACCGCAGGTGTACATTTTCACCTTGCCCGGCTCATTGGGGACAAATTCCTCGCGTTCGTGTGTCAGTGTATTGTAAAGAATCATAGTTTTTCCTCGTGTTTATTACAATGTATGCTTGATAATGCAGGAACAAAACAGAATCCCGTATCATATATCAAGATTCTGAGCGTATTTTGCATTCTGCTCGATAAATTCACGGCGCGGCTCGACCTTATCTCCCATAAGCAGAGTGAACAGCTCGTCGCACATAACGGCGTCCTCGACCGTGACCTTGAGCAACGTGCGTGTCTCGGGGTTCATTGTGGTATCCCAAAGCTGGGTATAATCCATTTCACCAAGACCTTTGTAACGGTCAGCCTCAACGCCCGTCGTGCCAAGCTCGGCTATATACTTATCTCTCTCAGCGTCTGAAAACGCGTATTTTTCGCCGCCCTGCTTGCTGCGCTTATAGACCTTGTAAAGCGGAGGCTGTGCCAAAAAAACATGACCGTCGTCTATCAGCCGGCGCATATGGCGGAAGAAGAAGGTAAGCAGAAGTATCTGAATGTGCGCGCCATCAACGTCAGCATCGCTCATTATGATTATTTTGCCGTAGCGGAGCTTTTCAATATCAAAATCCTCGCCGATACCGCAGCCGAGCGCCTGAATTATCGGTATAAGCGACTGATTTGAATACACCTTGTCAAGCCGGCTCTTTTCAACATTCAGCACCTTGCCGCGCAAAGGAAGAATGGCCTGGAACTTTGAATCACGTCCCATTTTTGCCGAGCCTCCTGCGGAGTCTCCCTCGACCAGATACAGCTCGGTAAGAGAGGCGTCCCTCTCCTGACAGTCCGCCAGCTTTCCGGGAAGCGTCGAGCCTTCAAGCAGGCTCTTGCGACGGGTAAGCTCACGCGCGCGTCGGGCAGCTTCTCTCGCGGCGGAGGCTGCTATGGTCTTTTCGACTATTGCCTTGGCGGTCGCGGGATTTTCCTCGAAATATTCGGAAAGGCGGGCTGATACCGTGTTGTCGACCAGAGTTCTTATCTCTGAGTTGCCGAGCTTTGCTTTGGTCTGGCTTTCAAACTGCGCGTTTTCAAGCTTTACGCTGACGATAGCGCAGATACCCTCGCGCACATCGTCGCCGGTAAGCTGCTTATCGGCGCTCTTGAGCATTCCGTTTTTACGGGCGTAATCGTTTATGACGCGGGTAAGAGCCGTGCGGAAGCCGGTCTCGTGCGTTCCGCCCTCTACGGTGTTCATGTTGTTGGCAAAGGTCAGCACCGTCTCCTGATATGAATCGTTGTACTGAAGCGCCACCTCGGCAAGGGAGGTTCCGCGCTCTCCGCGCATATATATGACCTCCGGATGGATGAGCTGATTGTGACGCTGCGCGTTGAGATAGCTGACAAAGTTGCGTATACCGCCGTCAAATTTCAGATCTGCCTCAACAGGCTCGCCGCCTTCCGGACATCTCGCGTCAATGAGCTTTATCCTTACTCCGGCATTGAGAAACGCCTGCTCGCGCATACGGTTGAGCAGAATATCATATTCAAAAACGGTGGTTTCAAAAATTTCGGGGTCGGGCTTGAAGGTCACCTTAAGCCCGTGGGGCTTGTCTTTGGATTCCCCCTCGCACTTGAAGGCACGCGCAACGTGCCCGCGTTCAAATCTTTCGGTATATCTTATGCCCTCGTATACGTTGTCCATTTCCAGCCACTCGGACAGCGCGTTTACAACGGATGCGCCGACGCCGTGAAGACCTCCGGCGATTTTATAGCCCTCTCCGCCGAATTTGCCGCCCGCGTGAAGGATGGTATATACCACCTCCGGCGTCGGAATGCCCTGCGTCGGGTGTATACCGGCGGGGATACCGCGCCCGTTATCCTCTACCGTAATGCTGTTTCCGGGGTTTATCGTTACCTTTATCAGGTCGCAGTGACCGGCAAGTGCCTCGTCTATCGAGTTATCCACTATTTCATTGACAAGATGGTGCAGTCCGCGCACCGAAGTTGTACCGATGTACATTCCGGGGCGCTTGCGGACAGCCTCAAGTCCCTCAAGCACCTGTATCTGGCTTTCGGTGTATGCCTCGTCCGCTACAACGGTATCAAGCACCTCATCCTCCGGGTCAAGCGCCGCTTTTGCGGCTTCAACGTCGAGCTCTCCCACGTTTTCCGAAACCTCTGCGGCTTCTGTCGCCTCATCTGAGGAATTTACGTCGGGTGTGTCGATGATACCGTCCGTGTTGTTTTTGATCTTGTCGTTCATTTTGGTTTGATCGTCCTTTCGGTTTATCTTATGCCTTTATGGCGGTTTCTGCTTTTTTGTTCCGGTCGTCTGCCGGAGGAAAGACCCGCTTTTGCCGCTTACACTCCGAGCTTGTCCTCGGTCCGGTTTTTCAGCGACGCGGCGGCAAGCTGTGAAAAGCATATCCGGGTGGATGCCTTGCGGCTGACGGGATCCTTGACGCGGTAAAGCACAAAGGATTTCGGTATCTCGCTTCCCGCCGCCTCCACCTCGCCGCGCTTTTCCGCCGCGGTAAGATATTTGCGCGTAAGAGCGGATACCGTGGCGCTGTCGGTGTCGAATATCCCGATTATATCCCGCGTGCGTATATTTTTATTGTTTCCTACGTGAAGATACATTTTAGTTTTCTTTCCCCGTGTGAATAAATTCTCCGCTTCTGACCGTTATCACGTTCGCTCCTCCGAAATCCGTGATCTCGGAGCCGTCCTCATGCTCGGTGCAGGTAGTAAGAATTATCTGACGGTCTTTCATTTTTCCGGTGAGATACGCCCGCCGTCCCGCGTCAAGCTCGGAAAACACATCGTCAAGCAGAAATACCGGCTCCTCGCCGCTGTCCCTGCGGGATATTGCCCCCTCAGCCAGCTTAAGCGAGAGCGCGAGCGAGCGCTGCTGCCCCTGTGAGGCAAACTGACGCGCCGGGCGGCTGTTTATCTTTATTTCCACATCATCCTTGTGTACGCCCCACAGCGTCGCGCCCACGGCTATCTCACGGTCGTGATTTGAATCAAGCTGAGCCGCGTATATCTCCTCACAGCGCCGCTCGTCCCTCATATCCTCCTCCTTCATACGCACGGAAGGGGAATATTCAAGCTCCGGCTTTTCTTTTCCGCCCGTCATTTCCGCAAAGCAGGCTTCGACCTCGCGCGCGGCAAGCTCAAGATACTTTACCCTTGAAACGGTGATGAACGCCGCCTCGTGAGCCAGCTGACGCGACCAGAACTCTGCCGTCTCCTCAAAATCCCGCCTGCCCGAAGGGTCTGCCGCCGCCTTTATCAGGCGGTTGCGCTGTGCCAGAATATGATTGTACTTTTGCAGCGATCGCATATACAGCGGACGCAGCTGAGAGATGGCGACGTCAAGATACTGCCGCCGCATTGACGGACCTTCTTTTATTATATTGAGGTGCTCCGGGCAGAAAAGCACGGCGCGGAACTGCCCGACTATCTCGGACATACGGGTTATCTTTACACCGTTCTGCGTTACGCGGCGCAGCTTGTCACGGAAAAACTCCATACCGATGCACTGCCCGCGCAGTGAGTCGGCAAAGGACACCTCAACACGCGCGCTTTTCTGCTCAAAGCGGATAAAATCCGACTCGTGAGCACCGCGGAAGGACTTGCCGATGGCGGCAAAGTAGATAGCCTCGATAAGATTGGTCTTTCCCTGCGCATTGTCGCCGTGCAGGATATTCACACCGGGAGAAAATTCAACGCGGCTTTCTTCAATGTTTCTGAAGTTTTCCGCAAGTACCGAGGTGCATATCATGTGTCTTTCCTTCAGCTTTTCATTCTGACCGGAAGAAGGAAGAAGATATCGTTTTCGTCGGCTGTGCCGTCCTCGTTTACGGGAAGGATATTGACGCTTGTAAGAGGAGTGGACATCTGAAGCTCCACCGTTTCGGTGTCGCAGGAGCGCACCGAGTCGATAAGATAACGGTTGTTGAAGGCTATGACTATATCGTCTCCCTCATGCACAACGGGAATTTCGTCATAGCTGCTGCCGAGCGAGGAATCCGCCGTGATCTTGAGCAGCTCTCCCTCAAGCGTGAGCTTGACGTGTGTGCGCCCCGCGCCGACTATCTTTTCCTCGGTCACGATAGCTGCCTTTTCAAGCGCAGAAAGCAGTACATCCCTCGGGCAGGTGACCTTTATACGGTGATTTTTGATTATTATCCGGTCGTAGTCGATATATTCGCCCTCAATAAGGCGGGTAAAGAAGGTAAGCCCTTCAATGACATATACCATGTGCTTTCTTCCCATATATACCGCGGCGGAGATATCGTCGTCGTCGGGAAGCATACGGCAAAGCTCGTTTACGGTCTTTCCGGGAACGACATAGGCAAAATGCAGAGATGATTCATCATCGTTTATCCTGCCGAAATCAACATTTCGAACACTTTTGGCAAGCCTGAAGCCGTCGCAGGCGACGGCAAGCAGCTCGTCGTCCGAAACCTTGAAATATGTTCCGTTGAGAATTACCCTCTGGTCGTTGACTCCCATGGCGTACATGACCTTTCCTATCATGCTGCGGAGGGTCTTTGACGACACTGTAAAGCCAAGCTCGGTCCTGAGCGCCGGGAGAGAAGGAAATTCGGAGGCGGCGAGCGCCGTCATGCGGTAGGTGGACTTGCCGCTCGTTATGGTAACACCGAGACGGTCGTTGACGGAAAGCGTTATTTCCTCACCGCTCATTACCTTTACCGACTGCAAAAATTTCTGTGCGTTTATGACACAGCTTCCGCCCTCAAGGACATTTGCCTCGACGGTGGTGCGCACGCCTTTCTCAAGGTCGTATGTAGTCATTGTTACGGTTGAAGGCGCTTCCGCTTCAAAGAGTATACCCTCTACTGCGGCAATAGAGGAGCGCGCGGACGACGCGGCGCACATAAGGGGAGTTACGTCGTTTATTATTTCCTGACGGTTGAAGATTATTTTCATGTTTCGGTTCCTTTCCCCGGAAGTAAGATCGTTTTTTCGGCGGCTTCGTTTTTTCTTCGCCGCTTTCGTTTTTCAAGAAAACAAAATAATTAATAACATAAAAACAGTAGTAATAGCAGTAGGGGCTGTTGAAACTGTGGAAAAGTCTGTTGAGTATCCGGAATTATTTTTGGCTGTGACCTGAATACTCCCGGAAAACGCGTTTTTTTGCCACTGAGAACGTAAAAAACGGATATTTGTGATGCGAACACTTTTTTGAACCGGGACACACAAAAGCCGGAAAAAAGCCGCAGGTCGCTGTTGAAAAGGTGTGGAAAGACAAGAATGTTTTACACAGGGGAAAATTTAAGTGAGGGCGGCTCACTTTAACTTTTCATCCCCCGTGACCTCTTTTATCATGGTGTTGATGTCCATTGCAAGCACGGCGTCGCTGTGCAGCTTTTTCTCCACCGTTTCGCAGGAGGAAAGTATTGTGGTGTGGTCGCGACCGAATATCTTGCCGATATTGGGAAGAGACATTTCCGTTATCTTTCTGATAAGATAAATTGCAATATGCCGCGCCTGTGCTATCTCGCGCGTGCGCCGGTTGCCGGTAAGCTCCTCTTTGGGTATTCCGTATTTGCGGTAAACGGCGGCAAATATCTTATCTACCGTTACGCTGACCGGCTCCTCTCCTCCCAGCAGCTCGGAAATACAGCTGCGCGCAAGCTCCATTGATATCTCACGCCCCGAAAGAAAGGCAAGCGCGCCAAGCTTTTTTATCGCTCCCTCGATCTGGCGGATATTTGAGCGGAGATTCTCGGCAAGAAAATTCAGCACCTCGTCGGGAATTATCACATTGACCTGTTCCGCCTTCTTTTTGATTATCGCAATGCGAAGCTCAAGATCCGGCGGCTGAATGTCGGCAAGCAGACCCCACTCAAAGCGGGTCTTGAGTCTGTCCTCAAGCGTTTTTATCTCGCGCGGCGGACGGTCGGAGGTCAGGATTATCTGCTTATGCTCCTCATAAAGGGCGTTGAAGGTGTGAAAGAATTCCTCCTGAGTCGATACCTTTCCGGCTATGAACTGAATATCGTCAATGAGCAGCATGTCGCAGGAGCGGTAGGTGTTGCGGAATTCGGAGGTCTTTTGGTTTGCAAGCGCCTCGATAAGCTGATTTGTAAAGTCCTCACCCTTTATGTATATGATCTGTGCGTTCGGCTTTTTCTTTTTTACTTCATTTGTTATGGCGTAAAGCAGGTGGGTCTTGCCGAGTCCAGATGGACCGTAAATAAAAAGGGGATTGTAATTCATTGCCGGAGCCGCCGCCACCGCAGTTGCCGCGGCGTGTGCAAACTTATTTGAGTTTCCGACTATGAAATTGTCAAAGGTATATTCGAAATTGAAGGGCGGCATGGTCGAGCCCATCTGCCCGGGCAAGCGCTCCTCGTTTACCTTTAGCTCCTCGTCGCGGTTTTCAAGCAAAAGAATTACGTCGATCTCAAAGCCCAGTATATTTGAAAACCTTTTTTTGATCTCATCGAGATATTTGGCGCGGATGATATCATATTTGAACGGAGATTCAATTGACATGGTAAGCTCCCGCCCCGAAAAGGAAACAATTTTGAGCTTACCGAACCACAGATTTATAGTTTCGCTTGACAGCTTATCGTGAAAAGACTCGCGGACAAGCTCCCAGACCTCGCACATATCGTCGTAGTATGCCATTGAAGACCTCTGAACAATTATTATTTATTATATTATATCATAAAAATATGCAAGAAAAAAAGCCGATTTCCTTTGACATTAAGGTATAAATTTGATATAATATAAGGGTAGTGCCGCTGTGCAGTGGATGATCTGCGTCCGGCGGCGAAAATTAGCGTCGGAGGATGTATTTTTGCCTGATAAATATAAAACTGAGGTAAGAAACAGCTTTGCCGTGCTCTCTCTAAATCCCGGAGTTGACAGGATAATCGAGCTTCACTCCGCGCTTGAGCCGGGAAAGCTCAACCGCGCGTCGGCGACATACCTTCATCCCGGTTCAAAGGGAGCAAATACAGCCACACTGCTTTCGCGTCTCGGAAACGAGGTTGAATATTACTCCTTTTCCGGCGGCGTTTACGGCGATTTCTGCGAAAAGCTGATCGCCGCTGAGGGTATAAGATCTTACTATACCGAAGCCGCGTGCGGACTGCGCGAAAACGTTAAGGTAATAGACGGCGGCGGGGTGTGTACCGAGCTGAACTCACGCGGCGGTCCCGTGTCGCAAAGCGAGCGCGACGCACTGGTATCCGCACTGCTTGAGACCCGCGCCGGGGTTGTTTGTTTGTGCGGAAGTATTCCACAGGGTGTGGAAAAAGGTGTGTATAACTTTCTGATAAAAAAATTGCACGAAAAAGGCAAAAAATGCGTGCTTGATTGCGACGGAGAAGCAATGCAGCGCGGAATTGAAGCATTTCCTGACATAATCAAGCCAAATCTGCGCGAAGCGGAGGAGCTTTTTATAGCCTCCGGGCTTAAGATCGGGTCAAAAAGGCAGATAATACCTGTGGAAAACCCTTGGGAAGAAGCGGAAAAACCCTTGTGGAAAATTCCGGACGTGGTCAGGAGGGCGGCGGATATATGTGGAGAGATCAGTGATTTCTTTTCCGTCCGCGTACTGTGTACGCTCGGAGAGAGCGGGGCGCTGAGCGCTGTTCCCAATCAAAAAGAGGTGCTTTTCTGCCCGGCGCCGCGTGTGAATCTGCGAGGTTTTTCGGGCGCGGGAGACAGCTTTTTAGCGGCTTATGTTTCCGGATTTTTTTCAGAATCTTACGAAGCGGACGAAAAATCAGCCCTGCGCTTCGCCGTAGCCGCCGGCAGCGCAAAGGTAATGCTTGAGGGCAGCAGACTGCCGGACCGCGCGCTGATAGGAAAAATTCTCAATCAATAAGGTAAAATAAAATTACAGCATAATAAAATATGTGAGTGAAAGGTAGACTTATCGTGGAAAATCATCAGGATCTGACGTTCAAGGATCAGAAAATTGTTGATATAGATATGGAGCATGAGCTGAAGCAATCCTTCATTGAATACTCCATGTCGGTAATAACATCGCGGGCGCTGCCCGATGTAAGGGACGGCATGAAGCCGGGTCAGCGTCGCATTCTCTGGGCAATGTATGAGGACCATCTGACGCACGACAAGCCCTTCCGTAAGTCGGCGACCACAGTCGGTAATGTGCTTGGTCGGTATCATCCGCACGGCGACGCCGCCGTTTACGGCACAATGGTACGTATGGCGCAGGATTTTTCTCTCCGCTGTCCGCTTATAGAGGGTCACGGCAACTTTGGCTCTGTTGACGGCGACGGCGCTGCCGCCTACCGTTACACCGAGGCAAGGCTTGCAAAGATATCGGACGAAATGCTGAGGGATATCGACAAAAACGTCGTGCCCATGACCCGCAACTTTGATAACAGACTTGAAGAACCGACAGTTCTGCCCGCAAGATTTCCAAATCTTCTGGTCAACGGCTCGGTCGGTATTGCCGTCGGTATGGCTACCAACATCCCACCGCACAATCTGGGCGAGGTGATAGACGCGACGCTTTACCGTATGGATAACCCCGAATGCACAGTGACGGAGCTGATGCAGTATGTAAAGGGTCCGGATTTCCCAACCTCCGCCATAATATACGGCATAAACGGGATAAAAGAAGCGTACACCACCGGAAAAGGTCGGATAATGGTTCGCGCCCGGGCAAACGTGGACGAGGACAAGCACCGCATTATCGTTACCGAAATACCCTACGGCGTAAACAAGAGCCTGCTTTGCGAGTCGATAGCCAATCTTGTAAAGGAAAAGAGGATCGAGGGTATCACAGAGCTGCGTGACGAGTCGGGTCGTAACGGAATGCGCATTATCATCGGCTTCCGCCGCGACGCAAACGGTCAGGTCATACTCAATCAGCTTTATAAATACACCCAGCTTCAGGATACCTGCGCCGTCAATATGCTTGCGCTGCTTGACGGCGAGCCGAAGATCCTCCCGCTGCCGAAGATACTTGACGCCTATATTGCGCATCAGGAATCTGTCATAATCAACCGCACCCGCTTTGACCTTGAAAAGGCACGTCAGCGCGCCCACATTTTTGAGGGCTATCAGATCGCCATAAACAACATCGACGAGATAGTAGCTCTTATGAAATCCTCTCCCTCTATTCCGGAATCAAAGGCAAGGCTGATGGAAAGATATTCGCTTTCCGACGTTCAGGCTCAGGCGATAGTTGACATGACGCTTGGCAGACTGACCGGCATGGAGCGCGAAAAGATAGAGGCGGAGCTTGAAAGACTGTACGCGCTGATAGCCGAGCTTGAGGGCATCCTCGGAGATATGGGAAAGATAAAGCAGATCATCCGCGACGAGATGACGGAAATACGCAACCGCTACTCGGACGAGCGCCGTACAGAGATAGTTGAGGCGGCGGACGACATCGTGCTTGAGGATCTTATTGAAAAGCACGACTGCGTTATCACCATTACACATTCGGGATATATCAAGCGTCAGCCCGCCGATACCTACACCGCGCAGCGCCGCGGCGGCAAGGGTATTATCGGTATGTCGACCAAGGAGGAGGACTTCATCGAGCGTGTGCTGGTCATGAACAGCCACTCAAATCTTATGATGTTCACCAACACCGGCAAGGTGCACACCCGCAAGGCTTATATGATACCCGAGGCGGGACGCACAGCAAAAGGCTCAAATATAGTAAATATCCTTGAGCTTGCGCCGGGCGAGAAGATAACGGCTGTTATCGGCATTGACGGCTTTGAGGGCGGAAACGAAAAATACCTGACAATGGTGACACGTCAGGGCATTATAAAGCGCACGCTGCTTTCCGAATATGAATATCAGCGCCGCGGCGGAAAGATTGCCATCGGACTCAATGATGGCGACGAGCTGGTCTCGGTAATGCTGACTCACGGCGTGAGCGATATAATCATTGCCACCGCAGACGGCTCTGCCGTCCGCTTTACCGAACGTGGAGCGCGTACTATGGGACGCACCGCGCGCGGAGTTATCGGCATAAGACTGCGCGAGGGCGACTATGTTGCCGGAGTCGTTGCCGCCGACGACAGCAAAAAGCTCGTTACCGTCACCGAAAAGGGCTACGGCAAGCGCACAGATTTTGAAGATTTCAGGCTTATGAAGAGCCGCGGCGCATACGGCGTGGTATGTCACAACGTATCCGAGCGCACCGGCAGGATCGCGGGTATCGCCGCGGCGTCTGACGACGACGACCTGATGATGATAACAGACTCCGGTACTATAATCCGCACGCCGGTAAAGGATATTCCGGTATATTCGCGCAGCGCGGCGGGCGTAATCGTTATGCGTATGTCCGAAGGGCAGAGCATTGTCAGCTGCACCACTCTCCAGACAGAGCCTGAGGAGAGCGAGCCTACACCGTCCGGTGAGATCGAGGGTGCTCCAGCTGCCGAGGTGATCGAGGTTGCAGACGCGCATCTGGTAAGCCCCGAAGACATGGACGAACAGTCCGAAAGTGAAGAATAATGAAAAAACAGTATCCGTTCACAAAGCATAATATTTTCTCCGCTGTGCGGGCGGCAGCTCTGATCGCGGCTTTGCTCCTCTCCCTTTGCGGCTGCGGGAGCAAAGCGCCATCTCTTGACGAGGTAAAGGAGACTTTCTGCGCCCTTATCGACGCGTCGCGCGAGGTAAACGATATCTTTTTCGGAGCGGGGCTTCCCACCTATCCGCGCGTGGAGGGCAACAATATTATGTCTTACGACGAGGCAAGCGGAACATATTATATCTATTATGAAGATTCCGACTCAGGCAGGGTGCTTAAATATTATGACAGCACCTTGCGGGAAAACAAATATCTTGCCGTAAAGACCTTTGAGGGGGGAGCTGTTCCCGACGAGGGATATGTGTATCAGAAAGAAAACGACTATTACTATACCCTTGAGAATTACAGCGAGCCGGAATGGATAGGAATGTACGATTCCTCATCCCCCGTGTACTATGACTATGTGCGCGACGACTGCGAGTATCAGAGCGTTGACGACATCAAGACGCTGGCGGAAAAGGTGTATTCAAAGGCGTACCTTAACTCGGTGTACACCACGATTTTTGACGGCTTTGCCGAGGACGGCATCGGTCTTGTCCGTGCGCGCTACATGGTGGACGAGAGCGGCAACAGCGGATTTTTCCTGAAATCCAACGAATTTGAGCCGTATTTTGAAAAGCAGACCGAGTATGATTACTCAACGATGCGGGTGCTTTCCTCAAGCAGCGCCACGCGCGTGACCGTTGAAATGGATGCGGACGGAAAATATCTTGATTACGACACCCTTGAGGTAAAGGACGGCAGGATGAAAAAACAGCTTACCTTCGTGTTTGAGGGCGGCGAGTGGAGACTTGATACTCCGACATATTGATAATAAATCATATTGATAATAAATAAGGAAGCGGATGCCGCGGCTTTTGGGCTTGCGGCATCCGCTTTTGCACGCTGAAAAGGAAGATAAAAACATATGAATACCGCACGGATACGGGTGAGCTTTGGGGCTTCCCCAGTCCGTGCGGATATTTTATTAATCTTTATACTTTATATATTATTTTATGTACTAACCCCCGGATGAGACGGTGTTTTTGTATCGCTTTCGGTGAACTGCTTCGGTGTTTTGCCCGTGTATTTACGGAACGCCTGAATAAAATAGCTTTCGCTTGAAAATCCGCAGGCGTAGGAGACCTCGGAGATGGTTGCGTTACGGTTCATAAGCATATCAGCGGCGTGGCTTATGCGCAGACGGATGCTGAACTCCTTTATTGTAAGATCGGTGACGCGGCGGAAATCCGAATTGAGCTTTGATACACTGACCTGATATTTCTGCGCGATCTCACTTGTGAGGAGCTTTTTATCATAGTTATCCACAAGGTATTTCAGCACCTCGCTAATATACCCGTTGTGCGCGTTAAGCCGCACCGACTCATTTTTTGCGTCCTCTGCCGCCATATCTATCACGGAAAGGAGCAGAAAAAGCATACGGTCGGGATGCTCCGCCTCCGACTTCATCAGCTCAAGATACGGCAGGTATTTTTCAAGCCTTGCGGCGGTAAGGGGAATTATCACGCAGTCGTCGGAGAGCAGGGTCTTGTAATGCGCAAAGCGCTCCGGCAGCTCGCGCAGCAGCTTTTTCTTGAAGAATATCACAAAGGAGGCGTAGCCGTCCGGTCCCGTGCTGAGAGTATCGGTGCCGTGATACGTTCCGGAGCGGTGAATTACAAGCACGGGCCCCCTTACGCGGCGTGTTTCGCCGTTGCTTATCACCTCGCACTCGGCGTCGGTGGTGATGAACAGCATTTCAACATGGTCGTGCATATGTATATGCCGCGGGTGATAGAGCGTCCGCTTAAGCTCTTTGGTCTGTATTGCCCCGATTTTTGGAAGGTAAATGAACTGCGAATCGTATTTTTTCATTTTTCTGACACTTGATCCTCTGCACTGAATTTGCGTTGGAGTCAGCCGCATTGCTGCTGACAAAGGTTTTGCGTCCGGTTTTTACGGATATGAGCTTACGGTCTGCCGCGGTGTCTTACTTTATACCGATTTTATCATAAAACGAGGCTGATGTCAATATTTAAGCTCCGACAAGGCAAAATACATCAGAAATCTATACGAAAATCACAAAATTATATTGATTTTTTATATTCCCGGACGGTTAGGCGTGATATAATTGAATCAAATATTATAAACAGGAGGCAAATATGAAAAAATTCATTGCACTTTTTTTGTCACTGCTTATGCTGATACCGGTACTCGCAGCCTGTTCCGACAAAGATCCGTCAGATACCAGTGACACAGATCCCCCTGCCGAAAGCTCCGCTGACACCGTTGCCGAAACCCAGCGGGTAGACGAGAACGGTTATCTGCTTGACGACCTTCCCGAGACCCTGAACTTCGGAAACGAGAAATTTCTCATCGTCTGCTGGGATGAGCAGATGAAGACGGAATTCGACACAGAGGACAATTCCGTCGAGCTTATTCCCAACGCCATCAACCGCAGAAATCAGGTGACCGAGCAAAGACTCGGAGTTGACCTTGAATTTTACGGCATCAAGGGAAACAACTCAAACCGCAACAGCTTTATCGAGGCGGTTTCAAACTCTATCACCACAAATGTCCATGAATATGACATGGTCGCGGCGTACAGTATGTGCTCGGCGTCCCTTTCGATCAAGGGCTGCAACCTCGACCTGCGCTCGCTTGACTACCTTGACTTTGATAAGCCCTGGTGGCCCCAGCGTCTGACCGATGAGGCGACAGTAAACGACAAGCTGTACTTTGCCTCGGGCGACATCTCCACCAACCTGCTCTGGAGTATGCTTCTGATGATATACAGCAAGGATATGCTTGCGCAGTATAACATCCCCGACGACCTTGCCAAAAAGGTAAACAACGGCGAATGGACGCTTGACGTGCTGTTTGACCTTGCATCCAATGTCAGCGGCGATATTGACGGCGTTGAGGGCAAGAGCGACGGCGACCGCTTCGGCTTTACCACCTCCAATGTTTACAGCGACGCATTTTTCTTTGCGTCCGGACTCAGGACCGTGGAACGCACCGAGACCGGAGTCACCCAGATAGCCGAGTCCTTCGGCAGCGAAAAGACCCACACCCTTATATCCCGTCTCAACACCTTCTTTGACAGCGACAACGCGAATTTCTACACCTCAAACTACAGCAACGCCACATATTTTTCCGAGGGCAAATCGCTCTTTGAGCTTCGTCCCACCTATTACATCCGCGACTACCTTGCCGGTTCTTCGGTAAAATACGGCGTGCTTCCCGCCCCGAAATATGACACGGATCAGGAATCCTATGTGACCACGGTCGGATTTACCTACACTCTCTACTCTGTACCTGCCGATGCTACCGACGCGGATATGTCGGCGGCGGTGCTGGAATGCATGGCATCCGAGGCTTACCGCAAGACCACTCCCGCGCTGTTTGAGATAGCGCTTAAGGTGAGATATTCCTCCGACCCCGAATCCGCGCTTATGTTTGACACCATAAGAAACGGCATTTCCTTTGACCTTGGAAGAATATTCTGCCTCGAGTTTACCGGAAAGACCAAATACGCTACCTACAATATGTTCCGTTACGCACTTGTGGATCGCTCGAACTCCTGGATGTCCACATACGCCGAGGAAAAGAGCATTCTTGAAAATACCCTTAATAGCATAGTATCGGCTCTTGAATAAGACAGGAATGAAAATGATCAATTACGCACACCGCGGCGCAAGCGAATACGCCGCACAGAACACCTTTGCCGCCTTCTACCTCGGGCTTGCCTGCGGAGCTGACGGTATTGAGACAGACATACGCCGCACCTCTGACGGCAGACTTGTGCTTTTTCACGACAAGCTGCTTGAGGGCACTACCGACGGAGTGGGAACTGTTTCGGAGCACACCTGGGAGGAGCTTTCGCGGCTTACCGTGCGCGGAAAGCTGGCGGATGACAAGATAGTCCTGCTTGAGGATTTTCTTGAACGCTTTGCCTGGCGCGGGCTTGAGCTTGCGCTTGAGCTGAAGCAGGGCGGCACTGCCGCCGAGGTCGCCGCGCTGGTTCACAGATACCGCATTGAGGCTACTACGGTGATAACCTCCTTCAGCTTTGAGAGGCTTGAGGAAATGAAAAAGGCAAGCCCGGAGCTGAGGCTTGGCTGGCTTGTAAAGGACATGGAGCCGGAGACCGTAAAGGCTGCCGTGGATGCCGGGCTGTATCAGATCTGTCCGCCCGCCGCACTTTTGACCCCCGAAGCGGTAAGCGAGCTTAAGGCTATGGGGCTTTCGGTCCGCGCATGGGGAGTTAGCGATGTTTCGCTTATGAAGAGCTGCGCCGACGCGGGAGTGGATGGCATGACGGTGAATTTTCCTGATAAACTGACGGAGTATCTTAAAAGCAGATGAGCAAGGACACGACAGAACTGAAATTTGACGCCCGCGGACGTGCGCGGGAGGAAAGTATCGTTCTTTGCGACCATGTCCGCTTTACGGTTCTGACCGAAAGGCTATTGCGCATTGAATACGACCCCGCGGGAAAATTTGAGGACAGACCGACGCA
>ERZ780149.2422-NODE-2422-length-17466-cov-3.634714_pt1 | contig 17466 bp, 9 predicted proteins | sample MGYA00511367_ERZ780149 | MGnify/ENA primary metagenome ERZ780149 (study PRJEB29588, sample SAMEA2153852) | human gut metagenome | biome: human gut; feature: human-associated habitat; material: faeces | place: Denmark | collected 2008/2010 ... | reverse complement strand
CGGTTGCCCTTTTTTCGTGTTTCATCAGTTTGCAAGACCGGATTGCTCGATACCTTGGACAAGGAATCTCTGACAGAACGCGTAGAGAACCACGAGCGGCGCGATAATCATCAAGCCGCAGGTGTTTCGGATCGCGGTGTTGTACAGATCCTGTCCTGCGAAACCGTCCTGTCGCAGGGAGGTCGGAATCGTGTTGATGAGTTTGACCAACAGATTCGTATCAGACGTGACGAAGAACAGGTTGGTGTAGAAGTCGTCGGTCCACTGCCAGCAGAACGAGAACAGGAACACCGTAATCAGCATCGGGATTGACAGCGGCAGGATGATCTGCACGAAGGTACGGAAAGTACCCGAGCCGTCCATGTATGCCGATTCCTCCAGTTCATCCGGAATTCCGCGGAAGAACTGACGGAGCAGGAAGATATACAAGCCGTTCTTGAATGCCAGACCGCCGAGCGACAGCAGAACCATCGGCACGTAGGTGTTGATGAGGTTGATACCGTCTGCTGTGACCGCCATGGTAACCTTGAACGCCTGTCTCGCGTTTCCGCGCACATATTCCGTGTACGGGAACAGCTTAATCTCATCGGGCAGGATGTTGATTTTCTCGAAGAACGAGGCAACTCCGGGGCCGATATTCTTGATGTTGTGTCCGAACACCTCGATTCCGCCGCCCTTGAGGAATCTCACGATACCGAGAACGTCAAAGTAACGGAAGCGCATGAACATGGAAAGCTGAAGCGTCTGGTGCGGGACAATCATCGTCAGTATAACCAGAAGGAAGACGATGTTTCTGCCGCGGAACTTGAATTTCGCAAACCCGTAGCCGATCAGCGCGCAGATCAGAGTCTGAATGATTGCGCAGCTGAACGACAGGATAAAGGTATTACGGAACGCCGACCAATAGTTCAGCTCTTCAATGATGGCGCGGTAAATGTCGAGCGAGAAATGCTTCGGGATCAGGCGAACCGTTACGTCCACGAAGTCCTCGGGTGCCATGAAAGAACCCGCGATCTTCGAGATGAACGGATAGATCACGATGTAGGAAATTCCGATCAGCAGAACCATGCGGAAGATCCAGTAGACCACCTTGGTCAGAAAGTAGAGGTTCAGGAACTTCGCCTTCAGTCTTTCCTTCAGAGGGGTTCGGTCAAAGTCCACACGAATCCGATTCTTGGATTCCCGCTTGACCGTTGGCTTTTTTTCAATTTGAGCGTCCATTCGTTTCCCCCCTTACTCCGCTTTCCGCTGGTAGAATACAAACGCCGAAATGATCGCCGCGATGACCGACACGATGATGATAACGATCAGGAAGTAAATCCACGACATTGCCGAACTGATAACCTGACCGTTCGACGACGAGTACTTCTTCGAAATGAAGGTCATGACCACGTTGCTCTCGGTTGTGAACGAGTCGATAATCGTGTAGACCGCATTGACGAGAATCATCGGGGTAATCATCGGGAAGGTGACCTTCCAGAAGGTTTCCCATGCGGTTGCGCCGTCGATCTTACAGGATTCGTAGATTGCGGGCGAAATCGACTGGAGCGATGCCAGGAAGATCAGCATTTGCACGCCCGAGCGGTTCACGATTCCGTAAATGTTGTTGATCGCCGCCGTCACATAATCCACAATTTCCGTACCGACCTTCATGTTGGCAAACAGCTTTTGCAGATCCATACTGGAGACCAATTCATTCGCCGTACTGCTTCCCGTACCCGTATCAATACCTGAGGAGTCCTCCATGTAGTCGGAAAGGATGTCACTTGCGGCAATGGATTCCATGATACCCGTTGACAGAATAACGGGAATGAAGAAGATTGCACGGAACACGCCGCGTCCCGCCATGTTCTGATTCAGCATCACCGCCATGAACAGCGAGAAAATAATGATTGCGGGAATATCAAACGCCAACTGCTTCAGTCCCGAAACCAACGTTTGCACGAAGTCGGGGTCGACCAGAAGCGCTTCCTTGTAGTTATCCCACCCGACAAATTCGGTGGTGTACGAGCCGCCTCCCGTGGCGGTGTTGATCTTGGAAAAGCTGAACACGATGGAATCCTTGACCATCGGCAGGTAGATCAACACAAAGCCGATCAGGAACGGCAGGATGAACAGCCATCCCGCGCGCGCCTTACGGCGGTCAAGGGATGCAATTTTCTTTCTTTTCGGCTCCTTGACCGGGGCGGTCACGGGAGTCTGATTCAGATTCAAATCGGTTGTCATTCTCATTGCACCTCCTTTTCTCAGTTTGCGCGCGGGATCATGACGTAGCCGCCTGCTTCAACCGTATAAACAACCCCGAGGTAGGTCACGCGAACCGCGTAGCTGTTGTAATTGAGCAGGAAGGTCTTGTACGGCGTCTTGGTCGTTCTGTCGCCATAGGTCACGGCAACCACATTGTTGTTGGTTACATGGTAACGGGCATCTTCGTCCGAGGAGTCCGTATCGGTGCTGTCGGGGGTCTCTTCGGGCAGCTTGCCCTCTTTCTTGACATCGTCCAGTACCAACGACAGCGAAGTGATACGGTTGTCGCCCGTTCCGATGACTTCGTCCGAGTTGGCGCGTGTGAACAGCGTCTCAAATTCGACAGCCATTGCACCGTCCGCCTCGCCCGCAAGATCCTTGGCGTCCACACCGGATTCGGTTGCCAACGCAGTCTTTTTCTCCGCGAGCCAGTTTGCCGCTTCGTCATACTGTGCCTTTGCGATCAGGTACTGTGCCGAATCGGTTCCCTTTTCTGTTCCGATCAGATCCAGCGCCTCCTTCAGCTGTGCGAGCTTTGCGTCCGCCAGACCGTATGCGCGCAGGATGCGTTCGTAGTTGTTCCAAGAGGTCACAGCCGTGGAGCGGAACTTCTCCAATTCCGTATAGCGGCTCTCGTTTCTTGCCTTGTTTGCGGCAGTGATCTTGGCATCGTTATCCGGATTTTCTTCCAACTTCAGCAGATACTCTGCGGCGTTGTCCAGATTGGTGCGCATCGCGGCAAGGTTGGTCTTCAGATATTCCGCATTGGTGTCTGCCGTTTCCAGAATGCCCGTCAGCGTTTCAATCGCGCTCCGCAGTGCAACGTTTGCTTCCGCAACCGACGCGATCTTACCGATCGCCGCATCGCGTTCCGCCTTTTCCGCCGCCGCCTTCGCGTCCGCCAACTTCTTGTTCAGGTTTGCAAGCAGTTCGTCCATATCCAACACACGCTCTGTGCCGAACATCACGCCGTCACTGCCTGTGTTCCCGTAGTTCAGGAATTCGTGACCGATGATGGTCTTGGTCTGCACGTCCGCCAACAGTCCGTTGAGTCGGCTGTAGTAGTTGATAACATCATTCTTCCAGATGCTGTACTGAATGGAGTAGTACTGGCTGAGCAGTTCGTCTTCCTTCAGCTCCTCGGTATTCTGGTAGGACAGAATGAAGTACAGACCCGCGCCGTTTTCAATTGCCTTCAGCAGTGCGTAATCGGTGTCGCCTTCCTCATTCAGCGGGGTGCCGGCAAACTGCACATAGCCGTGCAGAACCGCGCCGAGGAACGGAACCGAGCAAGCCGCCTTGACGTAACGGCTGGAATCCAACTCCAGATTGAGGATGTGGCTCACATAGCCCCATGTATAAGCGTTGCCGCCGTCCACCATCACTTTATAGTTCTTACTGATATTCTTGAGCGCGTCAACGGTGAAGTTCTTGCTGTCCTCGCGGTTGTACGGATCGTCCTCGTCAAAGTCGGAGTTCAGCGCATTGCCGAGCGTGCCGACCGAGATGGTGGAGATATCGTACTTGCCGTATTTCTTCAGCAGTTTCTCATAGAATTTGCTGTAGCGGGACGGCGAAATCGCGAGCGAATAGAAGCTGACGTATTTCTGTTGCGTCGCGCTGTACTGTCTCTTGGACGAATAGCGGTTATCAATGGTCTTGACCGCATCCTTTTTGAGGTTCAGCGCGTCGAAGAGCGTGTTCTCGGTGCAGTACGCGAAGTCGAAATCGGGATACAAACCGATCTGTCGGCTGTCATCTGCCTCGTTGATCTTCTTTGCCTCTTCCAACAGATCCTTGAAGCCCGATTTGCCGCCGACCTTTCCGACCCACGAGAGCGAGGACGGAATCTTGGAATACATACCGCCGTTTGCAAAGCCTGTAAGCTTGAAGTTGATGTTGGAAACGCCCGATTCGGAAAGTCCTTTGTACATATCCAACACGTTGTCAAAGGTGGTGAACGGCGTCATCAGGTTGACCGGGATGGTTGCAACGGTCTGCTGCGTTTTCATCGCGCCGAACACTTCCATGTACAGCGGGATGTTCTCTGTAACATCCTCCTCGGTCAGTTCGGTCAGCACGCCTTTATCGATCAGATAATCCCGATAAGCGTCCGCCATGCCGAGCCACGAAGCGTCGTAGTGCGTTCCCGCCTCACTTGCCGCGAGTTTCTCGTCGCGGAGCAACTGATACTGAATCGTGATATTTCCCGTGTACTTCCGGTTGGAAACAACCGTCCATGTCTTACTGCTCGTAACCGAAATGGAATCCGCAATGTCGTAGCTGTCCTTCGGCTTCGGGTTGAAGTAGTTGCTCACCGTTGCATAGTCCGAAACATTCCCCGCGAAATAGGTCTCCAACTCGCCGAGCGATTCGCCCGATTCGATGATGGCAACATATCCGCGCTTGTAGGAAGATTCCTCAATTTTTCCGATCAGCTCCGCTTTTTCCTTTTCCAGTTTCGCCAGGATCTGCTCCTTGGTCATAACGGTATTGGAAACGCGTTCGGTTGCGGTTTCGCGCCGCATGATCGGCTTCTGGGTTGCGGGATCTTTCTCGCCGGAATCCACCAGTTTGGAATAGGTGTAGGTGTAGATCACCTCGGTTGCGACCGTTCCGTAGACAGGCGTACGGATCGCCTTCTGGTATCCGGAAGCGGAGATCTCATGGTAGGCGTAGTCCTGACCGTAGATCTTGCTGCGAACCGTGTTCGTCTTGCTCAGATTGAAGTCAAAGAGCGAACCGGAGCCATCCGGGAAGAAGTTGTAACCCTCGTTTTTGGTATTGCCCGCGCCCATGTACGGCAGAATCGAAAGATTCTCCAACATATAGGACGCCATGTTGTACTGCAAGCCGTTGATCGGCACACGAACCGACAGCCCGCGGTCGTTCAGCGAGTACTCCAGCGCCAGTTTGAAGGAAGGATATTCTTCTTCCTCTGCCACATAGCCGGTTTCCTCGTGGTCCGCGTCCATCTGTTCGAAAGAGTAGTCCGGACAGTACTTGCGGATGTAATCCTCCACCATCTGCTTCTCGACGTTCGACGCGTCCGTGGAGAACACGCGGATCGGCAGATTCTGTCCGGCAGGGTCGGTGCAGGGGTACTTCTTGATGCAGTTTTCCTTCTCCGCCTGCGTTTTCATTTTGGCGGGATTCTTTTCCTGATAGTAGGTGTCGACCTTGTTGACGTAGAAGAGACCGTCATCCTTCGTCTCACCCAGCTCGCCTCTCTCAACCGCATCAAGCAGAGGCTTGTGAATCAGGTTCTGGTAGTTCTCTTCGGAAAGCTGTCTCGGAACCAACTTCCGGAACGCTTCCTGTCCGATGGAGTACTCCACGCGAACGCCGTTTTTGATCTGGGTGACCTTGATCTGATTCAGCATTGCGGAATCCTGAAAACTGTACAGCGATTTGGACGCATTGTCCTTGGTCTCTTTGTACTGCACGATCACCTGCGACATCAGCAGGGTCTCCTTGGTTCCCGCTTTGCCCGAGGTAGAACCGTCCGCCTTGAACATTGCCGAGCCCTTGGAGCTTGCCACGTCATACGGGTTGGAGAACAGCACATTCACATGATCCGTTCCGAGCGTTGCGGTCTCAACCAGTGCAACCTCGCCGCTCGTCACCGTAGTGGTGCCGGTCTTTTTCCCGTTCTCGTACACGTCCGCAACGTGCTGATCCACATACAGCTGATAGCGGTCGTTCTCAAGCATTTTGGTCATGCTTGCGAGCTTTTCCTCAGGCGTTTTGTAAACGTCCGTCTGCATATAGATTCTGGAAATCTCCACATCACTCAACTCACCTGCGGCGCTGACCGCCAGAGTTCCGACAAACGCGACAGATCCGAGCATCAACACGACAGCTAAGAATGTCGAAAGAATTCTTGATTGAATTTTCATATTTTACCTCCTGTCTGTCGTTTAGACCCGATACTGAATTTCCGTTATCAGGTTTGTCACAAGGCTGACCAACTTGGAAAGCAACATACTGAACAGAAGCACGATAAAGACGATGACCGCCATTGCGACAATGGTGAAGAAAATGATAATGAAATTCTTGAACATCGAATAGTCATGCGTTACCATCGTTCCGAAGAAGAGCAGGATACCGACCCAGATGAACGCAACCGTTCCGATGAACGTGATGATGGAAGCTTCGCTTGACGACACCCAGTTCGACGCGATGGTCGTGGGGATAATCAAAAGCGGAAGCGGAAGGAGCGAATAAGACGTTGCAATGAAGATATCCTTGAAGCTGCCTTCGCCGTCAAACAGCGTGGTCAGACACCAGTTTGCCAGCACGAACAGGATAAGCGGAACAGCAACCGAGATCAACTGGGTCATGATCGTGGTCACCTTCCCTGTCGGATTGAGCACATAGCCCTGCCCGACGCCTTGATAGAAGAAGGTCAGCACCGCAACGGCGATGAACACCAACGACGCGCGAACCGATCCGCGATGCTCGTGCTTGAGGTCGTAGAAACCGTCAAACGGATGGAAGATCACATAGAAACCGTAAATCAGTTCCTGCCCGAAGGTCTTTTTCGCGCGGCCGTCGGTCGAAACGCGTTTGTTGACCTTTGCGGCATACTGGAACCACTTGATCACACCGACAATCACGCCGACGATCAGAACGATGACCAACAGAAACCACTTGGACATCCATTCTTTCCGGACTTCCTTATAAGCCTCGCTCCAGTTTTCGGTGTCGTAAGCCACCTCGTACATTGCGAGCGCATCCTTATAAGAACCGCTCCGATACATTGCGTTACCGATTCCGACATACGCGGCGTCGAAGTTGGAGTTCCGCTGCAGGACTTCTTTCCAGCAGTCGATCGCTTCGTCGTAATCCAACGAGTTCTGCGCGCTGATTGCCTGAATCAGCAGGTCGCCGTACTTGGTGCGCTCGTAAACCACGATGCAACCGTCGTTTCCTTTATCCAACACCAGCAGGGTGTCTCCCTGATAGCAGATCGCTTCGATGTTGGAAATGCTTCCGAGCAGAGAACCTTTATCGCCGAAGGCAAACAGGAGATTTCCGTTGAAATCGTAGGTGTAAATCTTCTGCCGCTTTTCGTCGATGATGGACCATGTCTTTTCCGGTCCGACCGCAACGTCGGTAATGGTCGAAACGCCGTGGTAGGTATCCGTGCTGTCTGTGGAGTAATCGATTTCACCCGCCGGCGGCCAGAAGCCGTTGCGGCGCATGATCTCTTCACCCGACGGGTTGAGCAACTTGACCGGCAGATAGGTACCCGATTTGGATTTGCCGTTGATCGCGCCCTGAACCGAGGATTCCGCAATGGAGGAGGTTGTCACATAGACGAAGCCGTCCTCGGTGATGGAAATGTTGTTATACTCGGTGGAAATCAGTCTTGCGCTGACCTTTTTCTGCTCGTCTGTCTGGAGCTTTCTCCACAGGATTTGCCATGCGGAGATGGTAACCGCCTGCGCGCCGATGAAGCCGACGAATTCGCCTTCGCTGTCCATTACGATGATACCCTGATAGGTGGTCGAGGAAACGACATAGATTCTGCCGTACTGGTCGATCGCCATCGCAACAGGCTTATAGACCGCGTCGCTATCAAACAACTGGCTCTGCGGTTGGTCGATGATCCTTTTGAATTCAAAGGTCACGCGGTCGAACACGACCAGACGGTTGTGGTCGGTATCGCAGACCCAGATTTCGCCGTTGTCCCCGTCCTTGGGATTGACCACAAACACCCCCTGCGGATTCGTGAACGAGTCGGGGTTTCCCTTGTCGTTGATGAAGTCCGAAATGATGTAGTCAAGCTCGAGGTAACGGGACAGAACCACGATCCGGTTGTTACCCGAATCGGCGATGTACACCTTCTTTTCGGAGTCGGTAACCATATCGCCCGGGTTATCCAGCTTGGTGAGTTTTTTCAGCGAATCCGCGCTCGCATTGGGATAGAAACTCGCGAACGCAAGGTCGGCAGAGCCGACGGTTTTGGAAGCGGAGTAAGCGTCCGGTGAATACAGTGCTTTGCCGTCGATGGAATACGTGTAGGTCTGGTAAGCGGAGGAAGCCGACGCGCCGACGGTAAACAGCGGGAAAAGCATCACCGCGCACAGGACGAGCAATACCGCAAATTTGAGTTTTTTCATATTGCCCTCCCTTAATCTTTCATGCCGCTGGTTCCCATGGTCTCAATGATGTTCGACTGCGTAACGACGAACACGAGAATCGGAACCAACATCATCAGAACGGTTGCGGCTGCGGAAGCGCCCGCGCGCTTGATACCGCCTGCCGTAATCTGACCGATCGCATAGTTGAACGACTTATACTGTTCGGAATAAATGTAGATGGACGAACCTGCGTTCCACAGCGTCTGGAAGCTGTACACAATCAGCGTCAGCCACGCGGGCTTAACCATCGGCATTGCAATGGTCCAGTAGGTTCGCAACTCGCTTGCGCCGTCCAACCGTGCGCTTTCCAGAACCGCGTCGGACACGCCCGTATCCATGAACTGCTTCATCAGGTAAAGTCCCAGCGTGTAGCCCCACGCAGGCACGATGATTGCCCAGTAGGTATCAATCATATGGAAGAAACTCATCAGAATGAAGCTGGTGACCGCCGTAACCGTGGAGTGGAACATCAGCGAGGTCCGAATGGTTTTGAAGATCGTCTTCCCGCCCGGGAACTTGATCTTTGCCAGTGCGTATGCGCACATGGACGCGATGAACAGGTGACCGAAAGTTCCCATCACAGAGGTAAACACCGTGTTGAAGATGTACCGTGAGAACGGAACCCACGAGGTATTCATCAGGCTGAACAGATCCTTGAAGTTGGTAAAGGTCGGATTCATGACATAGAAGCGCGGCGGGTACATCCAGAGTTCGTCCAGCGGCTTAATGGACTGCATGATGACATAAGCCATCGGCAGAACCATAAACAAGCCAAGCAGAAACAGGATGATGGTGATTCCCACATCACCTCCGGCAGACCGTGACAGGACAACCTTATGTTTTCTGGTTCTTAGCTTTGCCATGTCAGGTACCTACCTTTGAAAGAATTTTGTTGACGATCACGTTCGCGCCGATCATGATCACGAACAGGATGACCGCAATCGCAGAAGAATAACCGATTTCATACCGTTGTGTACCGTAGTCCTCCAGATGGTGGATGATGGTATGCGCGGCATAGTCAACCGACGGGAAACCGCACAGCGCGGTAACCACGCCGCCGAAGCCGAACGAACCGGTAATCGACATGATCGCACCGAACATCAGCTGCGGGCGCATACTCGGCAGGGTGATATACCACAGTTCCTGCCAACGGTTGCGCACGCCGTCCACTGCGCCCGCTTCGTAAAGCGAGCGGTCAACGCCCTGCAAACCTGCGATGAAAGACAGGAACGCAGTACCGAGAGACGTCCAGAGTGCCACCACAATACACAGCGGCATCACGTAGCTTGCATCCTGGAAGAACGCGATCGGCTCGCTGATCAACCCCAGTTCCAAAAGCGTTGCGTTGACCCAGCCTTGCGAGTCGGCGTCGAACAGAGTACCCCAGATGAGGTAGACCTGACCCGAAATAGACGGTGCGTAGAAGATCAGGGTCACCACCGCACGGATGCGGGGAGACAGTTCGTTGATGAACCACGCCACCAGATAGGACATCAGGTAGGAGGTCGGACCGACGATTGCCGCAAAAATGAAGGTATTCTTGCAGGCAATCAGGAAAATATCGTCTGCAAAGAACAGGTTGATGTAGTTATCGAACCAGACCCAGTTGGGAGCCTGTAACATATTGAAGTCGGTAAAGCTGAAGAAGATAGACAGGACAACAGGCGCAACCGTGAACAGGGTGAAAATGATAACGTAGGGAGCGATCATCACATATGCAACCCAGTTCCGCTTCATTTCCTTCCAGATCCACTGGCGGTAGGTCAGGTCTTTTCTCGAAACGGCCTGATAAGCAGCTTTATCCGATCCCGCCGGTGCTGTTTTATTTGACATTTTGCATTCTCCTTTTCAGATTTTGAAAAATATGAAAACGAATCAGTAGGAAGCCAGTGCATTTGCAATGTCACCGAGACCCGCGGAAATGAAGTAGATCAACTGCTGTTCGTTCAGGGACTTGATGCTGTAACCGCCGTTCTTGGGCTCTGCGGTCTGCTTACCGATGTTGACATAGTAGGTCGGAACTTCAGCGGTTTTGCCATCCGTCTTGGTAATGGTCATCGTTTCGGTGATACCGTAGGAATCCAGAATTGCCTTGAAGGAAAGTGCGGCGTCATTCAGCTGATTGATCTTGCTGTTCGCAATCGCGTACTTCGCGGCAAGTACCGCAGAAGAAACCGCGCTGTACTTGTCATTGCCTTCCTTAATATATTCGGAGGTCAGATACTCCATTGCTTCCAACACCTGATCGGAACGCTTCGAAGCGAGCGTCTGTCCGATTTCCAGCGTTTCCAGTTTGAACTCTTCGCGTTTTCTTGTGATTTCCTTGTTGATGGTCTTGATATAGCTGAGCAGTTCGGAGCTGGGATCTGCGTCATTGTTGTAAGCCGCGAGGAATGCGAAGTTGGTGTAACGGTCGATGATATAGTAGCCGGGATAGTTCGGAATGGACGCCAGATTGTTGAACTGACGGTTGATTTCGACGTATTCCTCATTCGTCCAAGGCATACTCTCAAGCGCCTGTTTGTTTGCAGTGGAGTGCTTTGCGGAATCACCGAGAATCGCAACCATTTCCTTTGCGTACTCCGCCTGACAATCGCTGTCGGTGTACCACTTCACGAATGTCCATGCGTCGGTGTAATCCTTGTTGGTCTCCTTAATCATAACAGCCGCTGTGACCGAGGAAACGGCGCAGTTGTTGATGGTCTTGTTGCCGTCCGCGCCGGTCGTCTCATAACCGGGCAGCGGAACGAAGGTCCAGCAGCCGTCAAGTTCGGTTGCAAACACCTTGAGGTGGTTGTACAGAGACGTATAGTCGGAAATGATGATCGGCATCTCACCGGTACGGAAGCGGTTTGCCGCGCTGTACTTATACGGGAACGAATACTGCGTGAACATATTGCACATCGTCTCAAACGCCTTCAGACCCAGAACCGAATCCAGATTGATGCGCATTCCGTCGTCCGCGAAGAGCGCGCCGCCAAGCTGATAGAGGTGCATCTTGTAGTCGGTGGTCACACCGATTTCCATGTTGTTGGACTCCAGTTTGGACTGCGCCACGTAGATATCCTCCCACGTTTTGGGGATCTCAATCTGGAGGTCGGAGAGGATATCGGTACGGATGAACATCATCGGGAAAGCCTGCGTCTCAGGCAGTCCGTAGGTGTGCATATCGCCGTCAGCGTCGCCGATGGAAAGCACGGTCATTGCTGCGTTGTTGAAGTTCCGGACAGCCTCTTCAAAGCCGTCCAGATCCTCCACATTCATCAGCGCTCCGCGGATTGCGTAGTTGATGACGTCGGTCTGTCCGAGTCCGAGGTAAACGTCAGGTCCCATACCTGCCAGAATGGAGGGCAGAAGCGTGCCGCCCGAGACAAGTTTCAGGTCAACAGGAATGTTGCCGTATTCGCCGCTTGCGGTAAACTTGTTGGTGCAGAGGTTTCGGATAACCTGCGACTGGTCACGACCGTAAGCCAGCCAGACGTTGATAGACTCTTTGGTCGTCTCTCCCGTATCCATCGAGCCCATGCTGTTGTAGTCGCGGAAGAAGCTCATCACAAAGCTGGAAACTTCATGTCCGATTGCGCGGAAGAAGTTCGCTTTCGCCTTCGGCTTCTTCACCGAAGCGCCCTGAATGCGGAAGTAGTCGATCTGCAGCGGCTGCGTCTTGGAGTCGGTCAGGAACGTACCGAACGAACCGACGTAGGACTTGAAGTTATCAAGGTTCTTCGCGATTGCGTTCTCGTCGCGCCCCATCTTCTCAAGCAGCGTCTGCAACTTGTCGCAGATACCGGTGTAAGAGGAAGCAACGCCGACTGTGTCCTTCTTTAAGAAGTCGGAAACGTTTCCGAGCGCCACCGACTGCTCGAGCATATCCAACATGGTGTTCGGAAGCAGACGGGTGAAACTGTAGTCGCGGTAGTCGTCGGGAGACGAACCGGTCAGTTTGATGATGCTGAGGTAGTCATCATTCAGCGCGTTCAGAATGGTTTCGATCTGACGAACCAATTCGCTCATAGAGCCGAGCGCCACCTCAAAGTGCAGGGTGTAGGTCACGCCCTCTTCAAAATATAAAGGATAGGTTTCGTCCTTGTTGCCGCCCTTGGAAAGTCCCTTGACCTGCCATGCGTTGTTGTAATCAAAGCGCAACTGGGTAGCTTCCTCGAACGGAACGCCGTCGTAATAGCCCGCCGTGTTCCCGAAAGCTGCCTTGTACGCGTCCTCGGACTCGTAACCGTTCGTGTAAATCTTCAGCGTGCGGCAGACATACATACCGTCGAGGTAGCTCTGCTTGAAGCGGGAGTAGATTTCATACATACCCGAAGAGTTCACGCTGAACCGGTAACGAATCCACTGACCCGCAGTCTCCCACTTCTCCGTACCGATGGTGTTGAGCATCGTGCGGCTTGTATCAATCGGAGAGGTCAGCGCGTCGGAACGGTCCTCAACGGGATAAACCACGTTGGTAGAGGTGTTGACAGTGTTCTCGCCCTCAATCTGAACCACATCCTTGCCCTCTTCCAGAGAAGCTCCGCTGTTCTTCAGCCGCTCGAGGTACTCCTCATAGGAGGGATTGGTATGGCAGGCGGTCAATGTCAGAGAATCGAGCGCAACCGGCTCGTTCACGCCGGACAGCGTCAGGGTCACACATCCGTTCTCGTCCGGTTCCAGCGCGAATTTCAGCGGCGCGGAGTAGTAGCCGTCGCTGTCGTGAATGGTGTACTCCATCCACTTCGGATCCTGCAGCATGGTCGGGCGCATTTCATTGTTCAACGCGTCGGTCACAAAGAAGCGGAGTTCGTATTTGTCGATCAGCGCATTGATCGCACTCGTGATAACCGTCGGGCGCTCCACATTCAGTACCTTCTCTGCGCCCTCGCCGGAAATGTACGCCGTCAGACCGGCCGCTTCCGCTTCGGCAAGCGCCTGCGCCAGATCTGCATCCAGCTTTTCCTGATTCTTTCTGATTTTTTTCGACGGCCGGTAGGTGGCAATCAGCACATCGCCCTCATCGGAGCGGTAGGAGGACCAGTTCTTCGGCAGGGTCAGCGACCGTGCCTCGCTGAACGGAACCGTCCCGTTGATGTAAAACTCGCGCTCGGGAGAGGCGTTCTTGTTATTGATCGGGTAGTACGACAGCATGATGTTGTACAGCGCCTTTTCCGTGATTCCCGACGCGGAAAGATTGATCTTCCATGTCGTGCTTCCGGCGCTCGGCGTGTAAACCGCTTTCCGTCCGTCATACTCCTCAAGATGCACAAGGTCGCTCAGCACATACCCCTCGGGCAACGCTTCGGGATCGGTGCAGACCGTGCCGTTCTTGGTTGTCAGTGTCCAGACGCCGTCCTTTACGGTTACGGTGTCGCCTGCGGCGTTGACGAAGGTCAGGTCGCTGAACGCCGAGGTCGTCACGGTCTTGTCGGTACTTTCCGCATCCGCGCAGACCCGTTCCAGATACTTCTCATACGACAGCAGATCGCGTGCGTTCTCGTAGTCGCCGATGGTCTTATCGGTGACGCTGGACGTTTCGGCACCCGCGGCGATCGCGGAGCCGCTCACAAGAAACAGAACCGCCAATGCGAAGCTGACAAATCTTGTGAATCTTTTCTTTCCCATTTGTGTTTCCTCCTGAAAAATTCATCCGGCATCCGCCGCCTCCGCCGCCTGCCACGCGAGAGAGGTCCGACAGCCGCACCCGAAAATGAGAAACAGGTACAGCGATACCTTTTTAACTTCTATATCATATCACAAAAAAAACCGATTGTCAAGCAAAAAAAGAAGCCGACCGTCACACAGAGATCAAAATCCCCGCCCTTTGGTTCGCAGTTTCGACAACGTAACCCCCAAAAAAGTTTACATTTCAATTTGTGTCTTTTTAACCGACATTTCGCGAAAACAGAATGGTAAATGCAATTTACGGCATTTTCCGCAACACAGGAAGCAAAATCCGCCATTTTTGGTGATTATTTTTTATTAAAACTACTTGACAAACCCTGCGAATTTTAAATAGTAAATTCTATTTACCCATTCAAAAAACGGTTTTTCTTGTCGAAACCGTTCCGCGGAGAGAAAACGATTGTACATTTCGCACAAATTTCAGCCCAAATTTTCTACATCCTCGCAGGTTGCACAAATCCGCCCGTTTCATCCATAATTTCTAATCATTTCCTGATTTTAGGTAATAAAAAGGCTTCACATCGTGAAGCCTGAGAGATATAAGGTGTCCTGTACGGTATGGGAGTTTCGCGGCCTCCGCAAAAAGGCGGGCGAAAACTTTCCCTGCAGCAAAAGCCGTTGGGGATTGTAGCGGTTACTTCAAAAAGCCGTTGATGATTTCTTCCTCGGCTTCCTTTTCTGTCAATCCCAGAGTCATCAGCTTAATCAGCTGTTCCCCTGCGATTTTTCCGATAGCCGCCTCATGGATCAGCGACGCGTCGGTATGCCGTGCCTCAATTTCGGGGATTGCCGCAACCGTAGCGCGATCCATAATGATGGCATCGCATTCGGTATGCCCCGAGCAACGGTTATTTCCGCGCACATTGGAGAAGAACTTCTGGTGGCTGTCCTCCTTTGCGACCGACCGCGACACCACGTGCGTTCCGCAGCCCTCGCCGTCCAGATCCACCACAAAATGCGTTTCCGCCACCTGATGTCCGTGCGTCAGAATTTTTTCGTGAATCACCAGCGTTGCGCCGTCGCCCAGTTTCGCTGTGGTCGAACGCACCGTGGAGTCGATTCCCTTAATCTGCGCCGTTTCCATTTCCATGCGGCTGTCGGCTTCCTGATACACAACGGTCTGCGGGTTCATCACGTTTGTTCCGTTGCCGTCCCCTTCGCCGTAGTGCTTCTCGATATACTTCACCTTTGCATTCTTTCCGAGGTAGAAAGTATGAATCCCGTCGTGCCGGCTCTCCTGCGTTCCGCAGTTGTGGATCCCGCACCCCGCAACAATGGTCACGTCGCAGTCCTCTCCCACAAAGAAATCGTTGTAGACCATATCGTTCAGTCCCGTTTCGGAGATCAGAACCGGGATATGCACGCTTTCGTTCTTCGTCCCGGGCTTGATATGAATCTCGATTCCGGGCTTATCGGTCTTTTTGACGATGGAAATGTGCTCCGAATCGTTCTTGCCGTAAAGCGAGCCGTTGATGCGGAGGGAATACGCCCCCATGGGAACTTCGTGAATTCCCGCAATCTCCTGCAAAAGTGCCTTCTGCACGTCGGTTATCATACCGTCGCCCCCTCCTTTACGGTCAGTCTGCATCCTGCGGTTGTCCCGAGCAGCTCGGGCAGGATGTCCTCCTTCGGTCCGTATGCCGCAATCCCGCCGTTCACGATCACAACCACCTTGTCCGCGATGTCCAGAATCCGCTCCTGATGCGAAATAATCAGGATCGTTCCTCTCGTCCGTTCGTACATGGAACGGAACACCGAAATCAGGTTGTTGAAACTCCACAGATCGATTCCCGCTTCGGGCTCGTCAAACAGCGACAGCTTCGTTCCGCGGGCGTTGATCATCGCAATCTCGATCCGCTTCAATTCACCGCCCGAGAGCGACGCGTCCAATTCGCGGTCGATATAGTTTTTCGCACAAAGTCCGACCTCGGAGAGGTAGTTGCACGCCTGCGCAACGGTGATTTTCTCCCCTGCCGCAAGTGAAATCAGATCTTTGACCGTCAGCCCCTTGAAGCGGACGGGCTGTTGGAAAGCAAAACTGACCCCGCGGCGGGCGCGATCGGTAATGGATTGGTCGGTGATATCCTCGCCGTCCAGAATGATCTGCCCCGACGTCGGGCGGTAAATGCCCGCGATCAGCTTGGCAAGCGTGGATTTTCCGCTTCCGTTCGGTCCGGTAACCGCCACAAAGCGGTCATCAATCTTCAGATTCACGTTTCGGATGATCTCTTTTCCGTCCGGAACGGTGTATGACAAATTCTTGAGTTCAAGCATGAATTGCATCCTCTTTGTTTTCGTTTAGCATTCTATTTTACCCTTTTTTCCATTCTTTTGCAAGTGCAAACCGCCATTTATATGTTAAAAGTTTGTGAACAGAGCGGTTTGCGATCCAAAATACACGGAAAATGTGGTATAATCTACCCGTTATTCCACCACAGAAAGGGACAATCATGAGAAATTATCCGATTCTGACCCTTACCGAGAAAGGCGCGGATTTTCTGCGCGGCGGTCACGTCTGGGTCTTTGCCGATGAGGTGACCCACATCACGGGCACACCCGAGGACGGCGCGCTTGCCGATGTCTGTTCCCCCAAGGGCAAGTATCTCGGCACGGGTTTTTACAATTCCAATTCGAAAATCCGCGTTCGTATCATCTCCAAAAACGCGAACGACCGCTTTGACGCCGCCTTCTGGGAACGCAAGCTCCGTTGGGCAATCGACTACCGCCGCACGGTCATGGGCGAGCGCGATTTTGCCTGCTGCCGCCTGATTTTCGGCGAAGCCGACGCCTTCCCCGGCCTGACGGTAGACCGGTTTGGCGACGTTCTCGTCACCGAGGTGCTGTCGCTTGGCATGGAGAAGATCAAGAATGAGATTTATTCTATTCTCGTCCGTCTGCTCCGCGAAGAATTCGGGCAGACGATCACGGTTCTGTACGAGCGGAATGAAGCCCCCATCCGAAAACTGGAGGGCATGGAAACAGCCAAAGGCTTCTGGAGCGGCGATGGTCTGCTGACCGACACCGACGGGCTGACAACCATCACCGAGAACGGGATTCTTTACACCGTGGACTATATCGAGGGGCAGAAAACCGGATTTTTCCTCGACCAGAAATACAACCGCGCGGCGATCCGCACCATGGCGCGCGGCAAGCGTGTTCTGGACTGCTTCACGCACACCGGCTCTTTTGCGCTCAATGCGGCGCAGGCGGGCGCGGAACACGTCACGGCAGTGGATATTTCGGCTGACGCTCTGGCGGTTGCGCAGAAAAATGCGGCGCAAAACGGGCTTTCCGATCGCATGGACTTCGTTTGCGCCGATGTATTCGACTATCTCTCCGCGCTCCCGCAGAACCACGGCTACGATTTCATCATCCTTGACCCGCCCGCCTTTACCAA
>ERZ780149.2414-NODE-2414-length-17503-cov-3.646607_pt1 | contig 17503 bp, 19 predicted proteins | sample MGYA00511367_ERZ780149 | MGnify/ENA primary metagenome ERZ780149 (study PRJEB29588, sample SAMEA2153852) | human gut metagenome | biome: human gut; feature: human-associated habitat; material: faeces | place: Denmark | collected 2008/2010 ... | reverse complement strand
TACTGCCTCTCTTTTAAATATATGACTTATCAATTATATCACAAGTTTTTAATATTTTCTATTGTTTTTTAATAGAGATGTTTTTTCGCTTGAATTCGATTGACTTTTAAAAATTGTTATATTATATTGAACTTATAAAATTAAGCAAGCAGGGGGTCATTAAATGGATGCTTATAAAAAATTGACAGCAAATTATCCCAGAAATAATACCGACAAATTTTTCGATATTCTTACTGAAAGAAAATATGAAGGCTGTCTTGATAAATGCCTTAAATTGATTACTGATATGCAGCTTCGTGACGCCGATATGTGGCGGCTTTTTGTAGAACAGTTTCGCACAGATGCAGACATTGAAGATGCAGGCTGGCGCGGTGAATTTTGGGGAAAAATGATGCGCGGTGCATGCTTTGTTTACTCTTATTCAAAAGACAAAGAGCTTTACAATGTGCTAAAAGCTACCGTAAAAGATATGGTTGATTCTCAAGATGCTTTAGGCCGTGTAAGTACATATTCGGTAGAAAAAGAATTTGACGGTTGGGACCTTTGGAACCGCAAATATGTTCTGCTTGGTATGCAGTATTTTGTTGAAATATGTGACGACAAAGAGTTTAACGCTATGGTAATCGACTGTATGAAAAATCAGGTTGACTATCTTATTTCTAAAATCGGCTGGCAAAATGAAGGCAAAAAGCTTATTACAAAGCTTACTCGTCATTGGCGCGGACTTAATTCTTCTTCTATTCTTGAACCGATTGTTCGTCTTTATTCACTGACAGGCGAAAAGAAATATTTAGATTTTGCCGGTTATATTGTTTCTTGCGGCGGTATGGATATTGAAAATGTTTTTGAACTTGCTTACAAAAACGAACTTCGCCCCTATCAGTACCCCGTAACCAAAGCTTATGAAATGACATCTTGCTTTGTGGGTCTGCTTGAATATTACCGAATAAACAAAAATCCAAAGCATTTACAGGCGGTAATTAACTTTGCAAACGGTATTTTAGAGTATGATTTTACCGTAATCGGCTCTGCAGGTTGCACGCATGAGCTTTTTGACCATTCTACCGTGCGTCAGGCAAACCCCGATCGCGGTGATCCAAGAGCGCAAGAAACCTGTGTAACCGTTACACTTATGCAGTTTTTCTATCAGCTCAACCTTATTACCGGCGATCCTCGTTATATGGATGCCTTTGAAAGATCGCTTTATAACGGTTATTTGGGTGCCGTTAATACCGATGGCGCTATCGATTTAACAGCCAAAGAAATGTACCCCGAATTTACAATGGTGCCAATGCCGTTTGACAGTTATAGCCCTCTGACACCCGGTACTCGCGGTAACGGAATAGGCGGATTTAGAGGTTTTAAAGGCGATAAATATTACGGTTGCTGTATTTGCATAGGCTCTGCGGGTATAGGTGTTGCAATGAAATCGTCTGTACTTACAAGTGAAGACGGTATTGTTATAAATCTATTTGAACAAGGCAGTGTAACACAACAATTACCTAACAGCAAAACCGTTAACCTTGATATACATACTGCATACCCCGCAGACGGAAAGGTTAAAATCACCGTAGATACAGATGAAACCGAAGAATTTGAAATTCTTATAAGAAATCCTTATTGGAGTGAAAATACTACACTTACCGTAAATAAAAAAAATGTAACGGCAAGTAAAGGTTATATTTCACTTTACCGCAAATGGTCAAGCGGTGATACAATCGAAATTTGCTTTGATATGCGTGCAAAAGCTATATTCCCGATACATTACGGTTCGCAGGTGCTTATGAATAAGGTAATATGGGGCGCTAACTATATGGTACCCACCTTAGATAAAGAGCACCCCAGCACGCAAAATCATATTGCAATTCGCCGCGGTCCGTTAATGTTAGCACAAGAAAACCGTTTAGGCTACAGCGTTGATGACGCGGTTAGCGTAAAGGTGAACGATGACGGATATGTTGACATAAAAATACACGAAACTAAAACCGCGCCCTATGCTTGTATCACAGAGGCTGAAATACCCACTGCCGACGGCGGCAGCTTTACGGTTACCGACTATGCTTCGGCAGGCAAACTTTGGAATAACACAAGCAAAATGGCAGTTTGGATGAATACAAAATAATTTTTATTAATTCAGGCCGGTACTGTGCGGTATCGGTCTGTTTGTTATAAAATGCTTATTTTATAACAGAAAGGAGTTTTGGTTATGAGATATGTATATATGCGTTTTCCCGGCGGTAAATCAAAGTGTGTAACATTCAGCTATGACGATGCCAGAAAAAGTGATATTCGTTTAAGTGATATGCTAAATAAATACGGTATAAAATGCACTTTTAATATAAATGGCTTAAATTTCCGTAACGATGATGCGCATCTTAATCATGATGAAATTAAAAAATATATTATTGAACGCGGTCATGAAATTGCCGTTCACGGTTATCTTCATCGCAGTACAGGCGACCTAAGACCTATTGAGGGTATTCGCGAAGTGCTTGACAACCGTATAGAACTTGAAAAAGAATTCGGTATGATTATTCGCGGTATGGCATACCCCGATAGCGGCATCAATTATTTTGCAAACCCTGATTATTCTTACAGCAAGGTTAAAAATTATTTAACCGAGCTTGATATTGCCTATGCGCGCACAATATGCCGCGACAATAACGAATTTAAGTTGCCCGATGACTGGCACAGTTGGATACCTACGGCACATCATAACAATTGCAAAATTTTTGATTGGATTGATGAATTTTTAAACATTGATATATCTGAAAATGTTTACATAGCCGCGCGCAAGTCACTACTGTTTTATTTGTGGGGCCACAGCTTTGAATTTGACAGTCATAATAACTGGGATCACGGCGAAGAAATATGCAAACGGCTTGGCGGTCGAGATGACATTTGGTATGCTACAAATATAGAAATTTATGACTATGTAAATGCATACAATTCGCTGATTTTTTCAGCCGATGGCAACATTATTTATAATCCGACCTTGTACTCAATTTGGGTAGATATAGACAAAAAGGTTTATGAAATTAAATCGGGCGAAACAATAAAACTATAAAATTTCTTATAAAAATTAAAGGTGTCAGCTATTGCCGGCACTTTTAATTTTATTTTTGTAATTGTTTGTAGTATTCCACTGCAAGTGCATCGCAGCGTTCGTTTTCGGGGTGGCCTGCGTGACCTTTAACCCAAACTATTTTAACATCGTGAATTTCTAAAAGCTCTAAAAGCTTTTGCCACAAATCGGTGTTAAGAGCGGGCTTTTTGTCTGCCTTGCGCCAACCGTTTTTTTGCCAAGACAATACCCAACCCTGATTTACGGCGTCTGACACATATTTTGAATCGGTGGTAAGCGTTACCTTGCAGGGCTCCTTTAAAGAACCGAGTGCCTTGATAACCGCAGTAAGCTCCATGCGGTTGTTGGTGGTGTTTTTTTCGCCGCCCGATAATTCCTTTTCGTGACCGTTATAACGCAGTATCGCGCCCCAGCCGCCCGGCCCCGGATTGCCCGAGCAGGCGCCGTCGGTAAATATTTCCACATTTTTCATAATCTTAATACTTTCTGAAGCTTCCTATCACCTTGCCGAGAACCGACGGTTTTTCGGGGTAAATAGGTGAAAAATCGGGATTTTCGGGCATAAATATTACCTGAGAGCCCTTTATAATCAAGCGTTTAACAGTGGCATCCTCGCCGTCCATACCTATGATTATATCGCCGCTGTGGCAGGGGGCGTTTTTGTCGGCAATAACTATGTCGCCGTCAAGTATTCCGGCATCGCGCATACTAAGCCCCGTGACTTTGAGCGCAAAAAGACCTTCGGCATCTTTTACGGGGTAGGGTATATAGTCTTCGATTTGCTCTACTGCCAAAATGGGCTGACCTGCGGTAACTCGGCCTACAAGCGGCACCATAGACGCGTCAAAATTGTTTTCAAGGCGAATTGCTCTTGAATACTTTGCGTCGCGTAAAATGTAACCCTGCTCTTCAAGTGTGTTTAGTATTGCGTGCACGGTAGAGGTTGACTTAATACCCGTAACGGCACAAATTTCACGCACCGTAGGCGGAATACCGTTTTGCATTTTTTTGACAATAAAGTTATAAACCGCCTCTTGCTTTGGGGTTAAAGGAGATTTATCCAATTACAACACCTCACCGAACATTTATTCGTCTTGATTATAGCACAGGTGTCGCCCGCTTTTCAAGGTTTAGTTTTATTTTTGGAAAATATTTCTTTAAGCCCCAACAAAATCAAAAAGCCGCCGAACAGCTTTGAGGTGAAATTGCCGCCTATAATATCGGTGAGAAAAAATCCGCCTGCCGCGCCCAACACGCCGCCTGCGGCAATAGGCAGGGTTATCTTCCATTTTATTTGCTTTTTAAATGCGTATATTATAACCGCGGTTATTGCTATGGGTATAAAAAACAGCAGATTTATGCCCTGTGCACGCAGCTGTTCCGTATTTTTAAAAACGGTAAGATATATGATAAGCACGGCGCCGCCGCCCAGCCCCATACCGCCGATTATTCCCGAAAAAAGCCCTGCTAAAAGGGCACCGATGTTCATCTTAAAAGCAGGCGTACGCCTGCGTAAATCATAAATGCCGCAAATATTTTTTGAAGCCATTTATTCGAAAATTTTTGAAGTGCGAAGGCGGCTATAACCGAGCCTATAAGCCCTGTGGGTATAAAAGCAAGGCTGTCGGCAAGCGATACGCTGCCCTTAACCAAATAAAGCACGGCGCTTAAAACGGTTATAGGCAGTATAACGGCTACTGCGTTTGCATGAGCGCTTTTTTGACTTAACCCTTCGCTCTTTAAAATAGGCACTGCAAGCATTCCGCCGCCCGCGCCGAACACACCGTTTATAAACCCTACGCCCAAACCCAGAATTGTCGGTTTTAAAAGCTTTTTAATGTTTTTCAAATAAATCACCAACAATATTTTGACCTGATAAGTACAAAAAATGCTATTGTAATGTATAAAATAAAATGATATAATAACAAAGTATGTAATAATCGGAGTGGTTTTATGTTTACTGAAATAAAGGGACTTAAAACTGAATATCAAATTTGGGGCGAGGGTAGCATACCGGTTTTGCTTTTGCACGGCTGGGGTGCGTCGTTTGACACCTACCGCGGTATAGCGGCGGCGCTGGGCGATCGATGCAGACTTTACGCCGTGAATTTTCCCGGTTGCGGGGGCACCGAGACAATGCATGAGCCGTGGAATTTAGACGACTATTGCGATTTTGTGCTTGAATTTATAAATGCGATGAAGCTCGACAACCCCATTATGATAGGCCACTCGCACGGCGGCAGAGTTGTAATGAAAACGGTTGCCGACGGCAGAGTTAATCCGCCTGAAATAGTGTTGCTTGACGCGGCGGGTCTGATACCGAAAAAATCTTTCAGGCAAAAAATGCGAGCCCGAAATTTTAAAATAATTAAAAGGGTGCTTACCCTGCCGCCTTTAAAAAATCATACGCAGGGTTTACTTAACCGCGCTCGCGCGCACTACGGCTCGGCAGATTATAACGCGGCGCCCGAGGTGCTCAGAAAAACCTTGGTAAATTTGGTTAACACCGACATTCGTGAAATATTGCCCAACATCAAATGCCCCACGCTTCTTATTTGGGGCGAAAACGATACCGCAACTCCGCTTGAAGACGCCAAAACAATAGAGAGCCTTATTCCCGATGCGGGGCTTTGCATAATTAAGGGCACGGGTCACTTTTCGTTTTGCGAAAAGCCTTATGAGGCGCATGCGATTCTCAGAAGCTTTATAAAATAAGATTTGAGGTAAAATTATGCCGTATATAACCTTCGCGGCTATATTGCTGGTTTCGGTGAGCGCTGTGTTTTCGCTCTACCGTCAGCTGCAAATGCTGCAACAAAATTCCTACTTTTTGTCAAGATATTTTAAATGGATAAATAAGTCCTACACATTAGAACTTGCCGTAAGCGCGATTTTGTACTGCGTGCTTACATTCTTAATAATAAACGGCAAATCGGTACCGAGCCTTGTTACGGCGGTGCTGCTTTTGGCGGTAAGAATAGCTTTAAACATTAAAACACGCAAAAAATCGATTAAAAAACTTGTTTTTACGGCAAGAATAAAGCGCCTTTATATTACCGCAGTTATAGTTTTAGGCATTCTGCTTTACGGAAGTATTTTTTCGTTTTACACGCTGTTCGGCGAAATATCGCGCGTGCTTTGCGTTGCGCTGTCGGTAGTGTCGCCAATATTAACAGTAGTCGTTTGGCTTATAACCTATCCCATAGAAAAGGCGGCGGCAAGGTGGTATGTTAACGATGCCAAACGCATTTTAAAATCGCACAAAAGCCTTACCGTAATCGGTATTACAGGCAGTTTTGGCAAAACCACCACAAAATTTATACTCAACCGTATTTTGAGCGAAAAATTCAACACCGTTTGCACACCGCAAAGCTTTAACACACCTATGGGTGTCGTAAAAACGGTACGAACCGCGATTAAACCTCAAACGCAGGTGTTTATATGTGAAATGGGTGCAAAGTCGCCGGGCGATATAAAAGAAATTTGCGATATTGTTTCACCCGATTACGGCATAATAACCTCGGTCGGAGAACAGCACATCGAAACCTTTAAATCGGTTGATAATGTTTTTAAAACCAAGTTTGAGCTTGCCGACGCTGTCGGCAAAAAAGGCGGTATAACGCTTGCAAACCTTGACAGCGAGGGAATAAGAGAGCGTGCCGACAGGCGAAATGATGTTTCATATTTCGGTGAGGGCACAAAATATTCGGCAAAAAATATATTTTGCGGTGAAAGCGGCACCACCTTTGACCTGTGCCTTGACGGCGGTGAATTTACCGTAAGCACACGGCTTTTAGGTTTTCATTCGGTTGCCGACATTTTGGCGGCGGCGGCAATGGCGCATATTCTGGATGTTAGCGACAACGACATTAAATTTGCAATAAGCTCCTTAAAGCCCACCGAGCACCGTTTAGAGCTTAAAAGCTACATTAACGGCTCTCTGCTTATTGACGACGCCTATAACTCCAACCCCGAAGGCTGTCTTGAAGCGGTGAGGGTGTTAGGCTCGTTTGAGAACAGGAAAAAGGTTATTATAACCCCCGGTCTTATAGAGCTCGGCGACCGCGAGTACGACTGCAATTACGCGCTGGCGTTGCAGGCGGCAAAATATTGTGATATAATAATTCTTGTGGGTCAAAACCGCTCAAAGCCTATGCTTGACGCAATAAACACCACCGATTTTAACAAAGAAAATGTTTATGTTGTATCAAGCTTTAAAGAGGCTATGGAAATTTATACACCAATGGCAAACGGCGACAGTATAGTTTTGCTTGAAAATGATTTGCCCGACAATTATTTAAACTGATTAGAGGTTTTTAAAATGAAAATAAACACAGCGGTATTTTTTGGTTGCAGAAGCGTTGAGCACGAGGTGTCGATTATCTCGGCAGTTCAGGCAATGCGCGCGATGGACCGTGAAAAATATAATGCAATCCCCGTGTATGTTGCAAAAGACGGCGCCATGTACACAGGCGATAAACTTTTTGAAATAGAAAATTACCGTGATATTCCCTCGCTTATAAAAAGCGCAGATAAGGTAACGCTTATAAGCTCCGAAAACGGTGTTGTTATGCACCGACTCGAACAAAAACGGTTTAAAAAAGCGCCCGATGTAAAAATCGACCTTGCATTTCCGATAGTTCACGGAACAAACTGCGAAGACGGCACAATAGCGGGATTTTTCGAATTTTTGGGGCTTCCTTATATAAGCTGTGACATAATATCCGCCGCTGTCGGTATGGATAAGGCGGTTTTTAAGGATGTTCTTAAAGCGGCAGGGCTGCCTGTGCTCGACTGCATTAAATTCCGTGCGCGCGAATATGCGCTTAACAAAGATTCGGTGATGGCCGAAATAAAAGAAAAGGTCGGTTTTCCGCTTATTGTAAAGCCTGTGAATTTGGGCTCGAGCGTAGGTATAACCAAGGTAAACGGTGAGTCCGAGCTTGACGAGGCAATTCGCCTTGCCATAAGCTTTTCGGACACCGTGCTTGTCGAAAGGGCGATTACCTCATTGCGTGAAATCAACTGTTCGGTAATCGGTGACGCCGACGAATGTGAGGCTTCGGTTTGTGAGGAGCCTTTTATGAATGATGAAATACTTTCTTACGCCGATAAATATTTAGGCGGCGGCAAGGGTCAGGGTGCTTCTAAGGGTATGGCGTCGTTGGGTCGCAAAATTCCCGCCGACCTACCCGAAGAAAAGGCAAATGAAATCCGTGAGCTTTCGTGCAAAATTTTTAAGGCTATCGGCGCCAGCGGAGTTGTAAGAATAGACTATTTGCTCGACACCGAAACAAATTCGGTTTACGCAAACGAAATAAATACCATTCCGGGCTCGCTTGCGTTTTATTTGTGGGAAGCGACGGGGCTTAAATATACCGATATGATAGACCGCCTTGCAGAAATTGCCTTCCGCAGACAGAGAAACCGCGCTAACCTTACATTTACTATTGACACAAACATTTTATCGGGTGTGTCCTTCGGTTCAAAGGGCGCTAAAGGAGCAAAGCTTTAATGACCGATTTGCTTATTAAACTGTTTGTTAAAAACCGCACCGACACTAAATCTGTGACGGTGCGTAATAACTACGGCAATTTAGGAAGCGGCGTGGGTATTTTTGCCAACATACTTTTAAGCGTCGTTAAAATCACGGTGGGTCTTTTAAGCGGCAGTCTTTCTATCACGGCTGACGGCTTTAACAACCTTTCCGACCTCGGATCCTCGCTTATTACGCTTTTGGGCTTTAAGCTTGCGGGTAAGCCCGCCGACCGCGACCACCCGTTCGGTCACGGCAGAATGGAGTACATATCGGCGTTTGTGGTGGCGTTTTCAATACTACTTGTGGGCTTCGAGCTGTTAAAAAATTCGGTTTCAGCCTTGATAAACGGCACGGCCGCACCCACATTTACAAGCACGGCTATGGCGGTGCTTGCGGTTTCGATAGCGGTAAAGTTTTGGATGTTCGCCTTTAATCGCAAGATAGGCAAAATTATTGATTCCTCGGCACTTACCGCCACTGCAAAAGACAGCCTTAACGATTGCGTTGCAACCGCTGCAATTTTAATTTCGGCAATCATAGCACGGTTTGCAGATCTTCCCTTTAATCTCGACGCCGTAATGGCGATAGGCGTTGCCATATTTATTATCTGGTCGGGCTTTACAACCGCCAAGGATACGCTTGATCAAATTTTAGGCGGCCCGCCCGAGCCCAAGCTTATTAAGGATATAAGCGATATCGTTTTAAGCTTTGACGAATTTTGCGGAATACACGACCTTATAATTCATAACTACGGCCCGGGCCGTCAGTTTGCTTCGGTTCATGTTGAGGTGCCGCACGATACCGATGTGGTTGCGTGTCACGAAAAAATCGACCTTTGTGAAAAGCTGGTAGGCGAAAAAACGGGAGTTAATCTGGTTATACATATGGACCCCATTGATACAGATGACGCCGCAGTAACTGCCGCTCGCCAAACAATGGTCAGCATTTTAAAATCAATCGATCAAAAACTTACACTTCACGATTTCAGAATGACGCCCGCGTCAAATACGCGCACAAATCTGATTTTTGATGTTGTTATACCCTCGCATTTAAAATTGAGCGAGGCCGAGCTTAACGATATTATTTGCAAAGCGGCTCAAGAGGCGGATAAAACCTATGTTTGCGTAATAACCTTCGACCGTGATTTTACTGGGCAGTAGGGAAAAGGATAAAACATCAAGTTATGAAAAACATTATTTTAGTCGGAATGCCGGGATCGGGCAAAAGCACTCTCGGCATTTTGCTTGCCAAAAAAATTCATTACGGATATATCGACACCGACAGCGTTATTGTGGCTAAAACGGGCAGACTTTTAACCGAGCTTATCGACGAGCTTGGCAACGAAGGCTTTTTGGAGCTTGAAGCACAGGTGAACTCATCACTCAAAGCGAGCGGCTGTGTTATCTCTACGGGCGGAAGCGCAATTTACCGAAGCGACGCCATAAGCCGACTTAAAGAAAACGGCGTTGTCGTATATTTAAAAATTTCTTATGATGAGGTGGTAAAGCGGCTCGGAGATTTTAAATCAAGGGGTGTTGTGCTTAAAGACGGCTTTACGCTCAAAGACCTTTACGACGAGCGTGCGCCGCTTTACGAAAAAGCCGCCGACTTTACAGTGGAGCTTAGCGGAAATTCGATAGAAACAAGCGCCGAGGCTGTTTATAACGCTGTTTTTGATGAAATTTCGGTTTAGATATATAATCGAACAGTGGAACAAATAAATTATAAAGGAACATTTTTATGAACTTTACAACCGTTGACAACACAGGCCGCGTAGATGGCTTTTGCCTTGTAAAAAGCGTTGAAAACAAAACCTCGTCAAAGGGCGATACCTATCTTGATTTTACCTTGGGCGACAGCACGGGTGAAATAAACGGTAAGCTTTGGCGTTACAATGTAGCCGAGCACGGCGAGTATAAGGCAAACGACATTGTTAAAATAAGGGGTACAATATCACAGTACAACGGTGCCGATCAGCTTCGCATTGAGCGCATAAGGCACACGATTGAATCCGACAATGTGCATATCGAAGATTTTGTGCGCACATCGGGCTACAGCTCGGAGCAGATGTTTGATACTCTTTTGAATATTGCCGAAGCTTTTACCGACAATAATTTAAAGCAGATTGTTACGGCAATTTTAAACGATAACCGAACGGCACTGCTTTACTGGCCTGCGGCGTACAAGCTGCACCATGCGGTGCGCGGCGGATTGCTCATGCACACCCTTTCGATTGTAAGGCTGTGCGAGGGCGTGTGCAATGTGTACCCGTTTATCGATCGCGAGCTGTTGCTTTCGGGCGCAATACTTCACGACATTTCAAAATTACAGGAATTTAATGTAAACGATGCAGGCATTGCCGACGGCTACACAATAGAGGGTAATTTATTGGGCCATCTTGCAATGGGTGCAAATCAAATTGACCGTTATGCCGAAAAACTCGGCATTGACCGCAGGGTGTCGGTGTTGCTTCAGCACATGGTGCTGTCGCATCACGGCGAGCCCGAATTCGGCGCGGCTGTAAGACCTATGTTTATTGAGGCAGAGGTTTTGTCCGAGCTTGACCTGCTCGACGCCCGTATTTATGAAATGCGCGAGGCAGTTCAGGGCACGGTTGCCAACGATTTTTCGGGCAGACTTTGGGCGCTTGACAACCGTAAGCTGTTTAATCATACACGCACAGATTTAAATTCAGACCCTAAATTATTTTAATAAAAGAAAGGAAATAAAAACAATGGAAATTACAAAGGATATGATAGTAGGCGAGGTTCTCGATATTGACAACACCGTCGCAGGTTATTTTTTTGAGATAGGCATGCATTGCCTCGGTTGCCCCGCTTCACGCGGCGAGACCATTGAGCAGGCGTGTGCCGTTCACGGTGCCGACGCCGACGAGCTTGTTGCCAAGCTTAACGCTCATTTTGCAAATAAATAATGACGGTTTTAAGCAAAAGACTGTCGCTTATTGCAGAGCTTGTCGATGCGGGCAGCAGTGTTTGTGATGTGGGTACCGATCACGGCTATCTGCCCGCGTTTTTATATCTTTGCGGCAAATGCAAAAGCGTTATAGCCACCGATATAAACGAAAAGCCGTTGCGGTGTGCGCAAAAAAATCTTGCGCGGCTCGGCGCCGACGGGGTTAGGCTTGTTTTGTGCGATGGTCTTGACGGACTCGGACGAAAAGATGCCGACACGGTTATAATAGCCGGTATGGGCGGCGAGGTTATAAGCGGAATAATCGACCGTGCGCCGTTTTTGCGCGACGAAGCGGTTAAGCTTATTTTACAGCCTACAACCTCGGCAAAGGATCTGCGGCTGTATTTAAGCGCAAACGGCTTTTGCGTGCGGCGCGAACAGGCGGTATGCGAAAACGGTAAGATTTATTCGGTAATGGCAGTCAGATTTTGCGGTGTGCCATATACTTTAAGTGAAACCGAACAGCTTATAGGCGCGCTTAAGCCCGACAGCACAGACGCCCGTGAATATATAAATAAACAGTACCGAATAATATCAAAACGCGCGGCCGATTTAGCGTCGGTTTCGCACAAAAAAGAAGAGTACGAGGCTTTGCTCCAAACGGCAGAGCGGTTAAAAGAAATTTTGGAGGGTTAAAATGGCATTCGACGGCGGATTTTTACATACCGTTACAACTGAATTAAAACAGGCTGTCGGCTGTCATGTTGACAAAATATATCAGCCCTCGCGCGATATACTTATACTTCAACTGCGTAAAAAAGGCTTTGTAAAGCGTTTGGTTTTAAGTGCGGCTTCGGGCACGTCGCGTGTGCATTTTACCGAGCAAAAATACGAAAACCCCGAAACGCCGCCTATGTTTTGTATGCTGGCGCGAAAAATATTTTCATCGGCAAGGCTTGTCGGCGTCACACAAAAGGGCCTCGAACGCGTAATAGAATTTACCTTTGATACCGCCGACGAAATGGGCTACCGTATATCGCCCAAAATTGTTTGCGAGCTTATAGGAAACAGCAGTAATATTGTGCTTGTTGACGGCAACGGCAAAATCTATGACGCCGTTCACCGAAGCAACATCGAAAGCTCCGACCGAATTATATGGTCGGGCGCCGCCTACCGCTACCCCGATTCTCAAAATAAAATAAATATATTAGAAACGGGTGTAAACACCTGTTTAAATGAGGTTTTAAATCATAAAACCGAAAGCTTATCTTCGGCCTTGCTTAAAACGCTTGAGGGCGCGTCGCCGCTTGTCTGCCGCGAAATTGCCGTCACTGCATACGGCGAGGATACCCGGGTTGAAGCTATAAAAGATTATAAAAATTTATCCTACGCTCTTGAGCATTTTAAAAGCAGTGTTTTGTCAGGCGATTTTGTTATGCTTTACAAGCCCGACAAAACCCCAGTTGACTTTTGCTTTATGCCTATTACGCAGTACGGCGATCTTTACGGCACAAGGCGCTTTGATTCGCCGTCGGCACTTTTAGACGCCTATTATTTTGAACGCGAAAATTCGGCTCGAATACACAAAGCATCGGCTGATATATCAAAGTTTGTGTCTAATTTGTTAAACCGTGCCCGCAGGCGTATGGCTTTCCGTGAAAAGGAGCTTGAGCAAAACCGCGACCGCGATGATTTACGCATAAAGGGCGAGCTTATTAAGGCAAATCTTTATGCCGTAGAGCAGGGTAGCGCCGTAGCGCGCGTGCAAAACTATTATGACGAAAATTTAAAAGAGGTTGAAATACCTCTTGACCCTGCGTTGTCGCCCGCGGCAAACGCCGCAAAATATTTTAAAGAATACAAAAAAAGCTGTGCCGCCGTGCAGTCACTGTGCACGCTTATCGAAAACGATAAACAGGAAATTGATTATCTTGAATCGGTAAGCGAGAGCCTTGACCGCTGTAAAACCCTTGCCGATATATCCGAAATCCGTGAGGAGCTGTCGCTCGGCGGTTATACAAAGCAGTCGCAAAAAAAGCAAAGCCGTAAAAAGGCGCGTCCGCAGCTTACCGAATACGAATCTGCCGAGGGCTACCGCATACTTGTGGGCAAAAACAATATACAAAACGATTATATTACCTGCACGCTTGCATCTAAGGGCGATATGTGGTTTCATACAAAAAATATACACGGCTCGCATGTGGCGGTGCTTTGCGGCGGTCAGCCGCTTAGCGAAGAAACGGTTATTTTTGCAGCCCGTCTTGCCGCAAAAAATTCAAAAGCGTCAGGCTCTTGCAATGTGCCTGTCGATTACACGCCCATTAAATATGTTAAAAAACCGAACGGCGCAAAGGCGGGAATGGTAATTTACACCACAAATAAAACCGTTTTTGTAAACCCCTACACAGAGGACGAAAGCTTATGAAAATAGGAGTATCAACCTCGTGCCTTTACCCCATGTACACCGAACAGGCATTTGAAATGATAGCCAAAAACGGGGTAGAGCTTACCGAAATATTTTTCAATGCAAATTGCGAGCTTGAACCCGAATTTATCGAAAAACTGCTTGAAATAAAGCGGGAATACGGAATTTGTGTGTCAAGCATACACCCCACAATGTCGCTTGCCGAATCGTTTATGCTGTTTTCAAACTATGACCGCCGTTACTATGAGGGCCTCGAAAATTTTAAGCGATACGGCGAAATTGCCGCACAGCTCGGCGCAAAATATGTAATTATGCACGGAGGAAAGCCCAACGGCACTATGGACAATTACGGTTATTTTGACCGCTTTTCAAAGGTGTCACAGGCGGTAGAGCAAAACGGCGCTGTGCTCTTGCAGGAAAATGTTGTAAATTTCAGAGCGGGCAGTTTAGAGGCGTTAAAGCAAATGTCCGATTATTTAGGCGACAGTGTAAATTTCTGTTTAGATGTCAAGCAAGCCTTGCGCGGCGGATATTCGCCCTATGATGTTTTAAAACTGTTGGGGCATAAAATCAAGCACCTGCATTTAAGCGACAGCAACGGCAAATATGACTGTATGCTGCCCACAAGCGGCGAGTTTGATTTTAACACCTTTTTGTCGGCTGCGGCGGCAAACGGCTATAAAGGAAACGCCGTAATCGAGGTTTACCGCAGTGCGTACAACAACCCGTCGGAGCTTTTTGATTCGCATAAAAGATTGCTTAAAAAAGTTTTTTAAAAATTTTTTAAAAAAGTGTTGACAAACAGATACACTTGTTGTATAATCATCTTCGCCGCTTAAGAAGGGCGGCGCAATACAGTCGGTGTTGATTGCGGTGAGGGTCCACCCGTTCCCATTCCGAACACGGAAGTTAAGCTCACTTGCGCTGAAAATACTTGGCGGGCAGCTGCCCGGGAAGATAAGTAGATGCCGACACAAAAACAGCCTGATGCATTAGCATTAGGCTGTTTTTTATCCAAGACTTTGTCTTGATTACATACAATGCTTCGCATTGATTACATACGCGGCTTCGCCGCAATTACATACAACACTTCGTGTTGATTTTATGAGGCGATATTTTGGCGGAAAATTTGTTGCTTTGCTACTCGGAACAATTAGCTACCGAAATTGAATTGCTTTGCAAAAAAATGAACGGTAATTCTAATGTTGCATTTCAAATTCGCAACTCATCTTCAAGTGTTTTTGCAAATATCAGCGAAGCGCAATACCCACAAAGTCTTGCAGATATGCTTTCTAAATTTAAAATAGCGCGCAAAGAGTGCATTGAAACCGAAAGCTGGCTTAAACTTATGTTTTCGACCAACATAATTGATGATACGATTTATAAAAAATACAGAAATCTTTGCGGCAGAATACGCAAAATGTTAACTTCCTCGTGCATAACCATAGAAGACAAAATAAATAAAAATAACAATCGCCCGTAGGGCGTATGCAATCACGCGTCAGCGTGTATTTTTAATCTTTACAAAACCGTAAAACACATATATAATTATATACACATCAAGCAAAAGGGGGCTATTAAAATGAATTACAGCATAAACACCGCAATTTTCGGCAACACCTTTGCCGTGCCGTGTGATGTTGCGGACAAGCATTTAAAATTAGCCACCCTGTCACAGCTTAAAGTATTGCTTTATTTTATGCGCAACATATCCGACGGCATAAACCCCGAACAAATATCAAAGGCCACGGCTCTGCCTCAAAGCGAGGTTGACGACGCGTTGCTTTTTTGGTCGCAGTGCGGCATTTTAAAAAGCGAGGCTCCCGTGCAAAGCCGCGTGCGCGAAGCGGTTGTTGTAACGGCTCAAATGCCGTCGCGCGCCGATGTAATAAAGCGCGGTCTTGAGGATGAACGCCTTGCCTTTTTGCTGCGTGAGGCGCAGCTTAAATTCGGCAGAAACCTGAAACAAAACGAAAACAGCCTGCTTGTTGCTTTGTATGATGACTACGGTATGGATGTTTCGGTTATTCTTTTACTGCTCGGCTATGCCGTAAGCGAAAAAAGGTGCAACATATCGTTTATAAAAACCGTCGCTTCAAAATGGCTTAACGCCGGTGTCGAAACGGTAACCGACGCCGAAGCCTTGATTGCCGATGCCGCAAAGCAAAGGCTTGCGTGGGGCGTGGTTCAAAAAGTGTTCGGAATTGAAAAACGCAACCCCAGCGAAAAAGAGCTTGAGCTTTCAAACAAATGGGTAAACGAATGGTGCTTCGGCACCGATATGTTAAAAGCGGCTTACGATGTATGCGTCGATTCAAAAACCAAGCTGTCGCTTGCCTATATTGACTCGATTTTGAAAAATTGGCACACCTCGGGCTTCAAAACCCCTGCCGATGTCGCCGCCGCAAAGCAAACCAAAAAGTCTGCAAAATCTGCCCAAAAATCTGATTACGCGGGCTATGACCTTGACCTGTATGAAAAAATGCTTAATGAGGACGATTGATTTATGACTCGTGAACAAAGCTACGCCAAAGCCTTTGAAAATCAAAAAAATAAGCTGTCGCAAAAGCGCGCTGCGCTCGAGCAGGCGCTTCAAAATCTGACGGCGCAAAACCCCGATTTTGCCGAAATCAACCGCCGCCTGTCAAGCCTTGGCGCGTCGGTTGCAATAACCGCCCTGTCGGGCGACAGCGCCGCACTTGCAAAATTGCAGGGCGAAATGACCGAGCTTTCGGCTCGCCGCGACAAAATCTTAAAGGCAGAGGGTGTAGGCGGCGTTGTATATGATTGTGAAAAATGCCGTGACACAGGCTACATAAACGGCAAAATCTGCGACTGCATACACTCGGCCGCAAAAAACATTGCCATACAAAGTCTGTCGCAGTCGCTTCCGCTTACAAACTGCCGCTTTGAAAGCTTTGATTTAAACTATTACCCCAACCGTGAAACCGACGGCGCAAACCCACGCAAGCGTATGACAGGCATTTTAAAGCTCTGCCGTGAATATGTTATAAGCTTTGACCCCAAGCATAGCGAAAGTCTGCTTTTTATGGGCGATACGGGGCTTGGCAAAACCCACCTGACTCTCGCCGTTGTTTACGAGCTGTTAAACCGCGGATTTGATGTTATCTACGGCGCAGCATATAACCTTTTTTCCGAAATGGAGACCGAGCATTTTGAACGTCACACAAACGCCCGTTACAATGCGGCTGTAAACTGTGATTTGCTTGTAATCGATGACCTCGGCGGCGAGTTTGTGTCGCCCTACATACAAAGCCTGTTTTATAATATTGTAAACACGCGCGACCTTGCGGGGCTTCCCACCGTTATAAACACCAACCTTACAATGGGCGAAATCGCCTCGCGCTACACACCGCGCGTTGCGTCAAGGCTTATAAAATATACCGCCAAAAAATTCATCGGCAACGACATTCGCCAGCTCAAAGCAATAGAAAAAAATTAACCTTTTAAGACGCTTTTAAATGAAGTGAACCCCAAAGTTTAGACAAAATTAAATATTAAATTGTTTGTGAATGAG
>ERZ780149.2412-NODE-2412-length-17507-cov-5.682615_pt1 | contig 17507 bp, 15 predicted proteins | sample MGYA00511367_ERZ780149 | MGnify/ENA primary metagenome ERZ780149 (study PRJEB29588, sample SAMEA2153852) | human gut metagenome | biome: human gut; feature: human-associated habitat; material: faeces | place: Denmark | collected 2008/2010 ... | reverse complement strand
CGCTGCCGTCCTTCGTGCCCGCCGGGACGGTGAGCTCCAGCCGCTGGCCGTCCACATAGCCCGCTGTGATCCGGCAGCCCTGGGCCGCCTGCTCCTGGGTGACGGTCACGCTCCGCTTCCGGTCGCCGCCGTTCACCGCCGAACCCTGGTTCTCCTGCCACTGGCGGCGCAGGGTGCGGGTGGGTTTGGCGGTTGTCACCGCAAAGGCGGTGGGGTATTGTTCGTAGTCGCAGGTCCGGTCGTACCCGCAGGTGGGGCAAACCATTTCTGCGTTGTTCTCTTTATCACATACGGGGCATTTCCACATGGCTTATCTCCTCCTTTACCGGTTTACTGCTTGGAAGCAATGGCCAGGACTACCACCAGAACGGTTTGCAGCACAAGAAGGAGCGGGACAAGGATGGTGAATTTTTTGTGCTGCGTTTTGTGATGACAAGCACACATAGCCAGCAGCGTCCCCAGGCTGCCGCCCAGCAGAGCCAGCAGCATCAGCGTAAACTCCCGCACACGCCATTGCTGGTGCTGCGCCCGGTATTTGTCCACAGCCATGACCACAAAGGCTGCCGCATTGATCGCCGCCAAGTAAATTGCCAGAATTTTCATAAGAATACCTCGTTTTTCCGATTTGTATTATTTTTCGAAAATAGGCGCGGATATACAAAAATATTATAGCATCAAATGTCGATTATTGGAATAGGGATAACCGCGCTGTGCGCAAAAAATGAGCCCTGCACAAGGCACCGGAATCCGGGCGTTTTGCGAAAAAATTGCAGAAAAAGGGAATGGGCTATTCCCTTTCCCGGGGTTCCGTGTTACAATAAAAATGTTTAATTGTCGGAACGGCGTCCGCGTCGGGCGGCACGCCCGTAAAAGATAGAAGGAGGACACACAGCCATGAATCTCGGGGTGGATCTGGGAAGCACCTACTCCAGTTTCTCGACCTATGACATAGTCAACAAGAATGTAGAATTATGCAAGCCGGTCATGAGTGAGCCGGAGGCCATCCCCTCCATCGCCTGCCTGAATGACGACGGGAAAATGCTCACCGGCTATACCGCACGCAAATATATACAGCTGGACGACCCCTCTGCCCGGACGTTTTCCGCGTTCAAAATGCTGCTGACCGAAAGCAACGAAAAACTGCTGCGGGAGCGGGGGTTTGGCACCGACTATACGCCCAGCGCTGTGGCGGAGACATTTTTGCGCGATCAGGTGAATAAGATTCTCAGCAGTCATGCCGATCCGGGAGTGGACAACCTTGTGATCTGCGCGCCTGAGGTGTGGACCACCCAGAGCGCCGTGCGCCGGGGCCAGTTGGACGGGCGCACCATCCTGCGGGACATCTGCTCCCGTATTCCTGGCGTAGACCGCGACCGTATCCGCATCGTCAGCGAGCCTGCCGCCGCCAGCGCATATTTTGCCTATCAATACCGCCGCGCGGTGGGCTCGAATTTTAACGGCTGTCTGCTGATCGTGGATTACGGCGGCGGTACGCTGGACCTGACGCTGACGGAGGTGCATCCCCAGGACGCGTCTGTGGAGATCAAGGTTCTATTCCGCACCGGCGCCGGAGAAAACGTTCAGGGCCGCACCGGCAACGCCGGCATCGCCTATATGGAGCATGCCGTGCACCTGGCGCTGGAGGAGGGCGGATGCGATCCGGCGGAGCTCCTTCCCTGCCGCCCCGAATTCCGGAAGGCGGTGGATGTTCTGGAGGACAGGCTCATGGAGCAGATCTCTCCGAATACCCCCGATCAGGCCGGAAGCGTGGGAGAGGATTATCGGAAGCTGTGGGATACCGTGGACGAGTGCGGTGCGGACCTGTCCGACCTGCTGAACAACAACGAGACGTTTGCCGCCATACGATATGGGGGAAAAAGATATCCCGTCACCTATGCGCATCTCATGCGCGCGTACAGAGCCGTGGTGGAGCCTGAGCTGGGCAAGTGCCTTCAGGAGACGGCCGACTGGATGAGGGCCCGCAGATACGATTACAAAAACCCCAACACCGACGCCTTTCATATCGTTCTGGTGGGAGGGTTCGGCAAGTTTCTGCTGGTGCAGAAGCAGGTGGAGTGGTTTTTCCACCGCCCCAATACGGGCGACCGCCGGTTTCAGCACGGCCTGGGCCAGGACCGGGAATACGCCGTGTCCAAGGGAGCAGCTCTGTTGGCTTCCGGCGTGATGACCATCCGGCGCACCGCGCCCTTCGGTATCGGTATCTATTCCGAGGCCGATGACAAGCTGCACTACGCCATCATGTTCCGCCAGGAGTTCAAGCCCGGTCAGGAGCACTGGATCCGAGTCGGCGGCCCGGATACGCCGCCGGTGAAGTTCGTGAACAGCGAGAATACCATCCCTCAGCTGCTCATCGGCTCCGATGAGAACCCTCAGGCAGGCACGATCCTGCCGCTGCTTCCGGCCATGTGTCAGCGGATCACCCGGGCCTACGCACAGATGGATGAGTATTATCGGACCAGGTTCCCCGGCCATTACCCGATCCCGCTTCACAACATCGGCTTCAGTATGGACGAGTCCGAGGTGGTGTCCCTGCTGCTGCGCAGCGTGGATATGAACGGTAAGCCGCTGCTGACTCTTCCACCTGTTGAGTTGGCCAGCTATAGCCAGATGTTCGGCCTGGCGGAGGCGCGGACCATCGACAATTCCGGGAGGAAGAAAAAATGAGAATGGAGACAGTTCGGAGCGATATCACCAAGTTTGAACATTCCGCGGCCCTTTCCTTGAACGATATTCTTGGAACGGTGCAGGATCTGAGTGATGATATTCGTCGGGAGTGCGGCCATGCTATAGAGGACTGTCAGCCGGAGGACCTGTCCGAACTGACCAGCAAATTGATCTGGCTCTGCAATTTGTCCGCCAAGATCGCTGACCGCCATGCGGATGCCCTATCCGGCGAGGGCCGTTGGGGCCGGCTGCAGAATAAGCTCTCCGCGCTGCAGGAGCAGGCCGGCGCATATCAGCAGACTGAGACCAGGCTGCGCCAGCTGCAGACCCAGGTGGACCAGCTGGAGCAGGACGCATCGCGGCAGCAGGAAGCCCTGCACCGGATACAGCGGCTGACGGAGCAAAAGGAAGGGCTGGAGCGCCGCCTGAGGATGGCGTCGCAGACCGATCCCCGGCAGATACAGGCCGAGATCGAGCGGCTGTCCGGTCAGCTGAATACCCGGCAGGCCGAGATAACGCAGCTGCTGGGCCGCCAGGCAGATTTGCAGCGGCAGACTGCCGCGCAGCAGGGCCAGCTGACCGATTTACAGCAGCAGATCGACAGCGCCGAACCGGCGCTTCGACAGGTGGAGGATCAGGTCCGCCAGCAGAAGGAACGGTTGGGCATGATGGCCGCGAAAAAAGCGGAGCTGGTCCGGTGCCAGGAGGACCTGGAGAGCAGCCGGGAGAAATATGACGTTTTGCAGCGAGAGCTGGAGGATAGACAGAGGCAGCTTCAGAATTTACAGCAGGAACAGAGCGCCTTGGAGCTTAGACATGAGACACTGAAGGATCAGCTGTCCAAGCTCGACCCGGAGGTCCAGCGCCTGCGCAGCGAGAACGAGATGCTGGCCAGGCATTCCGGCGACCTGGCGGTGGAAGAACAGAAGCTGGAAGGAGAGAATAGCCGGCTGGAGGAGGATAACCGGAAGAAGAGCTGCCAGGTGGATCAGCGGCGACAGAGCAATGAGGTGCTGCAGCAGCAAAATAATGAGCTCCAGGACCAGGTCCGGGAGCAGGAGCGGCGGCTGATCCGGCTGCAAACAGTGGAGCAGCCGCAGCTGGAAGCGCGGCTGAGGGAGATTCAAGACAAGATCAACGACTGCATCGGACGTTTCGCGTCTCTGAACGACCAGATCCACGAGGCGGAGGACCAGCAGTCAGAAGCTGTGGAAACGTTGAGTCGTCTGACCGGCCAGCTGCAGGAGGCCAAGGCCTGTCGGGAGGAGGCCCAAAGACAGAAAACGGAGATCACACAGAGACTGGCCAGCACCAGCGCCGACGCGGAAAGCCTCCAGCGAGAGATCGCCCAGATATCCCGTCTGCTGGAGGAGGAAAATAAGAAGGATCTGCAGGATGTGCTGGAGCAGCAGCGCAGTCGTCTGGCTCTGTGCAGGAATCAGCTGGCCCAACAGGAAATGGATCTGGCTGCCAAGGAGGAGGCACTGAAGGATACCGCCGCCGAGCTGGAGGCCGTGCAGACGGAAAATGCCCAAAAAACGGCACAGCTTCAGCAGCTGGAGCAGGAGTATCGCCAGGCCAGGCAGGAGGCCGACGCGCTGTCGCGGCAGGACCGGCAGCTGGCTGAAGTGGCGGAACGGCTCAAGCAGATGCGGGACGTAGCCGACGCACTGCGCGGAGACAGCGGCCTGCTGGAGCCTATGTATGACCGGAAGCCCTTTGCGCTGGACGACGTCCTTCAGTCGGGCTTCCAGCAGGCGGAAACCGCCATCTCCGGTCTGCGCCAGGCTATTGTCAGTTATCAAGAGATTTGCGGCGGCAGCCATACGGATTAAGGAGGAAAAGTTATGAATACATGTATCGTATGCGGCGGCTCTTTCCAGCCGCAGTCCAACTGCCCCTACTGCAATTTTCCGGAGATCACGGTGCTGGGCGACAAGGCTGTACTTGATGAGATGGCCGCAGGCTACAGAAAGGAGTACCTGGCCGATATCCGTCTTGGCGTGATGTACACTATGTGGAAGGCGGACGGCGACACACTGACTGCTGACCGGGAGGGATGCGAGCTCTTCGCGGACGGCTCTGCCGTCCAGGGAGCGGATATTTGGTGCGACCGTCAATTGGCGCGCCAGCCGGATGGCGACAGGGTCGACGTCCGCCTGGTGGTGGAAAAGGCCGGCCAGAGCCGGATCATCCCGGTGTCCGTACCCAACCTGAAGCAGCCCCGGCTGCAGCAGATCGGTCTGCGTCTGTGCGAAAAGCTGCATGTCCGTGTGCTGCTGCGCAATGGCATTCAAACGGTCGAGTCCCAGCCGGTCTCGCTGGTCGGCGCTCAGGGGTAAGGGAGGGGTTTCCCTTGTTGTTTTCTTCCCGTAAGCCCCTGTACTTTGTGTTTCATGACCGGAGCGAACGCTACTTTCAGGACAGCACACTGCAGCTGACTTTCTCCGAATGGCTGTGGCTGACGCTGCGTAAGAGGGGCTATTCGAATATTTACTTTGTGGATCTGGATGACACCGGCCGCCCGGTATTGACTCTGCGGGACCGGGACACCTGGCGGGGCTATAACCCCGGCGGCATTTTCTCCGTTATGGAGGAGTACCGGGGGCGGCCGCTGCGCCGGGTTATGGGCGATAAGGAGTTCCTGCGCCTGTGGAACCGGATATATGACGGACCTGGAGACTGTGCCTATGTATTTTCCGCGCAGGCATTCTCACGGCTTGCCTCCGTCCGCCGGCCAAAGGACGTGGATGGGCTGCTGGACCGCATGGCGCGGCAGGAGCGCCCGGACGCTCTTATTCTGACCGGGCCCATGGACATGGAAGCCTCCGACCTGGACGCTTATTTGAATCCCCACGGAATCCTGGCCTATCTCTCGCCCACGGGGCGAAGCCTTTGCCAGGCTGCTGCCGATCTTCTTCAGCGGGAGCAGGACGTCTGCTTTTTTGAAAAGCTGAAAGAGCGGCTGGGCGATCAGTTTATTGAGCTTGGCCGTCCCACCTACGGGCGGCTGCTGTCCATGCTGCGGTGCGTCCGGTTTGCGCTGGGTGAAAGCTGGGACGAGGATACTTTGGAATTTTACGCCCTGCTTTTGCTGCGATGGGTACACATGCGCACCGTAAAATCATACTGCAAGGGCCTGTTTTCCGATCTGCCAAAGCCGGTCACTTGTGCCGGAATGTATGCGCTGTTGTGCCGGGATAGAGCGGAGAAGCTGCGCGAATGCGCCGCTATGCTGCGGCGCACGGCACCGGACACGCTGTCTTCCGCGCAGATGCTGGAGAAGAAGTTCGGCCCGCTGCCGCAGGAGGTGCTGGACCAGTGCTGGATCTCGGTGCGGGAGCCCAGCCTGGACAAGCTGCTGAGCTTTCAGCTGCCCCACATCTCCAGCCAGACAGAGGATCCTGTGTTTCAGATCTGCCCGGTGGACCCGGGCGACTGGTATCTGATGCGGCGGCGGCTGCGCAGTCCCCGCTTATGTCCTCCGCCAAAGGAGCGTATCGGCTGGATCGATCGCTTTTTGGATGTGCTCAACACCGCCGGCGCCCACGGCGACAGCCGCACCGTCCGGCGCACCGTCCGGGTCCTGCTTCGCTGCGGAAGGCGACTGTATGCACCCGGCAAGGACACAACCTTTGAGGCTCTGGGGGCATACCTCGCCAGTTCCCGGGAGTACTTTGAAATGGAGCGGAAGCAGGCGGGTCTGCCCCCTGAGAAACTGGAGGACTGCCGCCGCCTGCTGCGGGAGCAGGATCGGCTGTTCTGGTCTGTGGCCGATACCGACCCGCTGGATCTTCAGAGTGCAGTGGAGCGGGCCAAGGAACAGGGCCATAACAAAGCCGACGCTTTGCTGAAGGGCTTCTCCTACTTTACCTGACGCCTGGCGCACGGGGCGCCGTTTCGTCTGTCATATAACGACCAACCACATAGAAAGAGAGGATCACTGTACATGAAACCCAAAGAAAAACCGCGCAAAACCGGCAGTTCCCTTATGGATGCCCTGGGCCTGGGCAAAAAGAACAAATCGGAGGTCACCCCAGGGCAGACGGCCACCAGCAACCGCGAGACCGGAGCCGAGGTCATCAGCATCCTGCGCAGCATCGACTTTGCCCATGGCAGATTGCAGAGCATGGCCGATGAAGACAGCTATCGCACTATGAGCCGAGTCCGCGACGCAGCGGTCAAGGCTTTGATGGACGCGCCCACCATTTTTGACAAGGTAGAGGGCATCGGGGAGACCATGGCATATGCAGCCAAGGCGTGGAAAACGGCCGTTCAGGACGGGCTGCCCAACAAGGCTGACTGCGCCATGAAGGCCATTGCCACTGGTGCCACCCATCTGTGGAGCAACATTCCCGAGGATAAGGAAGAGGAGCGGGACGCGATCCTGAAGCGGCGTGAGCAATACATAGAAAATTACAAGATCGCCATCCAGCTCAACGAGACCATCGACCGCCTCCACCGGAGCATTGCTGGCATCCAGCAGGAGATAGACAAAAAACGGGAGGCTGAGAAAGCATTTGCCGCAGAGGTGAAGGAAATGGCAAAGACCCCCGAGGGGGAGGCCCGGTTTGCAAGAAGCTATGCCGCCATCGGCAATGTAGGCATTCTGGATGGTGAGGACCGGGAATTTGGCATTCGTCTGCGGGAGAACCGCATCAATTCGCAGAGCATTGCCATGCTGAAAAATCAGTTTGCCAGCGATCGGACACAGCTGTCCGCCGCCCGGCAGCAGCTGGAGCCTGTGCTCCTGAGGCTGAAGAAAAATCCCGATCTCTCCGGCCTGGAGCCGGCGGGGAGGGTTGCCGGTATCCTCCGGGAAATGGAGGACGAGCAGGCCCATGTCATCAGTGTGGCAAAGATCATCAACACCAAAATGAACGACAGCATTTCCCGGATGGAAGCCATCATGAACAGCAGCGACGCTCAGGAGCTCCAAGCTGACGACCAGTCATACCTGACTGCCATTCTCCGCGGAAATAAGATTTCACCGCAGGACAAGGCTGTTATCGAGGCTGAGCGCCAACGGCTTCAGCGCGAAGAGCTTCAGCGGCAGCAGGACGAAGCCGCTGAAAAGGAGCGCCTGGCGCAGCAGGCCAAGCTGAACGAGGTGCTGGCCAATACGGCGGAAAGCGTTCAGGAGAACACAGCCGAGGATGAAAACACCCAGCTGAACTTCGATGTGCTGTAACAAGGAAAGGAAGTGTGCACCATGTCATTTATGGATGAGATGAAGAACGTATTCTCCAAGAAAACACCGGAGCAGATCTACGTTGAGTCCGTGCTCAAGGAAATCCGCCAGCGCGACGACCTGATCAAGACGGTGTCCCAGATGTCCAGCCAGCTGGACCACTGCCAGAGGGCCTTTGACAACGCCATCCGCATTTCCCGCATCAATGCCCTGCGCCGCCGCCAGGCGCACCTGAGCGACGCCGGTGAAAAGGAGCGGATCCGCGACGCCGTGGTGGGTCAGCTGGCGGTGCAGGAGGCCAAGTTTGATGTAAATTCCATTGTCACGGCCCAGGATATGGAGATCGCTATGAAGAAGCTGGGCGGTATCCTGCGCCAGATGTACCGGATGGATCACAACGTTTCCGTGACCAAGAAGGACCTGAAGGAGGCCCGGAATCTGCAATTTGACAACACGGTGGAGCCCATCGCCTTTTCCGAGCGGGCCGCCCTGGTGGATGAGCGCTTTGTGGAGCGCATTATCCAGGGGGAATCCATCGCGGATTGCCTGCAGGCGGTTCCTGTGGGGTCCACAGGGCCGCTGGAGTCGGATATGGGTCCCATCAATTTTGAGCCGCCTGCCGGCGGGGCCACAGCCGAGGACCTGAAGATCCTGCAGGATCAGACCGGCCAGGACTGGTAAGTCCTGCACGCGTCAGGAGGAGTAGTATGAATATTCAGAACATCAACCGTCTGAACAACGAATACCGCGCGTATATCTATGAGGCGGAGTCTCACCGCATTACCCGGGCGGGGGTAGCCAGCCGGGAGGAGGGACTCAGCTACCAGCGGGCCGCCCAGATCTGCGGCCAGCTGGCCAGCATGACCACCGGCTCCGAGGCACAGTATTGGGTGGACAATCAGTCCCGCTGTGAGGCAAAGATGCGCCAGATCTGGGCCGAGCTGAACCCCAGGGAGCCGGTCAAGGAGACGCCCGCTGCCAAGCCTGCCGCCAGGCCCGCCGCCAAAAAGACCGACGTTCCCCAGGAGACTGTAGACCATTGGTATAAGCCCGATCCCGGTTATGGCTTCGATCAGGTATCCGGCATGGAGGAGGTCAAGCACCTGCTGTCTGACTGCGTCCGGGACATCCGCATGGATGCCCTGAACGAATATATGGGCGTTCCCACGGTGCAGTCCTTCTTTTTCTATGGACCTCCCGGCTGCGGCAAAACCTTTATCATCAAGGCCTTTGCCCACGAGCTGATGCAGCAGGGATATAAGTTCATGTCCCTGTCCAGCGCAGACATCCACAGTAAGTTTTCCGGCGAGGCGGACAAGATCGTGGAGCGGGCTTTCAAGGAGGCCGTGGACAACGCCCCGTGCATCCTGTTCATGGACGAGGTGGACGGCGTGTGCCAGAACCGCAATCTGCCCAACCTGTCCGACTTCAACATGCAGCTGACCACCACATTCCTTACCGCCTACAACGATCTGGAGCGGGCCAATAAGGAGCGCAAGTCCGTTATCTTTATCGGGGCCACCAACTATCCTGCCAACGTGGACGCCGCCATGCTGGACCGCGTGGAGCTGGTGCAGATCCCTCTGCCGGACGACGAGGTCCGCCGCCGGGCCTTCGAGGACAAGCTGGGCTGCGTGACCCAGCTGGAGGACGGCTTCCGGTGGTCCGATATGGCCGAGGCCACCGAGGGCTATAACCAGCGCGACATCAACCGCATCGTCACAAAGCTGAAGAAGCTCATCCGCACCAGCGTGGCCGACGGCTGCGCCGACGGACAGATGGCTGTGGAGCGGCTGAAAAGCGGCGACTTCCGCACCACCAGACAGCTGTTCGACCAAGCCTTGGCCTCCTATACGCCCACGCCCAAGGACGATATCGAGCGGCAGCTCAATGAGTTCGAGAAGCAGATGAATGCTCTGTGAGCTCAGCCGGAGGAAGAACGCCATGAATGAATCGGATATGCTCCAGTGGCTGGAGGAACTGGTAGAGATCCCGCCGGAGGAGGACGCCGCATTGAACGAGCTGCCCGACAGCTTTATCTGGCGCCGTCCACTGACCCGGATGACCGCCCTGACGGACCCGTCGTCCCTTGGGCTTCCCGCGTTTCGGGGCGCGGTATTTGCCGGCCCTGCGGGCAACGGCAAGCACACCCTGGCCCGTGCGCTGCTGGCCACGCTGTGGCGCAGCCGGTACATTGAACGCGACCAGGTGAGCCTGTTCTGGCTTACCCCCGATCAGCTTCCGGAGGGCCTGGACGCCGCTGGGTCGGCAGAGCTGATGGGCAAGCTGTTTGAGGAGGTTTCCACCCCGGATGAAGACGTCAGATTTGGCGTTATCGTGCTGGACCGGCCGGAGCATTATCCCCATGCGCAGGTACTGATGAGCCGTGTTGCCCGGGAGGTAGCCGACCTGGAGGGACAGAATGCCGTGATCTGCATCACGGAGGATGAGTCCGTCATTCCATCCGCTATGCGGGGACTGCTGATGCTTTGCCGCTGCCCCGACCCCGGCCCGCGCCAGCGCCGGATGATCCTGGAGGAGGGACTTCGGTGGACGACGCCGTCTCAGCAGACCATCACGCTTTCTCCCGAGGGCATCACCGTGGAGGAGTTGACCGCCCGGACTGAGGGCCGAAGCTGTGCCGAGCTGCGTGCCCTGCTGCTGATGCTGCGGTCAGAGGCGGTATCCTTTGACCTGGGGCAGGGCCGATCGGTCCAGGTCCCGCTGCCTCAGGACCTTCTTCTGGACATGCTGGAGCTATACGGGCAGACCGCCGTACCCGCACAGACCGTTCCCGTGCAGCAAGTAGTTGGGCCCGTGATCTCACCCTCCTATTTGGGCAACACGACGCCAGTTCAAAAGCAGCCCGAGGATATGGACGCGTCGGAGTACAAAGCGCATTTGCTTAACTGCCTCAACCAATAAATCCCTATCTCACCAACGAGAGGAGTGCGTATTGATGCACAAATCGCTGCCCAATACAACGCGGCAAGCCGGGAAACGGTATTGCCAGAATGATAAGGTCCGCATTACCCAACGCCAGGAGCACACGGACCACGTTTCCAACGTACAGGGTAAAGTCCTGTGCAGCTTTGGCTTTGTCCATCACCCTCGGCTGCGGGCCGTCTTGCTGGGAGACCAGACCGTCATTACAGATTACGCCTGCGACTGCTATGAGTATAACGACAACTCGGACTTTTGCAGCCACTGCGCCGCTCTGGCCATGCGGGCCTTTGGCGAAGGCGAGCTGGTATACCAGCAGAAGACCGGCCTTCCCGGCGGCTCAGACCCCGCTCTTGAGCAGAAGCCGGAGGCTGACCGCGTGATCGTTCTGTCGGACGGGCAAAACGACGAGGGACAGCGCTGCGTACAGGGGAAGGTCCTGTGTAGCTTCGGCTTTGTCCACCATCCCCGGCTTCGGCTTCGCGCCAGTGAAGTCACGGATTACGCCTGCGACTGCTATCGCTTTTTTGAAAGCAGCGCCTTTTGCCCCCATTGCAGGGCGCTGCTGACCCAGGTGTTGGGACAGGACAAGCCCGCCGCGCCGGAATCGGAGGCTCCTGCGCTGGAGATGGAGTGCCCTGTGCCGGCGGCAGAACCGGCTGCGCTGGGGACAGAGCCCGATTTGCCAATGACGGAGTCTGCCGCACCGGAGGAAGATGCTGCCGCGCCAGCGGCGGGGCCTGCTGCACCGGAGGAAAAATCTGCCCCAGAGGATGCGCTGCCTGTGTATACACCTCCTGCCTGGGACGGCTGCCCTCGGACCATGCGGATCCTGTTCGGGCATGCGCTGGGGGACGGAGCGCCTGTGTGTTGGTATCCCAATGATACGGCGCGTATCTTCCATCCCAATATGGGGATCATCGGCACCATGGGCACCGGCAAGACGCAGCTGACTAAGTCTCTGGTAACCCAACTTTACCGCCAGCAGCCCAACAACTTCGACGGCCATCCCCTGGGCATCCTGATCTTTGACTACAAGGGGGATTATAACGAGACAAAGCCTGATTTTGTGCAGGCCGCCGGCGCTCGGGTGCTCAAGCCGTATCATCTGCCCTTCAACCCCTTCTCACTGCAGGGCGTGCGCCGCAAGCCCCAGCTTCCCATCCACACGGCCAATGCCTTTACGGATATCATCGCCCGGATCTATGGGTTGGGGCCTAAACAGAGCGCCACGCTGCTGCGCTGCGTCGTCAGCGCCTATCAGAGCTGCGGCATCGAATCCTCCGACCCGTCCACCTGGGACCGCACCGCGCCAACCTTTGAACAGGTATATCAGGTGTATGCCGACGATGAATCCATCAAGAAAAACGACTCGCTGTATGCCGCCATGGACAAGCTGTTTCAATTCCAGGTGCTGGAGGGCGATCCCGACCGCACATCCTCCCTGTTCGGCCTGCTCCACGGCGTTGTGGTGATAGATCTGTCCGGTTATGATACCGATATCCAGAATCTCATCGTGGCCATTACGCTGGAACTGTTCTATTCCCAGATGCAGAACACCGGGTCCAGCCAGGCCGATCGGGATTTCCGCCAGTTGACCCGGTTCATTCTGGTGGACGAGGCGGACAACTTCATGTCGCAGAATTTCCCCGCCCTCAAGCGCATTATGAAGGAGGGCCGCGAGTTCGGCGTGGGCACCATCCTGTCCACGCAGTTCCTGCGTCACTTTGGCTCCGGAGACGACGACTATTCCAGCTATATCCTGACGTGGGTAGTCCATAACGTGTCCGATTTGAAGCGCTCGGACATTGACTTTGTGTTCAGGAGCTCCGCTGACCCGGAAGTATCGGAGCAGCTGTATCAGGACATTAAGGCCATCGGCAAGCATCAGAGCATAGTCAAGGCCGGAAACGCTGCCGCGACGGCTGTACAGGATATGCCCTTCTGGCAGATCGCCGGCGATGAGGAACAGAGCTATCTACCCCCGTGTGAGATTTCCGAAGCGTAAAAATTCTCCGCAATGTGAAAAGCAGCCATGAGCGATATAGCCGACGTGCTATCGTACTTGTGGCTGCTTTTTCTCTGTCTGCCGTTTGTTTCCCGTTTTTCGTCTGCCTGCCATTGTGCACAGGTTATCGAGTACAACCTTGTGGGCTGCATTCCCACGGATGAGCTGCTAAAAGCGGAACAGGCATGACCGAGATCATGCCTGTTCCAAGAAATTTGAATTTTACTGTCTTATCAGCAGGGACGCCGCGTCCCGTTTTTTATACGTTTGCTTTACCGCTCCATAATGGGGTAACCCTGGGCCCGCAGCGCCTCGTACATCTCCTGCACATGGGCGGCGTCCCGGGTCTCCACCAGCAGGTGGACCACACAGGAGCCCACGGGAGCCTTCAGATTGCCCCGCTCGTGGTTTACCTCCAGCACATTGACGCCCATATCGGACACGATGTTCAACAAGGTGGCCAGGGTTTTGGGCTGGTCGGGCAGAACGGTGGCGAAGTTGGCGGTGCGCCCGGCCTTGGCCAGCCCCCGGGTGATGATGCGCTCCAGCATGGTCACATCTACGTTGCCGCCGGACAGCAGGGCGCACACGGTCTTGCCCCGCAGGTCTACCTTGCCGTACATGGCTGCGGCGATACCCACGGCTCCGGCGCCCTCAGACACCAGCTTCTGCTTTTCCAGCACAGAGAGAATGGCCCCGGCGATTTCCGTCTCGCTGACGGTGACCACCTTGTCCACATACTGGCGGCACATCTCGAAGGTCAGGTCGCCGGGGGTCTTGACCTGGATGCCGTCGGCGATGGTGTGGACGCTGGGCAGGGTCAGAATGTGTCCGGCCTCCAGGGAGTCCACCATGCTGGCGGCTCCGGCGGCCTGCACACCGATGACCTGGCAGGAGGGCTTCAGATGCTTCACGGCATAGGCCAGGCCCGAAATAAGCCCGCCGCCGCCGATGGGTACCAGGATCACGTCCACATCCGGCAGCTGCTCCAGAATCTCCAGGCCGATGGTGCCCTGTCCGGCCATGACCCGATAGTCGTCAAAGGGATGAATAAACGTCAGCCCCTGCTCATCCCGCAGGCGCACAGCCTCGGCATAGGCATCGTCATACACGCCGTCCACCAGCACCACATTGGCCCCGTAGCTGCGGGTGGCCTGGATCTTGGAAATGGGGGCGGCGGCAGGGATGCAGATGGTGGCGGGGATGTGCATATCCCGGGAGGCAAAGCCCACGCCCTGGGCATGGTTGCCCGCGGAGCAGGCGATGACGCCCCGGCGCTTCTCCTGGTCGGACAGGGTGGCGATTTTATAGTATGCGCCCCGGAGCTTGAACGCGCCGGTTTTTTGCAGGCAGTCGGCCTTCAGATAGAAGCTGCAGTCCGGCACCAGGCCCGGAGCGTGCAGCACGGGAGTCTGATTGATGACGGGAGAGAGCACCCGGCGGGCGTCCTGGAGCATTTCCATAGAGATCATATGATTGCCTCCTTGGTTTTGTTGTATATACAAAAAACTATTTTTTGTGCTTGTGCCGTGTACTATAATGATAACCTCTACGGGAGAAAATGTCAATTCCCCTGTTGCCCCCGGGGCAAAATTTTTCTCTGCCGGCCGGAGAGCGCGGCAGATCACTTTTTCCGCTGCCGCTTTTCGATCTGCCTGCCGGCCCATTGGGCCAGCTTCAGGCAGGCGGCAGCGGTGACAGCCAACAGGGCGCCGCCTGCGGCCAGTTGCTTTTTCAAGTTCATAATCAATACGTCAGTTTCTCGGTGAGATACGCCTTCAGCTCACTGATGGGGATGCGCACCTGCACCCCACGCAGCGGGGCTGCGCGGAGACCCCGATATGATTCTTGTTGGCGCGGAATGAATCCGCCCCAACGTAAGATTTTGGCTGCGCCAAAATGCTTACACGCCGCTGCGCGGCGGATCATGGAGCAGGTGCGCCGGAACCCACCGCATAATCAATACGCCAGTTTCTCGGTGAGATACGCCTTCAGCTCACTGATGGGGATGCGCACCTGCACCCCACGCAGCGGGGCTGCGCGGAGACCCCGATATGATTCTTGTTGGCGCGGAATGAATCCGCCCCAACGTAAGATTTTGGCTGCGCCAAAATGCTTACACGCCGCTGCGCGGCGGATCATGGAGCAGGTGCGCCGGAACCCACCGCATAATCAATACGCCAGTTTCTCGGTGAGGTACGCCTTCAGCTCACTGATGGGGATGCGCACCTGCACCATGGTGTCCCGCTCACGGACGGTGACGCACCGGTCGCCGGGGTTTTCGCCGTCGCCTACGGTATCAAAGTCCACGGTAATGCAGAAGGGGGTGCCGATCTCGTCCTCCCGGCGATAGCGCTTGCCGATGGAGCCGGTTTCGTCGAAGTCCAGCATAAAGTCCTTGCACAGATCGTTGTAGATCTCCATGGCGGGCTCGGACAGCTTCTTGCTCAGGGGCAGGATGGCAGCCTTATAGGGGGCCAGAGCCGGGTGCAGGTGCAGCACCACGCGAACGTCGTCCTTGCCGTTTTTATCCTGGCCCACCACCTCCTCGTCATAGGCGTCGCACAGCACCGCCAGAACGCTGCGCTCCACGCCCAAAGACGGCTCCACCACATAGGGGATGTACCGCTGGTTGGTCTCGGGGTCAAAATAGGTCAGGTCCTTGCCGGAGGTGTTCTGATGTTGGGTCAGGTCATAGTCGGTGCGGTCCGCCACGCCCCACAGCTCGCCCCAGCCGAAGGGGAACAGGAACTCGAAGTCCGTGGTGGCCTTGGAGTAGAAGCACAGCTCCTCGGGGTCGTGGTCGCGCAGGCGCAGGTTCTCGTCCTTCAGGCCGATGCCCAGCAGCCAGTTGTGGCAGAAGGTCCGCCAATACTGGAACCACTCCAGGTCGGTTCCGGGCTTGCAGAAGAACTCCAGCTCCATCTGTTCAAACTCCCGGACACGGAAAATGAAGTTGCCGGGGGTGATTTCGTTGCGGAAGGACTTGCCGATCTGGCACACGCCGAAGGGCAGCTTGCGGCGGGTGGTGCGCTGGGTGTTGACGAAGTTGGTGAAAATGCCCTGGGCCGTCTCGGGCCGCAGATACACGGTGTTCTTGGCATCCTCGGTGACGCCCTGGAACGTCTTGAACATCAGGTTGAACTGGCGGATATCGGTGAAATTATGCTTGCCGCAGGAGGGGCAGGGGATGTTGTGCTCCTCAATGAAATCCTTCATCTCCTGCTGGGAGAACGCGTCGATGGGCTTGGGCAGCTCCACTTTTTCCTGCTGGCACCAGTCCTCGATGAGCTTGTCGGCCCGGAAGCGCTCCTTGCACTCCCGGCAGTCCATCAGAGGATCGGAGAAGCCGGACAGATGGCCGCTGGCCACCCAGGTCTGGGGGTTCATGAGGATGGCGGCATCCTGCCCCACGTTGTAGGGATTCTCCTGGACAAACTTCTTCCACCAGGCCCGTTTCACGTTGTTTTTCAGCTCCACGCCCAAAGGACCGTAGTCCCAGGTGTTGGCCAGGCCACCGTAGATCTCGGAGCCGGCGAAGATGAAGCCCCGATTTTTGCACAGGGCCACGATCTTGTCCATGGTCTTTTCCGTGTTTTTCATGTGTCAAATCTCCTTTATGTGATGTTTTTGGATGCAAAATAAAAGCCGCCCCGAGCCATAACAGCTCAGGGCGAACGAAATAACGTCCGTGGTTCCACCTGAATTTGGATATATCCACACTCTTGCGCCGGTAACGGGGCGTCCGGCGGGCATTTCCTCCCGCGGCTCCGGGCTGCCGCACCCATCATCGCCTGTAATAGCATGAGGATACCATGTTTTTCCCGCCGCGTCAAGGAAAATTTGCGGCCTATTCCAGGGACATGATATACACCTGGCAGGGATTTTCCTCACCCCACAGGGTGGGGAATACCTCAAACTCCCGGAAGCCCAGGGCCAGATAAAATCGGTTGGTCCGGTCGTACTCCTCATATTTCCCCATCTGCACGGTTTTCACCTGCATAAAGGCGTACCCGGCCCCGGCGGCGGCCTCCCTGGCCTGCCGGAACAGCTGGCGGCCTATGCCTCGGCGGTGATACTCCTTCCGAACGCCCATGACATACAGCTCCACGGTGGCGTTTCCCGTTTCCTTCAGATACAGAAAACCCACCGGCCTGTTCCGGTCATAGGCGCAGAAGAATATCCTGCCTGCACTTTCCCGGATATACTCCTCCCGGGCCTCCGGAATGCCGAACCACTCCGGCAGCGCCTCCAGAATCAGGCGCGTTACGGCCTGTTTTTCCGCCGCATCGGTAAGCTGTCTGATCTCCATAATTCCCCTCCGTCACATGGGAGACGTGACCCACAGGTATCCCAGCACGGCTATGCTGACGGCCATAACGGCCAGCACCCCGCCGCCCAGGACCTTGCGCCCGGACCGGAAGGCGATGACCGCAAGGCCGGTCAGGGCCAGATAGGCAAGCAGTAAAATAAAGGTAAATCCCATGACGACCTCCTTGGACCCAATCTTAAAGCTACCAACATTCTACCACGCATGGGTGCAGAATGCAACCTGGAGCAGGAATTAAAAAGGCGGACGTCCTTAGAGCTGGAAAAAAGGACGTCCTCTTGGGACGTCCTTTGGTTTGGCCACCAAAGACAACCCCCGGCTCTGCCGGGGGAAAAAATAGCCTATGGCGA
>ERZ780149.2403-NODE-2403-length-17554-cov-12.143265_pt1 | contig 17554 bp, 13 predicted proteins | sample MGYA00511367_ERZ780149 | MGnify/ENA primary metagenome ERZ780149 (study PRJEB29588, sample SAMEA2153852) | human gut metagenome | biome: human gut; feature: human-associated habitat; material: faeces | place: Denmark | collected 2008/2010 ... | reverse complement strand
TTATAATATAAAAAGACAAATAAGTATTTTTATTTACCTATTTGTCAACAGTCTGTAACTCACTATAAGTGAGTTTTTTTCTTTTCCACTTCAGCCTGTAGTCTTCCGTGGTATTATAAAGCCTATTAAAATAGTCTTTATAATAAAATATTTTGTTATAACTTATTGTAATTTATTTAAATATATGATAAGATTAATATGAAAGTAAAAAAGTAAGGAATGATTATCTATGGAAAAGAAAAAGAAACTAATAGTACTTGGAGTAATAATATTATTACTAGTAGCATCTGGATTAACATATGCTATATTAACGTGGCAATCAGGTAATATAAATATAGGTATAAATACTAATTGTTTTACTATAGACTATACTAAAGGAAATAATATATCAGGAAGTTTAAAACTAATAAATGAAGAAGATTTAATTAGTAATGGTAAGTTTACTATAAAAGAAGGAGTAGGAGTATCCTCTGTAAACATAGGTATTAAGAGTACTTGTTCAATTGAAGGGTATGGTAATATCCTTCTAAACATAACAAATATATCTAGTGTATTTACAACAGGAGATAGTAAAGGAGCTTTAAAGTATGCAGTACTAAAAAATACTAGTACTATAACAGACCCTACACAAATAAGTACAACATCTTTACTAAATCAATCATTTGATATAGAAAAGAAAGGAAGTATAACTACTAGTGATACATTAAAATTACTTACTAAACAGTTATCTAATACTGAACTATATAAATATATAATAGTAATCTATGTAGATAATAATCTAGCAGGTAATGATGTTACTTCAGCAACATTCCAGGGTAATATAAGTGCAGATGCTACTCAAGGAAAAGCACCATTAGAAACAGCAGCAACACGTATAACAAACTTGTATACAAATGCAATTAAAACTGAGGTGCCAGCAGCAGACTCTATTACATATAACTATGCAACAAAAGTAGGTTTAATGAATGATAAATTAGGAAGTTCTAGTACTGATATAAATGGTGGTAATATTCGCTACTATGGAGCAAGCCCTAATAACTATATATATTTTAATTGTGATGATTATAGTAATCAATCATCTAGTACATGTGAAACATGGAGAATAATTGGAGTCTTCGATGGAAAATTAAAAATAATGAGAAATGAAGCGATAGGAAATATTCCTTATGATGACGATGATGAAGATACTTATCTTCAACAAGTATCTAATGATAGTAATGATGCAGCGGTTGTTAGACCTTTAGAACATAAGTTAAATAGTGAAGTAACTGCTGACTTGTTGGCACCAATTGTATCCGATGCAGGTATTGGGCAAAACGATTATTCAAAATCATCACTTCAAAAAATATTAAATAATTATTATTATAATGGTGTATCATATTCAGGTAAGCGTAATTATGATTTTACATCAATAGGATTAAAAAATGAAATAACAAGAAATATGATTTCAGACTCCGTTTGGTATCTAAGAGGATTTAATATTAGTTCAATATATGCTAGTGCGATATATAATTATGAAAGGACAGCAGGAAGTGTAGTAAGTGGTAATGAAACATCCTGGCCAGGAAAGATAGCACTAGCATATCCAAGTGATTATGGCTATGCCGCAGACTTTAATCAATGTAAAAAACAATTAGAGTCTTATAATGATAGTACATGTACAAGTAATAATTGGATGAAGGCAATAATAGCACCAAATAATGGATGGTTATTAACCCCTAACTCGGGCAACTCCAACGCTGTGTGGTATGTCAATGGCGCGGGCTACGTCAACTACGTCAACAGCGCGTATTACGAGGGCAGGGTGGCGCCAGTCCTTTATCTAGGTTCTGAACTAGAAATTAAGGCGGGGGATGGCTCAAGTAGTACGCCATATCAGTTGTCTGCGTAAAAACGCAGGCAGACTGATAATAAAAGGCGGTAGGCTAAACGTGATAAAAAAAGGCCTCCGTTCAGGCTTGGTCTGAAGGGGGCCAGGTGAGCAATAGCCGAAGGCAAAGCGATTCTTCATGCATACTATCTAGTGCGGTAGTAAGATAGACAAGCATAAGAGAAGAATAGGAGTCGGAATGGGCGTATTCCGACTGTAGGCGGAAAATTAAATTTTTAAATTAGAGGTATTAGTACCTATAGTAGAGGAGGAAGTATGAAGAAAATAGTTTACTTTTTATTTACACTAGTGATTATGTTATTAAATATAGATAGTGTATATGCTAGTTATACAATTAATTGGAGTGGTAATAATACTACTCAAATTACTGAAAGTAAGGTAGGAGTTAGTCCAGCTATATTAAGTAGTTATTTACATACTTATTATAGAATTACTACAGATAATGATATTGTATACTGTTATGATGCAAATTCACCATATAGAACAGGTGTAACTACTACGTATAGTAATTGTAGTACTGTAACTAGTAATGCTACTGAACTTGCATACATTTTTGAAAATGGTTATGGTGGTAGTAATAGTTATTCAATGGGTAGTACCTTAGAAGATTATTTTATTACCCAATTAGCAGCTTGGAAGTTTGCTAATCCAGGTACACTTATGAATGGTTTTCAGTGGTATGAATCTAATAATAGATTAACTGGAATGTATTGTGATAATAGCGGTAATTGTTCAAGTAATGAAATTACATTAAAGGTAGCAGAGCTTGTAAATGACGCAATGAATTATAGCGGTAGTAATGGAAGTGGAAGTGTATCATTATCTTCAAGTAGTAAAACAATGACTGCGACTAGTGATGGTAAGTATTATATTTCAGGACCAATTAGTATAGGAGGTTCTAATCTAAGTGGTAGAGTTAGAGTAAGTGTGTCAGGAGTAAGTGGAGCTTTTGTTACAACAAGTACTAGTGCAACTAGTGGTAGCACTTCATTTAGTAGAGGAAGTACAGTATATGTAAAAGTTCCAACTAGTAGTTTAAGTGGAAACTTTACAATAACATTATCAGCAAGTGCTACAACTAATCCATCAGATGGTACAGTAACAAGGTGTTCTTATAATTCTAATAATCAGTCAATTATGGGGTATACTCCAGGTACTTCTAGAAGTGTTAGTGATAGTCTAACTCTTACTGGAAGTGTCTCTGCGACTGTTAAAATATCTAAAAAAGATATAACTAATAATAAAGAGTTAGCGGGAGCAACACTTGTAATAAAAAATAGCAGTGGTACTATTGTTAAAACAATAACAAGTAGTACAAGTAGTACAAGTTTTTCAATAGACCCTGGCACTTATACACTAGAAGAGACAAAAGCACCAGATGGATATATTAAGAGTACCGAGAAAATTACTTTTGTTGTATCTAGTGATGGAACAATAACTGTTAATGGTAGTAAGGTAAGCACAGTTACTATGACTAATAAACCAATAAAGGTTAAGTTCTCTAAAAAAAGCCTTACAGGAACTAGTGAGCTAGCAGGAGCAACTTTAAAAGTTACTGATACTAGTGGTAATACAATAACAGATGTTGATGGAACAAAACTTGAGTGGACTAGTACTACGTCTTCTCGTGAATTTCACTTAAAAACTGGAACATATAAATTAGTTGAGGTTACTGCTCCAAAAGGATATGCTAAGAGTAGTGAGAGTATTACTTTCATAGTAAATAGTAATGGAACAGTTAGTGTGAATTCATCTAATGTAGATGTTGTAACAATGATTAATAAACCAATATATGTTACAGTGTCAAAACAAAGTATATCAGGAACTAGTGAACTTGCAGGAGCAAGTTTAAAGATTACAAGTAGTACAGATAGTAGTTTAACAAAAGATTTAGATGGTAACTCACTTTCGTGGACAAGTGGTAGTACTCCGAAAAAGTTCCATTTACCAGCAGGTAAATATACATTAACTGAAGTATCTGCCCCAAACGGTTATGTAGCAGCAACTAGTAGTATAGAGTTTACAATACTAGAAGATGGTAATGTAATGGTAGGGACATCAAAAGTAGATACAGTAGTTATGAAAAATAGACCTACTAGTATAGAAATATCAAAACAAAGTATCACATCTACTAGTGAACTTGCAGGAGCAAAATTAAAAATAGTAAGTCTTACCGATAGTAGTTTAACAAAAGACTTAGATGGTAACTCACTTTCGTGGACAAGTACTACTACTCCTAAAAAATTGCATTTACCAGCAGGTAAATATAAATTAATTGAGGAATCAGCTCCTAGAGGATATATAAAGAATACTAAAGAAATAGAGTTCACTGTAGGTAGTAATGGAAGTATTACTATAGATGGCTCAGTAGTAGGTAGTGTCGTTATGAAAAATACACCTATCATAGTAACTATATCAAAACAAAGTGTTACTAATAGTGACGAGTTACCAGGAGCTCATCTAAAAATAGTAGATAAAAATGGAAACATTGTAAAAGATATAAATAATAAGGATTTATCTTGGATAAGTACAAATACTCCTTATCAAATACATATAGCAAGTGGTACATATTACTTAGTTGAAGAAATAGCTCCTAACGGATATGTAAAAAGTAGTGAGACTATAGAGTTTACAGTAAATGAAAATGGTAATGTTACTGTAGATGGTAAAAAAGTAGACAAAGTAATAATGAAAAACAAAGAAGTATTAGTAGTAATTTCTAAAAGAAGTATTACTAGTGATAAAGAATTACCAGGAGCTCATCTAAAAGTAGTAGATGAAAATAATAAGGTAGTTACTGATTTAGATGGTAAAGAATTATCTTGGATAAGTACAGATTCGTTAGCGGTATTCAGATTAGGAGAAGGTACATATTACTTAGTTGAAGAAATAGCACCTGATGGATATATTAAAAATACAGAAAAAATTAAATTTACTATTGATAAAGATGGAAAGATATTAGTAGATAATAAAGAAGTAACTACTATTATAATTAAGAATGATCCAATAATAGTTAATATTTCTAAGAAGAGTATTAACGGAAAAACAGAATTATCTGGTGCTACTCTTAGAATAACCGATAAAAGTGGTAATGTTATTACTGACTTAAAAGGTGAAAAAATGGAGTGGGTATCAGGAACTAAGATGAAAAGTTTTCATCTAAAAGCAGGAGAATATATTCTTGAAGAAGTAAAAGCACCAAATGGATATGAACTTAGTGATTTAAGAATAGAGTTCAAAGTACTAGAAGATGGTACAGTAAGTGTAAATAAAGAGATTGTTAAAGATAATACGATAGTATTTACTAATACTCCAGAGCCAAAACAAACACAAACTGGTAGTTTTATGTTATATATAATATTTATTGGAATCTTATCCGTAGGTGGTGTAACATATTATGTTACTAAGAAGAATATTATATAGTTACTAAAAGAGAAATTATTTAAAATAATCTTTTAAATCAAATAAAATATAGTAAGAAATTGAGGTGATAGTTTATCATCTCTTTTTTCATATAAGTTATTAAAAATGTCATATATACTTAGTAGTAAAATTGGTAATATGATAAAAAAAACAAAAAAATTAGCAATCTCTATTGACAATTGCTAAAATAGTGCTATAATTATAGATGTAAATACAAAGAAGGAGAATGATGATATGAAGAAAAGAGAGTTTAAGACAGAAAGTAAGAGAATATTAGACTTAATGATAAATAGCATATATACTAATAAAGAAATATTCTTAAGAGAATTAATATCTAATTCTAGTGATGCATTAGATAAGCTATATTATTTATCACTTACTAATAAAGATATCAAAGTAAATAAAGATGATTTATTTATAAGAGTAGATTATAATAAAGATAAAAGAACTATTACTATTAGTGATAATGGTACTGGTATGACTGAAGAAGAATTAGAAAATAACTTAGGAGTAATCGCTGAATCAGGTTCACTTAAGTTTAAAGAAGAAAATAAAGAGCAGAATGATGTTAATATAATTGGTCAGTTTGGAGTAGGTTTCTACTCAGCCTTTATGGTAAGTGACAAAGTAACTGTAGAATCAAAGTCATATAAAGATGATAAAGCCACTATCTGGGAAAGCACAGGAGTAGAAGGCTATACCTTATCACCATCAGATAAAAAAGAAAATGGTACAATAATTACTTTACATCTAAAAGAAGATACTGAAGACTATAATTATAGTGAATTATTATCCGAATATAAATTAAGAGGTATTATAAAGAAATATTCTGATTATATTAGTTATCCAATTAAGATGGAAGTAGAGAATAATAGAAAGAAAGAAGATAGTGATGAATATGAAACCTATAAAGAAGTAATTACAATAAATAGTATGATTCCACTATGGAAAAGAAATAAGAAGGATATAACTGAAGAAGAATATAATAACTTCTATAGTGATAAGTACTTTGATTATGAAAAACCACTAGATGTATTACATTTCAATATTGAAGGCAATGTTAATTATAATGCCTTACTTTATATACCTAGTCATGCACCATATAACTATTATAGTAAAGAATATGAGAAAGGATTACAATTATATACTAATGGAGTACTAATAATGGATAAATGTAGTGAGTTACTTCCTGATTACTTTAGTTTTGTAAGAGGAGTAATTGATACAGAAGATATACCATTAAATATATCTAGGGAAACATTACAAGATGATAAAAATATTAAACTAATAGCTAAGAGTATTGAGAGTAAAGTAAAAAATGAATTACTAGATTTACTTAAGAATAATAGAGATAAATATCTAGAGTTTTATAAAGCTTTTGGTACACAACTAAAGTTTGGTATATATAACGACTATGGTATGCATAAAGAAAAGTTAGAAGATTTAATTATGTTCTATTCATCTAGTGAGAAGAAGTTAATTACTCTAGATGAATATGTAAATAAATTAAAAGAAGAAGATAAGAATATCTATTACTGTGCTGGAGAAACAGTTGATAAGATAGATATGTTACCTCAAGTAGAAGGAATTAAAGATAAGCATGAAGTACTATACTTAACTGATTATGTTGATGAGTTTGCAATAATGGCAATTCATGAGTATAAAGGAAAGACTTTTGTTAATGTTAGTAATGAAAGTACAGATTTATCTACAGAAGAAGAAAAAGAAAAGATAAATAAAGAAAATTCCGATAATAAAGATATGCTAGAAGAAATGAAGAAAGTACTAGAAGGAAATGTAGAAGAAGTAAAACTTACTAATAAACTAAAGAGTCATCCAGTATGTTTAACTACTACTGGAGAAGTATCTACATCAATGGAAAAAGTAATTAATGCAATGCCTACAGATGAGAAGATAAAAGCAAGTGAGGTATTAGAAATTAATGCTAGTCACAAGATAGTAGATAAATTAAAAGAATTATATAAGAATGATAAAGATGAGTTTACTAAATACACAAAGGTTATTTATTATGAAGCAAGATTAATTGAAGGACTTCCTATTGATAATCCTACTGAGTTATCTAATCTTATGTGTGATATAATGGCAAATAAATAATATAATTTTAAAGGAGATGATTTGTATGTTGCCAAGTAGATTATTTTTTGATGATAGCTTTTTCAAAGGAGATGAAAATATTAAGAGCGATATCTATGAAAAAGATGGTAGACTAGTCGTAGAGATGGAAGCACCTGGATATACTAAAGATGATATTAATATCTCTATTGATAAGGGTACATTATCTATTTCTTTTGAAAAGGAAGAAAATGAAGAAGAAAATAAAAAATATCTTCATCGTGAAAGAAAGAGTTATAGTAAAGTATCTAGAAGTTTCTATCTAGGAGATATTGATGAAGAAGATATTGATGCTAGTTTCAAGAATGGTGTATTAGTAGTTAGTGCTCCTAAAAAGAAAGAAATAGAAACTAAGAAAACTATTAGTATTAAAGACTTTGAATAAGAGTCTTTTTTCTTTTTATAACCCCCTAAGCCAAAGTCTTAGAGGGTTAACTAAAGCCTTAATATATAAGTCTTTAGTTAAAGTATCAACCATACATATCATATATAAGCAGATACTTTATAGAAATATTTATTGTCAATTATTGATGTAAAAAGAACAAAAATTGACAAAACATCTTGATTAAAATATTAGTTATGGTATAATTATATTAAGGATAGGAAACCTATCTAAAGAAAGAAAGGAAGAAGAGAAAAATGAAAAAGAAAATATTATTTCTAATGGCTGCTTTTGCATTATTTGTACCTAATGTAATGGCTGCTACTAAAGAAGTTGCAACAGATGAAGAACTTATTAAAGCGTTTTCTGAAGCTGCAACAGGAGACACAATTAAGTTAACTGCAGATATTGAAAATCATAAAGGAGATGGAAATTCACTTAAGGTTAAAGATGGTAAAGAACTTACTTTAGACCTAAATGGACACAATTTTACTGTAGATTCTAGTGAAGCTACAAACAGATCATTTATCGTATATGGTGGTAAATTAACTATTACTGGTAAAGGAACAATTAAGCATCCTACACACAATGCTGTAAGTGTATGGAGTGATTCTGATAAAGCAACTCCTAATTTTTCAGTATTAAATGTTGAAAAAGATGTTAAATTAATTGGAACTACAGGAATAGCTGTTTTTCACGATGCTGGAAAAAATATAAAAAAAGGATATAATTCAGTTGTTAATTTTTCTGGAACAATAGAGTCAACTAAAGATAATGGTATTACAATAAGTGGAAACATTATTAATAAAGATGATACAACAACTCAAAATTTTCCAGTGGTAAACATTAAGAAAGGTGCAAAAATAACTTCTACAGGAGAAGAAGGTATAGGTATTTATGCAGCAGGTGCTGGTGTTTGGAATATAGAAGATGGTGTAACCGTAACAGGAACTGCAACTGCCATTGGTATTAAGTCGGGTACAATTAATATTAAAGGTGGAAATTTTACTGCTAATGGTAAATATGTAGGAAATCCAGAATTATATAGTGATGGTTTAAACCCTTCAGGTTCTGCTATTCAGATAGAAACAAATAGTATATATTACGGACATATTAATCTAAATATAGAAGATGGAATATTTACTAGTGAAAATGGAAATGTCATCCTAGAATATGGTAGCGATACTACTTCTGCAGTTGAAGGACTTAAAATAACATATGGTGAATTTAATGCTGCTGAAGGTAAAGAAATTCTTGCTATTTCAAAAGCCTTAAAAACTGCTCAAGCAAACAATGTAATTAGTATTGAAGGTGGATTATTCAATAATGATGTTGATGATGAATATCTTGGAACAGATAATATAGTAGTTACTATTGCAGCATCTATCACTGAAGATGGAAAAACTGTTACTGAAAATATGTATACAGTAGTAGTAGAAAAAGGTGATGTATTTGATGAAGATGCTGAAAAAGAACTTACATCATTACTAGGAGATATTGGAGAAGGATACAAACTAGTAGGATATTATTCTGATAAAGAATTAAAAAATAAGTTTGATTTTTCTAAGGAACTTAATGAAAACACTACTATTTATATGAGTTTCGTAAAGGAAACAATACCTCAAGGAGAAAAGAATCCTAAGACTTCAGATATGAACTTAGCACTTGTTCTTGCAACACTTGGACTTGCTTCAGTAGGAGCAGTACTAGTATCAAGAAAAAAACTTGCTAAAGCAAATAGATAATTAGAACAGACATTTATCGTCTGTTCTTTTTTAAATTTGACAAACAGGGAAAAATCTGCTATCATATAGACGTGTTAAGGGGGAAAATATGGCATATTATTTAACAGTAAAAAGGGGTAAAGAGAACATACCACTTGATATTACTTCATTAGAAATGTTTAAAAGAATATCGAATAATAAAAAAGGTTTTAGTTTAGAAGAAATTGATAGATGTACAATGTTTTTTAGAGATGAATATCAATTTAAAGAGCATTTAGTAGAAAATAACATTATCGAATTAGAAGATGTTACTAGAGACCTATCTATTAGAAGTAAAAGAAATGATAAATTAGAGAAAGTAGAATATGGTCTTGCATATAGTACTGCTAGGAAATACTTTGATGTACAATGCCTATCATTTATACTACTTAGTAAACAAAAAGATATAAGATTCTTAAATAAGTTATTAGCGCATTATCGTAATAGTTATATCAATAATATGAACTTGTGTATATTAAGAGACGCTATTACTACTAGTAATATAGAGTTAATAATAATTAAGTTAAGAGATTTTTATATGAGTGAAATAACTAAAACAGATAAGAATACAGGGGAAGTTAAAATCAATTATAAAGCTTTTCATGATTTAGCAATGTTTATCTATAGTTATGATGTTAGTGTTTCTAAAGAAGAAAATAATATATCTAAAGAAGAAGATAAATTAGAGAGAAAGTTAGCTTTAGAATATTTAATGAACTCGTTAGCAGGTAGTAATACACAAACAAAGAAAAAAATAAAGACAAAAGAATTAGAAGGTCAAATAAATCTTTTTTAAGATTACTACTTGACCTTCTTTTTTTAATTATGGTATACTTTAGATGGTGATATAATGGAAGATAAAATAAGAAATAGAATGGATGAACTTATAGAAATAATTAATAAAGCAAGTATAGAGTATTATGTAAATGATAATCCAAGCATAACAGACCAAGAATATGATGATTATTATAGTGAATTACTTAGATTAGAAGAAGAATATCCTAATTTAAAGAGAGAGGAATCTCCTACTTCAAGAGTAGGTGGAAAAGTACTTGATAAGTTTGAGAAAGTTTCCCATAAAAGTCCAATGCTTTCCTTTGATGATATTTTTAATGAAGAAGAGATAATGGCTTTTGATGAGAGAATTAAGAAAACTATTGCAAATCCAGTATATACAGTAGAGCCTAAGATGGATGGTTTATCAGGTTCTTTGATATATGAAAAAGGAGTACTAGTTAGAGCGGCGACTAGAGGAGATGGATTAGTAGGAGAAAATATAACTACTAATGCTAAAACAATTAAATCTATTCCTCTTAAACTAAATAAAGATATTGACATAGAAGTAAGAGGAGAAATATATATGAGTAAATCTTCCTTTAATAAAGTAAATAAAGAGAGGGAAGAAAAAGGAGAAACATTATTTGCAAATCCTAGGAATGCAGCAGCAGGCTCAGTTAGACAACTAGATAGTAGGGTTACTGCTAAAAGAGGTCTTGACTTTATGGCATATTTTATACCAAATCCTAGAGATTATAATATAAAAACTCAAGAAGAATCATTAAAGTTCTTACGCGAACTAGGTTTTGTTACTAACTATAAACTAAATACAGTAGCTTCAAGTGCTAATGAGATAATCAAAGATATAGAAGTTCTTGCTAAGAAAAGAGAAGGTCTTCCTTATGAAATAGATGGAGTAGTATTAAAAGTAAATAGTCTTGATGATGAAGAGAAGCTTGGCTATACAGCAAGAGTACCAAGATGGGGTATTGCTTATAAGTTTCCTGCTGAAGAAGTACTTACTACTTTAAAAGAAATAAAGTTCACAGTAGGTAGAACAGGAAAGATTACTCCTAATGCAATATTTTCACCAGTTCATGTAGCGGGCTCTTTAGTATCTAGAGCAACACTTCACAATGAAGATTATTGCAAGAGTAAAGATATTAGAGTAGGAGATATCATATCAATTAGAAAAGCAGGAGATGTCATACCAGAAGTAGTTAGAGTATTAAAAGAGAGAAGAATAGGAGAACTTCCATCATTTAAGATGTTAGATAAGTGTCCTATTTGTGATACTGAGATTATTAGAAATGAAAAAGAAGCAGATTATTATTGTCCTAATATGAAATGTCCCGCGAGAAAGATAGAGAATCTTATTCATTTTGCAAGTAGGAATGCAATGAATATAGATGGCATGGGAGAAGCAATACTAGAAGAATTATACAATGAAGGATTTATTACTGATATTACAGATATTTATGATATAGATAAATATGAAGAAGAATTAATTAATTTAAATGGTTATGGTAAGAAGAAGATTGATAATTTAAAGAAGGCTACCATTAATAGTAAGAGTAATTCATTAGAAAGATTATTGTTTGGACTTGGTATTAGGAACGTTGGAGCTAAAACTGCTAAGATATTAGCAAGATATTATAAGAATATAGATAATATTATGTCTGCTAGTATAGAAGAACTTACTAATATTAATGAAGTTGGTCCTATTATTGCTAAGAGTGTATATGAATATTTTAATAATGAAGAAAATATTAAGTTAATTGATAAATTAAAAGAAATTGGTATTAATATGAATTATATAAATAATTCAGATTATGAAGAGAAAGATGAATTTATGGGAAAGACTTTTGTACTTACAGGAACTTTAGTTAGTATTACAAGAGATAAGGCCAGTGAGATTATAGAGTCATTAGGAGGAAAAGTATCTTCTTCAGTTAGTAAAAAAACTTCTGCTGTTATAGTAGGAGATTCACCAGGTAGTAAATATGATAAGGCTATAGAACTTGGTATTCCTATTTGGCAAGAAGAAGAATTTATTCAAAAAATAGAAAGTTAGAGGTAGAGTATGAAAAAAATTATAAGTGAATTTAAAACTTTTGTTGAAAGAGGTAATGTTGTTGATTTAGCAGTAGGAGTTGTTATGGGGTCTGCTTTTGGTAAAATTGTTACTTCAGTAGTAGATGATTTATTAATGCCTATTATTGGTATTATTATAGGGGGTCATGATTTTAGTAATTTGGCTATTAAGGTTGGTAGTGCTGAAATTAAATATGGTAGTTTGATTAATAATATTATTAATTTCTTTATTATTTCTTTTTGTATATTTTTACTTGTTAAGTTTATTAATAAGATAACTAGTATTAATAAGAAAAAAGAGGAGAAGAAGGAAGAGGCTTCTAAGAAAAGTGAAGAGGTTATTTTACTAGAAGAAATTAGAGATTTACTTAAGAAGAATAATAAGAAATAGTTTTATTACTTCTTAAGCCAAAATAGTATTTGTCTTAAGAAGAATGAGGGAGCCAAGATATTGTCTCCCTCATTAAGTTTTTGTTGACATTTCCTTTTAAAAGTGATATTATATTAGACACTTAAGGGGGGATTTTGATGTCAGATTTGACAATTCAATTATTAAAATTAATTAATGAAGGTAAAACTTTAAATGAAATAAGTGAGACTTTAAATATTTCACATAAAAGAATATTTAATCATTTAACTATGATAAAAAATAGTGGATATGACTTTACAAGAAGTTATTATTCTAATGGTAATATAGTTTATTCACCTGACGTTAGATATAATGTACCATCTTCCAATGAAGTGAATTTATTAATGTCACAAGGTGATGATACATTAAGAGCAGTGGTTATATCTGATACTCACATTGGTAGTGAAAAAGAAAGATTAGATTTACTTGAAGATGTTTATAATTATTGTATATCAAAAGGAATACATATTATCTTTAATTGTGGTGATTTAATAGATAATATTGATAATCCTAGCAAAGTAAATAGAGAGGATAGGGTTAGTTATTTATTAGATAATTATCCTTTTGACAAAAGTATTCTAAACTTTGTTGTTTTAGGAAATCATGATATTAGTCCATTAAAAGTTTATGGGCAAAATCTTATGACAATGCTTAACAATTATCGTCATGATCTAGTTACAATTGGTTATAGTGAAGGATTAGTTAATGTTAAAAATGAAGCAATTGTTCTTAGTCATCAATATATAGATTGTTCACTTAACGCGGATAAAAGAAGTAAAATAGTTTTTTATGGTCATTCACATTTTTACCGAATAAAAAGTTTTGCTCAACAAGCTCGTTATATTGGAGTAAATGTGCCTCCATTATGTGATATATTTACTATGGATATAAGTTATCCTAGTATACTTGATATGGAATTATCTTTTAATAAAGATAGTTTTGATCGTTTGACTTTAAAACAATTAATTTCTATGTATAGTTCTTTTGTTCCAGTTAATGAAAATGTTTATTACTTTAATGGACATTCAAATGGAAATAGTGAGACAATAACTAAAAAAGAATTACCTAAAACTAGGATATTAACTGCTGGAACAAGTCAAATAGATAAATTCAATGCTAAATGGAATAGATAATTAATATAAAAAGAAGATACTAGGTATTCTTCTTTTAATTGGAAAAAATATAGGTTAGGAAGTTTACACCCTGAATATAATATCTTGTGAATGTTTATGACTAGACCCAAGGCTAGGCATAACCAAGAAAGACTCAGACTTTCTTGGCACAAAATAAAGAAAATGAATAAAAATAGTTGTAATTTAATATAATATATGGTACAATTATATTCGTTATGGGATAATCCGCCTATTGATATAGTGATTATCTGAAAAGAAAGGAAGTGTATATACGATGGACATTATTGACAAGATTACTGCTAGTCAAATGAAGAAAGATTTACCTGAGTTCAGAGTAGGAGATTCTGTTATAGTAGGATGTATTATTACTGAAACTAAAGGTGGAAAATCTAAAGAAAGAGTCCAAGACTTTAAAGGCGTTGTTATCGCAAGAAAAGGTAAAGGAGTATCTGAAACTTTTACTGTTAGAGGAGAATATTCTGGTATTGGTGTTGAAAAAACATTCCATGTACACTCTAATAAGGTTGCTTATATTAAAATTGTTAAGCCTGGTAAAGTTAGAAGAGCAAAATTATATTTCTTAAGAGACAGAAAGAGCAAGTATAATATTAAAGAAAGAAGATAATAGGCTAACTATTATCTTTTGTTTTAGAGGTGAAGAGATGAAAAAGTTTATTAAGGAGTTATATCCTTATGTTTTGATACTAGGAGGAGTTATACTAATTAGAAGTTTTATTATTACTCCTGTTATTGTAAGTGGTGATTCAATGAAACCCAACTTACATAATGGTGAAGTTTTACTTGAAAGAAAGATTGGATATAATTCTGATAGTATAAAAAGATTTGATATTGTTATTATTAATGATGGTAAAGATGAAATTATTAAAAGAGTTATTGGTTTACCTGGAGAACATATTAGTTATAAGAATAATAAATTATATGTTAATGGTGAAGTTTTAAAGGAAACATTTGATTTTAGAAATACTACTGACTTTAATTTAGAAGAAGTATGTACTTGTAGTGTTATTCCTAGTGGTAAATATTTAGTTCTTGGAGATAATAGACCAATATCTAAAGATAGTAGATATCTTGGCCTTATTGATGAAGATAATATTCTTGGTAAGGCTATTTATAGAATATGGCCTATATCTAAAGTAGGAAGTATTTATTAAAGATAGACTATAGTAAATATCATTTTGACTTCTTTTCATAAAATAAAATGAGAGGAGGAAAATAATGAATAATAATTGTTTTGATGATAAAATAAAGAATATTCTTGAAGAGGGAAAAAGATGTAATTGTACTCCTGTTATCGTAGGTCCGACTGCCCGATGTAATAAATCATCTATATATATTTTTAAATGGTAAAGTTCCATATTATTTTAATATCCCTTGAATTTGTTGTTTCATCATAGCTTCCTATGAGAATTTTATCAATAAAATCTTCAACAATTTCAATAGATAATTCTTCTATATGTCTGTACTTTTTAAAGATATTCTTTTTAGTTTTTACCGTTTCTTTTTTTGCTAGTGTAGATGATATTTCTTTCTTCACTATTTTTTGTCGTTCTTCTAACTTTTCGTTATCATCTTTATACTTATTCATTAATATTAAAAACTCTTTTTCTGGAAGTATCCCATTTGTACGATCTTCATATAGCTTTTGAAAATATGTACTTTTACCTTGTAATTCCTTATTAATACTTTGTAATTCTTTTTCTAATGAATTTAATTTATCTTTGTATAAATCTTGTTCTATTACTTCGTTTTGCATTTCTTTAAGATCATCTTCTTCATAAAATTTCTTTAACATTTCATTCATTTTTTCTAGTATGAATTGATGTAGTTGATCTTCTCTAATAGAAGCTTTATTATCACAATTAGACCAGTTTGTCTTTTTATCTTTACAACATAAATATCCAGTACCGTCAGATCTACGATTACCTGTTTTGGTAAATATTTGATTGCAATTAGAACAATACACTTTATTACATAGTGGGTGTACTGTACCACCTTTGCAACTTCTAGCGGTATTTTCTAATCTTTCTTGAACTGTGTACCATATATCTTTAGCAATGATTGGCTCGTGTGTATTATCCTTTCTAATTCTTGTTTCATCATCATTCCATACCACCGTGTGATTTTTGTAGCTAACTGTTGTTGATTTGAATTGTACCATATTACCTATATAAACTTCATCAGTAAGTAATGTTCTAATAGTAGAACTAGACCACTTAAACTTTTTTCTTATATTATGAATAAAGTCTGATTTTTTTATTTCATCTGTTGCTTTACCACAGATATTTATATAATAATCTTCGTGTTCTCTGTTTTCTTTTAGAGTAATTTCAAACTGATAATTAATAGTGTGAGTACGATCAAGTTCTTTGGTATATGAAATAATCACTTTAGCTGTCTTTGGTATAACATCATTTTCATTTAATAAAATACAATCATCTATATTAAAGTTATTAATATCAATATTATCATTTTCACTATAATATATTTTTGTTCTATTATTAGTGTATTTCTTTAATACAATATCACATTTATTATTAAAGCTTTTCATATCAGTAGTTATGTAATTAAAACTTACTAAATCTTTTAAGATATATTCTTCCTTATTAGTAAAACTTACATCTAACATATAAGTACCAGTTTTCTCAATATATCCATAATTTACATAATCCTTAATTACTGGTATTTTCAATTTACTACCATTAAGTAATTTGTATTCATAAGGACTTAATATTTTATCTTCATTTAATCTTCTTGCGATTTTATCAAGTCCAGTTCCTGACAAATACTCATCATAAATTCTTTTAATAACTTCAGCGGATATAGGATCAATTATTAAATGATTTTTATTTTCTGGATCTTTCATATAACCATAAGTTGCAAAACTTGAAGTAAGTTGACCGTCTTTTCTTTTTGACTTTAATGTTTCACGAATATTTAAAGATGTATCTTCTAAATACCATTGATCCGTTAATCCTAGAATTTGACTTGTCTTTTTAGTTTCTTTTCTAGCATTATCAATTCTATCAACTACTGTTATAAATCTTACATTCCATTCGTGAAATAAGTTATGAACGTACTTTTCTACAAGTTCCATATCACGAGCAAATCTAGCTTGCGTTTTGCATAAAACAATATCAACATTACCGTTTTTACATTCTTCAATCATTCTGTTAAAATCAGGCCTTGTAGCGTCAGATCCAGACCAATCATCATCATTATAAACACCAACAACTTCCCAGCCTTGTTCTTCAGCATAATCCCTTAACATTATTTCTTGATTCTTAATACTTTGTGATAATTCTTCTTTTGATAGTTTGTTTTTATCTTCATCAGATAATCTTAAATATAACACCACCCTTATAATAGTTTTAATAGTTTGTAATATACTCATAAAAATAACACTTCCTTTTTGATTATTTTTAATCGTAATTCCAAGCTAACTAAATTATAACGCGCTTTATTCATTTATACAGCCCCCTAAAGAGCGATTTTCCAATCTTCTTATATAATTAAAATATTTTTTATTAA
>ERZ780149.2398-NODE-2398-length-17585-cov-4.610724_pt1 | contig 17585 bp, 16 predicted proteins | sample MGYA00511367_ERZ780149 | MGnify/ENA primary metagenome ERZ780149 (study PRJEB29588, sample SAMEA2153852) | human gut metagenome | biome: human gut; feature: human-associated habitat; material: faeces | place: Denmark | collected 2008/2010 ... | reverse complement strand
GCGGCGGCGCGCAGCTCGTCGTCCACGGGCGCGGCCGCGCCGGTGCGCTCCACGACGCCGCCGAAATACTTGGTGCTCATGTCCACGGTGCGCTTGACCAGGTTGCCGAGCGTGTTGGCAAGGTCGGAGTTGATGCGTTCGACCAGCAGCTCCCACGTGATCACGCCGTCGTTGTCGAACGGCATCTCGTGCAGCACGAAGTAGCGCACGGCGTCCACGCCGAACACGGACACGAGGTCGTCGGCATAGAGCACGTTGCCCTTGGACTTGCTCATCTTGCCGTCGCCCTGCAGCAGCCACGGGTGACCGAACACCTGCTTGGGCAGCGGCAGGCCCAGCGCCATCAGGAAGATGGGCCAGTAGATCGTGTGGAAGCGGATGATGTCCTTGCCGATCAGGTGCAGGTCGGCAGGCCACAGGCGGGCAAACTGCGCCGTGCTGCCGCCGTCGCAGTCGTAGCCGATGCCGGTGATGTAGTTGGTCAGCGCGTCGAGCCACACGTAGACCACGTGCCGGTCGTCAAAGTCGACCGGGACGCCCCACTGGAAGCTCGTGCGCGACACGCACAGGTCCTGCAGCCCGGGCAGCAGGAAGTTGTTCATCATCTCGTTGCGGCGGGATTCCGGCTGGATGAACTCCGGGTGCGCCTGGATGTGTGCGATGAGCCGGTCGGCATACTTGCTCATCTTGAAGAAGTAGGCCTCCTCGCGGGCGCTCTGCACCTCGCGGCCGCAGTCGGGGCACTTGCCGTCCTTGAGCTGCGACGGCGTGAAGAACGACTCGCACGGCGTGCAGTACAGCCCTTCGTAATAGCCCTTGTAGATGTCGCCCTGGTCGTAGAGGCGCTTGAAGATCTTCTGCACCTGGCGCTCGTGGTCGGCGTCGGTCGTGCGGATGAACTTGTCGTAGGAGGTGTTCATCAGGTCCCAGATGCGGCGGATTTCGGCGGCCACGCCGTCCACGTAAGCCTGCGGGCTCACGCCGGCGGCCTTCGCCTTTTCCTCGATCTTCTGGCCGTGCTCGTCGGTGCCGGTCTGGAAGAACACGTCGTAGCCCTGCAGGCGCTTGAAGCGGGCGATGCTGTCGGCCAGCACGATCTCGTATGTGTTGCCGATGTGCGGCTTGCCGGACGTATAGGCGATCGCGGTCGTCAAATAGTATTTCGGTTTCTGCTCCATCGTTCTCTCTCCCGTCTGTGTCGCTCAAAAAAAGGGGGGCGCGCCCGCCTTGCGGCGCCGCCTGAGGATACTGTTGCCGCTTTGGCGCGATTCTCTTCCGCACCCCGGAAAAGAAGCCGCAAAGCGGCAAAAAAATCCATTCCTGTCGAGCATAACACCGGGCCGCGGTGATTGTCAAGCGCGGCGGGGCGTGGTAAACTAATCTTATTATGTGGATCGTCGTGGGACTGGGCAATCCCGGAATTGCCTACCGCAAATCGCGGCACAACGCGGGCTTTCTGGCGCTCGACGCGCTGAGCGACGCGCTGCACATCCGCGTCGCAAAGCGCGGCCTGTCCGGCGTGTATGGCGAGGGCGTCGTGGGCGGCGAGCGCGTGGTCATCGGCAGCCACCACTTTGTCTTTGAGGATGAGCACTGCGTCATCCCGGCAGGGGAGCAGGCCAAATTCGATGCTCTGCCGGATACGTATTCGCACCTGTATCTTGCTGTTTCCGGTGTGCTGGCAGCGGTTATCTGCATCGAAGACCCGCTGCGGCCGGAAGCGGCCGATGTCATCCGTGGTCTGCGGGAGCTCGGCGTGGCCAAGCTGGTCATGATGACCGGCGACAATGCAAAGACCGCCCGCGCGGTCGCGGAAGCGGTCGGTGTGGATGCCTATTTCGCCGAAGTCCTTCCCGAGGACAAGGCCGCCTTTATTCAGGCGGAGCACGCGGCCGGACGCAAGGTCATTATGCTTGGCGACGGGGTGAACGATTCCCCGGCGCTCTCCGAGGCCGATGCCGGCGTCGCCATCAGCGACGGCGCAGCAATCGCGCGCGAAGTGGCCGATATTACAGTCGGCGCCGATGATCTGTACGCCCTGCTGACGCTCAAGCGCCTGAGTGACGCACTCATGGAGCGCATTCACAGCAACTACCGCAAGATCATCAGCTTCAACTTCCTGCTGATCTGCCTGGGTGTAGCCGGTGTTCTGCCGCCTGCGACCTCTGCGCTGCTGCACAACGCCTCCACGCTGGTCATCAGCCTCAAGAGCATGACCAAGCTGTTGGCGTGATCTTCTGCGAATCGCAAATAAAAAAGCCTGGCGAACGATGGTTCGTCAGGCTTTTTTGCGCCTGGCTCACGCCTCGGCCGGGGCCGGGAGCTTGCAGACGTCGATCCACTCAAGGGCGTTGGAATATTTGTAGAGCTCGTCCAGATTCAGCTCGATCGCGCTCGACGGACTGCCGACGGCGGGGAACACCGTCTCAAACCGCTGCAGCGACACGTCCAGATACACCGGGATGCCTTCCTTGCAGCCGAACGGGCACACGCCGCCGACCGGATGGCCCACCAGCTCCAGCACCTCGTCGGCCGAGAGCATCTTGGCCTTCATGTGGAATTTTTCCTTGAATTTATGGTTATCAATGCGCGCATCGCCGGCGGCGAGGATCAACATGCAGCCGTCCGCTGTTTTGAACGACAGCGTTTTTGCGATCCGCGCACCCTCAACACCAAGAGCCTTTGCCGCCAGATCAACGGTCGCACTCGAGACCGTGAACTCCTGCACACGGTCCTCCATACCAAACTGCCGGAAATACGCTCTTCCTGCTTCGATAGACATGTGCTTCACTCCTATTCTTTGAAGTATCTGAAGCACATGATAGCGCAGGCGGCGGCGTTCGTCAAGCCGCGATTTTTTGCCGACGGTACTTGCAGGATAACCGTAACAGGTGTATAATAACTTAGTTATAGAAATGCGGATCGTGTCCGGCTTGCCGGATATCCATAGATCGGAGTGGCATCCATGACAAAACTTGCACCTTCCATTCTCTCGGCGGACTTCTGCACGCTTGGCGAGGACATTCGCCAGATTGAGGCCGGCGGTGCGGACTATGTCCACATTGACGTGATGGACGGCATTTTTGTGCCGAATATCTCGATCGGCATTCCGGTCGTGAAGTCCGTGCGCAAGCATACGCAGATGTTTCTGGATGTGCATCTCATGATCGACCGGCCGCATCGCTATGTCGGCGCGTTTTGCGATGCCGGCGCGGACCTGGTCGTGTTCCATGTCGAGGCGGACGAGCCGCAGGACATTTTCGCCGCGATCGAGGATGTGAAGGCGCACGGCAAAAAGGTTGGCCTTGCCATTAAGCCGAAGACGCCGGAGAGCGTGCTCATTCCGTATCTGCCGCTGCTGGATCTGGCGCTGGTCATGACGGTCGAGCCCGGCTTCGGCGGACAGCGCTTCATGGCCGATCAGCTGCCGAAGATCGCAGCGCTGCACGAGCGCATCCTGCAGGTCAATCCTGCGTGCGAGCTGGAGGTGGACGGCGGCATCGACCCGGAGACATCCCCGCTCGTAAAGCAAGCGGGTGCAAACGTGCTTGTCGCCGGCAGCGCCGTGTTCCGCCAGAGTGACCGTGCGGCCGCCATCGCCGCCATCCGCAATGCTTGATTCAGGACGGTATTCCCATGTCATTTTTTCCGAATGCACTTGAAAACCTCATCGACCAGTTCGCCGCGCTGCCCGGTGTCGGGCGCAAGAGCGCGCAGCGGCTGGCGTTTCATGTTCTGTCCCTCCCGGAAGAGGAGGCGCTGAAGTTTGCCGCGGCCATTGTGGACGCCAAGAAAAACATCCACTGCTGCAGCATCTGCCAGAATCTCACCGACCAGGAGACGTGCACCATCTGCGCCTCTCCGAAGCGCGACCAGAGCACCATCTGCGTCGTGGCGCAGCCGCGCGATGTGCTCTCGTTTGAGCGCAGCCGCGAGTATAACGGCGTCTATCACGTCCTGCACGGCGTGCTGTCGCCGATGAATCACATTGGCCCGGACGATATCCGGATCCAGGAGCTGGTCAAGCGTGTGGCTGCCGGCGGGATCACGGAGGTCATCATGGCCACCAACCCCGACACGGAAGGTGAGGCGACTGCGATGTACATCGCGCGCCTGCTCAAGCCGTTTGACGTGAAGATCACACGTCTGGCTTACGGCATTCCGGTCGGCTCCAATCTGGAATATGCGGACGATGCCACGCTCCTGCGGGCGCTGGCCGGCCGAATGGAAATGTAACAGGTTTGACGGCTCGGATTTCTGGGAATACTCTGGTTATCCGCCGCCGCGGGCAATGCATTTCGTACATATTTTTCGAAAAATCAACCAGCTTCCGGGGGAGCAGTCTGCCTGAAAGCGAACGTAAAGGAGATACGAATGGCATCCAAATTGAAAATCATCCCGCTCGGCGGGCTCGGTGAGATCGGCAAGAACCTCACCGTTTACGAGTATGGCAAGGATATGTTCCTTGTCGACTGCGGCATGGGCTTTCCGGATCAGGACCTCTACGGCGTTGACATGGTCATCCCGGACATCAGCTACCTGAAGGCCAACAAAAACCGCATCCGCGGCATGGTCATCACGCACGGACACGAGGACCACATTGGCGCGATCCCGTATGTGCTCAAGCAGCTTGACATGCCGATCTATGCAACGCCTCTGACGGCGGCGATCATTGAGCTCAAGCTCGAAGAGCATGACCTGCTTTACCATACGCAGATCTTCACGAAAAAGCCGGGCGATAAGTTTAAGCTCGGCTGCTTCGAGGTGGAGTTTATCCATACGAACCACAGCATTGCCGATTCCGTTGCGCTGGCGATCAAAACGCCGATCGGCACCGTTATCCACACGGGCGATTTCAAGATCGACCTTACGCCCATTCAGGGCGGCATGATCGACCTGCCGCGTCTCGGCCAGCTCGGCAACGAGGGCGTGCTCGCGCTGCTGTCGGACTCCACGAACGTGGAGCGTCCCGGCTACTGCGCCTCGGAAGCGCGCGTGATCGACTGCTTTGATGAGCTCTTTAAGGACTGTAACAAGCGCATCATCGTCACGACGTTTGCGTCCAATGTCCATCGCCTGCAGCAGATCATCAACGTGGCGGCAAAGTATAAGCGCAAGGTCGGTATCACCGGCCGCAGCATGGAAAACATCATGCGCGTTGCGACGGAGCTCGGCTATGTGGACATTCCGGACGGCGTCATGATGGACATGTCGCAGATCGGCAGCCTGCCGCGCAGCAAGACCGTTATCGTCTGCACCGGCAGCCAGGGTGAGCCGATGTCTGCGCTGCACCGTATGGCGTTTTCCGAGCACAAACAGGTCACGATCGACGCCGGCGACCGCATCATCATCTCTGCCTCGGCCATTCCGGGCAACGAGATCACGATCAGCCGCGTCATTGACGAGCTGTTTCAGAAGGGCGCGGAGGTCATCTATGACCGCAACACGCCGCTGCACGTCTCCGGTCATGCCTGCCAGGAGGAGCTGAAGATGATGCTCGCGCTGACGAAGCCGCGTTACTTCATCCCCGTGCACGGCGAGTATCGGATGCTGTGCAAGCATGCCGAGATCGGCAAACTCATGGGCGTGGAGCCGAAGAATGTGCTCGTGGCTAAAAACGGCGAAGTGATCGAGATCACCAAGCGCAGTATGCGCGCGACGAGCAATGTCCCAGCGGGCGATGTGTATATCGACGGCACCGGCATCGGCGACGTCGGCAGCGCCGTGCTGCGCGACCGCCGTCATCTGGCCGAGGACGGTATCGTGATGGCCATCATCACGCTCTCGTCCGAAAACGGCAAGCCGGTTGCTGATCCTGAGATCATCACCCGCGGCTTTGTGTATGTCAAAGAGGCGGAGGCACTCATGGGCGAGCTCAAGCGTGTCGTGAATGAAAGCCTTGCCAGCTGCGAGCGGCAGAAACAGCACGACTGGGCGACCATCAAGGGCCGCGTGAAGTCGAACATCAGCGGCTATCTGTATAAGACCACGCGCCGCAGCCCCATGGTGCTGCCCGTGATCATTGAAGTCTGAGCAGGGGAGTGCGCCATGAAGATCCAGATCTGGGGCAAATCCAAATGCTTTGACACGAAAAAGGCCGAGCGCTATTTTAAGGAGCGCCGCATCCCGTACCAGGCCATTGACCTGCTGCGCTATGGGATGAGCCGCGGCGAACTGACGAGCGTGAAAAATGCTGTCGGGCTGGATACCATGCTCAATCCCAAGGCGGCGGACTACGCGCTTGTGCAGCACCTGGCCTATGAGCAGGACAAGATCGAGCGGCTGCTCGAAGATCCGTCCCTGCTGCAGACGCCCATCGTCCGCAACGGCCGGCAGGCCACCGTCGGCTATTGCCCGGATGTGTGGAAGACGTGGGAATAAAAACGGGAAAAAGCCCGATATGGCGCTGGCCATATCGGGCTTTTTGCTTTGTTTTTAATGCTTTGCCTGCTCTTCGCGGATCGCATCGCGCATCCGCTCCAGACCGGTCTGAATGATCGCGCGCGGCATCGCAAGATTCAGGCGCACATAGCCTTTTGCGTTGCCGACGAAGAGAGAATCCCCGCCCTCGAGCAGAACGCCCGCCTTGTTGGCGAAGAAGTCCGGCAGGTCCGCCACGTCCGGCAGGCAGCGCGACAGATCGACCCACGCCAGATACGTCGCCTCCGGAATGTACATGACCGCCTCCGGCAGCTCCTGGGACAGAAACGCCTTGACGAATGCGAAGTTTTCGTCCAAATACTGCTTTAGTGCTTCATGCCACGCTCCACCGCGCGAATAGGCCGCCTGCGCCGCCGTCAGCGACATGGGGTTGACCATGCCGAACAGCTTGTCGCGCTCCTGAAAACGGGCGCGCAGCGCCGGATCGCGGATGATGATATTGGAAAACGCAAGCCCCGCCATGTTAAAGGTCTTGGTAGGCGCCATGCAGGTGATGAGCTTGGGATAGCGATCCATGACCTTTGCCATCGGGATGTGGCGGCGGCCGCAGCGGATCAGGTCACAGTGGATCTCGTCGGACACCACCCAGAGGTTATACTTTTCGATGATCGCGGCGACCCTGTGCAGTTCTTCCTCTGTCCACATACGGCCGGTGGGATTGTGCGGATTGCACCAGAACACCAGCTTGCACGCGGGATCGGCGCACTTGCGCTCGAAGTCCTCATAATCCACCTCAAATGTGCCGTCAGCCTTCTTGTGCAGCGGGGAAGTCAGTACATCCACGCCGGCGTACTCCGCCGCGTGGAGGAAATAACCGTAGGCCGGCGTGTTGAGCAGCACCTTTTCGTCCGGGCCGCAAAGCGTTTCCGTCAGCTGGTAGAGCGCCGGGATGATGCCCGGCGAGACGCACAGCTGCTCCTTGGGAAAGCTCCAGTCATAGTGATCGCGGCACCACTTGGAGAACGTGCGGTAATATTCGTCGTCATACAGGCCGGTATAGCCGAAGATGCGGCGGTCGATCCGCGCGCGCAGCGCATCTAGGATCTCCGGCGCAACGGCAAATTCCATGTCAGCGACCCACATGCGGACAAATTCTTCATCCTTGAAGGCAAATACCTTTTCCGGCCCGGCGTGAAAAATATAGCCGCGGAAGCCATCCGTGTTGAGCGCGTTGGTGTGGCGGCGGTCAATGATCTCATCAAAATTGTAGGTCATAGCGATCTTCCTTTCTGTGCACTTGCAGCTGCATCCGGCTGCACAGCCATTATAGCAGAGATTTGAGAGAACAGGCAACCTTGCTGCGGAAGAAAAAAGCACTATGTGCGCGATTTCCCACGCACATAGTGCTGCAAAATGGTTTGATTTTGCTCTCAGCTGAAGTTGGCGCTGCCGCCGTTGGTCGGGATCACGCCGACATAGGTCGTGCCGCGCGAGAGGTTCAGCGCCGTGCCGTCCTCGAGCGTGTAAGTAAAGCAGCTGTTGATATCGCTGCGGGCCCACTTGATCGGCACATACTTGCCGCCGGTCACAAAGTAGCCGGTGCCGCTGCCGATGAGGTCAACGGCCAGGCGGCCGTAGCTGTCCACCGTTTTCATATCGGCCGAGAGGATGAGCAGATTGGTAAACGGGACCGCTTCGCCGGTCGCGCCGTCCTTATAGTCGGCCTTGTACTGCACGGCCGTGTACTTGCCGCTGTCAGCGTGGTAGGTGAAGGACGTGCTCTTGGACGTGTTAAACGTCACCTGCACGTTCTCGGCCGCGCCGCCGGTGCACTGGTCGACAGCATTGTCGGCAAAGTTCAGGCCGGTCTTGTAGCTGCTCTCATGCTCGGTGCGGAACTTGTACCGATCCACGAGCGCTTCCACGTTCGCGCCGTGGAAGAACAGCGTGTGCTCTGAGCCGTGCTGGCCGCGGCTGGCGTCGCGGTAGAACATGGAGCTGGTGTTGCCGTCGCGCACGCCGTCCAGATGGTCGGCGTTATAGGTCTTGACGTCGCTGTAGGCCTGCTCGCTGCCGCCGGCGTGGATGACAATGGCGTCATACGACAGGGCGACGCTCAGATAATACGGGCGCAGGCTGCGGATGCTGCCGACGGACTCCACATCGTACAGGTGGCTGAAAATGGCCATCATGCGCGTGATGCCGCCCTCGGCCGGGATCTCGTAGATCATGTCTGCGTTGCTGATGCCGACCTGCGGCTGCGCGAAGACGATGTTGTTGATCATGACGGCAAACGGCCGGGTGTTTGCGGGTTTGCTGCTCAGCGGTTCACCGGTCAGCGGGGCATAGTAGTGCTCGTTTTTCGCGTCGGCACCGTTGACGGACGGCTCCTCGGATTTTTTACCGCAGCCGGAGCAGGCACAGGCGAGCAGCGCCACGGCGAGAAGACAAGCAAAAATGCGATTGAAACGTTTCAAAACGCAATTCCCTCCTGTTACAATAATTTGGTCAACATTCATGATACACGCCTTGCAGAGGATTGTCAAATGCCCCGCACCGTGCTACAATGGAAATAAGAATTTTTAATAACTGTCTGGAGATGACCATTCATGTATGAAGAGATCCGCAAATCCGCCCGCGCAGCGCTGCTTGAACTGCTGGACGTTGCCGCGCTTACGCCCGGCCAGCAGGTCGTGATCGGCTGCTCCTCGAGCGAGATCATGGGGCAGAAGATCGGCAAGGGTTCGACGCCCGAGGCGGCAAAAGCCGTGGTCGATGAGATCCTGCCGATCCTGAAAGCGCGCGGCCTCTGCCTGGAGGCGCAGTGCTGCGAGCACCTCAACCGCGCCCTGATCATGGAGCGCGCCGACGCGGAGCGGTTCGGATACGAGATCGTCTGCGTCCGCCCACGGCCGAAAGCCGGCGGCTCGTTCGCAACGGCGGTCTATGAGGCGATGGACGATCCCGTCGCGGTCGAATTTGTGAAGGCCGATGCCGGCCTCGATATCGGCAATACCATGATCGGCATGCACCTCAAGCACGTGGCCGTGCCGCTGCGCCTGTCGGTCAAGACGATCGGAGAAGCGCCGGTCAATGCTGCCCGCACGCGGCCGAAGCTCATCGGCGGCAGCCGCGCAGAGTACCCGGACTGATACCGGGCAATCCAACCAAAAAGTGAAAAAGCACATCCCCCGGCAATACCGGGGGATGCGCTTTTGTGTTCTGTGCCGGAAATTACGCGCCCTTGTGCATCAGGACGGTCAGCACCAGCGTCAGGACAACAAAGACGAGGCCGAACCACTTCGTCGCCTTGGCGAGCTTGGCATCGAGCGTCTTGGCTTTGCCTTTGGAAAGGAACGTTTCCGCACCACCGGCAATGGCGCCGGACAGGCCGGCACTCTTGCCGGACTGCATCAGCACGATCACGGTCACGGCCAGACCGGAAATCAGCTGGATAATCGTCAGAATCAGTTCCAAAGTAGTCATGGTATTCATCCTTTCATGATAGGGAAAATCATCTATTATAACGGAGTTACTATATCACAACATCTGGTGCATTGCAAGAGGTGTTTTGCAAAAAACATCGTGTTTTTGATCGTGCGCTATGCAGATCACTGCGAGTCATTCGAAAAATAATCGCTGTCGATCCGCTTGATTTGATATGTTTTTTGCGCGGATACGCCCAAATTGTATTCGATCATGAGTTCCGTCAATTTTTCGCCATCGACAAGAATGATATGCTGCGCTTTTGCAAAATCCATTGCACCTTGCGAAAACTTTGCGGTCGTTATGAACAGCCCTTTCTCCACTTTTGGAGGACCCATCATGGCACCGGCAAATTTCTGGATTTCCGGCTTTCTGATCACTGAATCCTTGTTCCAGCGCTTCGCCTGAATGTAGATCAAGTTGAATCCGAGCTTATCCTCGTAAATAATACCGTCAACTCCGCCGTCACCGGTTGCCTTTGTAACGAAGCCGTCACCATATCCCATGGCTTTCATCAAATCCACAACAAGCGTTTCAAAGAATGATGGCGTTTGATCTATAATAGCGGTGAGCAAGTCATCCGCCAGCTGCTCGTTGATGATCGAATAGACGCGCTCAAGAGTTTCCGGCGGAGTTTCCAAGGCGTCACTTTGCTCCGTCCCATCAGAATCGATGATAGCCTTTTTTCCTTTCCGAAACGCTGCAAAGTCAGGATAATGCTCCACAAGATAGTGATTTGTAATATCAACACCACTGTTGAGGAGACGCTTCCCTTCATCGGTTATCTGGCAATGCCCGGCTTTCGGCGCGATCACGAGACCGGCTTTCTTCAAGTATGTATTTGCCCAGCCAAATCTTGAAGCCCATACGGACTGACGATTGCTGGAAATCAATTGCGATAAATCATCCTCCGACAGGTGAAGGCTGGATGCCAGACGATCTCTAACTTCTTTCACAGAGTGGACAGCGCCATCTTGAATTGTTGTCAAAAACGGCAGATAGAGTTCGCTGTACTTCGGTAAAGACATTTTTTCACCGCCTTATTCAGATAGTCTATTCAGCAGTGCCACAGTCTCTACATGCGGCGTCTGCGGGAACATGTCCACGGCCAGCGCCTGCGTGAGCGTGTAGCCGCGCTGTGTGAGCAGCTTCACGTCGCGCGCGAGCGTGCCCGGATCGCAGGAGACATAGACGATGCGCGGCGGCTGCATGGACACCATCGCGTCGATGGCTTCCGGGGACATGCCCTTGCGCGGGGGATCGACCACGATGCAGTCCGGCCGGACGCCGCGCCGGGCCAGCTCCGCTGCTGCGGCGCCGGCATCGGCACAGAGAAACTCCACATTTTCGATACCGTTTCGCTCTGCGTTCCGGCGCGCGTTCTCGATCGCCTCCGGCACGATCTCTGCCCCGATGACGTGCGCGGCCTTTCGCGCCAGACACAGGCTGATCGTCCCGGCACCGCAGTACAGATCCAGTACCTGATCCGTCGGCGCATTGACGGCGCATTCCACCGCGCGCTCATACAGCCGCTCGGCCTGCACGGGATTGACCTGATAAAACGCCTGCGGCGAGAGCGTGAACGTCAGCCCGCAGAGGCGGTCGGTCAGCTCCGGCTCTCCCCAGAGCGGATAGAAATCTCCCGCGAGCACAACGTTGCCTTTCTGCTTGTTGACATCGAGCACGATGCCGGTCAGCTCCGGGCAGTGCTCGCGCAGGTAGGCGATCAGGTCGTCCGTCTGCGCGCCGAACCCACGTGCAGAGACGATGCACAGTACGGCGTCTGGCGTGTGCATGGCGCAGCGCGTGAACAGATGCCGCACCGTGCCGCGGCCGGTGGCTTCGTCATACGGCGCAACGCCGCGCAGATCCATCCAGTCGCAGACCGCCTGCGCCGCCTTGTCCGCGAGCGGGAGCTGGAGCAGGCACTGCTCCACAGGCGTAATGTCATGGCTGGACGCGCGGTAAAAGCCCTTGACCACGCGGCCGTCTTTCGCGCCGACGGCGTAGATCGCCTTGTTCCGGTAACAGAGCGGATATTCCATGCCGATGATGTCCTGTACCGGCGTCGAAACGCCGCCGATGCGCGTGAGCGCATCGTTGACGCGCTGGAGCTTCATGCGCAGCTGCTCGTCGTAGTCCATATGCTGCAGGCTGCAGCCGCCGCAGGGGCCGGCGACAGCACAGTCCACCGGGATGCGGTCAGGCGAAGGAGTGAGCAGTTTGTCCAGGATGCCGAAGGCATACCGGCCGCAGTCCTTGACGATACGCACCTGAGCCTCATCGCCGGGGGCAGTACCCGGGATGAAGACGGCCTCGCCCTCCGGCGAGTGGGCAACGCCGCTGCCGTCGCTGGAAAGACGCTCGATGCGGAGGGTGAGAAGCTGGTTTTTCTGTAAGGGCATGGAATGATCTCTCCTTATGTCTCGTCAGGGGCGGGCTGGACGTCTGCGTCAGCCTGCGAAGTCATATACTTGCTGGGCGGCACACCTTTGGCGCGCTTGAACACCCGCGAAAAATAGAACTGGTCGAGGAAGCCCACCGATGCCGCCACCTCGGCGATGGACAGTGTGCCGCTGCGCAGCAGCTTGCAGGCTTCGTTGACCCGGTATTCGGTCAGATAGTCGATGGGGCTCTTGCCCACATTGAGCATGAACACCCGGTACAGATGGCTCCGGGAGACGCCGACACTCTTGGCGACATCGTCGATGGAGATGTCGTGGGAGTAGTTGAACTGGATGTACTTGATGGCGTTCAGGACATACTGGCTGGAAGAAGAGGTGCTGTGGGGGCGGCTCTCACTGGTCTCCCGCATCAGGGCGGCGATGAACAGGTAGAGATAGCCCACCATCGCGGCCTCGTCCTGGGGCTGCAGGCCGCGGGAAGAGTAGATGCTGCTCAGGGCCGCCCGCATCCCCTCCAGGTCCTGGGTGTGATGGACGGGGGCAGCGTCGGTGAAAGGCAGCTGCGCCGCAAGCTTGTGGGCGCAGGCACCGTTGAAGCCGACCCAGCTGTATTCCCACGGTTGGGCTTCGTCGGCAGTATAGCGGATGAGCTGGCTGGGGCGGGCAAAGAACAGATCGCCCGGCACTACCTCGTAGGTGCGCCCGCCGACCTCGAACACGCCCTTGCCCGAGACGACCAGATGGATGAGGTAGTGGTCCCGGATGCCGGGACCCCAGGTCTGCCCCGGAGCACAGCGCTCCAGACCGCAGTTGAAGATGGACAGCTCGATGTTGTTGGTGTAGTTCTGCTTGAACGACTGCTTGTAGACGTCTGCCATTGCGGTTCCCTCCTGCCTGTTGGCTCTATAGCCTGAGTATACCACATCTGCCCCCGCAAATTCAACAAAAGTACATCTTATTCTTTGGGCTGGACACCGAAAATTACTTTTTTTGCGGGTTGAAATTGCAAAATGGCAGCAGATGCATTACAATAGCGGTAACAAACCGAACATTGCAGAGAGTGCAGGGAGGGGTTCTGGATGGCAACCAGCAGTCAGCTCAGAGAACAGATCGCAGCAGGGAGGTGGGACGCTGCGCTGGCCGCGCTCTACGGCGGCAGCGAAGAGGTCCTGTCCCGCCAGCGCAGCCGTTATGGTGCGGCCCTCGAGCAGTTTGAGCTTTACTATGGGCCGGGGCGGCAGGTGCAGGTCTATTCGGCCCCGGGCCGCACAGAGCTTGGCGGCAATCACACCGACCACCAGCACGGTTACGGCCTTGCGGGTGCGGTCACGCTGGACCTTGTGGCGGTGGCGTCCCGGAACGAGGATGGCTTCATCCGGGTCAAGTCCCGTGGCTTCAACAAGCTGGACGTCATTGATTTGACCGAAGCGGAGCCGCAGCAGGGGGAGAGCACCCACTCGGCCAGCCTCATCCGGGGTATCGCGGAGGGCCTCCGGGCAAAGGGCTGCGATGTGGGCGGCTTCGATGCCTACACGGCCAGCGATGTGCTGCGGGGCTCTGGACTGTCCAGCTCAGCAGCCTTTGAGATGGGCGTGGCCATTATCCTCAACACGGAATACGGCTGCGGCCTGGATGCCCCTGCGCTGGCCCGCATCTGCCAGTTTGCGGAGAATACCTACTTCGGCAAGCCCAGCGGCCTGCTGGACCAGCTGACCAGCGCCGTGGGCGGGGTGCTCTTTGCGGATTTCGCCGACCCGACGGCACCGAAAATTGAGAAGATACATGCCGACGGCGTCCTGCCCGAGGGCATGACCCTCTGCGTCACCGATACCCGCGCCAGCCACAGCGAGCTGACCGGCGAGTTCGCGGCCATCCGGAACGAGATGGAGGCCGTGGCGGCCTGTCTGGGCGGCAGGGTGCTGGGCGAGGTGGACGAGAAACGCTTCTGGCAGGAGCTGCCCCGTCTGCGGGAACAATGCGGCGACCGCGCCGTGCTGCGTGCCATCCACTATTTTGAGGAGAATGCCCGTACCCTTGCCCAGAGAGATGCTCTTGTGGCAGGAGACTTTGCCGCCTTTGCCCGGCTGGTGGAGAAGAGCGGCCACTCGTCCTTTGAGTGCTGCCAGAATGTCTACTGTGCTTCTTCGCCGAAGCATCAGGGGCTGTCGGCGGCGCTGGCTATCAGCCAGAGCATCCTTTCAGGCACCGGCGGTGCATGGCGGATGCAGGGCGGCGGCTTTGCCGGAACGATCCAGGCTTTTGTACCGGATGCGCTGGTAAAGCGCTACTGCGCTGCGATGGAGGCGCTGTTCGGCCCGGGCTGCTGCTATCTGCTCTCGCTGCGGGAACAGGGAACCGTGCGGGTCATGTAAAACACAAAAAGAATGCCCTGCGGCATGGTGAGGATCCACCGCCGCAGGGCATTTTTGATTTCAGGAAAAATCAGCCGCGCTGAGACTTTGCGTCTGCACGCAGAGCGCTCATATCGTTCTTGTAGGTCTGAAGGTCTTCTGCAGCCTTGCTCGGTCCGCCGAAGAAGAAGGTGTGGACGCCTTCCACGGCATTGAAGCCGGCCTTGACCACATTGAACAGCAGCTTCGGAATGAACGAGATGGAGAGAGAGAGTAGTCCACCTCTAAAGAAGAAATCAGTGAAACGGAGATGGTCCGTAAATGAGGTCCATGCGTCACGAAATGCGCCGCCGCCGCCAAGAAGGGCTTTTTCTCCGTCCGGTACAACAGCATAGGAAGAAGGCATCTGGATGCGTTTCATAAACGACTCCTTTCTATCACTCCGTCAAATCAAACAGACTCAGGCAGCTGCAGCCACGATGGGGTCGGTGATGCCGGCATCCTGCTGCTGGGACGCGGCAATATTTGCCTTGGTCTGGGCGTAAGCATTCTTGAGCTCGATGAAGATGGACTTGACCGTGTTATAGATCTGGATAGCCTGCATTGCGCCGTACCAGCCAGCGAGAGCGCCGACCGCCACAGTGGCAGCTTTGCCGGCCTTGTTCTGGCCATCCCAGTAATAGGAGACCGACTGGGACAGAGTCAGACCATCCTTGTGCATCAGGATGAGGCCGCCAACGGCTGTGCCGAGGGCGGCTTTGCCCATCAGCTGGCCAAAGTTGACCGTGAAGTTGACCACAGACTGAAGCAGGGCCTCGGGATGGAATTCGATGAGATAAGAGCCTATCTGGATGGCACCGCCATCAATATAGGTCATTTCATCGGCAGAGAGGGCAGTGTAGGAAGCCGGCATCAGCGGGCTCTGATATGTAAGTTCCATAGTGGGAATGCTCCTTTCGCACATGCGCTCCGTCCACAGACGGAGACTAAGTTACCTGAATTATAGCATAATTGCCCAAAAACAACAAGAGAGCGAAAAAACATAATCGGAACGGGATTTGGGACTCCAAAACGGAAAATCCAGGAGAAACAAACGAAAAAACGATAAAATATAAAGAGCAAAGCAGGCCGGAGACTCCGAAAAAATGTTGTGTGAAATTTGAAGAAAAACGCAAAAACAGCAGCGCCCCGGCTGCTGTCCGGTGAGGGGACGGCAGGCAGGGCGCTGCTGCTATCAGGATGAATCGGAGAAAAATGGGGAAAGCTTAAAGTTCTTCGCCCGGCACACGGTGGTACAGCGCGGTCAGCTCAGCGATGTGAGCGCTGAGGGCCGGGGTGAGCGGCTGGGTGAGCCGCCACTGCCAGTTGGCACCCTGGGTGCTGGGGGTGTTAATGCGGGCCTCAGCGTCCAGATGGAGCCAGTCGGCCAGCGGGATGACAGCCATGTCCGACACGCAGGAAAGGCAGGCGCATATCATGGCCTCAGTGAGGTCTTCGGGTGCGCAGCGCAGGTAGCGGCAGGCGTAGGCCACATCCTCGGCGCTGGCGCTCTGACGCCAGCCCTCGGCGGTCACGTTGTCGTGGGTGCCGGTGTAGACCACGCTGTTGCGGGGGTAGGTGTAGGGCAGGTAGTTGCCCGGCTCGCGGCTGTCGAAGGCGAACTGCATGATCTTCATGCCCGGGTAGCCGCTTGCGGCCAGCATGGCCTTGACCTCGGGGGTCAGATAGCCCAGGTCCTCGGCGATGATGCCGCCCTCGCCCAGAGCCTTGTGCATGGCGTCGATGAAGGCGCGGTCAGGGCCTTTCTCCCAGTGACCGCCCGCAGCGGTCTTGTTCCCGGCGGGGATGGAGTAGTAGCTCTCGAAGCCCCGGAAATGGTCGATGCGGACGACGTCGTAGATGGAAGTGGCGTGCTTGATGCGCTGCTTCCACCAGCGGAAGTCTTCGGCCTCGTGGCGGGGCCAGTCGTAGAGCGGGTTGCCCCAGAGCTGACCGTCGGCGGCAAAGGCGTCGGGCGGACATCCGGCAACGCTGGTCAGGTGGACGGCGCCGTCGGTCTGGAAAAGCTCCGGGTGGGTCCAGAGGTCGCTGGAATCGGGGCTGACGTAGATGGGGATGTCGCCCACCAGCTGGATGCCGTGGCTGTTGGCGTAGGTTTTGAGGGCGTTCCACTGGGTGTAGAAGAAGAACTGCACGGCCTTGTAGTAGCCCACCTCGGCGGCCAGCCGCTCCTTGGCAGCGGCGAGGGCCGCAGGCTCCCGGGTGCGCAGGTCGTCGGGCCAGTCGGAGAGACCGGCCTGCTCCTGCTCGGCCTTAACGGCCATGAAGAGGGCATAGTCCTCGAGCCAGCCGCTCTGGGCCTCACAGAAAGCCTCATAGGCCGGGGTGGGGGAAGCCAGCAGGCGGTCAGCCGCTTTATGGAGCACCACGGGCCGCTGCTGGTAGAGGGCACCGTAATCGACGGGACCCACTGGCTGGGGCGCGGGCAGCTCAGCCTCGGTGAGGAGGCCGTCCACTGCCAACAGACGGAAATCGATAAAATAAGGGTTGCCGGCAAAGGCAGAAAAGCTCTGGTAGGGACTGTCCCCGTAGCCCGTAGGGCCGATGGGGAGAATCTGCCAGTAGGTCTGCTTTGCAGCCGCAAGGAAATCGACGAAGGCAAAGGCTTCATCTCCCAGCGTGCCGATGCCGTAAGGACCCGGCAGGCTGAAGACGGGCATCAGAATGCCGCTTGCACGCATGGCTGGAACCTCCTTGTTTTAACCCTTGACAGCGCCTGCCACGACACCCTCGATGATGTACTTCTGGCAGGTCATGTAAAGGATGATGATGGGGATGATGGCGATGATGATGCAGGCCATCATGGGGGCCAGCTCGACGCGGCCATAGCCGCCGCGGAAATACTGAATGGCCATGGGGATGGTGCGGTACTTCTTGATGTCCAGCACCAGCGTGGGCAGCA
>ERZ780149.2393-NODE-2393-length-17639-cov-3.436988_pt1 | contig 17639 bp, 12 predicted proteins | sample MGYA00511367_ERZ780149 | MGnify/ENA primary metagenome ERZ780149 (study PRJEB29588, sample SAMEA2153852) | human gut metagenome | biome: human gut; feature: human-associated habitat; material: faeces | place: Denmark | collected 2008/2010 ... | reverse complement strand
AACCATCCGGCTCATCACCGGCACTAAATCCACCGGAGAACATCAAAATCTGGGATTCATTGATTGCTCTTTCAAATGCATCCACACTATCCTTAATGTCTGACTCTGTCATATTCTTAAATACGATACTCTCTGTCTCTGCGCCTGCAGCCACAAATGATTTCATCGTATCATATTCGCAGTTTGTACCCGGAAATACCGGAATAAATACTTTTGGTTTTGCCACTTTATGCTTGCACACATAAATCTCTTTGGCATCATAAAGTCCGGTAGTAATCTTCTTGTCTTCCACTCCGGAACGGGTTGGGAATACTTTTTCCAAGGTCTGTGTCCAGGAAGCAATTGCCTCTTCCATGGATACACTTTCGTTTCCGTAAGTAAACTCAGCTTTTTCCGTAACCGTACCAACCACTTTGTAATCCAATCCAAGTGCAGCTACTTTTTCTACATCTGCAGCATCCACTTCAAGAAGAAGATTACCGTAAGCCGGTTCAAAGTATGTGGAAACGGCTTCTTTCTCTTCAAATGCAACACCCAGTTTATTACCAAATGCCATCTTCGCAGCCGCCTGTGCAATTCCTTTGCCTTCCAAAGCATAGGCCGCTTTTACGAGACCGCCACGCATCTGTGTCGTTACTGTCTCGTACATGTTGAGTACATAATCGTAATCCGGAAGATCATACGCATCTTTGCGGATTGGCAGACATATAAGTACATCTCCTGCTTTTTTCAATTCCGGTGTGACAACATCGGAAACCGTAGCCACATCCACAGCAAATGAGCACAATGTCGGCGGAACATCAATATCATTGAAAGTTCCCGACATACTGTCTTTTCCACCAATTGACGGAAGGCCGAATTTCATCTGTGCATCGTAAGCACCAAGCAAAGCTGCCATCGGCTCTCCCCAGCGTTTACTGTCTTCCGTCATACGTTTGAAGTATTCCTGGAACGTAAAACGAATCTTTTTATAATCCCCACCGGCAGCAACAATCTTGGCCACCGAGGTAAGCACTGCATATTCTGCTCCATGATATGGACTCCAACTGGTAAGATATGGATCCATGCCATAACTCATCATTGTAACCGTATCACATTTTCCATCCAATACCGGAAGTTTTGCAATCATCGTCTGCGTAGGTGTCAGCTGGTATTTACCACCATATGGCATTGTAACCGTTGACGCTCCGATAGAACTGTCAAACATTTCCACCAATCCTTTTTTGGAGCAGACATTCAAATCTTTTAATGTGTCTGTGAAAGTATCTTTAAAGTTATCTTTCACTTCCACTTTTTCCATATAATTTTCTGCTTTTGAAGGCATCGTAACCGTTACATCTGTTTCCTGATGTGCTCCGTTGGTATCCAGAAATGCGCGGGAAATATTAACAATTTCTTTGCCTCTCCAGGAAAGAACAAGTCTTGGAGTTTCCGTAACTACAGCTACCGGAATCGCCTCCAGGTTTTCCTCGTTTGCGTAACCAAGCATTTTATCTACATCTTTTGGATCTACAACAATCGCCATACGCTCCTGGGATTCGGAAATCGCAAGCTCTGTTCCATCCAAACCGGCATATTTCTTAGGCACTTTATCAAGATCCACACGCAGTCCGTCTGCCAGTTCACCGATTGCAACGGATACACCGCCGGCACCAAAGTCATTACATTTTTTTATCAAACGGCTGACTTCTTCTCTGCGGAACAATCTCTGAATCTTACGCTCTGTCGGAGCATTACCTTTCTGTACTTCTGCACCACAGGTATCAATAGACTCTGTATTGTGGGCTTTCGAAGATCCTGTCGCTCCACCACAGCCATCTCGTCCGGTTCTTCCCCCAAGAAGAATGATGATATCATCCGGATCCGAATTTTCACGAATTACATTTTTACGAGGAGCAGCCCCCATAACGGCACCGATTTCCAGACGTTTTGCCACATAATTCGGATGATAGATCTCATCTACCAGTCCTGTTGCAAGACCAATCTGGTTACCATAAGAACTGTATCCGCTGGCAGCCCCTGTCACAATCTTTCTCTGTGGCAGTTTCCCTTCCAATGTTTCTTTCAACGATTTTGTCGGATCCGCAGCACCGGTAACACGCATTGCCTGGTACACATAACCACGTCCTGACAACGGGTCACGGATCGCACCGCCAAGACAGGTAGCAGCCCCACCAAATGGCTCAATTTCAGTCGGATGGTTGTGTGTCTCATTTTTAAAGAACACAAGCCATTCTTCCATAACCGGTCCTTTACCATCTTCGTGATCGATCTCAACCGGAACAACAATCGAGCAGGCATTAATTTCATCCGAAACTTCCATGTCGTCCAATTTTCCTTCTGCACGAAGTTTTTTCATCGCCATAAGCGCAATATCCATCAAGGAAACGAATTTATCATCTCTTCCTTTATAAATTGTCTCATGATCTTTTTTATACTGTTCAAACGTGTCCTGAATCGGCTTTTTGTAATCGCCTTCTTCAAATGTAACATTTTTCAATTCTGTCAAAAATGTGGTATGACGGCAGTGATCCGACCAATATGTATCTAACACACGAATCTCCGTCACACTAGGGTCACGTTTTTCTTCATTTTTAAAATAATTCTGAATGTGTAAAAAGTCTTTAAATGTCATGGCAAGACCGAGAGACTGATACAATTGATTCAGTTCTTCTTCCGGCATGTCCTTAAAGCCATCAAAAATCTTAACATCTGCCGGCTCTTCAAATTTGGTTACCAGTGTTTCCGGAATGGTTTCATCCGTCTCTTTCGAATCTACCGGGTTGATGCAGTACTCTTTGATACGGGCAAAATCTTCTTCGGAAATATTGCCTGACAAAACATAAGTAGTAGCCGAACGAATAACCGGTTCTTCGCTTTCGTTCAATAATTTCACACACTGCTCTGCGGAATCCGCACGCTGATCAAACTGTCCCGGCAGATATTGAACGGAAAACACCTTATCTCCTGCTTTTTTCTCAAAGCTTCCCTCATAGACATAATCTACCGGTGGTTCTGAAAATACGGTTGCCAGCGCTTTTTTGTAAGTTTCTTCCTGAATGCCCTCGACATCATAGCGAATCAATACTCGAACCTGCTCAAGATCCTTAATTCCAAGGTATTCCTTTACCTCCTGTTTCAACTCTTTTGCAGCTACGGCATAGTCCTCTTTCTTTTCTACGTAAATTCGCTTTACATTAGCCATGATTTTCTCTCCTATCTTGTCTTATCCATCATTATCACTACAAGTTTCTCTTATATTGTGTAAGACCCAAGTTTTACGCGGCCCTTCCAATAACTCTGAACTTCTGTAACATAATTTGGTGCAAATTCAGCATATCTTGCGTTGAACTGCTTTGTTTCTTCTTCATTGACAACAGACTGGCACTGATTGTCATACGCTTCACTGTCATCGTTGTTTACCATTTTGATCAGATAATAACCGTCGTCTCCCTCAATAATATCTGAAATCTGACCATTATCCATTTTCATGATCTGCTTACGAAGTTTTTTATTCAGGAATGTAGAATCTTTCAGATCCTTTTTGATCAGATTCTCTGTTTGATACTGAATTCCCGTTTTGTCATTGTCATCCAACAGTTTTGTAAAATCCTCTGCTGTCTTTGCTTTTTCCTGTAACGCCTGCATATTCGTAAGATTTGTCTGCTTCTGTTCTGCGGAAACCTCTTTGGTTTCTTCTCCGCTGGTTTCCTGATTGCTGACTTTATAATACTGCAATGTATACTGTCTGTAATCCTTTTTATTTACAGTTGCTTTCAATGCCTCTTCATCCACACCGCTTTCTTTGATCAAAATCTGACGGAATTTCTCTGCAAGTGCATTTTTCTTAAATTCACTTTTCAAGGTCTTTTCATCCAGACCCTCCAGTTTTTTCTGTTTGTCTGTAAAGTTTTTCATGGTGTCTGTAACATTGTTTTCTGCTGTTTTCTCTTCTTCTGCCGTGAGGGAATATCCTCTCTTCTGAGCCTCCATATAAAGAACCTCACGCTGTTTCAAAGAATCCATCACCTGCTTTTTCGCAGCGGAAGCACCATTTCTTCCTTTACTGTCAACATCTTCCATTTCCCAATATGTCTTTCCATACAGCTGCTGATAAATGGAAGAATATTGATTGTACTGGTTTTCTACCTGATAAATGCTGTAAACGGCTTCTTTCATATAAACCGTGTCTTTCTTTTGTGTTCCATTTTCATCTGTCGTGGAAACTACCAATACGGCACGCGGGCGAAGCTGCATATAGCACACCCCTGCGCACAATACGATAACGGCAAGAATACCTAAGATCACCAAAACCTTATTTTTAGAAGAAACAAAGGACAAGGCACTGGTACCCCCTCCCTGCTTCTTACTTACTCCGTTGTTTTTTGCTAATTTTTTTGAGTTGTTCATTGTTACCCTCCGAAATACATTTTTTTGCTCAAAGCATATAATAATATTTTACCATATTATTTTCTTTTGTAAAGAACAAACTCTACGAATTTTTTGTGAACGCAAACAAAACAATTCCAGATACCAAAAAACTCTGTCCATTTTCTGAACAGAGTCTTGGATGCAGGAAAAGGGACTTGAACCCTCATGGTATTGCTACCACACGGACCTGAACCGTGCGCGTCTGCCAATTCCGCCATTCCTGCGTGCTTTATAACAATATCATATTTTTTTTTACTTGTCAACAAAAAATCATGGAAATTTTTCAAATAATGTAGTATACTGTTTTTATGCAACATAACAGAACATAATTTGAAATGGAGGATAGTCCTATGGGAATCAATGTTGGTATGCTTATTTTTGGTCTTTTCGACAGTGCACTCGCTTTTTTTCTGGTGTATTGCCTTTGGGTCTCTTGGTTAAAGGGAAAACGCATCGGTCAGATTTTGGGCATTATTTTCGGGACTTTGGTATTTACCACCTACCTCACGTTATTTATCTGGTTTAACTCCCCTGGCGTCTGGGTTCGTTCTGATATTCGAACGATCATCTACGCAGCACCTATTGTTTTAACAATTCTTCTCTCCATTCTGACACTGTTGTCGCAGACGTCAAAGAAAGAAGAAGGCGAAAACGATGAAAAAGCGTCCGAAGAAACCGCCACCGGTGAACCGGCAAAATAATTTTTGTTTCAAATACTACAATCATACAGGAGGTTGCCTATGTTTGAAAATGCGATTAAAATACCATCAAAAATTAACAGTAAAATTTTATTGAAAGTGGTTCCCGGACATTTTGCTACCAGCCACTCACACATCAACTACTACATGGATATGACACGTTTGAAAGTCGGACAGCGCGAGGCAAAAGCCGTTGCTTCCACCATGGCAAACAATTACAAATACAATACTCCGATCGATGCGATCGTCTGCATGGACGGAACCTATGTCATCGGTGCTTATCTTGCTGAGATTCTGACAGATGCCGGCGTTATCTCCATGAACTCACACCAAAGCATCTATGTCATTGAGCCGGAATTCGATTCCTGCGGACAGATGTTTTTCCGTGACAATATTCAACCAATGGTCAGAGGGAAAAATATTCTCCTGCTTGTTGCTTCTGCTACTACCGGAAAGACCATTGACCAATGTCTGGAGTGTTTGGAATATTATGGTGGAATCATTCAGGGATTGTCTGCGATTTTTAGTGCAAAAGATGAAATTCACGGATATCCGGTTCGTTCCATCTTTACTACGGATGATTTTTCAGATTACAAATCATTTGCTCAGAAAGACTGCCCTCTTTGTCATGCAGGACAGAAAATCGATGCGATTGTAAATAGTTACGGATACTCGAAACTATAAATACTTTTTAAAAAGATAAAAACGTCCGCTGCAGGGAAACGATTTCTCTGTATCGGACGTTTATTTTCCTTATTTTTCCAAAAGTTCTTCAGCCAGCTGATTCATTTCTTCTACATTTTTCTCATTCATCGTAGAACGGATCGTTACCTGACTATCGCAAATGGTAAGATTTTTCATCTCATCCAGAATCGCGCGCATCTGTTTTCCTGCCATCGGCGCCCAGGAACCATTTTCCATAATACCAACGACACGTTTCTGATAATTTTTACTCTTCAAATGGCGAAGGAAGTCTTCCATAACCGGGAAAATTCCTCCATCATAGGTTGCTGCTGCGACAACGATCTTATCATAGCGGAATGCATCTTCTATTACTTCTGCCATATCCTCACGGGAAAGATCACTGACAACTACTTTCTTAGCACCTTTTTCTTTGAGGATCTCGCCCATCTTTTTAGCAGCTTTGGCAGTATTTCCATGGATGGAAGCATAAGCTACCAATACCCCCTCATCTTCTGGCTCATAGCTGCTCCAAATATTATATTTGTCAATATAATAGCCAAGATTTTCTTTCAAGATCGGTCCATGAAGTGGGCAGATCATCTGAATATCCAATGTCGCCGCTTTCTTTAACAATGCCTGTACCTGTGCACCATATTTTCCTACAATATTAAAATAATATCTTCTGGCTTCACAAGCCCAGTCTGCTTCTACAGACAAGGCACCAAATTTACCAAATCCATCTGCAGAAAATAGAATTTTTTCACTCTTCTCATATGTTACCATAACTTCCGGCCAATGCACCATCGGAGCCATGAAAAACTGAAGCGTATGTGCTCCCAGCGAAATTTCTTCGCCTTCTTTTACCACAACACTTCGATTACTCAGATCAAAGTCGAAAAACTGTGGCATCATCGAAAATGTTTTTGCATTTCCAATAATTTTCATTTCCGGATACATTTCCGCAATCTTCTGAATATTTGCCGCATGATCCGGTTCCATATGGGATACCACAAGATAAGCAGGAGTCTTATCTTTAAGGACATTTTTCACATTAGCGATCCACTCTTCTGTTGCCCGCTGATCCACAGTGTCCATAATCGTAATTTTATCGTCCATGATCACATAGGAGTTATAAGACACTCCTTCCGGAACAATATACTGGCTTTCAAACAAATCCAGTGTCGTATCATCTGCACCCACGTAAAAAATGGAATCTGAAATTGTTGTATCTTTCATTTTATCTGCTTCCTTTCTGCCTTGATTTTTTTCTTAAATCATATCATAAAGTTCTTTAAATTTCAAAGGGATTTTCAATCATTTGTTTACAATATCAACATTTTGATGTAAAATAAAATCGGAAATCATGTACAAACACACAAGGAGGACATCATGAAACAAATTACTATTGGTTTTTTAGGGCTGGGCCTGATCGGCGGTTCCATTGCCCGCTCCATCCGCAAAAATTTTCCCTCTTGCCGGATTATCGTCTACAGCCGTAGAAAGAACGAAGATCTTTTGCAGGGACAAAAAGACGGAATTATCAGCGATATCACCTATTCGATAGATGCTCATTTTTCTGAATGCGATATTATTTTCCTATGTGCTCCTGTGTTGCAGAATATTCAATTTTTGGAACAATTAAAACCTCTTATCAATAAAACCTGTATTATTACAGATGTCGGAAGCGTGAAAGGAAACATCCATAAAGAGGTCGAACGTCTCGAACTGGAATCTCAATTCATCGGAGGACATCCGATGGCAGGCTCGGAAAAAACCGGGTTTGCGAATTCCTCCGAAGATTTACTGCAGGATTCCTACTATCTTCTCACTCCGTGCAAAACGACCGCAGAAGAAAAAGTTCTTTTTCTAAAGAAAATTCTCTCCGGAACAGGTGCCATCTTTGCTACAGTAGATGCCGGTCTTCACGACGATATTACCGCTGCGATCAGCCATGTGCCACATATTGTAGCCGCCTCGCTTGTCAATATGGTCCGCGAAAATGATACATCAAATGAACTTATGAAAACTTTTGCCGCCGGCGGTTTCAAAGACATTACGCGAATCGCCTCTTCTTCTCCGGAAATGTGGGAAAGCATCTGCCTCTCCAACGCCGACAGCATCGACCATTTTCTTTCCCTTATGATTGATGAGCTGACAAAAATGCGTTCCTACATCGCCAACGAACAAGGTGGCGAGATCAATCGCTTTTTCGCTTCTTCAAGAGAATACAGAGACTCGATTCATTAAATTATCAGATTATTTTATTTATAAAAGAACCTTCGATCACTCGTCTGAGTTTTCGAAGGTTCTTTTCGTATTTACTACCAATTAACGATTAGTCATTTTCTTTTTTATCAAGCCAGTTTTGTTTATCCTGCTCTGTAATCTTACGGATAATGCGGCAAGGATTTCCCGCAGCAACAACTCCGTCCGGAATATCTCCTGTTACAACCGATCCCGCTCCGATCACAACATTGCTTCCAATGTGTGCTCCCGGTACAATCGTAACATTTCCGCCAATCCAAACATCGTCGCCAATCGTCACTTCTTTTGCGTATTCATAGCCCTCATTTCGAGCCGGTGCATAGATTGGATGACACGGTGTATAAATCTGTACATTTGGTCCTAAAAATACATGGTCTCCAATGGTTACTTTTGCAGAATCCAGCACAACGCAGCCATAATTTGCATAAAAGTTATCGCCAACATGAATATTAAAGCCGTAATCACAGCGGAATGGAGCTTCTACACATACCTTTGCTCCAACACTGCCAAACAGATCACGGATAATACGTTCTCTGCCATCTACGTCATCATATCGTGTTTGGTTAAACTCATCTGTCAATTTTCTGGTCCTAAATATAACTTCATGCAGTTCATCATCAAAACGATATACTTTTCCGGCTATCATCTTTTCCTTCTGCTCAGAAGATGCTGCTGTGCCAAATTCCAGTGTTGTCAAGCCACCAAAATCTGTCTGTGAACTACCTGTCGAAGTGTCAAGTGAATCCAATGTTCCGCCGGTTGCAAACTCAATACCGCCCAGTCCACTTGGCTGTTCTTCCTGAAGCATCGATGCCAGATCATCCTCCTGCTCGGATGCTGCCGCAGATGCCGTAATCTCACCGGACAAAACAATATTATCCGCTTCTTCCTGTGCCACCGGTGCAGACAAATCTACATCGCCCACCTGCCAAACCGGAAGATCTTCCTGATTTGGATTCATCGGATCAAATACCGTTTCTTTTTCTGCTTCTTTCGCTGCCTCTTTCAAAATCGCTTCCTGTTTTTTGCGTGCTGCTTCCTCTATCTCTTCCTGCTCACGGCGTGCCTTCTCTTCTGCCTGAGCTTTCTGTAATGCCTCTTCTTCGGCCTTACGGCGAGCTTCTTCTTCCGCTGCCAGACGAAGTTTTTCCTCTTCCTCCGCTTTGCGTCGAGCCTCTTCTTCCGCTTTAAGTCGGGCTTCTTCTTCCTCCGCTTTCCGGCGGGCTTCTTCTTCCTCCGCTTTCCGGCGGGCTTCCTCTTCCTCCGCCTTACGACGAGCTTCTTCCTCCGCTTTCCGGCGGGCTTCCTCTTCCTCCGCCTTACGACGAGCTTCTTCCTCCGCTTTCCGGCGTTCTTCTTCCTCTTCCGCACGAATCTCCTCTGCAAATGCTTCCATTACCTTATCTTTCATCGCCGCACCAATCTGCTGGTGTTCTTCCGGCATAAGATGAAGGCAGTCTGCACCACTTGACACAGCCACAACAGCAAGGTCAATAAATCCTGCCCCCACTTCCTGGGCTACTTTCGAAAACTGTGGCGCAAAATCAAAAGAATAATCAATCTGAGCACGTCCAAATTCCAAACTTAATGTCGGTGAAAATTCAATTTCATCTCCCAAAAGCATCGGACTTGCAATCAAAATCTTTGCGTCTGTTTTCTGCTGGATCAACTCGCACATCGTCTTAAGATTTTGCGCGATCTGAGCCGGTGTAGCATCAAAATACTTTTTCAGATCATTGGTTCCCAGCATCAGTACAACAAGATCCAATGGTGCATTGGCTTCAAGACTTGCCTCAATATCAAGCATACCGTTACAGCCTTCTATATATGGATCATCAAACGCAATCGTTCTTCCATTTTTTCCATCGGCAATAACTTCAAAACGATCTCCCAATAATTTTCCCATGATTCCCGGCCATATGCTGTCTGCTTCGTATCGCTGTCCGTCCGGAGCATAACCATATGTATTTGAATCTCCAAAGCATAATATCCTTCTCATTATCAGTACCTTCCTTTACAAAAATTGTTACTACCTGCACTATAATAATACTAGTATAACATACTTGTAAAAATATCGCTAGTGTTAGAACAAATTTTTTCACTTTTTTTGTATATCATCCAATGTCTTTGTATACGAGGGCAGAAATTCTTCCATAAACGTGTCAACTTCCGGAAGTTCCATCTGTTTTAAGGATTCCAAAATTGTTTCATGGGCCGTGGAAAACTCCGAATTTCCTGCCTTTTTCTCCTCAATGCACTTAATCAAAGCAGACAATTTATCTGCCCCCTTTACAAGACGCCACAAGGCTTCTTCCCCGGATTGTTCCAGCAAAATTTCCCGGTAATAGGGCTGCATATAATCCGGAAGCTGATTTAACAAGGTAACGCTTGCCACTCTCTCCACTTTTTTATATGCCTTTTGTATCTCTTCGTCATAGTATTTTACAGGAGTAGGCATATCTCCGGTAATGATTTCATTGGCATCATGGTACAAACCCATTAACGTAATTTTTCCAAGATCGATTTCTTTTCCGAATTTTTCATTGGCAATAATCCCCAATGCATGTGTGATCATCGCCACCTCAAGCGAATGTTCACTGATATTTTCTTTTACAGAATTTCTCATTAGTGCCCACCGCTCAATGTATTTCATCCTTGCCATCATAGCAAAAAAAGGGTATTCTTTCATTTCTTCTTTCCTTTCTGCGGCAGCATTTTACGGATATACTCCCCGGTATAGGAGCCTTCTGTTTTGGCAACTTTTTCCGGTGTTCCCTTGGCGATTACCGTTCCGCCTTTTTCTCCGCCTTCCGGTCCGATATCAATGATATAATCTGCTGTTTTAATCACATCCAGATTGTGTTCAATGACAAGTACCGTGTTTCCGCCATCGGTAAGCCGCTGCAATATCTCGATCAATTTGTGAACGTCCGCAAAATGAAGTCCCGTGGTCGGCTCATCCAAAATGTAAATCGTTCTTCCGGTACTCCGTTTACTAAGTTCTGTCGCAAGTTTGATACGCTGCGCTTCTCCACCGGACAATGTCGTCGACGGCTGTCCCAATTTCACATAAGACAATCCAACATCATACATCGTCTGTATCTTGCGATGAATCGAAGGAATGTTTTTGAAAAAGTCAAGCGCCTCTTCAACCGTCATATCCAGCACATCGTATATACTTTTTCCTTTGTACAAAACATCCAGTGTTTCACGATTGTAACGCTTGCCATGGCACACTTCGCAAGGCACATATACATCCGGCAAAAAGTTCATCTCAATCTTTAAAATTCCGTCTCCTCGACAGGCTTCGCATCGGCCGCCCTTCACATTAAAACTGAATCTTCCTTTCTTGTAGCCTCTTGCCTTTGCGTCCGGCGTGGCAGCAAACAGATCACGGATCATATCAAATACTCCGGTATACGTCGCCGGGTTGGATCTCGGCGTACGGCCGATCGGTGACTGGTCAATATTAATGACCTTATCCAGCTGATCCATGCCCTTGATCTCTTTCACTTTTCCCGGAATACATCTGGCACGGTTCAATGTCTTCGCCAGCATCTTATACAAGATCTCATTTACCAGCGAACTTTTTCCGGACCCGGACACACCAGTCACACAGGTAAATACACCCAGCGGTATATCTACATTTATATTTTTTAAATTATTTTCTTTTGCACCGATTACTTTTAAATATCCGGTTGGCTTACGCCGTTTCTCCGGCACAGGAATCACGATACGATGACTGAGATAAGCCCCTGTCACCGACTCTTCACATTTCATAATATCCTCTGCCGTTCCTGCCGCAACGACTTTTCCACCATGTTCTCCTGCCCCCGGTCCAATGTCTACCACATAATCCGCAGCCAGCATCGTATCCTCATCATGTTCTACCACGATCAAGGTATTTCCAAGGTCTTTTAAGTGCTGCAACGTCTTTATCAATTTGTCATTGTCACGTTGATGGAGGCCAATGCTCGGTTCATCCAAAATGTAGGCAACACCTACAAGACCCGACCCTATCTGCGTCGCCAGACGGATACGCTGCGCTTCTCCACCGGATAAAGATGATGTTGCACGGGATAATGATAAATACTCCAGTCCGACATCCAAAAGAAAACCAAGTCTTGATTTGATCTCACGCAAAATCAATTTACCAATCTGAAGCTGTGTCGGTGTCAAGTCCAGACCATCCACAAATTTCTTTAAATCGCCGATGGAATAATCACAGATTTCCGCAATATTCCGATCTCCCACTGTCACAGCCAGAGATTCCTTTTTCAATCTTCTTCCCCCACACTCCGAACATGGGGTAATCCGCATAAACGTCTCGTATTCCTGCTTTGTCGTATCCGACGCCGTCTCACGGTAGCGTCGCTCAACATTTTTTATCAATCCTTCAAATTCAATGCCGTACACACCACGTCCACGCTGTCCCACATAGTGAACATCCACTTTTTCTCCCTTCGTTCCATGAAGAATGATATCCTGAATATTCTGCGGATAGTCTTCAAAAGGGGTAGAAAGATCAAAATTGTATTTTTTTGCCAATGCTTTCATCGTCGCTCTGGTAAAACTTCCCTCGTTTGTCACAGACTGCCATCCCAGCACAGCGATAGCTCCGTCATCAATACTTAGTGACGGATCCGGAATCATCAGTTCCGGGGCAAACTCCATCTTATAACCGATTCCATGGCAGACCGGGCAGGCTCCAAATGGATTGTTAAATGAAAAACTTCTCGGTTCAATCTCATCAATACTGATCCCACAGTCCGGGCAGGAAAAACTCTGGCTGAAATTAATCGGCTCTCCGTCAATCACATCTACCACAAGCAGACCTCCGGAAAGCTGCATTACACTTTCAATCGACTCTGCCATACGTTTTTCAATTCCTTCCCGAATGGCAAGTCGGTCCACCACAATCTCAATATTATGCTTTTTATTCTTTTCCAGCGAAATTTCTTCCGACAGATCGTACATATTTCCATCCACGATAACACGTACATAGCCACTCTTCTTTGCCCTCTCGAACACTTTTGCATGCTCTCCTTTACGTCCGCGGACAACCGGTGCCAAAAGCTGTATTTTCGTACGTTCCGGTAAATTCATAATTTCATCTACCATCTGATCTACTGTCTGCCGTTTAATCTCTTTTCCACATTTTGGACAATGTGGAATCCCGATACGTGCGTATAATAAACGAAAATAATCATATATTTCGGTTACCGTTCCCACCGTAGATCTTGGATTACGGTTTGTCGTTTTCTGATCGATCGATATCGCCGGCGGAAGTCCGGAAATACTCTCGACGTTTGGCTTTTCCATCTGTCCCAGAAACATTCTGGCATACGAAGACAGCGATTCCATATAACGGCGCTGCCCTTCTGCATAAATCGTATCAAACGCAAGTGACGACTTACCTGAACCACTCAATCCTGTCAATACCACAAATTCATCGCGCGGAATGTCGAGATCAACACCTTTTAAATTATGCTCTTTCGCTCCTCGTATCTGTATGATTCTCTTATTTTCCATTTTATTCCATCTCCTGCAATATCTTTTTCATTTTTATCATCTGATCACGAAGCGATGCCGCCAACTCAAAATTCAGTTCTGCCGCCGCTTGATTCATTTTCTTCATGATCTTTGCAATCTGTTTCTGCAATTCTTCTTCTGACATATATTCCGGATCTTTCTGCAACTCTTCCATTCCTGCATCTGCTTTGGACGAAATACGGATCAACTCTCTGACCGCTTTCTTAATCGTCTGCGGTGTAATACCATGTTCCTTATTATAGGCATCCTGAATTTTACGGCGTCGCTCCGTCTCTGAAATCGCTTTATCCATCGAATCCGTCCGCTTGTCTGCATACATGATTACCCGGCCTTCTGCATTTCTGGCTGCACGCCCAATCGTCTGTATCAACGAGGTTTCAGAACGAAGGAATCCTTCTTTGTCCGCATCCAGAATCGCCACAAGGCTCACTTCCGGTATATCAAGCCCCTCTCTCAGCAAGTTAATACCAACCAGAACATCAAACACATCCAGCCGCATATCGCGGATGATCTCACTTCTTTCCAACGTATCAATATCCGAATGCAGATATTTTACCCGGACACCAACTTCTTTATAATAATCCGTCAGATCTTCTGCCATACGTTTCGTAAGCGTCGTCACCAAAACTTTTCCTTTTTTCTTCGTTACCGCTTTAATTTCTTTCAGCAGATCATCCACCTGCCCAGCCACTGAACGAACGATCACTTCCGGATCCAATAATCCGGTCGGACGAAGAATCTGCTCCGTGCGCATCAATTCATGTGATTCTTCATATTCCGACGGAGTTGCCGAAACAAACATCATCTGATTGATATGACTTTCAAACTCTTCAAAATTTAACGGACGATTGCTCTTTGCTGACGGCAGGCGGAATCCATAATCTACAAGTGTCGTTTTACGCGACTGGTCACCCGCATACATTCCTCGTATCTGTGGAATCGTTATATGAGACTCATCCACCATGATCAGAAAATCATCCGGGAAATAGTCCAAAAGGGTATGCGGCATCTCACCCTCTTTCATGCCATTTAAGTGCATCGAATAATTTTCGATACCGGAACAAAAACCCGTCTCACGCAGCATCTCAATATCAAAATGTGTTCGCTCTGAAATTCGCTGTGCTTCGATCAATTTGTCTTCCGCTTTGAAATATTTGACACGCTCTTTCAATTCTTTCTCTATCCCCGTTATCGCTTTTTCCATTTTATCCGGAGACACGACATAATGGGAAGCCGGGAATACAACCATATGCTCCAAATTGTTCAACGGTGTTCCTGTCAGCACATCAATTTCCTGAATGCGGTCTACTTCATCTCCAAAAAACTCTACCCGGATTGCCCGGTCCGTCGCTGATGCCGGGAAAATCTCAAGCACATCGCCACGTACCCGGAATGTACCACGGTGAAAATCCATATCATTTCGAGTATACTGGATCTCCACCAGTCTCTGAATCACTTCATCCCGCTCGCGCATCATTCCCGGGCGGAGTGATACTGTCATATTTTGGTAATCAATCGGACTACCCAATCCATAAATACAGGAAACACTGGCAATAATAATAACATCCCGCCGCTCCGTCAGTGCCGCTGTCGCGGAATGGCGCAGTTTGTCAATTTCATCATTGATGGCGGAATCCTTTTCGATATACGTATCCGTCGACGGCACATAAGCTTCCGGCTGATAATAATCATAATAGGAAACAAAATATTCTACCGCATTTTCCGGGAAAAACTCTTTAAACTCACCATATAACTGAGCTGCCAGGGTCTTATTATGGGCAATGACCAAAGTAGGCTTATTCATCTGCTCGATTACATTTGCCATCGTAAATGTCTTTCCGGAGCCGGTAACACCGAGAAGTGTCTGAAACTGGTTTCCCTCTTTAAATCCATCTACAAGTGCTTTAATGGCTTCCGGCTGATCACCGGTCGGTTCGTATTCGGAATGTAACACAAAATGATCCATAATTATCGAAACACCTCCGTCTATGCTTATGTTCGCACGGTTTATCATAAAATATACTCAAAAAATAAAACTCATCGTGTGACTAGTATAACACAATGAGTTTTATAATGCAACAAAAATATGAACATTTGTTCGCTTTTCTTTTTATTAGTCAAAACAAATTTCATCCATCCTCACGTATTCCGCAATATTTCCATGATCCTGAATCAAATTCAGCAAATCATCTGCTGACATCCAAAGTGTCGCCGTATTTTCATTCGGATGCACGCCAACCCTGTTTCCTTTAAATTCATCATCCATATAAAAATGCACACGGCATTCTGTATCATTTAATATTCCAAACGGACTGACAGCCCCCGGTAACACTCCCAAAATCTCATCCAGTTCATCTTCATAAGCAAATGATAATGCTGGCAACTTATTTTGCTTACGGAATCCTTTTAAATCTATTTTTTTGTTCTGTTTTATCGTAAGAAGATAATAATTTTGTCTTTTTCCATCACGAATAAGCAAATTTTTCGCTGTACATTCGGGATAAGGCAGATTGAGGGAATATAAATCACCCATGTCACGCACCGCTTTATGCTCTGTTATTTCATAGGGAATGTCGCGTTCTTTCAAATAATTGCATATAGATTCTCTGCCCGTAAACAGATCTGTATTTATCTCAATCCAATATCTTTGCACCAGACTCCCTTCATCCATCACTTCATTTTCTAAAACGCCCCGGTTTTTAATAATTGTTTTTGCAGATGCCGGATTGTCCTTATCACAGCACATTAAAACTCGGTCTATTCCAAGTTTTCTGCATTCTTCCAACGCTAGCGCGATCATTTTTGTACCGTAACCTTTTCCTCGTTCACTTGGACGGATGCCATCTCCGATATGCCCACCTCCAAGCAATAATTTTTCATTCAAATAGTGCCGAATATTAACTGCTCCTACAAAAATATTGCGTTTCGTATCAAGACAGAAAAATGTTGAATCCGGAACCTTTTCCTCACTTTCTTTCTTTTCTTCTAAAGCATTCAGATAAGTTTCAAAATTGTGATAATCGCACTTCCGGATTGACCACGGAATGATTTTTTCCTTTGATGCGGTCCATTCATCCATCATTTCATTTAGTTGTTGCTGATACTTTAGTTCGAGTTTTACTAGTCTTAACATAATTTAGCCCCTTCCCGGTTTCATCTTGCTTACTATCTTACCATGTCATCCAAGGACAACTCCTTTTTATGTCGTTTCACATGCAGCATAATATGACCGATATTTCCTTCTCCGGCATATTTGGTTGTATCAAAAAAATTCTGATCCAGTTCAGTCCAGACCAGTTCGTTTTCATCCCCGTCAACCGCTACTTCGTTATTTAATTTTCCCACATAAATTTCCAGATCGCAATTATCAAAAGGATACGATTTTTCTTCCTTCTATATTTCTATTTTTCGGTGTCCACGGTGCCGGACATAATAAAGTCGTTTTCTCGATATCCGGTAACACATCATAAATTGAACATCCCATTTGCTGTTCAAAATATTCTTTGTTTTGAAATGTTATCTCCCAGCCTTTTATGTAATTTTCCATAATTCCATATCTGCGTGTCACATCCACAAACCGTTTTTCCAATATTACAAATCCATAGTCCGTCGCCAGTGCATCTGCTATCTGGATCAATTTATCATAATCATCTGCCTGACAATTCATAATATATTCTTTTATTGCTATTTCTTCCTCTGTTTCCGGTGTATAATCGAACTCATCTTTCATAAGCGGATAAGAATGTGTCATGCAAACTCTGGCAACTTCATCCCATCCTTTTGTAATTGCATATTTATATCCCTCATAAACGTGAAAAAGACAGAAAAAGGGCAAAGTCATCTTTTCAGCCTCGCCCTTTTGTCTTTGTTGACCCAAAAATATGTTATCATATTTTTGGAAACATTACAATAAATTATCACAATTTATACAAGTTTATGCTCTTAAAAGCAGTTATTTTATATCAATTATTACTCTGTGAATAAAGGTGTAGAATAATATCTGTCTCC
>ERZ780149.2390-NODE-2390-length-17657-cov-29.882116_pt1 | contig 17657 bp, 22 predicted proteins | sample MGYA00511367_ERZ780149 | MGnify/ENA primary metagenome ERZ780149 (study PRJEB29588, sample SAMEA2153852) | human gut metagenome | biome: human gut; feature: human-associated habitat; material: faeces | place: Denmark | collected 2008/2010 ... | reverse complement strand
TAAGAAGAGTCTGTTGTTTTATGAATCTACAATGTGTACTTTATCGGATGCTTACGATAGATATGCAAAATGGCTTCTTTAAGATTGGGAATGTTAATTTATATGTCTATTCCTGATTCATCCAATCTTTTGAAGCAGTTTCATTCTCAGTTTTTCAGGATAAGCAATCTCCACCTTGTCACTCTGTTTAAGAAATTCATCCACTGGCTCGTCAGTTGCAAGAAGCATGTAATCAAATAACGTGAAAGTCCTTATATCTTTCCACCTTTGAATTATAGCTGAAGTTTTGATAAAAAATGTGCGGATTCCGATAGTGTTTCATACATATTGGATTAAATTTTTTGGGAATTTTATAAAGCTAAATTTCTGATTATCAGAATATTTTCGTATATTAGTATAGTGATAATGATTATAAACAAAGGTAAAACAAATAAATCCTATGATTATGGCAAGAACATTTACTATTACCAGTTATGGTAAGACTAAGGAAAATCCAGAGAGTCAGCGTAAGAAAATGATTAAGGAGTTTGAGACGGCTATGCTTTGCTGTGATGGCAGTGAGGCTGAACGTTACAGGAATATATATGGTGACCTGGTTGCCGGTGAGAAGGAGTGTATGGACACAGAACGTCCATTGAGTCCTGAGCTTGAAGCAATGATTGAGCGAATGTTTACTACTCAAAAGTAATATTCTACAATTGCAGATTTTTATGTTGCATACCTGTCTCTGATACGCCCAATCTTCTGAAGCAATTTCATTCTCAAATTTTCCGGGAAAGTAATCTCCACCTTATCACCGAGAGCCAGTATTTCATCTACCAGTTCGTCAGTCACAAGAAGCATGTAATCAAAAGACGTGAAAGTCCCCATATCATTCCTTTCCACCTGCGAATGGTGGAAAGGATGTTTTCTCAGATAATCTGCAAATGGACCATAAGCCCTTAGAGAAACCTCTTCCGGCTGCTGTCCGGTCGGAGCCACAACACCAATGGAGTCTGAAAGACGAGTCGCCAGCGAAAATCTGCAGTCAGTCTGAAACCTGTTTCCGCTGAGATAGATTCTTGTCAGTGCATCAAGAGGAACAGCACAGAACTCTGATCCGTTCCTGTACCCGAGCAGATACCAGCGGTTATGGAACAGCTTCAAACCTTCCGGTCGGAAACGGCCTTCCACTTCATTGCCCTTGTCATTCGTGTAGAATATGTACAGCTCATGCCCATCGCTTATACACTCCGATATATCCGGCAGGTATTCAATACCATTTGACATGTCAGGCAGTACAACACGATGGAACAGACACGGACTGCTTTTCAGAGCCACATCAATGATACGACTGTTGAACAGCCAGTTCCGGCAACTGTCACCGAGTATTTCATCCAGGTTCTGGATATAATATGTATAGTCTTTTCTGTTGCACGCAATAACTATGTCGAAGTTCTCCTCAATCATCTTTCTGTGATGATGGAATGTACGAAGACTCAGCGGCTTCCCATTGTACAGGAAATGGTGCTTCCATATCTCACAAAGCCTTTCAAAAGTGACCTTTCTTTCCTGATAGACTGTATGCAACAGCCAAATGTATCGGTTGTAGATATTATTCATAAAACTACCTCTTTAACTTATTTAATTATCTAAATATAAACATTATAAACGAGATATGCAAGAAATTTGCACATCTTTTTGTATAATATTTTCACTATAATCCGGACTGGTTTTCAGTACAGATTGACTATATCCATGCCTCTCTTCCTTGCCTCCCTGCAGGTATAGAATGTTCCTCCCAAAGGCTTGCCGTCATAATAGGCAATCAAACCGCATGAATGCTCCAGCATGAAGTCATTGCGCCTTAGAAAGCATCCCTTGAAATAGTGTTCACTCAATACAATAACCCGGTCAGCCTGGGAAATTATTCTCTGATAACGTTCCTTTTCCATTGACGGCCACAGGCAGCTCTGTCTCCTGAAAGGTACAACGGCAATTAGCCGTATATCCGGGTACTTTCCCTTCAGTGACAATACAGTTTCAGCGGCCATCAGGTCGAAACCCATAGCCATGCCTGAATAGAAGCAGGTAATGCCTGATTTGCATGCAAACGACACGGCTTCAACAAGCCGTGTCCTTATTTCATCCAGCCTTTCTGCGGGAATAGTTCTGTGTCCCGTGAAGGCCAGTGATTTTGATTTGTCTGATAATATTCCGTTCATAGTTCTATACTTTATAATGGGTTCTTGCAAGGAAGATGCCTTCAATGACATTCGCTCCGAAACTCTCCAACTGATTCGCATATATACCGAAACTGATTCCGCGTGTTATTACATCATCGAAGACTATGACTGCCTTACCTCTGAACCACTCTTCATCAAATTCGATGATGCTCACCTTTCTGATTTCCTTTTCAGCCTTACGGTTTTCATGAATAGCAAGTCTTTCTCCGCACACCCTTACATGGTCATATCCGTTTATTGCTCCTGTGAGTTCACATACCCTTTTGCAGAAGTCCATATACCGGATTTCATTCTTTCTTACAGATGATGCCGGAACCGGAATGAATACCAACTTTGAGCATCTGCTGCCGTGCTCTTCAATCATCCTTGCAGCCGTCATCTGTGCCACTGCTTCATGAGACCTTCCGTCCTTGAAGTCATAAACCAACTATCTGTCGGCGATTTCCTTCTCGCCCACATTCTGAATACGTTTGGGAAAATATTTGCAGAACCATGTCTGTGGCTTTTCCAACTGCTTTCTGATGCTTTCGTCCATCTGTACCATACGCTCTGATTTTTTTCCCTTCTGTCTGCAAGTTTTTCAGCTTGCCCGAAGGATATTTTTGCAGTTCTCAGAAGCGCAGGCATTCAATAAGGCAAACTACAAGGGAAGCTGAAAATACGCTCAACCCCGTTTGAGGAAGATTTTCAGCCCTGTGTTTGACGTTTGCAATGCCGGAGATACCTTTGCAAAAAAATATCTGCAGAGGCATGCTGAACAAACCTGTGGCTGTAATGGTACATTGGGATAACCATGTATCCCTTTCGCATCAGATGTTTTCAGATAATAAAATGTACCCGTTTCAATGGTGACAGTGTTGACAGAGAGTATCTGTCAGTGTATCAGGTACTTCATATAGAAATCATGCGTTGACAAACGTTGACAGGCGTAGCCATAATTTTCAGTCCGCTAAAAATCCATAGCCAAACGTTGACACACTATAATACTCTGTTCTTTATAAGAAAAATCAGAAAGAATATAATATGTTGTATTACAGCAGTTTCCCAGACTGACTTTATACCGGATTCTCATTGGATTTGCTGTCAACGCTGTCACCCCTTGAATATATGCCTTCCTTATTTCTGTAAAAACATATTCTCCATCAACGGTCTTAGTGCAGCCGTATTGAATAAATGGTAACACATAATCCATCGTATTCCCACAATCTCCAAAATAATCCCATATTTGACGTATTGACTGCTAATAATCAGATGTTTACCTTTACTTTATCGCATAAACGAAAGAATAATCAGCATGAGATATAATGAAAGTCGTTCCAGAGAAGACATATTCAGTAAAGGAGGCAGCACGCTATCTGGGTGTTCACCGCTGCACCATCTATGCCTATATCCGTTACTTGGAAAAGCCGCTGGCTTTCCTGAAGATACCTGATAAGGCAAAAAGGGTGTTCAGAGGAACTGACCTGATAGCCTACAAGGAAACTGGCCTGCCCAAACGTGGCCGCAAGCGTAAGAAAATATTGATCATCCAGTTTTCAAAAATAACCTATTGTTTCTGGATAGCTGTATGCCATAGTTTATAGCGGACTGTTTGATTATAGACAGTCTACCAGATTCAACATCCTCAGTAAGAAGTGCTGTTGAAAAGGTAGCTGAAAGTAATCCGTTTAATTTTACTGGTGCTAATAAGGAAGCTTTCTATGCCCATAAAATGAAAGTTTTACTTCTTGATGCTGCGTTAGGTATGACACCAGCAAAAGAATGGACAGGACAATATGACGCAAACGGAGGATATCTTGTTGTTAAAAGGGATGGGGATATTGTCTGTTATCATTTCTACAATAGAAATGATGTGGAGGATTATCTTTATAATAACACACGTTTTGAACGTGCAAGTCGTAGTAGATATTGCTTTGGTTCATTGTATAATGAGGATGGAGAGGTTTATATTAAATTGAATCTTCAGATAAGATTTAAAAAATAGATATTGAAGTCCACTTTCTGAAAAAGGATTATATTGGATGCATATTTACATTGATATTGATTTCAAGAAGAATCTTTATTGCTGAATAAATATATTATATGACAGATCGATTGACAAAAGAACAACGTCATAGAAATATGTCGGCTGTGCGCAGTAAAAATACAAAACCAGAACTATTAGTGAGAAAATATTTGTTTAGCCGTGGATTTCGATATCGGTTGAATCATCCTCGTCTGCCTGGACATCCTGATATCGTGTTGAAAAAATACAGAACGGTTATTTTCGTAAATGGCTGTTTTTGGCACGGTCATGATGGATGTAAATATTCTGTTCTTCCTAAAACAAATACAGAATTTTGGGAAAACAAGATACAGAGAAATAAAGAACGGGACATTAGGGAGCAAAAGGAACTGGCTGCTATGGGATGGCATTGTATTACGATATGGGAATGCCAATTAAAACCTGTAATACGTGAGCAAACGCTAGAGTCATTAGCATATACACTTAATCATATATATTTGAATGACAGAAGTGTAAAGCTGTATGAGATACAGGAAGATAATCAATTGTTAGCCGCTGAATCAGATTGTGATTATATGAAAGAGAACCTGAAATCGGATTATATATGCAACTCATTTATGTTCATGTGATTTGAAATTTTAAACTGAATAAGAGATATGAAACATAAATATAAAAGCCATAAGAGCATACGTAAACTTAAGAATAAAAAACATCAAATTTTATGCTCACTTAAGGGGAATATAAGGCGTTGTTATTCAAGGAATAAGAATACTCGTAAAAAAAACAGTTTATCAGAAAGTAGGCGTGAAATATATCTTGAAAACTACAACGCAAAAAGAATAATAATGGGAGATTCAAAAAAAGGATATGAATTTCATACCCAATTATTATTGGAATATTCTTCATTATATCCAGGGAAATTTCTAGATATAAAGAAGGAAATCTATAATTTTTCTAGGAATACGCTTTTACGAATGGTTTTAGTTCTTGGACAAAATTACGGTTTGTGTAGAATATCTGACATGGAAAAGAAACGCTTCTTTTCATATAAATCAGAGTTAATCGACGAAATGATGCATAAGATATATAATTATATCAAACGTAATAAAACTTTACCATATAATGTGTCATATGCATCTCAAAAAACTTTCTTAGAGTTTCTTAAACTAATATTTAGTATAAGGCCCGAACTCTGTCATGACAAATACAATTCTTATATGGCAGAAATTAAAACTTTTGATTTATTATTGGCTATAAATGAACAAAAGGTTACCCCATATCAGCCAAGTATAAAGGAAAAAGATGATTTGGCACGTATGATGTATGTTGGACTTTATGCGACAAATGAATTTACAAATAATAATGAGACTCTTGATTTGTCAGAGCAAATGTATTATGCTTTGACTTTTTTTGAATTTATTTCATCAAACTTTGAATGTGAAGTTATTTACAAGACCTTTTTGAATCATTTTTCAATAAATGATTGGAGGGAATATTTCCTGACTATTGTCGGTTTAAACTTGGTCGCATTTAAACAAGGTTTAGGTTTTTTAGATGTTAAACTGAATGATCCCGATCATATATTTAATGCAAATGTACTTCAAAAAATATCTCTTAATGAAGACGCCTATATTGAAAGTGATGATGATAATAGAGATATTGTTGTATTTCGTTCACGACCATTAATAAGTATGAATGATGGTAAATATTTAGTATACAATAAGCAATTATTGAATAAAAGGCTATATAACAGTATATATTTTGATTTATTATCCTATAATTTAAAATATAGAAAAAAATCCTTTAATCAATTCTATAAGGACACATTTGTAGAGAAATATTTATTTGATCATTCTATATTAGAATGTTTAGATGGAAGAAATCTTGATAAATGTTTTCCTCTGCTGCAAGATATAAAAAAAGAGGATTTTATAAATACTAAAGAGGAAGAAAATCAACCTGATTTTTATTTTAGAGAAGGTGATAGTGCTTTTATTTTTGAATGTAAAGCAATTAAACTAAATGGAGATTTAAAAGTAAAAGCAAGTGTAGATGATATTATCGATGAGTTGGAGAATAAATTAAGCGTGAAGCGTTGGAGTCTTAAAGATGGAGTAAAACAAGCAATAGAAAAAGAAAAGCCTGAAGGTGTAGGCCAACTGGTTAATCATATTGTTAGATTAGAGAATTTTGATTTTAAATGGGATACGATTGATCCAAAATCAATATCATTTTATTATCCTGTATTAGTATTGGAAAATTCTGAAATAGCTCAAGTCCCATTGTCTGCCATCGCTAATGAATGGTATCAAAAGGGAATAAATCAAAATTTAAAGACTTCAAAAGATAAGTGTAAGCCTTTAATAGTTATGACTATAAAGACATTTTTCTTCTATTATGATTTATTCCAAAAGAATGGTTTCAAATTTTATTTCGATAAATTTATCAATAAACATATTTATTATAAAGATAATAGTTCATTCTATTATATGGATGAATTTAACGATTTTGATACTTGGATGAGAATGAATTATACAAGTCATAGGGATTTATATTATAAGAAGAAATTTGAAGAAATTATTGAATGGAAAAAGCAACATCAAGCGAATAAGGGTATCTGATACCCCTTATTCACTAATTTTCTATATATTATTTATCGAAATAATAGGCCTGAACTTATGCGCTTGATCCTTTGGTGTTTCCTGAATAGTACCAGACTGCATGGAATAAAGCCAGGCCTTATTCTCCTTCTGGCCTTCCACTTCAGTAGATGACCATAACCAGCATTCACCCGGGTTCAGATTAATTTGGGTTCCACCGACTTCGCTTATACATTCATTAACCAGATGTCGGACCGTGAATAGATAAGAGAGTTGCCGGACAGAAGGAATATAGGCCGATTGCCCATAACTCCACAAATCAAAAGTTTTGATAGCCATCGGTGACTTGACTTCATCATTATTGAACAAAGAATAAGTGTTCTTGTTTCCGTCTTCTTCGGTCAATGATGCAGAAGTACCCTGGTCAATCCCAAGACTGTCAGCAAAAGCCAGCGGTTCCATATCATGAATGTAAACTGCATAACCAAGATTATCAGTTTCAGCACTACGGTTTACATGGAAAACTATGGCAACAGGTTCCTTGCCGGACTGCCTGAATCTGTCCATGGACAATATATTCCCGTCCGAACAGACCACATTGCCAACCTGAAGGTAAGATAAAAGGCCGTTAACTTCTCCATGTTCACAATGGCAGGAAGTGAGCAACAGCCCACTCCATGCCAATATCGGTAATAAAATTCTTTTCAGTTCATAACAGTGGAATTTCAAATGACCTGATTACACATTGCGCTTCCTTATCCATAATAAACCAGTATTCAGAGCGGTATGGCTGTCCGTCAGAATCAGTAGCTTCATACTCTATCTTTACCTTCCAGCCGCTGAACGGCTTGCGTTCCTGACTGGCTTCATCACCAGTAGGTTTCAGTTCCCCCGTAACCATCAGAGAGCGGAGTGCCGTCATGGCATCCATCTGACGTTTCATCTGCCCTGACATCCCGTGACATTCTGAATCCGGATTATCAAAATCCGTATCCTCCATAAACCTGCGGCTGATTTTCATCATGGCCACAGAAAGAGCCATTTTCTCCTTCATGGTAACATACTCACGGCCAAATACAGAATCTGGTTTGCTGATGCCCACAATCTTTACGGATTCCGGATTGTCCACCGAAGCCATCAGTGCCTTTCTTGCCATATCCTGCGCCTTATTCCCGCTGTTGCCGGAACAGCCGGTTCCCATTCCGAGCAGAACTGCCACTGCAGGCAGTATCAGAAGTTTCTTTCCCTGTTTCATATCTTTACGATTTGAAGTTTGTCCGGAGCCAGACCGAGGCGTTTGCGGTAAATGGAACCGTCTTCCCGGTACATCTCCAGTTCGGATGAAGTAATGTTCTTCTCACAAAGCTCCTTCGCCTCTTCCAGTGTCAGCTGATGGCCGCCTATATTCCTCCAGATGGCAAAGGAACACGGTTTCTCCTGATTGCTGTAGTTTGAACAGTTGAAAGCCCTTGTTCCCACACGTACTTCGCCGCCGCAGTGCGGACACCTGCCGATAACAGACTGCATATTGACTGCACCTTCATCAGCAAGTTCCAGCACTGTCGGGAAAGTCTTTCCTTCCTTGGTGGAAAAGCCGTCCAGAAGGATACGGCGTTTCTCCAGAAACTCGGCAATCTCCCCGTCATTCATTTTCCGGTTACCGATGATGGCATTGATGTTGAGCACACAAGAAGGATGCTCACCTGTGTTGTTTTCGCAGCGATAGCCCTTGCATGTCTTCACCACGTTGCCGCCGCAGAACGGACAGCGTCCTATAATCTTCTTTTCTGAATCCATATTCCTGATAAGTTACATTGTTTGAATTAATTGAATGAGACCCCCCGGTTCCAGTCCGCAACGATTCCTCCTATAATGTTCTTGCCGGACATCACGCTTGCCCATCCTTCCGGATCAAGAGAGAACCAGAGGTCGTTCCATGAGAGTGTGCGTACCTGCCATGCCAGGATAAAGAGGTCGGTATTGACAGCTTCCAGTCTGGTCAGTACCTCGTTTGCTATGTAGTACCGCTCGGAAGAACTGAGCAGGTTTACCTTGTGCTTCTCCTTGCCTCCGTCAGAACTGCCAGTATCATAGCTTCCGGAAGTCACCAGCTGCTTCATGAACGGATAAAGCGCAGCCATCTGGGTTGCGGCATCAGCCAGCTCGTCCGAGACGATTGCAGCAATGGCCGTTCCCTTCAGGTTACTGCCGACCGATTTGAGCAGCAGATTACAGTTTTGGGGTATCTCCGTGGCCACCAGTTCCCCGGCACGCTTAATCTGATAGAGATTCTGCATGGCACCCTGTGCATTGGAAAGATATTCCAGCATCTTGTCCTCCACACTGTGTACCCTGTCGAGAGCAATCGTTACGGCTGTCTCGGCAGCAATGATTTTCTCATGTGCCTTCTGACGTTTGTTGTAGATATTCTTAAGTGTGGATGTCTGTGCAAAGACAGCACCCGTCAGAGTCGGGTCTGTCTGTTGTGCAAAAGTGTCCGCACCTTTCATCAGAAAAACTGCAAGGGCAGCCACTACCGTTATTCTTGACTTGATTCTGTCCATATCATTCAGATTTTACGTCCTTTATTCCTTTGTTCACTCAGATTCTGTTCACGTTCCTCCTTATGAGGTGAAATCACCGGCTCCATCGGCCTGTTCAGCAGACAGTCGTTCCAGTCCTTGAAAGCCTTCGGAGGAAGCCACTGTCCCATACGGTACCGGATGTTCAGCTGCCTGGCAACCTGGGCCAGTAGGGGACGTTCCATGTCAGGCTCGAATACCTTTCCTTTCGCTTCAATCCGGATACCGCCGTCAGTCCTGCTTATCTTCATCTGAATACCTTCCTGCAGAGCCATCATGCGCAGTCCGTATATCCTCCCGGCCAGGTCGTTGTCAAAACAGTCGAAGGCACGTGCATTGGGAAAGCGTTCCATGACTCCAGTTATCTGCCTGTCAGAGAATGTGCCGCCCAGTGAAACCAGAGCCGCACTGTCCCCAATCTGTATCCGGTTCATCTGGTAGAAGGCCATGGCATCAAATGCAGATTCACAGAAGAACACGCTTCTTACATTGTCCGGACTGATACCCGAAGGAACAGCCACCCATGCCGAGGATGACGAATCCGTACCGGCAGCCTTCGACTTGTAACCGCCATGTCCTCTGATTTCATACCCCCTGACTTCATTTCCCTTTCCGTCAGTATATGGAAATCCGATATTGTAGCCTTCAAACTTCCCGTTGTTCCTGTCCCTTATAAGGGAAATAAAAGGTGAAAGAGCCGTTACGATCGCTTTGGACAGTCCGCGCCGGAAAAACAGTCCCGGTATTTTCTCGGTGTCAACCGGCTTTACCTCATATCTGGAAGCGTCAAACACACCGGGTGATTTTCCTGCCGATTTAACATACTCCCTGTTCTCCCTGTATTCAGGTTCAGGCATGTTGGCAAAACGTGCCATGACCTTGGCTATCTTCTGCCATTCATCCTTTCCTGATACCGTAAAGGAAGAAAGATTCTCACGGATGAGTGTCACCACATCTCCCTTGGAACCGTCACGCCGGAAAAAGGTCTGTGCTGCCTTGTCGTTGGGATGGCTGACAATCAGCGTATCCCTTTTGTTGCCGCCTTCACCGAGTACCAGCTCGATGTAACGTCCGATACCGGCCTTCCTGTCCAGACGGTATCCCAGGGCGTATGCAATGTCGTCAATCCCCACACGGGACTTCATTTCCCTGAAATTAACCTTGTAGTCACTCATGCTTTCCGATTTATGATGTTATACAGAATTTCATATACCAAGCCCTGTACCGGCATTCCGGTTTCGGCCCATCATGGTAATCTCCGGTTCGTATGTCTTCCGTGCTGTCATGTTCAGGAAAGCCTCCTTGTCCTTCCAGTCCGTAAGCTGGAAGAATGTCCTGGCCGTTTCCCTGGAAACCTTCTTCAGCCCCAGCTCCACGCCATCGTATGATGCACGGATGGCATAGTCTCCGGAACAGGTCTTGACGATAGCTGCATTTTTGAAAGGCATCTCCTCGTCCGCACTGACAGGAGTGAACGGGTCATTCTTCGCCAGATAAGGCTGCTCGCCGAGAGCCAGACGCTGTTTGTCCACATGGTCAAGAATCAGGTCTGAAGCCTTGTTTACGTCAGCCATGACCGATACGATAAACTTCGGTTCCTGTTTCAGTACACCAATCCACGAGTCCAGATAGGCAGCAGAGTTGTCCGTTATCCTGGAATCAAAGCCCATGGAATGGCTGATCATGGCAGCCGTAAGTTCCGCCACCAGCTCCTCCTTGGCGTATTTCGGGTCACCGAACCTGCCGCCCATCTCCCTGTTCAGACGCTCCGGTGTCATGGTGGAGTGAGTCATTTCATGCAGCATGGTGGAATAATACTCCATTCCGCCACGATATGTTTCTTCAGGAGAATCACCGATATTGAACTGCGCCTTCATGGGCAGCACCACAATATCCTTCGAGGGAGAATAATAGGCACCGTTCTCACGCTTGTCGGCACGTATCGGACAAAGCCACTGCTGCGTCTCCACCATGCGGTCGAGTGCGGCATGGGTGTACATACCTTCCGTATCCCTAAGTTCCGGAACCTTGAACCTGTCCATGAGCTTCTGCATCCTCTCCGGCTGCACTTCTGCCAGATTGGTCTGTGCCACATTGTACACCGGGAATGACTTGATGAAAGGAATGACATCCATATCCTTCTTCTCCTCCTTGCTCATTGCACGGTATTCCTCCGTGCTTATCCTCTTGCCGTGATTGTCCTTTATCATCATATCCCAATAAACCACCGGGAAGGCCTTTTCACCCTTCAGGACATGAGCCTTCAGGTTATGTGCCTGCTTGAAGGTCAGATATACCGGAAGCTGGTAGTTCATGGCTGCAGTATGCATCTGAAGGAAGAAGGAATTGGAACCTGAATAGTTGCGGCCACCCACATTCTGCGGCAGTCCGGCATAACCCGACTCGCCGCCAATCCATCCCTGTTTCCATCCGGTATCCTTCATCTGCTGCATACGCTCAATCATCATTGCAGCGAAGCGGTCTATGGCCGCCTGCCCGCTGTTTCCCTGAGATTCAGTTCCAGATGCCATAGCTGTCGTCATCCATTACCTGACGGTCCATCTGCTCGATGTCCGTCTGTTCCACATAGAACTCGGCCGATTCATCCGAAGGGTCAGTACCGTGTGAACGGCACCACTCCAGATAATCATCTGCATTCTCACTGTCCATAACAAAGCGGAGGAAACCTATCTTGCCCTCCTGCAGAAGCTCCACAAGCTCCTCATGATTCATTTTAGCTGACATATAACTTGTATTTTATTTTTCTGATTATGTTACATTTTCATAGAAGCCGATTTCTCCACCTTTGCCGTATTGGTTGCAACCATACCGGTTATTTCCGTATTCAGATACTTGGCCGCAATCTGTTCCCTTGTGGCCGTCTTGGTCTTGAAAAGAGAATATCCGTCATCGAAGGAGATTTCATGCCGGGAAGTCTGTCCCTTTTCTCCAAGGTCAACCGAAACCTTCCATTTGTTGTCGTTCCTGTCCTTGGCCACACGCACACCCTTGGGGTCAACACCTTCAGGAAGCTGATACTTCTCGTATGCGGATTTCAGATGCAGACGTTCCCCGAAGTTCTTCTCAATAAGCTGGTTTGGAGTGGCCACTCTGTCAAAGTAGGCATTAAGGTCCTGGCGTGAAGCCACGGCAGACATGTTCGTATCCCCAACCTGAACATAGAACTTGTATTTCCCAAAGTCAGGACGCTGCTCGTCCTTCTCCTTATAGACATTGAACTTGTTTACGGTTATGGAACCATCCGGCCCAGCAATCTCCCTTGGCATTCGGAAGGCTTCATCAGATACCTTCGGCATCAGCTTTGTCGGATAGTAGCGTTCCATCAGCTGCTGCACCGTCATTTCCTTGTTCTGATAGGCCGCAAGGTCGGCTGCATCCATCTTCTGCGGTTTGAGCTGCTGTCCGTCAATCTTTGCGGTAAAGTACCAGTCGGCAGGATTGGTGGTACTCTGGTAGGCATGACCATGAGTCACCTTTTCACCGTTGGCAGTCACCATCTGCGGCTCACGGGGCTTTCGTTCCTGGGCTGTCTCCGTTTTCTGTTCGTCCTTCTTTTCGGCCTTTACCTTATTATCCGTCCCGGTCTCAGCTTTAGTTTCGGCTTTGGCCTTCGACTTTTTTTCCCTTGCAGGTTTTACATCAACAGTGTTCTCCACTGTTCTGTCAGGAGTTTCCTGCACACCCTGTTCCTTTTTCTTCTTTCCCATATCTGTACTGTTTTGAATGGTTCTGTCATTATTCTCAGCCTTGTCCTGTCCGGCCTTCTTCTTCAAAGGACTGTCCAGTGCATCACAGATTGCAACCCTTATTCCTGAACGTATCAGCTTGGGCAGATAAACGTCAAGTACCGATTGTGGGAATGATGCAACCTTTACAGGTCTTTTGTAGTCAGGCAGAATCCTGTCTGCAATCTCAATGGCAAGCACTGTGGCAGACTTGACGGCATCCTGCTTATATAGTTCATAGAAACTGTTCCGTCTGAACAGCAGCATGGCATCTGGATGCTTCTTCTTCAGTTCGTTGAACTGACGGATGATACCGGTATCATTATCTGAATCTGTCTTTTTGGCCATAGGAATCAGTATTAGAGTTTAAGGCTGTTCGCTTTAGTTTCCTTTCTGGATGGAGAGAGTGAAATAGCACGTTCAACGGACTGTCTGTCCACCACCTTCTGATATTCCCATCGGTTCTTGTCAGTCATGACAAGGCCAAGGTATTCAGGATGAATCTCGTCATAGCGGAGCTTCTGCTGCCTTTCCCACTCCTTCATGTCACCCTTGATAAGCTTGAATCCCTGCTGTTCCTTCAGGTCAATGCCGACTGAAACCTTCTCGCCGCCCACATTCAGTTCAACAGGTTTTCCCTCCCGTATCTGCTGCTTTTGCTGCATACCCAGTTCAATGTCGTTTACCTTCTCCATGTCCTTCAGACGCTGCTCCAGCTTGATGTCTGTGACACGCTTGTGAATGACGGATTTTGTTTCCGGATCAAGCTGCAGATACTGCTGAGTCTTTTCACCGTTTACGTTGACCGCCTTCTGTATTACCTCACCTCTGGCCAGACGTTCAGCCTCCTGCTGAGTGAGATTGAGAACCTTGTTGCGTTCCCGGGCCAGTTCGGCACGGACCGGATAGGCAAGCAGAGCCGGAACACCGTTTTTGTCTGTAGTCATCTGAAGCTTCATCGGCATGGTGATGATGCTGCCGTTCCTTGCGTTGATGGATACCTGCATGATGGGGGTCACTTCACCTGCCATCAGCTTCTCCTTCACTTCCATGGGCAAGCTGTCCGCTTTTTCACGGTCGATACCCAGTATTGCCAGTTTTTCGTATGGCAACAAATCGGACTGATTTCTGTTGTGCATTTCCATATTACTGTAATTAAGCTGTTATATTTGCGGTTCTAACCGCCTGAATGCCACAAATGTATTTACGGCAATCCCCTGAAAAAGAAATGCGCAACACTATTCTGATTTCACTGCTTCTGATGCTGCTGCCGGTAAGCGTATCGGCACAGTTCTATACGATAACCAGAGATTCGGAACTTCTGCCAACAGAAAGACAAAAAGAGGCCTATAAGCATGTAGAAAAGGATGTTACAAAAGGGAAAAAAATAAGGTGATGGCAAAGGATACCCTGACTGTCGGACCGGGCAATCAGAAGAAATTGGATGATAACAGCCAGAATAGTGACAGGAAAACATCCCTAAAAACAGAACTGCAAAAGAAAACAGATGATATTACTAAATCAGAAAACAATCTTCCTGAACTTACCATCCCCAACCTTTATAAAGAAATCATAAGAAACGGAATCTTATACCCCAAAATCGTATTGGCTCAGGCTATACTGGAGACCGGATGGTTCCGTTCCTCAGTATGCCGGAACAAGCATAATCTATTCGGGCTTACCAATCCACGTACAGGAAAATACTACGAATTCAATCATTGGACAGAAAGTGTAAGGGCTTATTATACTAAAGTGCAATATAAGTATAAAGGAGGAAACTATCTGCTTTGGCTTGATGAGATTGGGTATGCGGAGGATCCAGATTATATAATAGCTGTAATAAGAATATTAAAGACATTATAAATCTTATACTATTAATGTTACATATTGAATGAAAACCTTAATTCTTAATACTAATATTAGTAAATAAACAGAATATAACGTTAATATATGTGAAGATTTAATTTGAAAGAATTAATTTGCAATCATACAGATTTAAATATCTTTTAGTATACTTGATTAAACAGTAATCTTTTGTAACTTTGAGTATCAATTATATTGTAACATTATATGGACTAGTAGAATTTAATTTTTGACAACTAGTTTAATTCGTATAAACAATAATTTTATTTATAATACATGGAAAATAAATTTTCAGTTTTTGGATTGACTGCAGAACAAAGCGAGATCCTTTTTGCTCTACAAAGAAAATTAACATTCAATGATGTACATGAAGAGGGTAAAAAAAGCCAATTTTAGGTTCAAATAAGAGAGACCAGAAGCAACTTTGGTTGAATACATGGGATAAATCTATTGATGACTATCTGAAATCATATGGAGGTAATCCGTCACAGATTAAATTAAGTAATTTAGATTTGAAAACTAAAATAAATAGATTAGATATAAATGCACAGAATAAAGTATGGAAGTATATGGTGTTTTTAGAATGTGTTTTATATTCACCATACTATCCTTTAAGTGATAATAAGGAAGCCTATAAACCTTTTAAAGGATTGGCTATTGATAAAAAGGTAAGGCAAGAAACTCTCGATGAAATTGCTGATATTCTTTGTATTGATAAGAAATATATTAAAGTATTTGAAAATTCTCATAAATCAGCTGTAAAAAAACTTTCAGGTTATTGGACAAAAGTTGCAATGGGGGCTGGAATAGGAATTATTGTACTTTTAATTGCAATAGTTACATTTCAATATGAGATAATTGCTTTTTTTGCTGCAAATGGCTTGTCTGGTGCAGCTGCAATTTCCGCCGGCCTTGCAGCACTTGGTGGCGGTGCCGTAGCTGCTGGTGGATTTGGTATGGCAGGAGGTATTGCCGTATTAGTTGGTGGCGGCTCTTTACTAGGTGCAACTGCAGGTACTGCTGTAGGTGCTTCAATTGCATCACTTGGTTCCAATGCAGTTTTATCTGAAGCAGCAAAATTACAAGTAGTGCTTAAAGAAATAGTTTTAGCAATACAAAAGGATACATCGTATTTTCAACAGATACTTTTGAATATTAATCAACAGGTAAGTCAATTGAAATCGGAAGTTATTAAACTAAAAACAGCTAATGAGAAGAACAAAAAGAAAATAAAAAATCTAGAAGAAAGCATTAAGATTCTAGAGAAATTAGTTAAAGGCGCAGCATAGTATGGAGGATTTTCATAGTTTATCAAATAGAATTTCTGGTCTTCAAGAAGATATTTTTACAGTAAAAAAACAAACATCAGTTCTCGCTTCAGATATAAAAGAAGATGACAGAAAATTGGAAGAATTAAATAATAGAATTAAATCACTTTTTGATAAAGCTGGGATTGATGAATCGAACATATCTTCTGAATCAACTATAGATGACATTCAGCAGATTAATACAGAAATAGATTCTATATTATTTTCTGTTAATAGTAAGACTGAGGCAGATAAAGCACTTGATGTTAATAACGTGGATTTATTAGTAGCTTGTCTTGCCGGTGGTTTGGCTGTACTTGTTGATTTTGTACTTGTTAAGGTTCCTAAAACTATGGATATAAAACTTAATGGAGAGAAAGTTCATTGTGAGGGTAGTCCTTTAACAACTATACTTAAGAAAATAGGTACAACAAATGACGGTAAGGAGGCTAAGTGGATAAAGACATTAGAGAAATGGTTTCACGTTAATTATGATGCGTCAGTTAAAGAAAATATTCCTGGTATGTATCCCAAAAACCATAGAGTATATAGTCTAGGACATGATCCAAGCATTTTAGGACTTATATGGGGTATTAAGGATATTGTTTCAGGAACATTTTCATACATAGATAAGAATGGAGTACTTCATATTGATAAGGTTATTGAGCCAGATCTAAAAAAGATATTTTATGCACCTTTCTTATGGCTAGGTCATATTATTTCAGATGTATTCACAAAACAGGGGATTCCAATTCCTGGAACATCTGTTCTAAGAATGTTTCAAGTTGGTAGTTTTGGTGAAAAAGAAAGAACAATTGGTGAATTGGTCACTTATATGTATGAACAAGGTTATGATTTGCGACATTTAGCTACAATGTCTACATGTAGGCTTGTAATAAATATAGTTGTTAATATTTATTGTTTTCTTACAATGCATAAAGAAAGTAATCCTACATTACCACTATTTGAAAGAGATTATATCCGTGTGAAGAATGAACAAAAAAAGAAAAAAATATTTTTTATAGCTTATTCTGTTGCTGTTGCAGGTAATATAGGCAAGGTAGCTGCATATCAGGGGAATCCATTCGCAATAAACATAGCTATATGGTATCAGTTTGTACGGGAGGCTGTTACCCAAACTGTAATATATTTTGATGAAGGGAAATATTCTATAAAAGCAATTGAGAATCGCCATCTTATTGATGAAACATTTGAACTTCTTTTAAAAACTTCTCAATAAAAATAAATAACTATTTTTTAGTGAACTCATATATATTTTAACGTGAGTTCGATGAATTATAACTATTTGTAAATTTGGTGATTAGCGAA
>ERZ780149.2389-NODE-2389-length-17660-cov-3.274354_pt1 | contig 17660 bp, 16 predicted proteins | sample MGYA00511367_ERZ780149 | MGnify/ENA primary metagenome ERZ780149 (study PRJEB29588, sample SAMEA2153852) | human gut metagenome | biome: human gut; feature: human-associated habitat; material: faeces | place: Denmark | collected 2008/2010 ... | reverse complement strand
GAAAGAGGCATCCCTTCCCCTCCAAGCCTCCCCTACCCTCCGAGAACTTCCCCACAAGACCCCGCCGTTTCCCGGGCGAAAATTTGTTTCGCTTTTCGGAACGGCGGGGGCTTGCGGGGAAGTTTTTTCCGGTCGGGAGGTGTTTTGGTATCGAAAAAGCCGCGTTAAGAAGCGCGGCTTTTTCTTTTCATGGGTTACCACCAACCGACATGATCCGTGTCTGTCACCCGCTCATATGAATCCATGGGTATCAGTTCCCATTGGCAAAACGGAAGTAACTCCTCATATGGTATATCGATCTGTTCCGGAAATTTTGAACCAAGCTGAACCATACCGACGCCGGGATTTAAGTCAAAATAAAGCTTAACAAAAGACGCCTCACGAATATACAGATTTCCATCGATCATTTCCGCATGGTCAGCCACCGGATTCTCTGAATAACAGGCTTCATAATATTCTCCAACGCTTTGCAAAATCCGATTGTTACGAATCAAAACACGGTAAAACGAATAATAAACAGAACCGGTGTAGGTAACCGATTCCCCAAAACTGTTTACAAAGGGATATGTTGCCCCCGGATAACGGTATTCGACGCATACATGGTCACGACTATACGGCTGAATCGTTAACTCTATCGCGTGAAATCCGATTCCATGGTCAACAGGGGTATATGTAAACGGAACATTTGCAGGAAATGGGATTTCACGCAAATTTCTCAAATAAGCTCTTCGCTCCGTTTGCTCTTCATCCTTCTCCTTTTTCCCGGCATCAGAACGGATTTGAGAAATGAACTCATTTGCATTATTTCCAAGGAAATAGGAAGTCAATGGGCTGCAATCCGGAATCTCCGGCTCTTTTTTACAGGCGCACATCGACATAACTGTGACAAGCGCAAAGATCAACGAAAAGAATTTCCGTTTCTTCATCATACCCTCCTGTTTATCGTTGTACGGATTGCAAAATCGTTTACCACCAACCGACATGATCGGTAACGCTCTCCCGCTCCGATGGGTCGATCCGAACCAACTTCCATTGGCAAAGCGGCAGAAGCGCTTCAAACGACACGTCGTTCAGAGAATCGGTGCTGCTGTACAATTCAACCACTCCGATACCGGGATTTAAGTCAAAGAAAACCTTAACGGAATCCCCTTTGCGGACATACAGTTTACCGTCTATCATTTTCCCTTCGTTGTAACGATCGTTCTTTGAAAAATAAGATTCGTAGTATTCCCCGACAGATTGCAGGATTTGGTTTTTATAAATATACACACGGTAAAAACAATATCGAATCGAAAGAATGCGGCTGACCTCTTCGCCCGTCTCGGTAGAAGTGTAGGAAAACGTTGCCAAAGGATAAGCATACTCAACCAGAAAATGCTGTTGGTATTGCAAACGCAAGTCCATTATGACGCTGAAAGGACCGTCTCCCGCGCCGTAATCTCTGACCCCCAAGCGGAACGCCCCCTCTTTCGGCGCAGGAATATCCTCCAGAGACTTCATCATCCTCCGCACTTCCTCGGAATCCTGAAACGCTTCCGCCTGATCCGCATGATAGAACAACCGATCGACCGCCGCCTCGGCATTGTCGGCATAAAAGGTATAAGTGGTCGGTCCGCAAACTACGATCTTCGGCTCTTTTTTACAGGCGCACATCGACGTAACCATAACAAGCGCAAAGACCACCGAAAAGAAGTTCCGTTTCTTCATCATACCCTCCCGTTTTGCGTTGTACCAAAATTGACAGAAACAGTCGATCAGTTGAAAATCAGGCGGTAACCCGTTTTGGTGAGCGTAACTCCGCGAACCGTTTTCCCGCTCGGCGCGTTTGCAATCAGCAGATTGACTTCCCGCTCATAGGCGCATTCTGCCAACCCGGTATACGCTCCCTGTTCGTTTCGCGGGGAGACGGTTTCACGCACCAAGCGAATGCTCCCGTCCGTTGGCAGCCGTTCCAGAACCAGTTCCGCAATCAGAACGTTGTGGCGGTATAAAAGCAAAAGCTGAAACACATTTTCCGCGCCGTCCGCATCCAGAAGCGGGACAAGAATCAGATTGTCGTAAGCCTCCAGATAAGCAAAATCCTCGGGCGGTCGGCTCATGCTTCCAACGGTCTCGCCCTTGAATCGACTGAGATAACCGGAAATTCCGAGATAGAAACGCGCCTTCTGCGATTTCCACGGATAGATCGGAAGTTCGGACAGCGTCTGCGCCCGCTGTTTCAGAAAGCATTCCATAGACTGTCTGCCCTCTGCAATCGTCCGAAACGGTTCCACATGGGGAAAATCATGAAGCGATCCCTCGTGATAATATTGCAGATACGATCCGTCCGCCGCTCCAACCGGATACATTTCCCGCCAACCGCTCATATCGTAAATGACTCCCTGCAATTGAAATCCCGGATAGTCGCGGTAAAAATCGGTCAGCAGCTCCGTGCAAGCCGCATTGGAAATCGGGTTTCCCGCATCGTTCCGCGACAGATCCGCTTCGGACAGTGTGCCGTCCTCATTCCAACACATCAGAAACGCCCCACAGATTGCCCTGTCGCTTGAGAAAACACCGAGGAAAAGGCGGGTTGCTTCCAGATCTATGCCCCAAGCAGGAATCGTGCCGATCTCATCCGCGTCCCGGAAAACCTCCGACAATTCGGCAGACGGGTTTCCGCTTTCGCAATAGCGGCGCAGTTCGCCCAAAGCATCAAAGTCCGGCTCGGACGGGAGGTAGTAGGCCTCCATTTCTCCGTTATCCGGCGTTACGCGGTTCGCGAGAATTTCGTACCCATCAGCTCCTTGTTCTTCGGATTCCGAAGCATCCGGAGTCGGTTCGATCACTTTACAGGAAAACAAGGAAAGCGCAAATGCGGAAACGAGAAGCAGGGAAAAAAGTCTCCGTCTGATCATCCGATCCCCTCCTTTTATCCGGCAGACAGAAACAGCGCACCCATATGCAAGAATATGGGTGCGCTTCTCGTCAATCTGTGCCGTTTCGGTAGGATTGGAGAATCGGGACACCATATCCTGCGTAGGGTTCGGCTATTTACAGTTTCAGTATAGCATATTCCATTGTGTTTGTCAAGCGTTTTTCGAAAAAGAATCCGAAAACCGCCGTTGTTCATGCCTCGTCAAACAGTCTCCGCTCGACCTCGGCACAGATGGCGTGGTAAACGGGCAAATGGTACTCCTGAACGATGAATGTTTCGGTTGCGGGGACGCGGATGGTGATGTCGCAGATTTCCGCCAGTTTTCCGCCTGCCGCGCCGGTCAAGCCGATTGCGGTAGCGCCGACCGCTTTGGCGGTTTTGGCGGCGAGGACGACATTTTCGGAGTTGCCGGAGGTGGAGATGCCGAGGAACACATCCCCCGCCCGTGCGCAGGCAAGGACGGTCTGCGCAAAGACCAGTTTCGGCTCTACATCGTTTGCGAACGCGCTGAGAATGGCGCTCTGTTCGGGCAGGGAGATGGCGCACAAGCCCTGTTGGAATTTTGCCGTCATCTCGGCGGGAATGCCTGCGTCAAGCAGTTTCTTTTGCGCCGATTCCGATAAGGGGCGCTTGGAGAGAAAGCCTTTTTCCAACTCTCCCACAATGTGTCCGCAGTCCGCCGCGCTCCCGCCGTTGCCGCAGAGGAGCAGCTTTGCCCCCGCGCGGTGCATGGTGACGATGGCTTTCGCGGCGCGTTCGATCTCCGGCAGGCAGTCCGTCAGCGCGGGATACCGCTTGCCGAGCAGTTCGATATCATTCATTGTTTATCCCTCCGTGCTTCCTCCGCGACCGCAATCGCGGCATAGTCTCCGATGGCGTTCCCCAACTGCGCGGTGCGGACGGAACAGACAGATGCCGACATGGGGAGCGCTTCTTCCCGGATGATGCGTTCCGCTTCCGCCCGCAACAGGTTCTCCGAGCGGGAGAAGATACTGCCGATGACGATGGTTTCCGGATTGAACAGGTCAATCAGGATGGAAAGCCCCCGACCGAGCTGTTCGCCGCAATAGTGGTAGACCTCGATTGCATCCGCATCGCCTGCGTTTGCCGCATCCGCAATCGTTTTTGCGGTAACGGTCGGCAATTCGGCTTCCGTTTGACAATAGAGCGGATGCCTTCCCTCCTTCAGGGCTTGGATGGCGCGCATCTGACCCAACTGCTTTAGTCCGCCGCCACTGCAAAAGCCCTCGAACGAGCCTCTCTTGCCGTAGCCGACAGGACCGTCTGCCGCCATGCGGAGGTGTCCGACCTCGCCTGCGTTGCCGTTGGTGCCGCCGTAGAGCCGACCGTCCAGAATCAGCCCCGCGCCCATGCCCGTGCCGAAGGTGAGGAAAATCATGTTTTTCGTTCCCCTCCCCGCGCCGTACCGCCACTCTGCCAACGCGCAAGCGTTCGCATCGTTGCGCAGAGCGACCGGCACATGGAATTTCTCCCGCAACCGCTCGCAGATCGGCACTTCGTCCCACCCCGGCAGGTTCGGCGGGGAGAGGATAACGCCGCGATTCTCGTCCAACGGTCCGCCGCAGCTGATGCCGATGGCATCGAACGGGGCGAAGGACGCGACCAGTTCCTCGATTTTTGCAAGGCTTTGCGCGCAAGGCAGAGTGGCGAACGCAACGCGGTTCAACACCTTTCCTGTGTCATCCGCCTGCACGACGGCGCATTTCGTGCCGCCGATGTCGATTCCGATCAACATGGATTTCCCCTTTTTATCGTAGCGATTGATCACCTTCACGGTTGGAACAGAATCATTATAGCATATCTCCGCCCGCCGCGCTTCCTGTTTTTTACGGAACACCAACAGAATTTTACGGTCTTTTATCCCATCTCGATCCCTCTTGACAAATTCCGTTTCCTGTTGTATAATAGAAGCGGAATTTACACAGCGGGAGAGAACCGACCAATGCCAAAAGCCATTCTTCCATCGGATATCTGGGTAGACAGGAAGCGAAATATGACCGTTACCGAAAAGACGGTCGCTCAGACCACGAAATTTCATATGCACGAATACTTCGAGATCGAGCTGATTCTGGACGGCGGCGGAACGCAAAACCTCAACGGCGACACTTTCCCGCTTGAAAAAGGGTGTCTCTATCTGCTCTCCCCCATCGATTTTCATGCGGTTATGCCGCAACCTACGCTGTCGCTCATCAACGTCAGCTTTTCCGTGAACGCAATTTCGCCGCAGTTGTTGGGTGACCTGATGCGCCGGGAACACGCCCCGCTTCTGCGATTGACCGCCCCCGAACTTGCGCAAGCCGAATTTCTGACAAAGCTTCTCGGCGAAGGACTGACGGTTGACGATCCGCAAACCGGGCGCTATACCAAGAATCTGTTGGAGTGCCTGCTCATCCTGATTCTGCGGAAAAGCACCCAAGCAGTCCGCCGATGCACGGAGTATGATGCCCTTCCGATGTCCCGCTGTATGCGTTATCTGTTTCTCCATTTTGCCGAATCGCCCACACTGACGGAAACCGCAAAGGTCGGCGGATATTCCGCAAGCTATTTCAGCGCCCAGTTTCATGACACAACGGGAAAAACCTATGTCGACTTTCTGAACGAGCTGAAGCTCAACTATGCCAAAATTCTCCTGCGATCAACCAACGATCCCGTCATCTCCATTGCGTCCGCAGGCGGCTTTTCTTCCCTTTCCAATTTCAACCGTGCCTTTCGGAAGGAAACCGGAATGTCGCCAACGCAGTATCGGGAGATCAATAAAAAGCCCTGAAAACCGAACGGTACAATCGGTTTTCAGGGCTTTGATTTTGAATGCGGAAATCGAAAGTGTTAAGCGAGCTATGATACGAAACAATTAAGGCGATACCGCGCAATCCGCTCACCTTGCGTCTCTCTCGGGATCATGTATTGCCTTTCTTGCGGCAATCTTTTCGGTCATTCCGTTTCCCCTCAAACAGATAACGGTTGAGACCGTCCATACAGTTTCCTCCCTTCAGGTGAAAAACATTCAGATATTGGAAACCCGGCTTTTTGAATTTTTTTCTCAAAAGATTGCTCTTTCCTATTGCTTTTTTTATCCCGATATGTTATACTAATAATAAACAATCAATCAGTTAGAATTCGGCCGGAGGGAAATCAATGAAAGTAACCGAGCAACAGCATAACCTCAAGAAGGAAGAAATTATGACAAAGTGCTTTGCATGCTACGCCGAAAACGGGCTTACCGGCACGGGAATCAAGGCGCTGGCGAATGCCTGCAACTGCACAACAGGCAACCTTTACTGCTACTTCAAAAATCTGGATGACCTGATCATTGAATCGACCGCCTTCTGTATGGAAAAGGTGGAAGATGACTTTATGAAAAAATCTCCGACCGATCCGGAGGATCTCATGCGTTTCATTGACGAGATCCCGTATTGGACGGCGCAGCAGCACGGGAAAAAGTACCGTTTGATGTATCAGATTTATACCCATCCGAAATATATTGAATACGGAAAGAAATTCTTTTTGGGCGTCAACGAGCGTTACACCGCATATGCGCGGCAGCTTGAGCCGAAACTCGGCATCCCGTGCGAGGTGCTGACGCCGCTGATCTTCATCCTCATCCGCGCCAGCGTCCACTATGCGATGTTCGAGGATGAATACTACCTCAAAAGTCAGCTTGCAGTACTGAAACAGAGCATCATCATGTTCATGCAAAAATACAAAAATAACCGGGAGGAAATGAAATGAAAAAGCGGTTGATTTTCGTTTTGGGGTCTGTCTTCATCCTTGTGATGGCGGCGGCGATGCTGTTCACCGTGAACACAGGCGCGGCAACGGAAGAGTACGGCTTGTACATCGGTGGAAAGCAGGTCACAAGCAGCAACCTTTCGGGGCAGGGCTGGCGGTTCGAGCCGGACACCAGTACGCTGGTTCTGAACGGCTTTGAGATCACCTCCGGCGGGCATTTTCACAGAAAGATCAACGACGGGACCACATGGCTGTATTCCTTTATCTATGTGGATGACAACAAGAGCATGAATCTGACCATTCGCACGGAGGGCAAAGAAAGTCAGATCGGATACGGTACGCTGGCGGGAAAAATTGCGGTCGACGGTGACATTGAAGGCACGTATGATTCCTATTTCGGAATCTACAATAAAAACGGCAATGTGACCTTTACGGGTTCCACAAGACTGTATATTTACACAAATCAGCTCTGTGTTTATACCTCAAAAAAGATTACCGTGGATGAATGCCACGGCGGCGTTTCCATGTACGCCTATGTCAACGGCATCAACTCCAAAGACCTTATTGTCAAGGGCGGCAGTGCGGTCAGCGTAACCTGCGGCTATTCGGGCGGGGATGACTATCAATCTGCCATCACCGCGAGCCGCAGCATCAGCCTTTATGACACGTCCGAAATCTATGCAGAGGTCGAACGCCGCAGCGACTCAACAAAGGGCTATATCTCTGCAATCTCCTGCCGCGATGGCACCATCAATGTCTATGGCGGAAAGCTGACAGGCATTTGTTACATGGGCGGCAAGCAGTCCGACGGTTTCCCAGAATGCTTTGCGATTCGGGTGGGAACGCTGAATATCTCCGGCGGCGGCGTTGTAGAGGCACTGGTCAGGACGGCGTCGGGACAGAAGGATTACCGCAGATCCATTACCGTCGGTCAGTATAACGGCTCAACGGGAACGATCAATTTCAAAGGTAACGGTGTCCTTCGCGTCGGCGTGGAAATGGAGAATCCAAGCGGCGGACAGCGTCTTTATCCGGAACGCTTCAACCTGCTCAACAACACGAGCGGTCTCTCTACCGTTTTGACCAAAGATGGCTACGACAGGTACTTGGAATTTACCGCATATGAGCGCGAGGGCATTTTCCTGCATGAGTTTGGAAACAATATTCACTGGTCGTATTACAGGCGCCCCTCGCTGGAAAGAAACAGCTATCTCTTTGTCTTCAATCTGAATGATGCGATTGTGCCGGAAACCGATTATCCGGTCTATTCCGTTTCCGGCAAGCAGTATATGATCCCTTATGTCGAGAGCGGCGAGATTCCCGCAATCACCGTGGAGGCGGGAGAGCTGACACTGTGGCTTCGGAGCGGCGAAACCTACAACTTCACAAAGCCGATTGAGGTCAGGAGCGGCGCAACCCTGAAAATTTTCGGAGAGGGCATCATCAATGGGCTTGATGTAAGGGGCGGCGGTATGGTGGTTTTCCAGTCCGGTACCGTGACCGGAACGGTGCAGAAGTCCATCAAAACGGTGGTTGATGGCGGCAATGTCAACGTGGAGTATGACGGTCAGGCAACCGACACAAGCGGCGTCAACGTGTGGAGACAGCCATATGTCCTCGGCAATGACGATGCTTCCTTCACCCGCATCTCCCAGATTTCCGTCAGGAACGGGAGAACCTATTCCGTGTACGGGGCTACCCCGATTGACGGGCGAAAGGTGTTCCTTTGGATGCAGTCCCCCGAGGAGCTGGAATCCCTGAGCGCGGTTCCGAGCGGCTATTCCTCGTCGCTGACGCTCAAAGGGAATCCCGGCAATCCGCTTTGGCTCACCCTGTTTCAGAGCATTGCCACCAATGAGCAGATCCTTTATGCGGCAACGCGCGGTATGACGGTGACGATCCGCCCGTTTGTCAGTGCGCCGACCGCCGAACAGATGAAAGAATACAAGCTGATCTGGTCGTACAGCGATGACGGGCTGAACTGGACAACAATCAGCAATCCGAACTGCGACAGCGAATGCCGGCTCACCTACACCGTTCCGACGGGGGAATCGTGGATCAACCGAACCTTCCGCTGTGAGCTTCGCAAAACCGCCACGAATGAACAGCTCGGCATCTACACCGCAACGCTCCATCTGGTAAATCTGAAGATCGTCAACGAAACCCCGTTCTCGGAAAACCAAATGGTCAGGCTTCGTCTGACCGAGGAAACACTGCCCCCGAACGGGCAAACGGTCACCGTCGAGCAAATCAGATGGTACATCAGCAATGACGGCGGGAAGACTTATGAACTTCACACGGCTGCAAACGGCAAGGAAGTTTACAGCTTTAAGGTAACGACTGCGATTGACGGCAGGATGATCCGCTGTGAGGCACGGCTGCGTGACGGAACGATACTCACCGATGTCGCGGCCTCCGAACCGATTACCGTAGAGGTCACCGACCGCTGGGTCGAAATCAGACAGCAGCCGAAGGGCACCACTATCACCCTTCCCACAGGACAAAATTATGACATCAAGGTAATTGCCAGATATGCAACCTCCTATCAATGGCAGGTATCCAAGAGAACCTATCCCGGCGAGGATGTTCCCTTTGTGGATGTTCCGGGGGAGAATAAATACTATTATTCGCTCGGAAACAGTCCGAGGCTACAACCCGGACATCGGTATTATGTTTACCGCTGTGTTGTCAAAAACGATTTCAGCGAGGAGATCACGGACGAAGTGACGCTGGAACTGCTCTATGCCCCGTATTTCTATGATGTAAAAGGGTTCAATACGACAATCCGCGAGGGAGAGAACGCGCTCTTTGAAACCAAAATCATGAGCGGCAATCCCCACGTAGCGACCGAGATCGATTGGGAAGTCAACAGGAACGACGGCAACGGCTTTGTCCGCCTTTCCGAGGTCACCGAGTTGCTTGGACTGTGTGTTGAGGAGAGCGACTCCGAAACCGTTGACGGCGTTACCTACCACACAGGAACGGCTCTGAAAATCACCAATGCGCCCCTGCGTATGAGCGGATATACATTCCGCTGTGTTATGGTCTACGGCGACTACGATGCCGGGGTGAGTTTCAGTATCAAAGTTCTTACCGAATGTCAGCAGGACGGTCACGATTGGTCGGAAGCGACCTGTGTGGCGCTTTCCACCTGTTCAAGGTGCGGCGAAACCCGAGGAGAACTGCTCCCGCACACCGGCGGCAAGGCGACCTGCAGAAGCGGCGCAATCTGTGAAGTATGCGGCAATGCATACGGCAATCGTGATTGGAACACGCATCCCGACGGTGCAACGCCGGTTTGGAACGTTGAGGAGTGGGGTGATAACGCAGGACACCAAAGCAAATGGAGCTGCTGCGGTCAAGTGGAATATCAGTGGGAATACCATGCGTGGGAGGAGGGCATCTGCACGGTCTGCGGCTGTATCTGCGAGCATTCCATCAATTCCCCCGCAAACTGCCACGAACGGGCAAGATGCCATACCTGCGGCATCCGCTACGGCGAAATCAACCCGAATCATCACGATCTGTACCCGTCCGGAACCTATCTGCGTGACCAAAAAGACCCGACCTGTACCGAGGAGGGCTATACCGGTGACACCGTTTGCTGGAATTGCCGAGGGGTCATCACCGAGGGCAGCGTGATTCCCGCCAACGGGCACAGCAACAGCTGGTCTGCAACCTGTAAGGAGTCGGCATATTGTTCGGTCTGCAAGCAATGGTTCGGCGATGTCGATCCCAACAATCATGCAGAGACGTGGTCGAAATATTATCTGAAAACCGAAGCCGCTCACGAAGCGCATTGGGGCTGCTGCGGCATGGTGGAGAAAGCCGAACCGCACGATTTTGATGAAGAAGGCGTATGTAAAGTCTGCCAATACGGCTGCCAACACACCGGCGGCACGGCAAACTGCATGGAGCCTGCGCACTGCGAGAAATGCGGCGACCCTTACGGTGATCCTGACCCCAATCATCATGAATATATCATGATTCATCCGGATGATGACAATACCCATACGGAAAAATGCAAATGCGGCAAAATCATATCGGGACCAACGGCGCATACATGGAAGAGCGGCGAATGCACCGTGTGTAATGTCAGCCACCAGAACCACACGGAATCCGGCTGGATCGTTGACGAATCCCCCACCGATGGCAAAGCGGGTTGGGGGCATAAGGACTGCACCGTTTGCGGTATGTTGCTCGACACCGGCAATTTTGACGCTGTCACCGCCGGGAAATTCCCGGTCGGACATAACTGCTCCTTCGGCAACGACCTTTCGATGCTGTATGCGATTCTGAAATCCACCCTGAATGGCTGCACCGACATTCGCCTTGCGGTGACAAAGAACGGCGCGGAACAGGTGCTGACGCCGACCGAGTGCGTCATCGACGGCGAGACCTATTTCTGCTTTTCGTATCGCGGTGTTGCAGCCAAGGAATTGGGCGACACGCTGACAGCGGTACTGCGGTTTACCCGTGAGGGCGTCGGCTACAGCGGAATCGTGGATACCTACAGCCTCAAGGCATACGCCATGGAGCGACTGGAAAACTCGACCAACAGCGAATTCAAAAAGCTCCTCGTTGACCTGCTCAACTACGGTGCGGCGGCGCAGACCTACTTCGGCTACAAAACCGCAGACGATCTCGACGCACTTGTCAACGCCGACCTGACGGACGAACAGAGGGCGCTTGCATCAAAGACCTACAGTCTTCCGGATGCGGCGGAAAACGAAGCCGGTGCAAATTCCGCCTTCCCTGCTGCCATTACCGGAAAGAACATCCTCTTCGGCAACCGGATTACCCTGCTGGTGGCAACCGACTTCGGTCAGGGCAGCGACCTCTCCGGCGTGTCCCTGCGAATCCGCTACACGGACAGGGACGGCAACGCGGTGGAAAAGCAGATCGGTAGCAGCCAATTTCTCTACAGAGCCGATGCAAAAGGCTATGTCGCCTACTTTGACGGTCTGAGCGCATCGGAATTCCGCACAAAGCTTGAACTGACGCTTATTAAGGACGGAAAGGCAATCAGCGAAGCGGTCACATATAGCCTTGACACCTACGCCAAAAACCGCCTTGCAGCTTCGACCGATGCAAATTTCAAGGCACTTCTTGAGGCAACCCTGCGCTATGCCGACAGCGCGAAGGAATACTTCCTGAAGCTGTCATAATCCAAACGGAGGTAAAACGGATGAAAGAACAATATCAAGCGCCGAAAACCGAAATCATCAGCTTTGCGGATTCCGATATCCTGACAGCGTCCGACAATCAGGGCGAGGACACCGGAGAGTGGGATTTCTGAGCGGTCAGAGCCGCAAGCCGGAGAATGCCTGCATTTCCGGCTTGCGGCAAAAAAGCAGCCCTCTTCTACGTAGAAGTCACCGACTTGCTGATTTTTCAAAGAAAAACCGGCAGTCGGATTTTGTGCTTTTAGCCTCTTTCAGATACAAAAAGAGCCTTGATTTTAGTTTGAATGACTAAAATCAAGGCTCTTGATGGTCGGAGTGACTGGACTCGAACCAGCGGCCTCTTGGTCCCGAACCAAGCGCACTACCAAGCTGTGCCACACCCCGTTTTTATCGGACTCATATAGTATACCACATGAATCCGATTTTGTCAACCCTTTTTTTTGAAAAAAATTCCGCTTTCGACGATTTTTTGATCGGTCGGAAGCGCGCAGACTGCCCGTATGCGTTCCCAAGCCCTCACACCGATTCCGAAAGCAACAGCTTCTCCGCCCTTTGGGCTTGCGCTTGCTGTTTCTCCCGCGGAATACGGTATACAGTTCCGTCCCGCCTCAGCAAAGCTCCCGTCTGGTGATAGCAAAAACGCATGCCTGTCTCGCGGCAGGCGCGGCTGATGTCTCTTACCCACTCGAAATCGCAAATCCGGGCGTGTTCCCCCGATTCCCCACCGACCGTTACCTCCCGTACAAGACCCGGATTCAGATACGGTCGCAGGTTCACCGATTCCAGAAGCGGCTCGCAAACGATTATCCGCTCCCGTATCGGCAACGCCAGAAAAATCGGCAGTCGGAAATCCGCCCTCTTTTGATTCTCGCAGGTACATCCGACGGTCACATTCGGGTATCCATCTCCCCAATCCGCCGGAAGACAATCGGAAAACCGTTCGATGCGTTTTGTGAAAAAGACAAAATGCAGATCCTGCCGCATATGTATCATACGCCAGACGTCCGCTCTCCATTCGTCGGCTTCGGGCAGAAGAAAATCCGAGGTAAAGCAGGTATAAAGCGTCTCCCCCTCTTTGATCTTCCACGCCCCGTCCCGCCCGTGTCTGAGCGGTAGCAGGAAATCCGAGTTGACGCGAACCTCCTCCGCGTTATGTCCGTGACCGCCGTCGATGCGGAAGACATAGCAGTTCGCGCACCCTTCGCTCACGCGGTGACAGCCGTGCCACGGATTCCAGATCCGACTCATTTTCCGGATCGCTGCTGTTCCCGCAACTGTTTTTTGAGATCCTTCAGTTCCGAGAGGAAGGTATCGATATCCCGGAATTCCCGATAGACCGACGCAAATCGGACATAAGACACCTCATCCACTGCTTTGAGTTTGCTCATGACCATTTCCCCGATCTCGGTGGAGCTGACTTCCTGCCGAAGGGAATTCTGCAATTCCGCCTCGATCTCGTTTACCAGAGCGATTGCATCGACCGGACGTTTTTCGGTTGATTTCAGTACGCCGCTGAGCAGTTTCTGTTTATCGAACAATTCCTTGACGCCGCTCTTTTTAACTACGATCAACTGGACGGTTTCAATGGTTTCAAAGGTTGTAAACCGTTTCTGACAGGACAGGCACTCCCGACGGCGACGGATGCTGTAGCCCTCCGACGCGGGGCGGGAATCGATTACCTTGCTCTCCGGATACCCGCAAGCAGGACACTTCATAAGCTCACCTCTGTTTCCTGTGATTTCTCTTATTCCGGAAAATTCCGGACTTCCTTTTTATTTTATCACAAAAGCGAGGTTTTGTAAAGAGTTTTTCTGTATTTTCAGACGCTTTTCAGGTCATACATCACATCTTCAAGCCCGCAAGGCGTTACTCTGCCATGCAAGACAGCGCGATATGCGCGCAATGCCGCTTCGATATCATTGCCGACCGTGGATTCCACCCGCTCTTCTCCCGATGTAATCCGGATTCGGAATCGCTCGGATCGGGAACGGTATGCAATGAGACGGTAATCGAGGATCATCCCTCCGAAATGAACGGTTTCCTGTACGAGGACGATTGGTGAATGTGGATGATGAGTTGGATCTTGATTCATAGTTGCCTCCGAGAAGAAAAATTTTGGTACATACATTATTATAAAAGATTTCATAAGTGCCAATTATAAACGTAAAACACATTGTTTTGTGCAATTTGATACTCAATTATCGTTCGAAAACCGTTTTTTCGCGCTTTTCTCATTCGTTTTACGTTTTATTATGGTATAAATATTCATTTAAGGAAAGAAATATTATTTCTGTATGGATTTTTGGCATTTACATATTCGCTTTTTTCCTGTATAATAGAAATGGTTTATGCAGAAAAAGCAAACTGTCAGGGAAATATAATCCAATTATATTCTTTTTCCGAAATAATAATATTTATCCGCAAAGGAGAATTTAAATATGAATATTATAGAAAACCGAATCCCTCCTCTGAAAAAAGCCGCTCGGAGAATGCTTCTCTCGGAACTGGGCGCGGTTTTACTTGCCGCAGTTGCTCTGCTGATCTGCTATCTTTCCGAAGCGGAGTGCGATCCGATTCTCGCGGCTCTCCGCTATGCGGACGGTCCCGGTTACATCCTCGCCTCTCTCTCGCTTGCGGTTTCCACCTCCTTACTCTGCGATCTTGCGCTCCGCCGCAGGGATCGTTAGTCTTTTTTCGCCGCCGTTCTTGAATTTTCGGAAAACTTTTCCGAATCCCCTTGCAATTTGCCGTTTTTTGGCTATAATAGTATATGTATAAAATTGCTTTTTATGAATGGAGGAACAGACATGAACAAGATTCTGAAAAAGCTCGACCAATTCTCCGGCGTGAAAGGACCGGTTATGGTCGTCGTGATGGACGGCGTGGGACTCGCTCCCGACACAATTTCCAACGCGGTGAAGTCCGCCTACACGCCGAACCTCGATATGCTGATGGGAAAATATCCGATGGTCCCCCTGAAGGCGCACGGCACGGCGGTAGGACTCCCCTCCGACGATGACATGGGCAACAGCGAGGTCGGACACAATGCCCTCGGCGCGGGACAGGTATTCGCACAGGGCGCTAAGTTGGTTTCCAACTCCATCGAATCGGGCAAGATGTTTGCGTCCGAGACATGGAAAAAGCTGATCGCCAATGTCAAGGACAACCACTCTACCCTGCACTTCCTCGGGCTGTTCTCGGACGGCAACGTTCACTCGCACATTGACCACCTCAAGGCAATGGTGACCGAGGCAAAGAAGGAAGGCGTGACGCGCGTCCGCATCCACATTCTTCTGGACGGCCGCGATGTCGGCGAGACTTCCGCGCTCGATTATATCAATCCGTTCGAGGCGTTTCTGGACGGTCTGCGCGACGCGGACTTCGACGTGATGATCGCCTCCGGAGGCGGACGGATGCAGATCACGATGGATCGTTACGAAGCAAACTGGCACATGGTGAAAGAGGGTTGGAAGACCCATGTTCTCGGCATCGGCAGACAGTTCGCATCGGCGGCGGAAGCGGTCACAACCTATCGGAACGAGCTGCACGTCATCGACCAGGATCTCCCCGCTTTCGTGATTGCAAAGGACGGCAAGCCCGTCGGCACAATTGAGGACGGCGACAGCGTGATCTTCTACAACTTCCGCGGCGACCGTTCGATCGAGATTTCCAAGAGTTTTGACGCACCCGAGGGACAGTTTGACAAGTTCGACCGCGTGAGAGTTCCGAAGGTGATGTACGCGGGTATGCTGGAATACGACGGCGACCTGCACATTCCGAAGAACTATCTGGTCTCCCCGCCCGAAATCACCAACACCATGGGCGAGTATCTTGCCGACACGGGCATTCCGGTTCTGGCAATTTCCGAAACGCAGAAGTACGGTCACGTCACCTATTTCTGGAACGGTAACCGTTCGGGCAAATTCAACGACAAACTGGAAACCTATATTGAAGTTCCTTCGGACGTCGTTCCGTTTGAACAGCGCCCGTGGATGAAGTGCGCAGAGATTACCGACAAACTGATTGAAGCGCTCCGCTCCGGCAAATACAAGTTCCTGCGCGTCAACTATCCCAACGGCGACATGGTTGGACACACGGGTTCTCTTGCGGCAACCCGTTGCTCGATGGAAGCGCTGGATCTTCAGATCGGCAGACTGTTGCCCGTGATTGACGAACTGGGCGGCGTTGCGATCATTACCGCAGACCACGGCAATGCCGACGAGATGTTTGAAATGGACAAAAAGACGGGGCTTCCCAAGGTGGACAAGAACGGCAAGATGAAAGCCAAGACCAGTCACACGCTCAACCCTGTTCCCTGCATCTTCTACGACAACACACCCGCAAAAGAGCACTATCGCGTGAAAACCGAGGGACAGTTCGGTCTTTCGGACGTTGCCGCGACGGTGGTCAACCTGCTCGGCTATGAGAAGCCCGCAATGTGGGACGACTCCATCATTGAGGTCAAATAAACATGCCTTATCTGACGGAACTGCACGCGCACACCTCCGAGGTCAGCCGCTGCGCCCATGTGGACGCGGCGGGCGTGGTGGATCGCTATCTGAGCGAGGGGTACACTTCCCTGGTCATTTCCAACCACTTCAACAACTTCACGCTTGACCATACGGGATCTGACTGGAAAACACGCGCGGAATACTATCTGAACGGTTGGCGGTGCGCGGTGAAGCACGCGGGCGAGCGGATGCACGTTTTGCTCGGCGCGGAGATCCGGTTTCCCGAGAATCTCAACGACTATCTGATTTTCGGACTGACAGAGGAATATCTGCTCTCGCACCCCTATCTTTACGAACTGAACCTGCGTGATTTCTCCGAACTGGCGCACGCGGACGGTCTGCTTGTGATTCAGGCGCACCCGTTCCGAAACGGCATGACAGTGATGCCGCCTGAATTATTGGACGGCTACGAGGTATTCAACGGCACGGTCGGACACCACTCCCGCAACCCGATTGCCCGTGCGTGGTGTCGGATGCACGGAAAGATTCCGACCGCGGGAAGTGACTTTCACAATCCGGATTCCGTTGCGGACGCGGGTATTCTGACCGATGAGCCGATTACCGACATGAACCGCCTTTGCGCGGTTCTGCGGAGCGGCGACTACACGCTCCACTGCTCAGGTCCTCTTTCCGGACAGGAGGGGCTGACCGATTTTCCCGCGAAGTCGCTTTGACGAAGGAGGTCGACATGGCAAACGATCTGGAAGAAGTCCGCGCGCTTTGCGCGGCGTGTCATGCGTGTCCTTTGGGCGACACGCGGACGAACCCGGTTTTCGGCGTCGGAAATCCAAACGCGGATCTGATGTTTGTGGGCGAAGCGCCGGGCGAGCAGGAGGATCTGAGCGGCACGCCGTTTGTGGGGCGTGCGGGTCAGTTATTGGATCGCTATCTGGAAGCGGTTGGAATCAGCCGCGATCAGGTTTACATCGCCAACATTCTGAAGTGCCGCCCTCCGCAGAACCGCGATCCGAAGCCCGAAGAAGAGGATGCCTGCATTGGGTATTTACGCGAGCAGGTTCGTCTGATCCGTCCGAAGATCATTGTATGTCTCGGTCGGATTGCGGCAATGCGGTTGATCAAACCGGACTATCGGATTACGGCGGAGCACGGGACATGGGTTGAAAAGGGCGGTTTCGCGATGACTGCGGTTTTCCATCCTGCGGCGATCCTCCGCGATCCGCGCAAGCGCGAGGACATGTTGGAGGACATGAAGAGCATCCGCCGTCGGTTAGACGGGGTGGAATAAAAAAGCAGACCTTGGGACTCTGTCCCAAGCCCTGCTTAGGGGACTTCTTA
>ERZ780149.2380-NODE-2380-length-17709-cov-4.730486_pt1 | contig 17709 bp, 8 predicted proteins | sample MGYA00511367_ERZ780149 | MGnify/ENA primary metagenome ERZ780149 (study PRJEB29588, sample SAMEA2153852) | human gut metagenome | biome: human gut; feature: human-associated habitat; material: faeces | place: Denmark | collected 2008/2010 ... | reverse complement strand
GCGGGCTTGGCACCCACCAGCTGGGTGTCGTGGCCGGTGGCGGGGATGACCTCGCCCTTGGTGATGACTTCGCCGCAGACCTTGCAGACCTCATCGCCGGTGTAGCCGTCCTGGGTGCAGGTGGCGGGCTTGGCGTTCTTCAGCTCGGGGTTGTGGCCCACCAGCTCCAGAGCGGCCAGCAGGGTACCATAGTTGTACACCAGCTCCTTCTGGGCATCGGTAAGGGCGTTGTACTCAGCCAGCAGCTGACGCAGGTAAGCCTCGTCCTCCTTGGTCAGGTTCTCGATGGGCTTGAGGGCCTCGATCTTCTTGATGAGCTCCAGCACCGCCATTTCATCGGCGTTGTTGGGGTCGGCATCAATATACAGATACCCGATGGCAGCGGGGCCGGTCTGGCCGGACAGGCTGTAGGCCGTGACACGGTAGGCATAGGTCATGCCGAAGTGCAGGGCGGTGGTATCGGTATAGGTGCAGGCGGTGAGATTCTCCGCCAGGGTCTCGAAGCCATCGAACAGCCAGGTATCCTGGGTGTCGTCCTGGATGTGGACCGCAACGCTGCGCTCCACCTTATAGACGATATCCTCGGCATTGGACTGCTTGGCGGCGGTCCAGGTCAGCAGGGCGTTGCGGACGCCGGTCTCCGTCACGGTGAGATCCGTGGGCGTGAAGTAGCTGGCATCCATGACGTTGACGCTGCCGTTCTCGGTGTTGAAGTACTTGTCCCAGACATAGGCGGTGTAGCCCACAGCGCCCTGGGGATAGTACAGGTTCAGGCCCCAGTCGTTGTACACGAAGCCGCTGGTGGTGGTGGTGCCCCACAGGCCCACGAAGTTGGCGTACAGGGCCACGTTGGCATAAGCGCCGGTCAGGGACACGGTGGTCTCCAGCAGAGGAGCGGTCATGCCGTTGAAGTAGTAATCCTTCAGGTTGGTGCAGGCGAAGAATCCCTTGGGACCGATACGCTCCAGGGTGGTGGGGAGGCTGACGCTCTTGAGGTGCTCGTTGCCGGCGAAGGCGCTGCCGCCCACGCGGACGGTGCCCTCGGGGATGCGGTAGCTCTCCGCCGTGCGGCCCTCGGGATAGCAGCGCAGGTTCGTGCCGTTCTTATCGAACAGGACGCCGTCCACGCTCTTGAAGTACAGGGAGCCGTCGGCCACGAAGATGTTCTGCAGGTTCACGCAGTCGGTGAAGGCATTGACGGTGTTGCTGACGCCGCAATCCTGGATGGAGGCGGGCAGAGTCAGCTCCGTCAGAGCCTCGCAGCCCACAAAGCCGCGGCTGGGCACAGCCGTCAGGGACTTGGAGAGGGTGACATTCTTCAGGGCGTCGTTGTAAGCCAGCGCGCTGCCGCCCATCTCGGTGACGGTGTCGGGAATGACAATGGTCTCCAGACCGGTCTTGGAGATGGCGCTGGCGCCGATGCTGGTCAGGCCATAGGGCAGACGCAGGCTGGTCAGATCGGGACAATTGTAGAAGGCGTAGGCGCCGACGGTCAGCCCATTGGCGGAATCCTCGAAGTAGATCTCCTCAATCCTGGAGCTGGAGAAGGCATAGGTGCCCACCTTGGTGACGCTGGCAGGAACGACGACCTTCTTGAGGCTGGTGTTGTTCTGGAACATCTTATCGGGGATCTCCGTCATGGTGGAGGGCAGGGTGAACTCGGTGGTCTCATTGCCCTGGGGCCAGATGTAGATCTCGCCGGTGTCCTTGAGCATCACGATGCCGTTGGAGGACACATAAGCGGCATTGCCGTCGGCCACGTTGATCTTCTTCAGGCCGCTGGCCAGATAGAAGGCATCCTTGGCCAGGCTGGTGACGGAGGCGGGGATGCTGACCTCGGTGATATAGGCGGTCTTGTTGTAGTTCAGGTAAGCAAACGCCTTGCTATCGATGGATTGCAGGGTGTCGGGGAAGGCCAGCGTCCGGGCCTCATAGGGCTGATAGAAGGCGCTGTTGCCGATGGACTCCAGTTGGGTGCCGGAGAAGTCCAGATTCTGGAGCTTCCGGGCATAGTAGAAGGCCTGCTTGCCGATGGTCTTCAGCTGAGAGGGCCAGTTGATGGTCTCCAGCACCATGCAGTTATAGAAGGCGCGCTCACCGATGGAGGTGACGTTGTCGCTGAGCTTCACGGTCTTGACGGCCTTGGCGTTGTAGAACGCGCGCTCGGGGATGACGGTGAGGCTGCCGCAGTCGATGGAAGCGGCGGCGTTGCAGTCATAGAACGCGGAGCCGCCCAGGGAGGTGACGGACTGGGGAATGGTGATGGCCTTCAGAGCCTTCCAGCCGTAGAAGGCGTTGGAGCCGATGGAGGTCAACCCCTCCTTCAGGGACAGGGCGGTGGCCTTGGCGCAGCCGCGGAAGGCGTAATCGCCCACGGTCTCCACGGTGGCGGGCAGGTCCACAGCCGTCAGCGCGGAGCAGTTGCTGAAGGCGTAGTCGGGAACAGCGGTCAGGCTCTGGCCGAAGGTCACGGTTTTCAGGCCGGAGCAGCCGTCGAAGGCGTGCTCACCCAGGGTGGTGAAGCCATCGGGCAGGGCGATGGACGTCAGCTTGGTGCAGCCCTGGAAGGCGGCGGTGCCGATCTTCTTGAGGCTGGCAGGCAGCGTGACGGACGTGATGGTGGTTTTCTTATAGAACAGGTAGTCGCTGATGGTCTCCACGCCGTCAGGCACGGTGTAGGAGGTGCCCTTGAAGTCCTGGGGCAGGCTCACCAGAACCTTGCCGCCGCCGGCCAGCAGGGTGCCGTCCTCGGTCCGGACGATGCTGGCGCCGTCCTCGATGACATAGCCCTCAAAGACGGGGCAGCTGACAAACGGGGTCAGACCGAAGGACAGGGTCTCAGCCTTGTAGGAGGCAGGGAAGGTCAGGGTCTTCAGGTTGGTGCAGCCCTGGAAGGCCCTCTCGCCGATGAGGGTGACGTTGTCGGGAACGATGAAGTTCACCAGCGCGGTGCAGCCCTGGAACATCTGCTTGCCGATGGTGGTCAGCTTGGGGGCCACGAAGGTGGTCAGGTTCAGGCTGTTGTAGAACGCGGAATCAAGGCCGGTGGGATCGCCCAGCACGGTGATCTCGGTGAGGCTGCTGCGGGCAAAGGCGTTGGTGCCGACGAAGGTCAGGCTCTCGGGGATCACCATCTCCTCCAGACCGGCGCAGCCGGCAAAGCAGCTGGTGCCAACGGAGGTGACGTTGGACAGGTCGGGCAGGTGCTTCAGGCTCTTGCAGGTGAAGAACGCCGTCTTGGGCAGCTCGGCCAGGTTCTTGGACAGCTTCACGGAGGTTACAGCCGTGCAGTTGGCGAACTGGTCGCCGTTTGCGTCCATAGAGGTGACGGTGTCGGGAATGGTGATGCTGGTCAGGGCAAAGCCGTTATAGAACAGGCCGGCGCTGAGGCTGGTGACGCCGTCGGGGATCACCAGGTCGCCCTCCAGGGCCTCGCAGAAGTAGAACGCCTTGACGCCGATGGAGGTCAGGCCCTTGGGCAGGACGCCGTCGTCGGTGTGGCCCAGCGTCTTCAGGTTCTTGCAGTAGTAGAACGCGCCCTCGTTGATGACCTTCATCGTCTCAGGCAGGCTGACGCTCTGCAGGTTGTTGCAGTCATAGAACGCACGGTAGTCGATCTGCTCCAGGCTGTCGGGGCAAATGACGTTGAGAATGTAGTCGTTGTTCTTGAAGGCGTTCTCCCCGATGACGCGGACGCCGTCGGGAATGGTGACGGTGCTCTCGGAGCCGCTGTAGCTGACCAGGGTGTCGCCCACGATGTTGAAGGTGCCGGCGCCGCTGGCCTCGTTGACGGTGACGGCCAGATCATAGGTGGCGGTGCCGTTCTTGGCCTTGGCGGTGACGGTGGCGGTACCGGCCTTGTGGGCGGTAAGCTTGGCGTACTGGGTCAGCTGGTCGCCCTCGCCGTTGGGCTCAACGGTGACCACGGACTCGTCGGATGAGGTCCACTCCAGAGTCAGGTCGGTGGCATAGAAGGGCGAATAGCCATACAGCCGGACATTGGTATAGGTGGTGTCAGGCAGCATGGTCACGGAGGAGGTGTTCAGCAGGAATTCGCTCATGGGAACATCCGCGCCCACCGCGTCGGTGACGGTGATCTGGCACTGGGCCTCCACGTCGGTCCAGACGGAGGACTTGACGGTGATGGTGGCGGTGCCGGGAGCCTTGGCGGCCACGATGCCGCCCCGGACCTCGGCCACGCTGGAGTCGGAGGAGCTCCACACCAGATTCTGGTCGGTGGCGTCGTCGGGAGTCACAGTGGCGTTCAGCTGGACATAGCCCTTCTGGGGCAGGGTCACAGCGGTCTGGTCCAGGGTGATCTGGGTGACGGGATTGTCAGCCAGCTTTACGCGGTAAGCGCACTGGTTCAGCGCATAGTCATAGGCCACCACATAGAAGGTACCATTCAGGAGCTTCTGATAGAAGTCCGTGACGTCGAAGGTGTAGGTATACTCCTCGTAGGCCCGGGGAGAGGTACCGTCGGCCTTCAGGGCGGGGATGATGCCGTCGTAGTAGTTGGAGCCAAGGCTCATTTCCTTCTTGCCGTTGTTGACGTTGGTCTTCCATTCGGTGGAGTACAGCGTGGCGCCGGCCAGGCAGAAGTTATCGGCCAGGGTCACGTCCAGGTACTTCCGGCCGTCAGCGCCGGTGCGGAAGGCCAGGCCCTCCCGGTCCACGATGTAGGGCATTTCACCGTCGGAGGTGAAATTGAAGGTATAGGTATCCTTCAGGTTATCCTGCACGTCGAAGCCGTCAATATAGGTCTTGGCGGTGTAGGTCATGCGGGTGTTGTTGGGGATCACGCCGCTGGAGTTCAGCGCGGGGAAGATCTCGCCCACATAGGCGGGACGCACCTGCTGGTTGCTGGAGTTATACATGGCCTTGCGGGTGTTGATGCCGTCGCTGTCCAAATACACCTCGCCGGTGTCGCTGTCCGCGATGGTGACATCCGTGGTCTTGGCCGCGCGCAGCAGGCCGGCCTGCAGGTAGTACAGGTTGCTGATGCCGTTGCCGCCGCCCAGGTCCACGCAGATCTTATCGGCGGAGGTGGAGGGGGTGTCGTAGCCCTCGGGCACCACGAAGGGATACATGCCCAGGCGCATGACGTACATCATGGCGTAGACGCCGGACACGTTGGTGGCGTACATCTTCACGTCCTCGCCGTTATAGATATCGGCGTCCTCGAAGATGGGGGCCTTGGTCCAGTCGCCGTAGAAGCCCAGGAAGGGCACGGACAGCGCGGGATCATCGTTGTTGGTCAGCTCCACGAAGCCTTCCACATAGATGCCGTTGGGGAACTTGGCCAGGTACTCCCGGTCCGCATCGGACAGGCGGACGGTGACGGTGACCGTGGTCTCGCCCTTGGCGGGCACGGTGACGGTGGCGCCGCTGAGGGAGCCGCCGGAGACCTTGATGGCGCTGGTGTCGGCGGAGAGGACATAGCCCTTCTGGGCGATGTACAGGCCGTCGGTGGTAGTGCTCTCGGTCTGGACCTGGGTATTGACGTCATAGGACAGGGCGGAGCCGGTGAGGTTCTTCACCACGAAGCTCAGCTTGTACACGCCCAGCTGGTCGGCGTCGTCGCCCAGCTCGATCTTGGTCTTTTCCTGACCCCGGACATACAGGTAGGCGGGAGTGGTGGTGGCCGCGGCCAGGTTCACCATGCCGGAGCCCTGCTTGCGGGGAGAGTATGCCACGCCTTCCTCATCGTACAGAACGTTGGCGGTGCTCATCAGCAGGCGGTTCACCAGAATCTGCTTGTCGGTGTCGGAGGCGCCGGGCATCAGGGTATTCACATACTCCAGAGCGGCGGCGGCCACGCCGGCCAGATACGGAGAGGCCATGGAGGTGCCGCTCATGTAGCCGTACTGGGCGAAGGGCAGAGAGGAATAGATGTTGCCGCCGGGGGCGGTGATCTCAGGCTTGAGAGACAGGGAGGGCAGAGGGCCCCAGGAGGAGAAGTCGCTCATGGCCACATAGCCCTTCTCGGTGGAGGACACGGTGAGCTTCTTCTCGGTCTCATTGGCCATCATCTGGCCGTTGGACAGGCTGATGCACACGGTGGGGATCTTGTAGTTTTCCACCGACATGTTCAGCAGGTAGCCGTCGCGGTTGTTGTAGATGACGCAGCCGGCGGCACCGGCAGCGGCGGCGTTGAGCTGCTTCTGCTCGAAGGACAGGCCGCCGCGCATGACCACGGCGATCTTGCCGGTGACGTCCAGGCCCTGGTAATCGGCCACGTCGCCGTTGTTGGGCACCATGACGTACTCATAGGTCTTAGAGGTCTCGCTGCCCAGCAGCAGCTGGGTGAAGCTGTGACCGGACACATCATTATAAGGTACGCGGCCCTCGCCGATCAGGAACGCCGCAGTCTCGTTGGCGTTGACGGAGGCAACGGACAGCGCCGCATCATAGGAGGACGAGGAGCTGATGATGCCGGTGTCGGGGTCGGACACGGAGGTGAAGTCGCCGTGGGCACCGCCCTGAGAGGAGGAGTAGGAGTTGCCGGCAGAGCAGTTGAGCAGGATGCCGGAGGCCTTCACCAGGTCGTAATACTTGGTGGTCAGGTCGCCCTCGGCCTCGCGGCCAAAGCCGCCGTTGGAGCCCAGGGACATGTTGATCACGTCCACGTCCAGCAGCAGGGCGTCGTTCAGGGCCGCCAGGATGGTATCCGTGGAGGCGCCGTTGGTGGAGTCGGAGAATACCTTGAAGATGGCCAGCTGGGCCTCGGGAGACTGACCGGCGAACGTGACATTGCCGTCGGCGTCCACGGTCTTGCCGGCGGCGATGCCGGCCACATGGGTGCCGTGGTCATTGCCGTATTTCTCCACAGCGTCGGCAGAGGGGACAACGTCCGCGTCGGCGTCGGCATAGTCGAAGGCAAAGGGCACCTTGGCGCTCTTATACAGGTCGTCCTCGGTCAGCAGCTCCAGGGAGCTGGAGCTGTGCTTCTGGGCATACCACAGAGCGGCATAGCTGTATGCGGTGACCTTGGTCTTGCCGTCCTCGCCCTGGCTGATCTCGTAGAGCAGCTTGGACAGGCTGGACTTCTGCAGCTTCTGCACGGCAGGAGCGTTGGCAAAGGCCTCGTGGTTCACATCCAGGCCGGTGTCCAGGATGCCGATGAGCGTCCCCTCGCCCTGGTACTGGGTGTTGTTGGAATAGGCGGCCACTTCCGCGGCGGTCAGCGCCTGGCCCAGAGTGGCGGAGCCCATGGAGTCGGTATAGTAGGTCTGGCACAGCACCACGTCCACTACGCCGTCAAGCTTCTTGATGTCGTTGATCCTGCCATAGGGCACCTGGGCGGCAAAGCCGCTGATGACGGAGGTATAGCTGAAGGTGAAGGAGCTGGGGATGCTCTGGCTCTCCATGGCGTTCATAACGGAGAGCTGGACATCGGCGATCTCCTCCAGCTGAGCCTTGGCGGCAGCCGTCTGCTGGAAGTCCAGCATGGACATGCCGGCATTGGTGCGGTTGCGGGCATCCAGCAGGCTGTCCGCATCCAGCTGCACAATGACACGGACCATTTCGTCATCCGCGGGGACATCGGACTTGGACACCTTGCTGGGGTCCATGTTCTCCTCGAAGATGGACAGACGGTCGCTGTCTGTGAGTTCATTGGTCACATCGGTGGCCGTCAGCCCGGTCTGGGCATCGGCCGGCGTCAGTTCTGCCGCCATGGCGCTGACCGGCAGGACGCTGATGAGCATCATCAGCACCAATACCAGAGCAAGCAGCCGCTGCGGCATTCTCGTCTTTTTCATCGATCGACTTCCTTCCTGAATTTTTTCGTTCCACTCCCCTGCTGTGTTGAGGAATTTCCTGATTGCATAATTATACTTCCTTTCGCCCGCAAAAGCAAGGAATTTCTTCCAAAAACAAGGATTTTTTCAGGAAACGTTTCCGGTGTTTCCGCCGGGTGGACGGCCGGTTGGCGCTTTTTTCCGATGCTTCGGTATCACATCACCGTGATAAACGACCCATTGTTTTTTGTACTTATCTCATGAACAGTTTCCAGGCTCGGCGTCCGTGTTGTACAAATCCGCCAAAATGTCAGCCTCCCCTTTTCCGCCCCGCTGATTCCGTCCGCATTACACGCACATTTGTGTTTGTTCGTGCCGGGTGGACGGCAGCGGAAAAGCCTGGAAATATCTTCCATGAATATTCTGTATATCTTTTTGTATAATCCAGGTATTTACCCTTTATAGGGACATTTTTACCGAACGGTTCTGCGTTTTTCATGCAGAGGACGGGCAGAAAAAGGCCGCTGCTTTCAGCGAAGCAGCGGCCGGAAGGGACGGCTTTATTTTACCAGCCGTCCGTCGGACCAGACGGCAGTGATGTTGTGACGATGGAGCATGTAGATGGCCCGCTCAAAGCGCTCCCGCACCGTCAGCTGGCGGACAGGCTCCGGGAAGTCGCCGTCATCCACCACGATGGCGTGAAGGAGCTTGCCCACAGCGAAGCCCTCGCCGCCGCCGAAGTACCGGTGGCCGGCGGTGGTGCCCAGGTAGTAGCCCTCCGGCACCGTCAGGAAATCCTCGGACCAGTCGGTTTCCATGCGCTTGACCTTGGAGGCCCGGATGCTCATGGTGATGACCTTGTACATGGGCAGCTGGGCGCCGCCGGCAATGTCGGAGCCCAGGGTCACCCAGATCCCCTGGCGCAGCATCTCCCGCACCGGGGAGACGCCGCTGCAGAGGTTGATGTTGGAGCCGGCGCAGTGGGCCACCACCACCCCGGCCCGGCGGATGGCGGCGCACTCCCGGGCGTCGGAGTAGACGCAGTGGGCCATGACGGTGTGGTCCTTCCAGAGGCCGAACTTGTCGTAGCTCTCCCAATACTGGGGGCAGTCCGGGTGCAGCTCACGGACCCAGGCGATCTCCCCCCGGTTTTCCGACAGGTGGGACTGAACGTACAGCCCACGGTCCCGGGCGATGCGGCCCAGGGCGGCCATCAGCTCATCGGTGCAGCTGGGGGTAAAGCGGGGGGTGATGATGGGCTTTATGTGGTCGAAGCGGCAGCCATCCAGCCAGCGCAGCGTCTCGGATATGGACTGCTCCGTGGTCTCCTGCAAAATGCCGGGCAGGCCGTTGCGGTCCATGTTCACCTTGCCCACGAAGCCCGTGACGCCGGCCCGCTCCAGCTCCTCCATGAGGATCCAGGTGGCCTCGGTATGCAGGGAGGAGAACATGCACACCCGGGTGGTGCCGTTGGTGATCAGGTCCGTGGCCAGACGGCGGTAGGTCCGCCGGGCAAAGTCCGGGTCGGCGAACCGGGCCTCGGTGCGGAAGGTGTAGGTATTCAGCCAATCCAGTAGGGGCAGGTCCATGCCCATGCCCAGCATGGGATACTGGGGGGCATGGAGGTGCATATCCGCAAAGGACTGCATGATGAGCCGGTCGCCGTAATCCGTCAGGGGCGCCGAGGCAAACGCCTCCGGCAGAGCGTCGTACACCCCCCGGACCGCGCCGTCCTCCAACACCAGATAACCGTGCTCCCGGATGTCCAGCTTCCCCAGCTGCGGGGCCTGGACGATGTTGCCGCGTAAAACCTGTGTCATGATGAGTCGCTCCTTTCGGAAAATAAAAACGGGCGCTCCGCCGGCTTTCCGGCGGAGCACCCATAGCAGGGCCGTGGGCGGCCCCGTAGAAACGCCCTGCGCCATACCCGCAGGGCTATATGAGTTCCCTATGTGATACACAGATTATAGCACAGGGGGATGCGTTTGGCAAGGGAAAAAGTGCGCTATGCATTGCCGTCCCTTCCATATGGGCTGACAAACTGAGGCCCCGCCAGATGGCGGGGCCTTGAGCTATGTGTCAGCTTCAGTTCATCTGCTTGCGGCGGGAGAGGTTCACGGTACCGTCGTTCATTTCGTGGACGGAGTCCAAGCTCTTGCCGGTGCCGATGGCCACGCAGCTGATGGCGTTCTCCGCCACCACGGTGTGAATCCCGGTGCGGGCGGTGATGAGCTTGTCAAAGCCGTCCACCAGGCTGCCGCCGCCGGTCATGACGATGCCGTTGTTGGCAATGTCGGCCACCAGCTCCGGGGGCGTGCGCTCCAGAACGCCGTGAATCGCCTCCAGAATGCGCTCCACCGGCTCCTCGAAGGCCTCCAGCATCTCGGTGGAGGTGACGGTAATGGTCTTGGGCAGGCCGGTCATCAGGCAGCGGCCCTTGATCTCGATGGTAGTTTCCTCGTCCTTGGGGAACACGCAGCCGATCTGCATCTTCATCTGCTCGGCGGTGCGTTCGCCGATGAGGATGTTGTGTTTGCGGCGCATGTACTTGACGATGGCTTCGTTGAACTGGTCGCCGGCTACCTTGATGGAGGCGCTCTCCACCACGCCCTTCAGGGAGATGACGGCGATATCGCTGGTGCCGCCGCCGATGTCCACCACCATGTGGCCCTCGGGCTTGGTGATGTCGATGCCTGCGCCGATGGCGGCGGCCACGGGCTCCTCGATCAGATACACATGACTGGCGCCGGACTGCAGGCCCGCGTCCACCACGGCGCGCTCCTCCACCTCGGTGATGCCGGAGGGGACGCAGATGATGACGCGAGGCTTGAAGATGTGGTGGAAGCTGCCGCTGACCTTGCGGATAAACTCCTTGAGCATCCGCTCCGTCATGTCGTAGTCGGAGATGACGCCCTCACGCAGGGGGCGGATGGCCACGATGTTGCCGGGGGTACGGCCCAGCATGGCCTGGGCATCGGCGCCCACGCTGAGCAGGCGGCCGTCGTCCTTGTTGATGGCCACCACAGAGGGCTCATTGAGCACAACGCCCTTGCCCTTGACATATACCAATACCGATGCGGTACCCAGGTCGATACCGATATCCTTTGCTAACGAACACATAATGCTGCACCTCATTTTTCTGATATGGACCACAGCCCTCAGGGGGCCGTATTATTCCCTGATGCTCTATTATAATGGTGATTTTCCCATTTTGCAAGAGGATTTGCGTGATTTTCCAAATCGTAATCTTTTGTTCATATTTTGCAGCTTTTCCGCCGATGTCTCATTATGCACCGGCAGCGGGAAAATTATTCCTCCCGGCTGATGGCCAGGGTCAGGCCCACCACGTCGGCAGCCCCCGCCTGACGCAGCACCCGGGCCGCCTCAGACAGTGTGGCCCCGGTGGTACAGATGTCGTCGATCAGCAGGAAGCGCTTCCCGGCGATGTTCTCCGGACGGACAGCCTCGTATACGCCCAGGACATTGGCCCGGCGGGCGTCGGCATCGTCCAGGCCGGACTGGGCCGGGTTGTCCGTTGTCTTGCGCAGGGTCTCCTGGGGCTCCACATGCCACTCCACGCACAGGCTCCCGGCCAGATACCGGGCCTGGTCAAAGCCCCGCCTGCGCAGACGCTTCCGGCTCACCGGCACCCAGGTGATGGCATCGAACTCGCCGCCGAATTCCTCCGCGGCGCAGCGGGCCATGAGACTGCCGAAGCAGGGCAGCCCGCCCATGCGGCCCTTGAACTTGAAGTCCAGCAGGGCCCGGCGCACGGCATCCTCATAGTAGAGCGGCGCAGCCACCCGGAGCCCGGACACCTGCCGCCGGGCCCGGTCCCCGGTGTAGGGCAGGGTCTTTTCGCAGTCGCCGCAGATCAGGTCCCTGCCGCCGATGTGCCGATTGCAGAAGGGGCACTTCCGGGGAAACAGAAGGTTCAGCGCTCCCTGCTCCAGTTGGTTCAGGCGCTCATTCAGGTCACTCATGCCCATGGCTTTCTCCTCCTTGCTTGAGCCTGCGGCGCAGGCCGCTGTATCGCCGGGTGCGGCGGTCGTTTTCCGCCATCTGCCCGGGGATCACGTCGTCGCCTACCATCACCAGCAGCTCCCGCGCCCGGGTGATGGCGGTGTACAGCACGCCCCGCACCAGCAGGGACGGAGCCGCCGGGGCGGATACCAGCACCACGGCCCGGTATTCGCTGCCCTGGGCCTTGTGGACGGTCATGGCGTAGGCCATGTCCAGCTGGCCCAGCAGGTCCGCCGTGTACACACTGACCCGGTCGTCGAAGCGGATGGTCACCAGCTCGCCGGAGGGGTCGATGTCCTCCACCGTGCCCACGTCGCCGTTGAAGATGCCGCTGCCGGCCTCGCCGCTGTCCTTCTGCCAGATCACATCGTAGTTGTTCTTAGTCTGCATGACCCGGTCCCCTACCCGGAACACCATGTCGCCCCAGGCCTTCTGGCGCTTGCCGGGGGACGGGGGATTCAGCGCCGCCTGCAGGGCGCGGTTCAGGCTGACGGTGCCGGTCTCCCCCTTACGGGTGGGGGAGAGCACCTGGATCTGTCCGGCGGGAATGCCCATATTTTCCGGCAGGCGGGTGCGGCACAGGTCCACCACCGTCTGCCCCAGCCGGTCAGGCGACCGGCGGCACAGGAAAAAGAAGTCGTTCTGCTTGTTTTTCAGATCCGGGGACCGGCCCCGGTTCACCGCATGGGCGTTGCGGATGATGGCGGACTGCTCCGCCTGGCGGAATACCTCCGTCAGGGTCACCGACGCCACTGAGCCGCTGCGCAGAATATCCCCCAGCACGTTGCCGGGCCCCACGGAGGGCAGCTGGTCCGGGTCCCCCACCATCACCAGGCGGCACCCGGGCTTCAGGGCCGCCAGAAGGGCGTCCATCAGCGGCAGGTCCACCATGCTCATCTCGTCCACAATAACGGCGTCGGCCTCCAGCAGGTCCTTTTCGTTTTTCTTGAACGTCACCTCGCCGGTGAGCTCGTTGAAGGTCATGCCCAGGCAGCGGTGGATGGTCTGGGCCTCCCGGGAGCACAGCTCGCTCATGCGCTTGGCTGCCCGGCCCGTGGGGGCCAGCAGCAGCACCGTCAGGCCCATGCGCTCCAGCAGGGTCACAATGCCCCGGGTGGAGGTGGTCTTGCCGGTGCCGGGGCCGCCGGTCAGCAGCAGCACCCCGGACCGGGCCGCCAGCGTCACGGCCTGACGCTGGTGAGGGGCATAAGCAATGCCCTGCTGGCGTTCCATCTCGGTGATGATCCTGTCCACATTTTTCCCGGTCTGCCGCGGCGCATCCCGCAGGGACAGAAGCCGCCGGGCCACCCGGGTCTCCGCCTGATACAGGCGCAGCAGATAGCAGGCCTGGACATTGGCCACCTGCTCCTGAACGATGACGCCCCGGGTCAGCAGACCGTCCAGGGCCGTCTCCAGGGCGTCGGTGTCCGCGCTGATGAGCTGGGCGGCGGCGGACAGCAGCTTGTCCCGGGGCAGGAACACATGGCCGTTGTTCAGGTTGTGGGATAATTCGTATGTAAGAGCGGCCTCCACCCGGCAGGGGCTGTCGCCGTCGAAGCCCATGCTCAGGGCGATCTCGTCCATGGTGGAAAATTCCACGCCATAGGCGTCGCCGGTCAGCAGATAGGGGTCCTCCCTCAGCCGGGGCAGAGCATCCGCCCCGTAGGCCCGGTACAGCTGCATAGCCAGGGGCACCGGCAGCTCATACCGGGCCAGGAACTCCATGACCCGCTTGAGCCCCGTCAGCTCCCGGAAGGCGGCAGACAGCTCCATGGCCCGCCTGGCGGTGATGCCCTTGACGGTCTGAAGCCGCTCCGGCTCCTCCTCGATAACGGCCAGAGTGTCTGCCCCGAAGCGGTCTGCCAGCCGCTGGGCCGTGGCGGGGCCGATGCCCTTGAGAATGCCGGAGGACAGGTAGGATACGATCTCCTCCTCCGTCCGGGGCATCCGCCGCTCCACGGACTCCGCCGCAAACTGGGGCCCATAGCTGGGGTGGTTGGTCCACACCCCGGTGACGGTCATGCCCTCGCCGGGAGCGGCGCAGGGAATGCACCCCACCACCGTTACCAGCTCCCCGTCCTCCGTCAGCAGGGAGAGCACGGTGTAGCCGTTGTCCTCATTCTGAAAGATCAGGCTTTGTACGGCGCCCTCCACCGTGCAGCGTTCGGCCATACCGGCCCTCCTTATGGTAAATTCTGAATGATCTCCTCCGGAGCCAGCAGCAGGACGTTGTCATACCGCTGCGTAAGCTCCCGGGCCCGGGACAGTCCCGCCTCATCCAGTCCGCAGTCGCAGATCACGATGGGCGGCAGGCCCCGCAGCTGCCGCCGCAGGTCCAGCAGCTGGGCCACCGGGCCGGAAAAATCACCGCTCCCCCGGGCGGGGACCAGCAGCACGGCCCGGGCGGGCTCCCGCCGCCGCAGCCACCCCGTCAGCAGCCAGAACAGGGCCGCCGCTCCCGTGGCCGCCAGAAACGCCAATACGCCGTCTTGCAGCACCTCCATACACTCACCTCGGTACCAGTGTATGCGGCGGCGGGGACGGGGGTGCAGGCGGCAGAAACGTGTTGCATTCCGCCGCGCCATTTGATACAATAGCCATGGCGCTGCACGAACGGCAGGCGGTTGGCTGATGATCCCCGAAAGGGGGTGACGCCATGCGGATTACATTACATATCGGGCCCTATACGGTTACGATCATTGTAAAGAAACGCGAAAACCGCCACTCGGCCAAGTGACGGTTTTCATTATGAATTCCTGATTGAACCGAGCCAACCGCTTGTCGCAGCGCCCTTTTCTGTGTTCATTATAGGCGGCGCAGGCCGTCTTGTCAAGCCCCGGGACCGTCTCCCGGGGCCTGATTTTCTTTTGTGCGGGTCAGGTACGGGGGGTTGTGCGGTTTAATACTGATAGCCCCGCTTTTCGTCGCGGAATTCCTCCACCCGGGCCCGGTAGGCCTTCATGGCGGTGTCTTCAAAGGCCAGCTTCACGTCCTTTGCGCCCATCTGCTCCAGGAGGTACCGGGTGAAGGGCGGGTTCAGAGGCAGCAGCGGCCCGATGAGGTAGGTGGCCATGAGGCCGCCCCGGAGAAAGCCCTCGGCAAAGGCCCCGGGATGGCGGCCCACACCCCGCTCCACCCGGAACAGGGGGTTCGCCAGCTCATCATCGGGATAGGTGTGGCCGAACAGGCTCTTGAAGCCAACGATTTCCATATCCTGGAAGCTGCCCAGCAGGAAGCTGTTGTGCCGCTTCATCATGTGATACTCGGCGTGGGTCTTGAGAATGCCCAGGCCGTCGAAGGCGCGCTTGCCGTCGATGACCACATATTCGCCCAGGGCGTCCAGGGCGTTGCCGGTGGCCAGCATCAGCCCGCCGCCGTCCACATACCGCTCCAGCTCCGCCCGGTAGGGGGCCAGGGCCTTGACCATCAGCTGCAGGCCCCGCTCCGTGGCCGAGCCCACATACACCAGGTCCACGCCGCCGTCCAGGAAGGCGGGGCGGTCCTTCAGGCCGGTCTCCACCACCTCCATCTCCGGGCAGCACTGACGCAGATACGTCACGTTCATCAGATCGCCGCAGAGGTTTGCCACCTCGGGAAACAGGATCTCGGTTTTCATGCCTGCACCTCCTTATCCGCGCTGTCCGCCGCCCGGCTTTGGGCAATGGCCTTCATCTGGTCAAACACCTGATATGCCAGCTCCAGCGTGTCCGTGCCGTAGAGCACGTACAGCTCGTCGCCGGGCTCATAAGCCATCAGGGCCGCCGCGTCGTGCTCGTCCACGGCGCAGGCCAGCCGGTCCTCCGGCACCCCCGCCATCAGGCAGCGCAGCTTGTAGTCCTCACACCGCAGGCCGGTGCACACCACCCGGACGATGCTCTCGTCCGCCAGGTACTCGAAATCCGTGTCATAGAACCAGCACACGTTTTCCGACCAGTGGGGCACGTCCGTCAGGGAGTTCATCAGCAGCATGACCTCCTTTTTTCCGGGACGGGAGGCGATATAGTGGAATACCCGGGAGCAGGCCAGGGCGTTCTTGTCCTTGGCCATTTCCCGCACCAGGGTCACGTTCCCCACCTTTTCGGCGTTGTGGCGGCTCTCGGTGATGGCGGACTCTGCCAGGACGCGGGCAATCTCCCCGTGGTCATAGCCCAGCTGCCGCAGCACGGCAATGACCGTTACCATATTATAAATATTGAACACACTGTCGGAGATCAGGGTATAGGGATATTCCTTACCCTTCTCCCGGATGGTCATGGTGCCCCCGGTGATGTCCACATGGGTGGCCAGGTAATCGCTGTCCGGAGAGTGGAAGCCGCAGTCCTGGCACACGGCCCGGCCAATGTGGTGGTAGCGGCGGTATTCATAGCGCAGCTTTCCGGCGCACTTGGGGCAGATGCGCACGTCGTTGATGTGGTTGACGCACTCCACGGTGTCCGTGGGCAGGCGGTCGATGCCGAAATACACCCGTTCATTTTCCGGAGCCAGGCCGCAGGAGATCAGGTCGTCGGCGTTGAGCACCAGCCTGGACGAGGCGGGAACGCTGCGGCTGATGATGTCCGCAATAAATTCCGCGTGGGCGTTGCGCATGATGCTGTCCCGGAACAGATTGGTAACGGCAATATAGTCCGGGGTGATGTAGGGATACACCCGCACACTGGACCGCTCGTCCACCTCCAGCACCGCCATGTCGTAATTCTTCACCCGGCCCGCCAGATCACAGCCCTTCAGAAGGGCCGTGGCAATGCCGCTGGCCACGTTGGAGCCCGCCCGGTTGATGAGCACACGGTGGCCCGCCTTTTCCAGGGTGTCCGCCAGAAGGTTGCTGACGGTGGTTTTGCCGTTGGTGCCGGTGACGGCGATGATGGTCTTGGGACGGCCCACATATTTCAGGAAGTCCGGGCACAGCTTCAGCGCCAGGGTCCCGGGGAAGTCCGTTCCGTTGTGCCGGGTGATCTTCAGCGCCGGGACGGACAGCTTCGCCATCCACAGCGCAAACAGGAATCGCAGTTTACCCATTGTTTTCAAGCCTCCTTGGTAACGATCGCCGCCGCCCGGCAGCTGCAGCCGTCGGCATTTTCAAATTTCAGGGGCATGGTCAGGAACGTGAATTCCCGGCCGATGAGCTGCGCCAGCCCCTTGAGGTTCTCGGTATTCACCAGCCCCGCGCCAAACAGAGTCAGGTGATTGGGGTAATCCGCCGTGTCGCAGGGGTCCAGGGAGATGGAATCCTCCCCCACCCCCTTCAGAGGCAGGCCCGCCACGAACCGGGCGGCCTCCTCGGTCAGACACGGAAACCCCTCATAATAGGCATCGGTGCCCCAGTATTGGTCCCACCCGGTGCAGAACAGCAGAAAATCTGCGTCCCGTATGGCAGCCTCGTGCCGCAGCAGCAGATCCAGACGGATCTGGGCCTGGCCCCGGCAGTCCAGGACATAGCCCCGGCCCACGAAGCGGTCCGCGCCGCAGCCGTCCAGGGTCAGGGCCCCGTCGATCATGTGGGCAGGGGCGTCCATGTGGGTGCCGGTGTGGGAATACATGTGCAGCAGCGTCTCCCGGTAGCCGCGCTGGGAAACGGTGCAGGCGGTGGTGAGCCGGGGCTGCTCCGTGCCGGGATAGACGGGCATGTCCTCCCGGATGGTGTGGGTCAAATCGATAACGGTCATGCTTGCTTCCCTCCTTCGGGCCGTTCCCGGGTGTGCAGATATACCATCAGCGCCGCCACATCGGCGGGGGATACGCCGGATATGCGGCCCGCCTGGCCCAGGTTCTCCGGGCGCAGGGCGGCCAGCTTCTCCCGGGCCTCCAGCCGCAGGCCCTGAATATGACGGTAATCCATATCCGGCGGCAGGCGGCGGCGCTCCAGCTTCTCAAATTCCTCCACCTGCTTCTCCTGGCGGCGGATATAGCCCTCGTACTTCACGGTGATCTCCACCTGCTCCCGGAC
>ERZ780149.2370-NODE-2370-length-17759-cov-2.502429_pt1 | contig 17759 bp, 10 predicted proteins | sample MGYA00511367_ERZ780149 | MGnify/ENA primary metagenome ERZ780149 (study PRJEB29588, sample SAMEA2153852) | human gut metagenome | biome: human gut; feature: human-associated habitat; material: faeces | place: Denmark | collected 2008/2010 ... | reverse complement strand
GAGAATAACATGTCTTGCGAAATACGCCCCGGTCATCGTACCGGGGCATTTTTATAATCAAAATATGACCAAAAAGTGTTATCCGCAAAAAAAGTGAAAATAGAAACATGCGACATACTGAAGGCAGTTCATAAGAAAGGAGGGGCTACATGTTAAGGGCAACACACCTGTCGGTCGGAGTGGCGACTGCTCTAGCAGTCCTGCGGCCGGGCAATCTTTCTGAATGCCTGGCGGGCACGGGGATCGCGGCAGTCGGTTCCGTGATCAGTGATATTGACGCGGATCAGTCAAAAGTAAGACGGGAAGCGGACCTTATGTTAGGCATCGGTGCTGCCGTCCTGGCTGCCGTGATGATCGCACAGACCAGATTCCATGTCGATCTGACCAAATACTTAAGCGGGAACCAGACCTTATCGGAACGCAGCGTGGCAGCGGGCGTCTTCATTATCTTATGCGTGATCGGAAGGATGACACCACACCGGTCATTCATGCATTCCCTGGCTGCCGGAGCGATTTTCACCATGGTTACATACACCATGTTTTCCAAACAGGCGGCGCTGGCGTTTTTAGTCGCATTTCTGACGCATATCCTGCTGGACCTGCCAAACTGCAAGGGAATCCAGCTTTTCTGGCCAGTCCCGGGGCACCATTGTTTCAAACTTTGCGCCTCCAATGGATGGGTCAACCGGATTTTATGCCTGACCGGAACAGTCATGGCTATTAACCTGTTTACTGGCTTTGCCGGAATCAGCATTTTCAACCAGATCATCAAAAAATAACAAGGAGAAAACGATGGGCCACAAAGAATGTATGTATCACGACAACGATGCGCTCTTATACGCAGTCGCAAAGTTAGGAGAACATGATGTCATCCTGTCCGCAAGAGAGACAGAGGTGTATAACGAATACTTAGGATATGCAAAAAACGAGGATAAGGAACTTTCCATTGACACAGATTCCGCGGAAAACGAGCCGTACTCTATCGTATACGGCGGTCTGATGTTCGTGAATGGAACATTTGATGATATCAAGGATGCTGTTGAGAGCTTAAAGGGGAAGGCACTGCTTGACCTTGACAGAGATAAGGACGAACTCACGGCATCTTGTTATGACGATATCATATTCTTCCCGGAACACAAGAGGGCCGATAATTGCATCCCATTTGCAGCTCTGATGCACACAACACATCCGTTCGACAATAAGGACGTTTCTGTAACAATGTTTCCTTGCTATGAGAATCTCTATGTCTGGGAGTGCATGGTGAATCGGAAGTTCCTGCTTGCCTGCCGAAAGAAGGTTACGGCAGGAGAGAGCACCACACTGACGAATTGGAAAGATAAGATCAACAAGGATGAGCTTATCGCGGCGTACAATATTTCAGGTATTTATACAGGTCCGATAGAAGACAATTAGCCAAAAGTCGATCGTGATGTTAAACCCGGAAATTCCGAATCACCGGCTTTTTCGGGATCGGTATTTTCAACCAGACTATTAAAAAATAACGAAAGGATAGAAGAAAAAATGAGAAAAAGATGGATGATCGGCATCCTGTGCGTGGCGTTAGCAGCGTCAGCATCCGGATGCGCAAAGAAAGCCGGCCCTGATGCGGCCGTAGCCACACAGAAAGCAGAGGATAAATCCGGGATCGCGTATTTTATGACCGGACGGAACACGTACCAGGATGCGGACGGAAACACTAAGACGAATTTCCGCTTCTTAATCGAAAACCTGGATCCGGAGGATGTCGGATGGACGCATGCCGTTATCGGGAAGGAAAAAATAAAAGCCGGGGATGAGACCGTGGAAGTCTATTCCCAGTACTTGACCGACCAGTTTCGGTTTGTCAGCGTGACTTTGGACGGTGACATACAGCCGGAGGACATCACCTATGAGGCCGGGGACTTAAAAAACAGCGAATGGCACGAAGCCGGAGAGGACGAATACAAAGCAGTCGGCATGATCGAGGAAAACGGAAACCTGTACCTGTTCAATGGCTCCGGAAATTCCGTCGGACGTTCCGGAGACCGGGCATTCTGCACCTGGTTAGCTGGATTTACCTGTAATACGGTCAATGAGGACGGTACACAGCCGCAGATCACATCCGCGGACCATTTTGCCGTTATGGATGCCCAGGGAAACCCGCTTGGCTTAGTAAACGGGGCAGTGTCAGAGCCGGAACTGATTGCAAATGAATACGGCGTGGAGGTGGTCATTGAGGCGAGTGACAGCGCGGCAGTTAACTTTGCCGTTGATCATGCCGGACTGGTCTTACGCCACACATCCGATAATGGCGTCGTGACCGATATCACACTGGAAGAGCCGGTAGAAAGCAGCGGACCGGTAGCGGAGACAACAACCGGAACAGAAGCAGAAACAGATGCCGGAGAAACATCTGGAACTGACATGGCAGCAGACCCTGAGGATCATACAGAACAGTCAGAAGAGACCGCATCAGAAGAAAATGCTGCATCAGCAGATGAGACAGGGCATGAGGAGGCTTAAGATGGGAAAACAGTATTCCGGATACCGTACATTCAAATCAAGGACAAAGGATCTTAAACTGCCAGCCAAATTAGCCGTGGTCCTGTTTTTGATCGTCCTTATCCGCATCGGATCTTCATACCCGCTGCCATTCGTCAACGGGGATTACATGCGCGGACTGCTTGGCATGCAGGGGCTCGCATTCTTAAATGCCATGACCGGCGGCTCCATGCAGCAGATGTCCTTATTTGCGCTTTCCATCAGCCCGTATATCACGGCATCGATCATCATGCAGCTCATGACCGTGATTTTCCCGGGCATTGAGGAGATGCAAAAGGACGGAAAGACCGGACAGGACCGTTTTAAAAATATAACCAGGATCCTGGCTGCTGCCTTATCCGTGCTGCAATCGGCAGCTATGGCAGTCGGTCTCGGTGCAAAAGGACTCTTAATCACCTACACGCCGACGACCGTGCTGATCGCGACCCTGGTATGGAGTATTGGCGGTGTGATCCTCATCGGGATCAGCTCCTATATCGATTGGATGGAGATTGGAAACGGCATTTCCATTATTCTCTGTGCCAACATCCTTTCCACATTCCCGTCCGATCTCTTCGCAATCCGCGATGTGTATCTGACAAACCGCCTTCCAGCTGTTATGGGAGTGAATGTGGCTTTAATTACAATGGTGTTTTTAGCTGTGATTGCAGCCTGTGCGGCACTCTACATGACGCAGAAGGAGATACCGGTCGTCAATTCCAGAAAGCTGGCTGGGAGTGTGAATAAATCCACATTCCCGATCCCGTTAAACACCTGTTCCGTTATGCCAGTCATCTTTGCAAGCTCGATCATCAGCATGCCGCTGATCGTGGTCCAGTTTTTAGGAAAAGGAAATGACGGGATCCTGATGCATATCGTAAAAGGCTTAAGCAGCAATGAATGGTTTAAGATAGAGACGCCGCAGTACAGCGTGGGAGCCCTGTTTTATTTCCTGCTCACGACATTCTTTACGTATTTTTATCTTGAAATCGGATTTAACCCGATGGAAATCGCGGATAACTTAAAAAAGAGTGGGGCGACGATCCCGGGTATTCGTCCAGGCAAACCAACAGAGGAATATATCCGCAAATGGAGCGTCCGGGTTGCTCTTACCGGAAACACCATTACAACAGCACTGATCTTGGCTATGCATGCAGTCTGCAATAATAGCGGCATGGGGACCTTAAGTATTACGGGTACCTCCATCATCATCCTGGTCGGTGTCGTCGTCGAGGAAAAAAAGTTGTTCGCATCACTGCTTGCTGTTAGTAAACTCAGATACAAAAAGAAAGGAAGCCTGATTCATGCGTAAGGAAAAGAAAGAGAAAAAAGAAAAGAAGATCCGAAAGATTGAGGAACTGGGGCTGACTTATCCGAAAAGAACGGATGTGCTCAAAACAACTGTTCTGACTGCCGGCATTATGTTGTTTGGCGGAGCGCTCATTTTCATCATTGATACCGCAACTATGTATTTGTTTGCAGTCATGGGATAAATACTTACCACAAAAAAAACACAAAAAAGCACCGAAAAACAGCGATGAAAAATCATTCCACGCTGTTTTTTGACCATTTGATGAAAACAGGAGGATTTTGAATATGAAAAAGGGACTGATGGGAGTTTTAACAGCGGTTGTGTTGGTAGGAATATTGTTTGCAGCAGCTTACAACGGCCTGGTTGGAAAATCAGAGAAAGTTGATGCAGCTTGGGCTAATGTTGAGGTGAATCTACAGCGGAGAGCGGAGTTAATCCCGAATCTGGTAAGTACCGTGCAAGGCTACGCAGATCACGAAAAGGAAGTCTTTGATCGTGTTCTGGAAGCGAGAACAAAGCTAACAGGTGCGAAAACCATGCAAGATATGGCAGCAGCTGATGAGGAACTCAGTAGTGCACTGAAAGGCATGATGGTGATTGTGGAAAATTATCCGGATCTGAAGGCATCCGCAAACTTCGTGCAGTTATCGGATGAGCTGGCGGGAACGGAGAATCGAATCGCCACATCCAGAAGAGACTACAATGATGCAGTCCGGGAATACAATAGTGCCATAAAACGTCTTCCGGGTAATCTTCTTGCCGACATGTTTGGATTTGAGGCAAAGGATTATTTTGAAGCAGATGAGAAAGCTGCAGAAGTACCAACCGTGAGTTTTCAATAATACGAGCAGACAACGGGAGGAGAATCAACGATGCGTTGGAAGAGAGTAAGTGTGTTTCTTTTTAGTCTGGTTCTGATAACTTTGCTGTGTGGCAGTATGGCGTTTGCGGTGGTGTCCCCTACGAAAGAAGGATACGTCAATGACTACGGAGATGTTCTTTCTGAAGAAACAGAACAGTATATCATTCAGACCGCCAAAGAATTAGAACAGAAAACGTCATCTCAGATCGTTGTAGTGACCATTCCATCCCTTGACGGAGCCTCGATAGAAGAATATGCAACGGAGCTTTTCCGCAGCTGGGGCATTGGAGACAAAGAAAAGGATAATGGTTTGTTACTTCTTGTTTCCATTGAAGACCGTAAACTTCGCATTGAGGTTGGGTATGGACTGGAGGGAGACATCCCTGACGGAAAGGCTGGACGAATTCGAGATCAGTATCTGATTCCTTATCTGAAAGAGGATCAGTTTGATGAAGGTATCCGGAGTGGATATACTGCACTTTTATCGACAGTTGCAGATGTATATGATGTGACAATCGACGGAGTATCCGAGGAGACTTCTAAGGAAATACGGGAAATCGTAGAAAAAGATTCAGAAGTTTCCATTTTAAAGTCCATTACTTCGGGTTTGGGCGTCGCTGTATTTTTTTGTTGGTATCCGGCATTCATTTTGAATCCTGGGAAAGGGAAAATCCGAAAGATTATTTATTTGATCATCACTCTTCCAACTATTTATACTTCGTGGATGTCTAATAAGAATTTGGTATATACGCTAATCATTATTTTTATCGGCTTTTTGCCTGGGCTTGCCATGGGAGGTGATTGGTACGGTGGCGGAAGTTTCACCGGCGGAGACAGCTGGGGCGACGGAGACAGCTGGGGCGGCGGTGGCGGTTCGTCCGGTGGTGGCGGTGCAAGCGGTGATTTCTGATATCGTGGATTAATATAATGCTCGTTCAAATAGTACGAAATAAACATACCGTACAAAAAGAAACAGAGGAGTAGTCGCTCCTTTTGTGAAACAACCCTGACTCAAAGCATAAAGCACTTGAACTTTCGCATTAACTATGATATATTGAACATAAGAAAAGCACCCACTCCAAAGTGGATGCCTACCGAAACGACTTATTTACCTCTCAATGAGAGGCGCCCATTCCGTTTGCAGACGGGGTGGGCATTATTTTTTTGGCTTGTTTCTCTTATCGAGAAAGGCAAGCAACGCAACAATCAAGCCGCCAAAGGTAAATAACAAAGTCAAAATACCGAGGAAAATCGAAATGATTTCATAAGCTGTCATATGCGCCACCTCCCTTCCTATGTATTCCTGCAGGCAGGTCATTAAGCTCGGGAGGCTACCACCCTGTCATGGGTACTTTTCCGTAAAGCCATTCTATCATAGGATGATAGGGATTTCAACGAAATTCGACAGCACCTCTTTTGGAGGTGGGAAAAGTAATCGCATTTTTCGGGAATGATGTTCATCAATTCTTTGCTGTAGACCCGTGACTTTAGTCATGGGAGGAGGCAACGTTAGCCGCCCCTAGCATTCTACCAGTTCTCCTTTCTTGGCGGGTATCCAACCGCCACCATATTTAATTACCCTTACTGATTTCAGAGGGGTGTTCCCCGGGAACACCCTCCAAAAAATACTTCTTACTTGATGTCGTCAGAGACTAGCAGCCCGCGGTGTAAAAGCTCGTTAACCCAGCGCTGTTCCTCAACCGTATACACGTAGGAACCGTCTGTTGTCTGGAATCGCGGACGTACGAACTCATCATATGCTTTCTGCGTAGCCGGCAGCTTAAGTTCCGGATCCCGGACCATGTGCATGCCAAGGTCATAAGAGCGTTTCTTTTCCGCGTCCGTAATGAGCGGGAACTTACCGGTCAGTTCATGCTCGCGAGTAATCATCCGGAGCTTGCCGGAAATAATATGGACAGCTGCAGGTCTGTGTTGCTTCATCGCAAACCAATCCGTCAAACATTTCCGGATGCTTGTTCATCAACGCTTCCGTATCGGAATATAACTCAGGGATAAAGCGGTAGCGACCCCTTTTCACACCATTGTACTGGACAACGGACGACTTGTCCGCTGTTTTTGTTTCCTGAACCGCACCGCGGATATCATCCGCACGGCGCACCTTTTCCATGCCAGCCGGAAGCTTACGAAGACGCGGTTTCTGGTTCTCTTCGTACTGAAGACTCCGTAACGGGTCCACGAGCAGCCCCTGTTCGCGCAGATACTGTTCCGCTTCATGCCCCTGACGCTTAGCCGGGGTATAACTACGACCCATATACGGATCACCTGCTACAGATGACGGCTGGTCGGCACAAACAGAAATATGGATACCGCCGTGAACATCCGGCATCCGCAATTCCGTGGAAGCGGAATCAATGATCGAACTGTGGTCATGGATAAAGGAATAATCGATCGCCATGGAATACATGATTTCATCAATGTCAGCCTTATCCTCCAGTTTGCAGACAAGGAATAATTCTGCGGAGTCACCGTTGCAGAGGATAGGATGGGTCGCAAACCGGATCCCGGATTCTTTTAACCGGGTCAGATACTCATCACGCGGCAGGCAGTAGAAGAGATAGCATTCCCCGGAGTGGACCAGGTCCAGTGCCCACTGTTCTTCTTCTGCAGTAAAATACGTGTTGATAAATGCGTAAAGGTATAAATATCCAACGAAATGTGCCAGTTTGGCAGGATAATACACCAGCTGGTCATTATACAATTCCGCAATCTGATGCGCATAGGACGTCTGAAAGTTTTTAATCGTGGAATCATATAAGCGTTTCTCTTTTGGCAATCGGTATGGGATCTGATGCAGGTCCAGCAGACGCAAAAAAGCGTCAAGCAGATGAGTGTGAATCCAGCCATGTTCCAAATATGGATTAAGCGCATAATCTTTGGCATAGGTAAACAGCCGCTTCTCCCATTTTTCCGGATGATGAAGATAGTTTTTGTCCTTCATGGGATCCGCACTGACGCAATAAATGCTGTTGGCATAATCGATCAGTTTGTAATTCTGATCCGTCGGACGAAGGGAAACCTGTGTCATGCAGCTGAATAAAAACTGCTGTTTTAACTGATTCCATGCCTTTTCCTGGGTCGTTCGATACTGGGCATCGTTTATTTCCGCATAGCAGACGGCTACGTGGTGTCCAAATCCGCCACCCCAGTCAAAATACTCCGGCATCGGACGATGAAATCTTTTTGCCAGCTGATGTATCGTTTCCAATCGGTTCATCTGTTCCAGGGCTAAAGCAAACGTACTACTCATGCCGCTACATGCAATTAAATTACTGGAACCGAGGCTGATGACGTTATACCGTCTGCGGAGAATGGTAAAATCGTGAGCATTAAACAGACGGTGTTCCGCATTGTATTCATCTGTTGCATATAGTTGTGAAAAAATCTCGGTGAATGCGCCGGTTTCGATGAGTTCTTTATCGTATCCAAACACGAAAAAAACACAGGAAATGCCGACAAAAAACGAACTGTATAAGCCGCGGTCTGCGGCGATCTGTGGTAAGGCTGCCAGCTCCGGCGTATTGCGGAACATACATTCACAAGCACGGGAACCTTCAACTTCGCGTGTAATCATATCGATACCTCCGTAAAAAATCTATCAAACATTGTCATGAATCCTTCTTTATAAAAATATTATACGAAATTTTTCCGGAAAATCCAATTTTTACCGCAAAAAACGCATCCGGAAAAATCAAAAGGATCTGACATACTGATAAAAGCCACATATCCATTCGGGATAGATGTAAGTAAGGAGGTCGGCAGATGGCATTAGAAGAGCAAGGGATGAGCAGTTTCATGCGGTCAGGCATGTTCAGCCTGATGGGATTGTTTGAGATAATCCCGGCCCTGCAGGAAATTCGCCTTGAAAAGAAATATAACGAAGAAAAGAACGCCCGCGAGAAAGCAGCGTTCCATCCGGAGGTCATTGCAAGATACGGCAAGCGTAATCCGATGGGATTATTATGGGCAAACCAGGATACCATTGATCTATTCCGGCAGCGGTTAATCGCCAAGGGGATCCCGTTCGTCATCGTAAGCGCGGACCAGATCAAAAGTCCGGAGATTCATCCGGGCGGTCCGTTCGTGTTTGTGGTGCGGGATATTGACCAGGAACGTGCCGCAAAGATCCTGCGGGATATCATAAAAGAGCTGGAACAGGATCAGGAACAGGATGGGCAGGAACAAGAAGAGGAAGAGGACCGCGAAGAAGATTACGAGCGGGAGCGCACAACGGAAGACGGCCCGGGACCATCCGACGAGGACGAAAAAAAGCCGGATCAGGAAGGATCCGAGGAAGAACCGCCGGTCCCGGATGATACGGAAGAAAGCCAGGACGATAAGGCTAAGAAAGAGAAAAAGAAAACAGCGAAACAGAAGCCAAAACCAAAGCCAAGGCCGCAGAAACGGTCGTATCAGGACTCCCATGTCATCACACAGGAACAGATCCGGCGCCAGATGGATGATATCCGTCAGCTTGAGATTGAACGCCGTGCATTGGATCGTGAGCGGTTATTGCAGCGGGAGTCGGCGGATTATTATAAAAAACGTTCCGAATTAAAGGAACAGGAACGGGAAAGCCGCCGCCGGGATGAAGCTGCGCACGAACAGCGGATCAAGGAACTGGAACGCCGCGTGGAAGAGCACAGAAAAATCACGGAGGCCAGGAACGATAAATTCTCCAGCCAGGGCTATACCGGCTGGCGAGACTTTGCCGCGGATGCCCAGGAAAAAGTCAGACAAAGCAGCGATGATGAATTAAAAAACGGCGCCTGCTACCGTGACCTGGCAGCAGACGATTATTTAAAGAAACAGGGATCCGGGGAAACTGCATCATACCGCGCTTACACACAGGAAGAACGCACGGAACACCTGGATCAAAAATACGGTGCCGGAAGCGAAACGAAGATCCAGTTAAACGGATATGCAAGAGACCGGGAAGCACTGGAAGTCGCAAGGGAACGGGAAGAAATCGCAAGGGCCCGTGACAGATACGCGGAAGCCGTACGGGAAAAGCGGACAGATGATGCAAAAAGATACGATGCAGAATATCGGCAGGCATGCGAACGGAACAGGGTAGACGCAGAAAAGGCAAAAACCTGGAATACGGAGAAACTGCGTGTAGAACGAGAACGGCTGGAAAAAAGTGTCCAGACACGGTCGGAATACCTTGAGCAGCACAAAGTCAGCGGATACCGCGAATACGGCGAAAAAGTAGCAGAATGCGTCCGTACAGCCGGCGTCGAAGCTTATACAGCCGGCCAGTCGTATCCCATGCCGGAACCGGAAAGGATCACGGATGCGTCCGGGCACCAGCTGCATGATTTCCAAAAGGATGTCTACAACGCAAAGAGGCAGGAGAACCGTGCGACTGAAAAAGACTGGGTCACGAAAGAAGATCGGTTAAAGCCGCAGCAGACATACCAGAAGGTTGAGCGTCAGGCAATATATGGTACCACCGTCATGCCAGGCTCGGAAGCACACCGGAAGATCTCATCCGGTACCGCTTACGCCATGACCTGGAAACAGGTCCAGAGTACCGTCAACGCGGAGGTAGCCCGTGCTGCCATGGAAAATCCGGATGTCATCATCAGGCAGAGGAACCCGCAGTACGGAGGCATGATTGCAACGTCCGTAAATGCATACAATAATCAGACAGCGTATCGGTTTGAGCGGGATCGCGGAACGTCATCTTCCGGCGCATCCCTTGCACCGGATACACCGGTCACGCAGAAAAATACTGTCCCACAGGCCGGCGGAGCGTTCCATGTAACGCCAGGAATGGAGCCCGTCAGACCACAAAGCCTTCAGGATCGTCATGAGAGCAATGGTGAAATCGCATCACATCCTCAAGGGCGCTCGGTACAGAAAAAAGATTATCTGGATATTTTAAAGATTAGATCCGTGGCAGAAAACGGCTCCAAGGCGGAAGTACTCGAAAAGGACATGTATAAAGTCCGCGCCCGTAACCAGCTGGCCAAGGCGATTAACAGCCGGTATTTTACCATGGCAGTCGCTTCCGGAGTCGGCTACATGTTCCGCAGTACTTATGAAGGTACGGAAGCTGCGCCGGCAATTGACAAACTGGAAAGCGCAGTTCACTTTGGAAGTGTGATTGCGAAACAGAAGATCATACAGACTGGAATCCGGGCATTGGAAGAAGAAAACGTGATCGTCCAGAGCTCTAAAAACGCCCTTCTGGAAGCGCGGACAAGCATGGCTATGCGGATGGATAAGGAAGAACTAAAAAAATACGCAGACCAGTTGAATATCTCTGCGAAACAATTAGAAAAAGCTCAGACCGATGTCCATAAAATGGAAACGCTCCTGGAACTCAGCATGGCAAACCGCAACATGACGAAGGAGGATATGTTGGAGATGGCACATTCCTTCGGTATCGCCGGAAGCCTTGCCAAGGATGGCATGTTTACAACAAAAGACGGGGCGGATTTCTTAACCAAAATGAATAGCGGTATGATCACATCCGCCCAGCAGGCGCGCGCACTGGAAAGTACCATGGCGTCCATGGACTTTACAACGGCGGCAACAAGTGCAGAAGCACTCTTAAAAGCGGAAGGGGATCTGGATGCAGAAGCCTTTAAAAACATGTTGAAACAGCATGGTTTTACGGATGAAAGCATCAAGAACCTGGAAGGCAAATGGGGTGACAGGGAAGCCCTGCTAAAAACAGTCCAGGCAGAATGTGCCGGAAAACAGGCCATGGCAAAGGCGTTGCTAGGAGGAAATCTGGACCCGGCAACACTCCGGGAGCTGCTCGCGAAAAACGGGCTCAGCCAGGAACTGATCGACAAACTCGGCAAGAACTGGACAAAGCAAGCGGATGTGCTGGACGCATTATCAGGTCTTGGTATGTCCAAAGCAGATATCGCACGCCTTACAGGTGCATTTAAAAATATGCAGCTGCAGGACACTGCCGCAGCATTCGGCATGATGTTGGAATTAAACGGAGGACGGGTCACAACGGAATTCCTCCAGATGTTTGAAAATAAAGGATTGCTAACGGAAGAATTGTCGGCATTCCTGGCTGCAGGTGGCCGGCTTGAAGACATCAAACTGGAAGATCTTAAGAAGATGATCCCAGTTGGGGACCCAAACACGATCGCCGAGATGATCTCCAAGGGAAGCATGCAATGCGCGGTCAAACAAAGGGTCCAGGATGCCAGTGGAGCCAGCTTTAAATTCAGCTTGTTCGGATTGGCCAGGCACCTGCGTTCCATGTTTTTAAAACTGGGGAAAAGCACAGATGCCGCAAACGGGTTTAATATGGTCACTTCCTATGTCACGCGGATGTACATGGTCACAAAAATCAGCTACCGGTTGTTATACAACGGACTGTTTAAGCACCTGCACAAAATGGGAATTGGCCCACTAAAACTTATCAACGAGAATGTCCTTGCACATCCGATGAAAGCACTGACAAATAAGATGACGGGCGGAATGACACACCGGATGGCCAGCGTGTTTTCCAAACCACTGCACCGACTTACGCATAACCGTGTAGCAAGGTTTGCAAACCACGTCATGCATCCGGGCAGAACCACATATACGCTCATTAACAAGCTGTTTATAAAGATCTTCCATAAATCACTCGGACAGACGTTACTTGGAAGAATCGTAAAACAGGCAACCGTAAAGATAGCAACTTTCATTAGCAGCGGTGCACTGGCAACCCTCTGTTTCTGGATAGTGGTAATTATCATCGCCTTAGCCATTTACGAAGGTATTGATACAGACAGTGGAGATCGTGCTGCCGATTCTTATTCTGCAGCTTATGTATCCGCCGCGGACGGCAAGGACGCATTTGCCCAGGAAGTTATTGACATGCTGCGCGGATACACGGATGATTTTATCGATGAGATCAACAACGCAAAATACAACCGTGGCATGTATTCCACGATGATTGATTACAATACGAATGAAAGCGTTGGCAACTATGAAAACGGTGCATACCGGATCGTGTTCCGCGGACCGGATGGGGGGACAATTGAAAACATCAGGGACGTGGACTTAAATACCTCAAAGGATATCATCTCCATGGCTTCCGTATTTATTCCAACGGTCTTCAATAAACCGGATAAGGACGCAACCAGCGAACAAAAGGAAGCTTACGAGAAAGACAAGGAGCATTTTAAAGATTACTGCAGTTTCTTATGGGCCGCATCGCACCAGATCTCCATTGAGGAGTACCATCCAGGTAATGCAACAAATGAGGATGCAGATGATACATCCGGACTGGAGACAGATGCAACAACCGGTAAATGCAAAATGGATTACGCCATGTTCGGGGACCAGGGTGCCGGTGTCAACTGGTGGCTCGGTACGGGTATGAGCACAAGCACATACAAGCAGTGCAAGGCGGAGGCAAATGTTGCAAATGGAATCAGTTACGAAGACACAGACTATGAAACCCCGCATACCTGCGTGGAAAAACCGTTAGCGGATCCATGCACGCACGGGCACTGGATTACAGAAAATGTCGCGTATGTGCATCAGGCATGCCGTGGGCATCACAGACGCGATGACTCCGATTATACCTGTGCGGAAGTTGGTAAGGACCCATGGTGCGTCCATGACAATGTTTACCGCAGGATCTGGGTGTGCGACGGGCATATGGGCGCAGTCGTATATGTCACGATCGGAAAGATTTCCAGAATGCCAAACTTTGGCGCGGCTACAGACTGGGATTTCTCAAGTGCTGAATCATTCGGCGGTTACGGAAGCGGCGGATATGGTATTGGTATCAACGGCACAGAAGAACCGTTTACGGCACAGGGATACCCGGAGCTGACGGATCAGCAGTTAAATTATCTTGCCGGCATGTGTGTCAGCGAACAGGGCGCAGCAGCGACCAATCCTGTAACAATGCGATATCAGGCGTCGCTGATGGCGAATGTCTACGAACTGTACGCAAAGAGAAAGGGCTTGACAATTTGGCAATATCTATCCTTGCCAGGAGGAAAGGGCGGGTCTGCCATTAATGGTGTCCGCGGATGGTTTGCGAAAACGTCCCATGACAGAGCGTGGACGAATTCGCGAGCGGTTTCTGATGAATGCAAGGAAGCCATTAGAGACGTCCTGGTGAACGGAAATAGAATCACGCATGCGAATGAACAGGGAACCCTTAAATCAGGATTTGTAAAAGCAGTCTACAACGGGCAAACCTATACAGGGGATGACTTGTTGAGGTCGGAAATCTGGGTTCCGGGCGAAACTTTGATCTATACGTCCGGAGGACAGGAATGTATTTTCCTTGCAATGCCAGGCGGAGCTCCAGGCCAGGTTGACCCATTTGCGTTAATCAAAAATTAAAGGAGGGATGCATCATGACAGAATTAAATAAACATCATTGCAGCAAACGCATACAGGCATGGACATCCGCATTCCTTCTGACGCTTGCTATCATAGCGGGACTTATCTGGAAGACTGGGCCGGCATACGCCGCCCCAACGAACGATGGCAGAGAGCCATACACGCTCTATTTCGTAGACCAGGACGGAAACCCATTTATCAAGAGTGACGGAACGGAATATTCGGGTATGACAAAAACAGTCAGACCAAATAAAAAGATTACGGTGCCGGCGATCAGGAAGAAATGGCTGCCGGACAGCACCAAGGACGACGAATCGGTCACGCCGGCCTGGTGGGTCCCGGACACGGACATCACCGTATACCCGGGTGATGAGATCTGGTACGATGATTTCGAAGACCAGGGAGACGACCTGGTATTTTACCTGGTGCCGGACGACAGCACCATTTCGTCAGATACGTCCAGTGTGTTCTTTTACGATGCGGACGGCATCGAGATCGAAAGCTATGCAAAAGTAAACTGTAAGATCGGCAAAACGATCAGTCTCCCAGATCCGGCTCCCTATGGGGGAAAATACTGGAGCACGGAGGATGATGACGGAAACCCGCATCTTTATAAGAAAGGGGATTCCTACCGGGTAACCGATATATCCGGCGAGTTTACCGTATGTGCGGACCGGTCGATCGCCGTAACATACCTGTATCCGGTCGACCAGGATTTAGCGGACGATCACAGCCCGGGCGATGTCTTTTACACGGAGACCGTGAAGGTCGGTGACTATATCACAATCAAGAATTCTCCGGGCAACGTCGTGTTCGGATGCACGTTCCGCGGATGGACGGAATCTAATGACCTGTACTCAGGTGTAGTGACGCCGGGCCAAAGCTTGCAGGTGCTATCAGATACGGATATTGAGTTTGTGGCGTACTACGAGGAAGACCCGAACTGGGATCCGGGTGCTGGCGGTGAGGAAGGGATGCTTCCGGACGGACTGACGAACAGCACAACACAGCAGCTGCAAGAAAACGCCGGCAGCGGTGTAAATCTAACTCTCAACAATAACCCGAATGACGGTTCTTATGGCGGACGCCTGACCAAGGATGGCGGAGATACGACCAAATTCGGATCCAACAACAAGAACAATACGGCATGGAACGGAAATATCCAGAGCGGCACCAAAAAGGATCAAACCCTTACAAACCAAGAAGAAGATCAGTACGGTCGACCAATGGATGACGGTGGTGACAGCACGAAGCCATTGGTGCAGGATGATTCCCTGTTTTCCATGGACATTTACGGCAATGCTTTCGCATACCCGTATTGGGAGACGGATGAAGGGAAAAGGAAAGAGATTGTCGAGAACAGACTAAAACAGTATAAAGGCAATTCCTGGGTCAACTTCATCCAGAAACATCCGGAACTCTCCGAAGCAGTTACCCGGTTCGAGGAACGCGAATTTGAATTATTAAAAGATGACTGCACGGATACACTGGCACAGGACAGACGATCCTGGCGCGGCTGGATGGATTATTACTCCGATATTCCGGAATCTGTTATAACAGCGAACACCGGGGAAGATGATACGTGGGTCAATAATCAGGACGGAGAATCAAACCGACTGTTAGCCAGGGTGAAATTTTCCAACGCATGGGACGGATACACGTTCTATCAGTATTTTTATGATCCGACGTATTCAACATTCTCCAGTTACACGTTCGGCAGCATGGGCAACGGCGTGAACACAGAAAACCTGACCTTGATCTATAACCAGTTGATCATGAAAGGCTACAGCGAAGAATCCGCCTGTGCAATATGTGCCGTAATCTGGCAGAACACGAACGGCTCCTTCTCTGCAGAACATGACGGAAGCAACGGAAAAGGCATCTGGGCATGGAATGCGGAAGACGTGGATAAAGTGCGAAGCTTTATTTTACAGAATGAGGCCTTCGGACTCGGAACGGAAGCGACAATCGATGAGAACTGGAAGGATGTCCAAGCGCAGACCAGAGCATTGGATTCCTGGTTATTTGTAAACCATCATGACGATTTAAACGCAGCGACCGGAAAGAAGGTCCAGTTTGGAAATACATTCGAGTTTAAGAAGATCACAAATACGCAGACTGCAGTCGACGCCCTGTGTCAGGTATTTCGGACTGGCGAAGATACCCAGCAGGATAACGCCATCAAACTACCGGATGGAAAATACTATAAGGATGTAGAACAGTTAAGGAAATACGCTTCAGAATTAAAAAAGGCAAAAACAAAGGATGCTTCTGGAAGTTATACCTTTGACTCTACCCAGTTAGAGACCATGGACTGTTCGGAGATCCGCAGAGCCATCTGCGAATTAGCGAAAGGCTGTGTAAATAATGTTCCGTATAAGTGGGGGGCGTCCAGCTTAGACAAATCGATCGGAACGGATTGCTCTGGCTTCACAAAAGCTTTATACGCACAATTTGGCATAGATTTGCCAAGAAAATCCTACACACAGGGACAAAACGGCGTTAAAGTATCACGGGAAGCAGCCAGACCGGGAGATTTGATGGTATGGAACCATAAGCCGGGGGATGACACGGGGCATGTGGCTATCTACATCGGCAACGGAATGGCCATCCATGCGCCAGGCAAAGGTAAGTTTGTAACCTACAAACAAGGAGAAGACTCAGGCGGAAAACAATTCCTTGGCTATTATTCATTCTTCGACTAAACATGAAGGGAGGATCACACGACGTGTGCCGCCCGTAACCAGGGCGGAAAAACAGCATGAGAAATTTTAAAATGTTTCTCATCCTGTGCGCCAGTTTCTGTATCATGACGCCGGTAACCACATTCGCGGCTGCCGGCACCGTGATCGCGCAGAACAACACGCAGGATGAAGATCTAAGTATCGAGGCCATGATCGACGGGGCGTCCTACATCTTGTCACCGGCCAATGAATACCGTGCCACATTTACCTGTAATACAAACAGTCCCCAGGTCACCGCGCGGATTACGGATGATCCGTACGAGCTTTACGCATGTACCTGGGATGATGCAATTGACTTATCGAGCAAGGATATCCTGACCATCACCGTAGATTACAGTGATAACCTGGAGGGAGAGGAAGAGGATGATGGATCCGATACTGTGGACCCGAACAGCGTGGACTGGAATTCCATTAACTACGGGATACCGGATACGCCAGCAGAAGAGATCGACTTAAGCAATGGCGCATCAGACACCGGGACGCTGATCGTCAACTGCACCCCGGTCTACGCGTTTAAGACCCTGACGTTGACCCTGCAGGATGAACAGTATAAGGATTACAACATTACCATGCATCTGGACCCGTACTTTTTTAAGGCACGAGTGAAACTCCCGGCCGGAAAGTACCGGGAGACCGGAACACCACAGATCGAGTTCCAGGATAATGCGACAACAAATGGGGAACGATACTCGTGGAACCGTACCGGGAAGACCGCATTCGGCGGCTTTATTACGGTGCCGTCCGGCGGGGAAGTATCTATAACGGATTATGAAGTTGTGGAAAACCACGGTAACCAGACGAGCGGTGCCAGTTCCCAAAAATTACTCCAGAGAACGCAGCAGTTAGAAGAGAAAGACCTGCTCGAAAAACAAGACAAAGAATTTTACCAAAAAACCTACCAGGACCTGACGACGGAAACCACAGCAGTACAGGAACCGGAAAAAGGCTTTTCTGTAGCCGGACTGTTAAAAACCAT
>ERZ780149.2360-NODE-2360-length-17804-cov-3.409432_pt1 | contig 17804 bp, 15 predicted proteins | sample MGYA00511367_ERZ780149 | MGnify/ENA primary metagenome ERZ780149 (study PRJEB29588, sample SAMEA2153852) | human gut metagenome | biome: human gut; feature: human-associated habitat; material: faeces | place: Denmark | collected 2008/2010 ... | reverse complement strand
GAAAAGGCGGCCGGGAGGACCCAGATCGTGGTGACGCAGCGAGTGACCAGTGCCATGAGCAGTGACCAGATCTTTGTAATGGACGGCGGGCGGCTGGTGGATAGCGGCACCCACCGGGAGCTGCTGGAGCGCTGCAAGGTATACCGGGAGATTTATCTTTCCCAGACGGGAGGTGAGCGCCGATGAACCGCAAAAAGAAACCGACTGAGGAAGTAAAAATGAGCACCTGGGAGGTATTCCGCCGACTGGTGCGGGACGCCCGGCCCATTTACGGCTGGCTGCTGCTGGGCGCCCTGCTGGGTGGTATAGTGGTGGCGTGTACCGTCATCGCCCCGAAGCTCCTGGGTCAGGGCGTCCAGCTGCTGTACGATGCATGGGCCGGAGAACGGCCCAAAGCCGGTCTGACCGAAGCGCTGCTGCCGATCTGCGGAGCACTGGCGGGGGTGTACCTGCTGAAGAGTATCGTGGACACCGGAAAGATGGTCCTGATGAACAATGTGGTGAGTAAGTACTATACCTGCACACTGCGCATCAAGCTTTCGGATAAACTATCCCGGCTGCCCATCAGCTTTATTGATAAGACCCCGGCAGGACAGATCATTGACCGTATTCAAGAGGATGTTTCCAATATGGGCGGCAGTATCCACAACATTGTGGATGTGACAGTAATGGGCTTTATGCAGATCGTGGTCATCGCTGTGATGATGCTGCGGGAAAACTGGCGGATGGGACTGGCGGTCCTGCTGCTGATGCCGCTATCCATCGTGATTTCTTCCCGGATTTCCGCCGCCTGCGGCACCTATTTCCGCCGCTTGTTTGAGGAGAGCGGCAAGATGTACTCCATTGTGGAGGAAAGCTACGCCAGCTACCAGACCACGAAGGCATATAACTACGAGGAGACCACCATTGCGGCGCACGCCGCGGCGAACAAGCGGCAGAAGGACGCCGAGGCAAAGGCGATCTTTCTGCAGGGACTGATCACACCGTGCATTACCGCTGCCAATGCATTGGCGTATATTCTGGTCGCTCTCATCGGCGGCTATCTAACAGTACAGGGAGCCCTGGGTGTGGGTGCCGTGGTAACGGTGCTGCTGTACTCCCGGCAGTTTTCCGCGCCGCTGGAGCAGATCGCCGAGGTGCTGGGGTCTATCCAGCGCATCTGCGCCGCCGCCCGACGGGTGTATGAGATGCAGGACGCCCCGGAGGAGGAGCCCATCGAGGGGCACCTGCCGGAGGAAATAAAGGGCGATGTGGATTTTGAAAATGTGAATTTCAGCTACGATCCAGAAACGCCGCTGATTCGGGACTTCACTGTGAAGGTAAAGCATGGGCAGAAGGTGGCCATTGTAGGGCCCACCGGCGCGGGCAAGACCACGCTGGTGAACCTGCTGATGCGGTTCTATGATTTCCAAAGCGGGAAGATCACGATAGACGGCCATGATATAGCCGCTGTGAGCCGTGAGGATGTGCGGGGGCTCTTTGGCATGGTGCTGCAGGATACCTGGCTGTTTGGCGGGACGGTGGCCGATAATGTGGCCTACGGCAAGCCGGAGGCGACCCGCGAGGAGATTGTCACCGCCTGCGATGAGGCCTACTGCGATCATTTCATCCGCACGCTGCCGCAGGGCTACGACACTGTGGTGAGTGAGGATTCCATCAATATTTCCGGCGGGCAGAAGCAGCTCCTGACCATCGCGCGGGCGCTGCTGGCCAACCGGCGGCTGCTCATCCTGGATGAGGCGACCTCCAATGTGGATACCCGCACCGAGATATTGCTGCAAAAGGCGATGGATAAGCTGATGCGGGGACGCACCTGCTTTGTTATCGCGCACCGGCTTTCCACCATAGTGGATGCCGATCTGATCCTGGTCATCAATGACGGACAGATTGTGGAGGCCGGTACCCATGAGGGCCTGCTGGAGAAGCAGGGCTTCTACTACCGGCTGTACACCAGCCAGTACGCGGTGTAAGCCGCACAAAAAAGAAAAGGCCGGCAGCGAGCTCCGCGGGACAGGGAGCGAGCTGCCGGTGTTTTTGGCTTTTACAGGGCCTGGATAAAGGCACGGGCCCTTTGCAGGTCATCCGCATCCGGGTGGCCCTTGGCCATGCCGCCGATGAGCTTAAACGGGCCAAAGGTATCATAACCGCGGCAGGAGAAGGTGCCAAGAATGGGGCAATTTTTGGCCTTTACTGCTTCGGTGATGGCGGCATAATACTTTTCGGGGCAGGCGTTGGAGCCGTGGGTACAGACGAAAAAGGTTTCTTTGCCCTCGGGCAGGTACTGGGCGGCGTAATGGACCACGGTATCGTGGAATTTGGAGTAATAGATGCCGGAGGCGAAGCCGATGCGGTCATACTGCGGCAGGCGGGCGGCCATGCGGCTGGTGACATCGATGAGATCGATCTCGGCGGCTTCAGCCATGGCTTCCAGGACCTTGAGGGTATTGCCGTGGTGGCGGGAATAATAACAGATGGCGGTTTTCATGTGGGAGCCTCCTTGAGGAAAGTGATAAAGTGGTGCAGGAGCAGGGGACAGGCGGCGAGCAAAACGCCCACAGGGCCAGGAACGCCCGCAGGCAGGCTGGCGCCTGTCAAGGGCAGTGACGCCGCCATGCGGGTGCTTTTGGCGGCCGCCGTACAGCATGATTATAGACCTTTTGCGAATGGGGAGCAAGTGTTGCTTTTTGGCGGAAAAACCGCTATGATAAAGGGAGATTTTTAGCGAGTGGGAGAGATACTATGACAGCAAGAGAATATCCGGTATTTACCGTTACCCCTAAGGCGGAGCGCAGCCTGCGGGCCGGCCACCCCTGGGTGTATGGGGAGGAAGTGACCGCCGTGGAGGGCGCTTACCAAAATGGTGATATGGTGGATGTGGTGAGTAATAAAGGGCGGTACCTGGGCACCGGCTGGGTGAATGATCACTCCAAAATCAGGGTGCGGATCATCAGCCGCAATGCCAATGATACCTTTGATGAGGCGTTTTTCCGGCGGAGGGTGTGCTATGCGCTGAATTACCGTAAAACGGTGATGGGCCCGGTGGATTACCGCTGCTGCCGCCTTATTTTTGGTGAGGCGGATCAGTTCCCGGGGCTGACGGTGGATCGCTTTGAAAACATATTGGTGACGCAGGTGCTTTCCCTGGGCATGGAGCGCCGCAAAGACTGGGTGTACCGGGCGCTGGTGGAACTGCTGCGGGAGGACGGCGAGCAGATTGATGCGATCTACGAGCGGAACGATGTGACCATAAGAACGCTGGAGGGGCTGGAGCAAGGAAAGGGCTTCTACCAGATGGAGGGGCTGAGAACCGACCTGAGCGGGCATGTGACCATTACCGAAAACGGGATAAAATATGATGTGGACTACATCGAGGGGCAAAAGACCGGTTTTTTTCTGGACCAAAAGTACAACCGGCAGGCGGCGGCCAAGCTGGCCCGCGGACGCCGGGTGCTGGATTGCTTTACGCATACCGGGGCTTTTGCCCTCAATGCGGCAGCGGCGGGGGCGGAGCATGTGACGGCGGTAGATGTTTCGGCCTTTGCGCTGGAGCTGGCCGCCGAAAACGGAAAGCGCAATGGATTGACCAATCTGGACTATAAGTGCGCCGATGTTTTTGACCTGCTGACCGAGATGGCTAAAGAGAAAAAGTGCGATTATGACTATATTATTCTGGACCCGCCTGCCTTTACCAAGAGCCGCGCGACCGCCAAAAACGCCTATCACGGCTATAAGGAGATCAATAGGAAGGCGATGCGGCTGCTGCCCCGCGGCGGGTATTTGGCGACCTGTTCCTGCTCGCACTTTATGACGGACGAGATGTTCCGCAAAATGCTGCAGGAAGCAGCGCTGGATGCCGGTGTGACACTGCGGCAGATCGAGGCGAGGCAGCAGGCCCCGGATCATCCCATCTTGCCGGAGGTTCCGGAGACCGACTATCTGAAATTTTACCTTTTGCAGGTGGTGTAAGAGCAAATAAAAACCTTCAACAAAGGAATTTGAACAGCAACCTCCCAAAAGGGCAACAATATGTCCGATGAAAAGCTCGCAGCGCCTAGGTGCTGTAACACCCGCAGATTTCTGCATTGAGGCTTTTGAACCTCATGCAGAAATCTGCTTTTTTATATAATGAAGGGACGGCTGCAAATAATTGCAACCATCCCATACCTATATTACTCGTTATTGCAGCAAAATCCTGAAGCCAAAATGGAAAGATGACTGGCCATTCTGTTTTCCAGGTCAGTAAAGTTATTTGTTGCAAAACAATATAGAATATACCCGCGGCAGGTGATTAGCAACATATCTGCCATTTCTCATACCGAGAAGCGGGTGGAAACCTCACCATTTTTTTGAAACTTAACGATAATATCCCATAGAATGCGGTTAACAGAACGGCTCTCACTTACAAACTTGCTGTTGTGGTCACTTCCCATGGAGAGAATGACTGTTTTACAAGTTAATGGTCCTGTGGTGGAAATATATAGGGCATAGGTTTTGGCATATTGTTCAATAGCATCTACGAAAGAAGAGCAGGACATAAAGTACTCTGCCTGACTCTCAAAAAAATCGTCAATTGGGTAGCAGGAAAGCTCGTCCAAAAGCTGTTCCTTACTTGTGAAATAGTGGTAGAAAGTGCCTTTTGATATGCCATTTGCTCTGCAGATATCATCGACAGTCAGTTCCTCCAGACCTCCTTCTGTAAGAATGTCTCGGATAGTTTCAGCGATTTCTCGACGACGAATAGATTGGCCGAGGGGTTGGTAGATATTTTAGGTAGTAGAGGTATTACCAATGGCCGAATTGGCTATTGCCAGGAAACACTTCCCGCTTCATGGTTTGATTGTATTCATAGTGCATATCCAGAGCTTGAATGGGTGGATTGTACGATGGATCTTTATGAAATCCGCAAGAAACGCAGTAGGGAAGAATGCCGATTGGTTGAGAAATGTGCTGAGTTGGCACTAAGCGGATATGAAGCTCTATGTGCAGCGGTGCAGAATAATGTAACCGAAAGCAAACTGGTGTCTGAGTTGGACTATGCCATGAAAAAGCAAGGTGCAGAGGAAACCCTTACAACTCTAAACTGCGGCTTTTTGAACGATGCAAACGGCATGGGCCTGTTGCATAGTGCTGCGAATTCTCAAAAGGCAGTAAAGTATGGTGACTGCATAGCAGCAGCTATCACACCTCGATATAATGGATATTGGGTTCAAATGCTGCGCACTTTATGTGTAGGGAAAGAAAACCAAACGGCGGTAGCGATGCATGAGGCAGTGGCCGGGTGGATAAGCGCAGCGGCTAAGCTCCTAATACCTGGGAACAAGGTAAGCACTGTCGCCCAAAAAATCGAAGAAGAAGCTAGGGCAGCAGGATACACTATTGGGGGCATTCAAGGATACATTTGCGGGGTGGATCTACGGGGAACAACCGATTTCTGCAGAAAATGAGACAAAACTGACCCAAGATATGACGGTAATACTTAGCCAAATTATATTGAAAGATGGAGACGATGCTTGACAGAGGACGGCAAGAGCCTAAAAATAATTAAAAGTGTGGAGGGGTAGGCCAGATGTTCAGCGATGGGGAAAAGAAAAGAAGGGTTGAAGCAGTAAGAGGTCTGATGCAGGACGAAAAGCTAGATGTGTTGTTGACGATAGGAAATGGATGCGTCGGAACCAATGCGTATGGTTGTTTCCGCTTTTTAACGGCTGCCAATGTATATTACGGGCTGCAGTCTGCATTGTTTTTTCCATGTTCCAACCCCGTTGGTATTGTAGACTCAGAGATATCTTGCGGGGAATTGAAAAATGCTGGAATCGTGACTGAATGCAGGATAAGCACAACTCCCATTCAAGCGATTATAGATGTGCTGAAAGAAAGTGAAATAACAAGCGGTCGCTTGGGCACCAGCTTGGACATTCTGCCGCAATCATGGCGTATGGCGCTGGAAAGAGAAATGCCCGGATTAGTACTGTGTGATGCATCGGAACCGCTATTTCGTATCCGAAATCACCACAGCCCAGAGGAGGTTGCTTTAATTCGTCAATGCGGCAAATTGGCTGATGCGGGCTATGCAGAAGTGCTGAAAAATGTTAAGCCAGGTATGACGGAGCAGCAGGTGGCGGCAGAGCTGGAACATGCAACGCAGGGAATGGGGGCAGACTACAACTTTACCCTTATTTCTACAGGGAGGTTTTCACTGGAGGATAATCAGCTTCCATGTATTCGCGCTGCGACTATGTTTGATTGTGTTGTAGCTCATGGTGATTGTATATCGATGGAGATTACTCCGCGGTATAATGGCTATTGGACACAGCTGGTGCGTACCATATCGGTTGGAGAGCCGAATGAGGATTTTATTAAGATGCATGAGGTTTCCTGTCGCATTATCAAAGGCGCATTGGAAGAACTAAAGCCTGGGAACCGTATCGGTAATATTGCTATACTGCCTGTATGCACGTGGATTTAGCAAGAAGTTTAAAATGATTACCTCCCCTAAGCCTACTGGTAAAGAACTGTGGAAGGCTTTTGTAGATGCGATTTGGGCGTTGTTGATGCCTGTCATAATTCTAGGCGGCATTTATGGCGGTTATTTCACTCCAACCGAGGCTGCGGCGGTAGCAGTGGTTTACGGTTTAATCATCGGACTATTTGTTTACAGGGAGCTAAAGTGGAAAGACATACCCAAAACATTTGTTAATGCTGCTCGCACATCTGCTGCGGTTATGATGATAATTGTGACAGCTGCAACCTTTGCCATCGTACTTACCCGCAATAATATTCCGACTCTTATTGGCAATTGGATCATCGGTATTGCCAAGACACCGCTTATGTTCTATGGCCTGTTCAGCATCTTTATGTTTTTCCTGGGGATGTTCATGTCGGTTTCTCCAGCTCTGGTTATTCTTACCCCCATTTTGGCACCGGCTGCAACGGCCATCGGCATTGATCCGGTCCACTTTGGCGTAGTATTTGTTGTTTGGATGTGCATTGGTACCATTACGCCGCCTTTTGGCTCAGATCTATTCATAGCCTGCGGTGTTGCCAAAATAAGCGCTGCATCAGCTTTTAAAAGGATTTGGCCATTCGTTATTATTTATGTTGCGGTGGTGGTACTTATCATGGCTTTCCCAGATTTGGTTACTTTCCTGCCAAAGTTGTTGAAATTGATGTAAGATTTTGAAGTGACCCCAAAAAGTTTGATAAAATATTTTAGTAAAAATTGTTCAAGCAACCGAAAGGGCTTGCTGTCTGTGAATCGCAGGCAGCAAGCCCTTCAGTTGTGTGCTCGATATGTGTAATAGAGACAAAGCAACAATCGCATTTTTTGCCTGTAGTAAAAATGAACAGTATTGTGTCGAATTAAATCGCTTATTTTGTGTCTTTCTATGCTATATTCTAATTGCAAGCTATTTGCAAGCTATGCTGTGGACGTCCGGCATAGGAAATGGAATCAATTTGTAGGAGGTTAAAAATGACAAAACAAAGAAAGATCAATTCGACCTACGCAATTGTCATGGTCATTGGCTTGGCATTTATGCTCTTATTTGGCTATCTGGTCAAGCCATTCAGTACAGTTACCGTAACCGGTGTAAAGATGCTGGGTGTTCTGATTGGTCTAATCATTATCACCTGCTTTAACGGTGACTTGCTCAGCGGTTCGCTGATGGCGCTACTTGCCACTCTGTTCCATGGGTATTATGACATTTCCGGTTTGTTGAGCGAATGGCTGGGCTCCGTCTTTACTGTTCAGCTGGTATTCTGCGGTGCCCTGTGTCTGGCTTTGCGAGATTCGGGTGCAATGAATGTTTTGGCTAAAAAGTTGCTGAGCAGCAAGCTTTGCCGTGGTCGTCCTGTTATGACGATGGTAATGCTGTTCCTTGCCACCTATGTCGCTGCAGCCTTTATTGGTGGCCCTCCCGTCTACATCTTGTTCTTCGGACTGGTAGAATCCATTCGTGATGTTTGCGGCTACGATAAAGACGATCCCTTTGTAAAGTGGACTCTGCTTGGTGTTTACATTGCTGCCACCGGTATCTTCTTCTTTGCATTCAAGACCCCGCAGGTTATGACCATCGCTTTGATCAACTCTGCAATGGAGCCCTTCGGCCGCACGTTTAATGAAGGCACCTGGATGCTTTGCATGTTCTCCATCACCATGATCTATTTGATCGTTTACACGATTCTGATGAAGACAGTGTATAGGGTCAACATGGAGCCATTGAAGTCTTTGGATTTTAATGAAATAGAGGCCATGCGCAATACCCCTGATCATTTCAACCGTGATCAGATTATAAGCCTTGCCATGATTATCATTCCGGTAATTTATATTCTTATCGGAACCGTTTATCCGAAGGAAGCGCCCGGACGTTATTTCTTTACTTTCATGGGCAACTCCTGGATTTGGGTACTTATGTGTGCAATCGGCGCCTTGATCCGCCGCAAGGACAGCAAGCAGTCCATTGTTCCTATTAATAAATGCCTCTCGGAAGCATCCATGTGGACAATGATCTCTCTGGTCGGTGCGCTGGTCATGCTGGGCAAGGTCACCTCCGACGCAAATCTTGGTATCCGTCAGTGGTTGGTTGAGGTTCTCAGCCCTCTGTTCGGCGGTGCTAACATTTGGGTCTTGATGGCAATTGTAATCCTGTTCTCTACCCTTGTTACTCAGGTTGCTAACGGTCTTGTACTTACCATGGCAGTTTGTCCGGTTGTTACACCATTTGTCTGCAGTCTGGCTGCAACCACCGGAATCAACCCCGACGTTATCCTGATTATATCGAATATCTGCTCCGGCTATGCTTTCTGGACCGTTGCAGCTTCCACCAACGCAGCCTTTATTCTTGGCCGCCCCGAGATTACCCCGAAGTTTGTTTGGACAAAGGGCGTTCAAACGACAGTCCTGTTCATGGTCATCTGCTACATTTGCGGCATGGCATTTACCTACATTCTGTAATTATTATAGCTCAACATAGCTCGATGGAGTGGGTCGATAAGGCATTGACCCACTCCAGCTAAAAAAAGCCCCTCTTTATTGAAAGGAAACCTTATATGAGCGAAAAAGAAAAAACTGTATTTGAAGGTGAGAGAGAAATTCCGGTTTATACCGAATGTGATCTTCTTGTTGTCGGCGGAGGTGCAGCTGGCCATTCTGCCGCAGTAGCGGCAGCCCGTGCAGGCTGTAAAAATATTGTCCTTATGGAACGCTACGGCTACATGGGCGGTGATGTTACCGGCGGCTATGTTATTATGGTTCCTCGCCTTTCTTTCTATAACAAACAGTATGTCCGTGGACTGCAGGAGGAATGGTTCACCCGTATGGAAAGCATTCCGGGTGCTGTTCTTGGACCCTCCGGCGATGAGATCGGTTGTGAGGATCCGGTCCTTGTCAATGCATGGAAGAACATTCACGATTGCTTTAGTACCAATGCGAAGCTGCCCGAACGACTGGTTCGATCTGTGTATTTTGAGCCAAACCAGTTGAAAATCGAAATGGACAAGATGCTGCTGGAGCACAAGGATTCTATCCACGTGATGTGCCATTCTTGGGGGACTCGTCCTATTATGGATGGCGACACCATCAAGGGCGTGTATTTTGAAAGCAAGGAGGGCCGCAAGGCTGTGTTGGCGAAGATCGTGATCGACGCCACCGGAGACGGCGATATTTTCCGCCAGACCGGTTGTCCTTACTTTGGACTGGCAGATAAGCTGACTCGCTGCGCCACTACTGCGCTGGTTTGGCGTATCGGCGGTTGCAATTGGGATCTTTTCTGCGAATGGAAAAAAACCAATCATGCTGCCGCGGCTGCTTTGCATGAGGGCTTCTCCAAAGTCTGCGGGTTCCGTGCGGCGCCGCTGCCCGGTCCTACCAATGATGTGTGCTGGATCAACAACTGGCACCCTGAACGTGACTGTTCAAACCTGAAAGATGCGACCGAGACTGAAATGGAGACCCGTGATACCATGCGCAATGCGTTGGAGTATCTGCGTAAGGCGTGTCCCGTTGCATTCCGCAACGCGTTCCTTTATGATATTGCACCTCAGTTGGGTACCCGTTGCTCCTATCGTCTGGACGGCGAATATGTCATTACCCCGAATGATTTTGCATTCCCGCAGGAGCACGAGGATGTTATTGCATGGCACTCCACCATCAGCTTTATCAATGATAACTGCCCCATCGAGATTCCTTACCGTGCGATTCTGCCCAAAAAGACCGAGAATCTGCTTTGCCCCGGACGCCATATCTCTGCTGATGAAATTGGGATCGACTATGTCAATTTGATTCCGCAGTGTGTCGGCACCGGACAAGCCGCAGGTGTAGCTGCTGCCGTTGCCATTGCAGATGGAACCACTGCGCATAAGGTCAACATCAAGAAGGTTCAGGATATTTTGGCACGCGATCAAGATGTCCCGCTGCCCCGCAACCCATATACGGATCCTTCCTACATGCAGAATGTTGTTGATCATGAATACGGTCTTTATACCCAGCTTGCCAAAAATGCCCGTGAAAAAGCAGGGTATCTCTCCGGGGTGCGCCAATTTGGTGCGAATCAGGGAGAGATCGTTGATTCCGACAGCAAGAGCATTAAGGGTGGCGGCGATGCGCAGCTCAATCCTAATTTGATCAAGGCTACACCGCAGCACTGATTGCACGCATCTTCGTTTGCGATTTGCAGCAGTGGACGGTCGATTGTATCATTTTTATAGAAGATTTCACATGAAATGAGGTGTCTTTATGACTGATCAAGATGAAAAAAAGACCACGGAGCCGACACCGAAAGGCGTTTTTGACAGCGGAACGCCGGGCCTTTCTGCTGAAGACTTCTATGAAATACTACACCTGCCAGCTTGCAAGACAAAGGGCTACTGTGATAATTGTGGCCGATGTGAACGATGACCCAATAGAATACAATAGGGAAAAGCCTACGGCTGATGCATGGGCTTTTCCCTATTAGTATATTCGGTACCACTATTTAATCAAATCTACTGAAGGTAAAGTATATATGTTTGTTTTTACAAAAAAAGGGGTTCTTTCACCATTACAGTCGATCTCACTGCTTGCGATTTTTTTTACATCAATGGGGGTTGCAACGGTTTCTCCTGCGATGGCTAAACTGGCTGCACAATTTCCGTCAAATAATTATGCACTGATCTCTACGCTGCCTACATTGTTTATCGTTCCGACTACCCTGTGGGCTGGCGCCGTTGCCGGCAAAAAGATTCGTTATAGGACGATCTCTCTTGTAGGGATCCTTCTGTTTTTGATAGGCGGTATTGCACCTTTCTTTTTAACTGAAAGCTTTACAGTATTGTTGGTTTGCCGTGCCGTTTTTGGCATTGGCGTAGGTCTGCGTGCCTCATTGGGAAATGCGCTTGTTATGCAGTACTATACGGGAAAAGAACAAGCCGATATGCTGGGTTATGGTAATCTTATCAGTAATTTCGGGGGAGTTCTTTTACAGATGGTGGCTGGCTCGTTGGCAGAGTATGGCTGGAACTATACTTTTTTAGCGCATCTACTCGGTTTATTCAGCCTGCTTCTTTTGGTGTTCCAACCAGAGCCGGAAGAAAGCTGCTGTGCTCCGACAGTAACAGCAGAGGTACCAAACGGTTATCGGCATTCACTACTTAAATCGGCAGGATTTGATCATCGAGGCAGGATCGCAACCGCCCTTACTGCTTTTCTGCTATTTCTGCAGCAGCTGGTTAGTTATCCTATCCTGATGAATATCTCATTGTTGTTTGAACATCGCCATGCCGGAGGCGCCACCGTGGCAGCGACAGCACTTTCTCTTTATAGTGCCAGTGGTTGTCTCATTGGGTTTTTCTTTGGAAAGATTTTTTATAAGCTAAAACGGCTTACTCTTGTATTTGGATACTTTATTGCCGCTGCAGGTGCTGGTATATTAGGCTTTGCAAAACAGACGGAAATTCTAATGATTGGATCTGCTATAATGGGAATGACCTCCGTTTTGTTGATCACATCAGCTTATGCCATATTGGGAATGTATATTTCGCCCAACCAATCTTCTCTTGCGATCGCAATTGCAACAGGCGTAAGCAATTTAGGCGGGTTTGCATCGGCTTATTATTTAAATATGCTGGGAATTATAACGGGGGAAAAGCTGTTTACACCGATCTATGTCCTAATGGGGGTATATACACTGTTGGCTACTGCCTTTATGGTGTATGATCCTCTCCTGAAAAACAGTTGATACTTGCACCTGTTTCCATATTAATGTTATAATTCAAATATAATATTGTGTTTGTATTTCATCGTTAATCACCCGCAGAAGATTATCAAGAGTTTAGGAGTTGATGACAGTGACCCTCAAACAGATTGAATTTTACGAAGCGGTATGTCAAGCAGGGAATGTGACTGCTGCTGCCCAGCAATTATATGTTTCCCGATCGGTAATTTCGCGAGCGATACAAGAACTGGAAGATGAATTGGACATTCAGTTGTTTGTGCGTGGGCGAAATGGTATGGAGCTGACCGAATATGGAAAGACTCTCCGTAACTTGCTTTCGCAATTTAAGGGATTTTATTCGGCGCTATTGGCACAAATCAGCAGCCTCAAGGAAACAGGAGAAAACCATTCCTTAACGGTGGGTCTTGCAATTTCCTGCTGGAATGTTTTCCCGCTGGAGATATATGAAGCGCTCAAGAAAAGGCACCCACACATTAAACTCTCTGTGCTGGAGATTTCCAGTTACGATGCAATTAAAAGGTTAAATGATGGCAGTATAGATATTGTATTGACTCCTTTAGATATTAAAGAGCGTTTTAATACAATGGAATCCATTGATATCTATCCAACAGCGATATCTATCCAACAGCAAACATTTTTTGCACTTCATTAAATGATCCGCTGGCACAGCAGGATTCAGTGACTTTCCTGGATATCCGTCAGCGCCCTATTGCAGTGCTGAACAGTAAGCTGCCGGTAGATTGGCCGCTGCAGATCCGCTTGTGCACCAACACCAGCTCCCTTATTAGGGAAGCGGTGTCCAAAGGTATACTATGTGCATTACTTCCACAGGATTTTGTGAGGGACTGGGATGATGTTGCAGTACTGCCATTTAATCCGCCACAGAACTGTGCAGTAAAAGCCGTTTGGAATAAAAATCTTCCACATTCTTCAGCTCTGCAGGAATTTGTTGATTTTCTTTTGGAGTACTTCGCCGCACAGGGGATCGTTTTGCCCGAGGAAAAGATCGAAGATGATGAAATATAACCCCAATAGAAGTAAGAAAGTGGGGGGTCATGGGATAGGGATATCCTGTGGCCCTTTTAACCATATAAAATTTGTGCTTATTATCGGAAAGTGACATGCGAAATGGGGAGTGCTGAGATATTGCAGAAAGTTGACAAAAGTAGTATAATACTATATCGGCAAATAATTCTCATGGAAAGAAGATGCTTTTATGACTAAAATTGATATTTTCTCCGGCTTTTTGGGCGCTGGCAAAACGACCCTCATCAAGAAGCTGATCGCTGAGGCCTATACCGGCGAGCAGCTCGTCCTCATTGAAAATGAGTTTGGCGAGATCGGCATTGACGGCGGCTTTTTGCAGGAAGCGGGTATTAGCATTACCGAAATGAACAGCGGCTGCATCTGCTGCAGTCTGGTGGGCGATTTCGGCAAGGCGCTGCGGCAGGTGATGGATACCTATCACCCCGACCGTATCCTCATTGAACCCTCTGGTGTGGGCAAACTCAGCGATGTCATCCGGGCGGTGCAGAACCTGGAAATGCACGATGTGGTGCTGAACGGATTTACCACTGTGGTGGACGCTTCCAAAGCCAAGATGTATATGAAAAACTTTGGCGAGTTTTTCAATAATCAGGTGGAGCACGCCAGCGCCATTATTTTGAGCCGTACGGCCGGGATGAGCCAGGAAAAGCTGGATGCCTGTGTGGCCCTGCTGCGGGAGAAGAACCCCACCGCCACCATTGTGACGACCCCTTGGGACGAACTGGACGGCAAGCAGCTGCTGGCGGCCATGGAACGCCGTGATACCCTGGCGGCTGCTCTGGAGGAGCTGGCCGAGGAGCAGGAGCACGAGCACCATCATCATGACGACGATGAGTGTAGCTGCGGCTGCCACGACCATGACCATGACCACGAGCATGAGCATCACCACCATCACGACGAGGACGACGATGAGTGTGGCTGCGGTTGCCACGACCATGACCATGACCACGAGCATCACCACCATCACGATGAGGACGACGATGAGTGCGGCTGTGGCTGCCATGAACATGACCACCATCACCATCATCACCATGCCGATGAGGTATTTACCAGCTGGGGTAAAGAGACCGCCCACCCCTACGAGAAGCAGGAGCTGGCTGCCGCGCTGGAAGCCCTGGATACCGGCGATTACGGCCAGGTGCTGCGGGCCAAGGGCATTGTAGCCGGTACGGACGGCAAGTGGCTGCACTTTGACTATGTTCCCGGTGAGGTGGAGATCCGTAATGGCGCTGCTGGTGTCACCGGCCGTCTGTGCGTCATCGGCGCCGAGCTGAAGGAGGACGCCCTGACTTCGCTGTTCCACCTGAACTGAAAAACGGAGGACTGACGAATGGCAAAAGCTGTTGAGATCCCGGTTTACCTGTTTACCGGCTTTCTGGAGGGGGGAAAGACCCGCTTTATCCGGGAAACGCTGGAGGATAAGAAATTCAATGCCGGGGAGCACACCCTGCTGGTGCTGTGTGAGGAGGGCGAGGAGGAATACGATCTTTCTCACCCGCTAATGAAGAATGTGCATATCCTGCCCATCGAAAGCGAGGAGGAGCTGACCACCGCCAAGCTGGGCGAGTGGCAGAAGATCCACCGGGTGGACCGGGTAGTGATAGAATATAACGGCATGTGGCAACTGCAGCGCCTGTACGAGCAAATGCCGCAGGGCTGGATGATCTACCAGGAAGTGATGATAGCGGATTACAATACCTTCCTAAGCTACAACACAAATATGCGCAGCCTGATGGTGGATAAGCTGACCAGCTGTGAGATGGTGCTGCTGAACCGGGCCCCGGTGGGCGCCGATAAAATGGAGATCCACAAGGTGGTGCGGGGCGTGAGCCGCCGGACCGAAATAGGCTATGACTATGTGGACGGCAACTTTGACTATGATGAGATAGAGGACCCGCTGCCCTTTGATATTGAGGCCCCGATCATTGAGATCGCCGATGCGGACTTTGCCGTGTGGTACCGTGACCTGACCGAAGAGATGGAAAAGTACCAGGGCAAGACGGTGCGCTTTAAGGGGCGTGTGGTGACCAAGCACCGCAGCCTGAAAAACTGCTTTGTGTGCGGGCGGCATGTGATGACCTGCTGCGTGGAGGATATCACCTTTATGGGGCTGGCCTGCACGGGATATAGCCCTGAAAAGCTGGAAAATGGCGGCTGGTATACCGTGACAGCCAATGTGAATATCCAGTACAGCACTGTGTACGGCAAGCGCGGCCCGGTGCTGGCGGTCAGCGCCTGCATCCCGGCTGAGGAACCGGAGCAGGAGGTTGCCACTTTCTATTAAGCTGAGTCTTAACGGAAAATTATCACAAATAGCGGAAGATGCCCGGAGAGATGCCACCCTCCGGGCTTTCTTTTTATTGGATAATATGGTATAATAAATAAAATATAAACCCAGCGACCCCAACCCCAAAGGAGGAACCCCATGAGCCAGAAAGAACATAGACAGCCCCCAGCCTTTATCCACAGTGCGCTGCGGGATCATAACAGCCTTGCCCTGCCCTCGGTCATCCGCCGAGCCAGTGGGATCATCATTATGGGCAGACGGATGAAGTCGCTGATCTTCACCACCGATATTGCCATCATCCGCAACTGTAATGCCGATGCGGTGCTGGCGGTTTACCCCTTTACACCGCAGCAGGTCATTATGGACGCCATCATTTCCGCTTCCTCCATCCCCGTGGTGTGCGGGGTGGGCGGCGGCGTTACCGACGGCATACGCAGCGTGATGCTGGCCAAGGATGCCGAGGCGCAGGGCGCCTTTGGTGTGGTGGTGAACGCACCCATGCGCAACCAGACGGTGGAAACGATGAAAAAGGTGGTGGATATCCCCATCATCGCCACCGTGACCAGTGAAAATTATGATATCGCGGCAAGACTGGCGGCCGGTGCTTCGGTACTCAATGTTTCCGCTGCCGAGCGTACCGCCGGGGTGGTGCGGAAGATCCGGGAGAAGTTCCCCGATGTGCCCATCATCGCTACCGGCGGCCCCACCGAAGAATCCATCCTGCGGACGATAGAGGCCGGCGCCAACGCCATCAGCTATACGCCGCCTTCCACCAAGGAGCTGTTTAGGGTCATTATGACCGGCTACCGGGAAAATGACACGGCCAAAGCGGAGCCGCTGGAGGAAGAGGATCTGTTGGAGCTGCTGTAAAACAAACCGCGAAAGTGGGGAGGAGAAGAAACATGAGAAAAAGTATTCAAAAGGTTTTATCATTTGCTTTAGCAGGGGCAATGGTATTACAACCTTTACCTTCAGCACAGAGTGTGTTTAAGGTAAACGCAGGGGTGGCTTCGGAATCAAAGTTTGATATTCCGCAAGCTGATGCAAGTGGACGTGTAGGAGCTAAGGTTCCTTACACAAGATATGATTCATTACAGGCGAATATTGGTGGCGGAGCACAGATTGCTTCATCAAAGAATTTCGACAGAATGAATATTGCAAGCCAGGCTTCGGAACAGTCATATGTAAGACTTCCTGGAAAAGGAGCTTACACAGAGTGGACAATGAACACTACCGGAGATGGGGTTACAATGAGATTTACAATGCCTGATTCCAGTGATGGAATGGGACTTAAAGGCTCATTAGATGTGTATGTAAACGGACAGTACAAACAGACAATCGATTTAACATCTTATTTTATGTGGCAGTATTTTGCCAGTGGAAATCCAAGTGACAATAACGATGGTGGGGTGCCATGTTTTGCATTTGATGAAGTACATTTTAAATTAGACAATTCATTAAAGAAGGGTGATACAATCAGAATTCGGAGCAGTGGAGCCAATGCTTTAGAATATGGTGTAGACTTCCTTGAAATTGAAAATGTACCTGATGAAATTGCACAGCCGGACAATTCTTTAAATGTTGAAGATTTTGGAGCAGTTCCTGATGATGGACAGGACGACTATGATGCAATTTATCGTTGTATAGAAGAAGCAGACAGATCAAACATGGATGTTTATATCCCGGCAGGAACATTTGAAATCGGACAGGTTTGGAGATTATATGGTTCAAACATGAAGATTACAGGTGCAGGTATGTGGTATACAAATATTCAGTTTACAAATCCTGATGCCGGTGGTGGTGGTATTTCCGCCGGATGGCAGACAAGCGGTTCAAAGGATGGATATTGTAATAATATTGAATTTTGTAATATGTACATTAATTCAAATCTTAGATCACGTTATAACCAGCAGGCAGTATATAAATGCTTTATGGATGTATTCACAGATGGATCAGTAATCCATGATATTTGGGAAGAACATTTTGAATGTGGATTCTGGTTTGGTGATTACAATGGAAAAATGGATTACTCAGACGGAGTTAAAGTAATGGACTGTAGAATTAGAAATAATCTTGCAGACGGAGTAAACTTCTGTCAGGGTACAAGCAATGCAACAGTTTACAACTGCTCTATCAGAAACAATGGTGATGATGGTTTAGCATGTTGGAATAACAGCTGGGGCGGAGCTAAAAATGAATCTGGAAATGTATTCGCATATAATACAATTCAAAGCATCTGATTGTCCACGGAATAATGTATT